>Ga0210389_10000411_pt1 | contig 40645 bp, 24 predicted proteins | sample IncBWH28OmetaG_FD_160127 | JGI IMG/M metagenome (GOLD analysis project Ga0210389, IMG submission 160127) | Forest soil microbial communities from Barre Woods Harvard Forest LTER site, Petersham, Massachusetts, United States - Inc-BW-H-28-O ... | reverse complement strand
TGGATCTTCCAGCATTTCTTTCAGTCGGCGGCCGCTTAGTTCGGCGGTATCGGGGCGGCCCAGTTTGACGGGGAGGCGACGAATATCCGCCAGGTCACGTATCGTTGCGTTTCTAATGCGCATGTCTTATTGAATTTGATTGAGTTGATCTTTTAGTTTTTTATATTTTTCGTAACGTCGGGCGTAAAAGCTTCCCTTGCCGGGGTCTGGTGCATAGGTCTTTTCAAAACCGGCACCCATCACTTTCATGGCTTTCTGGATATCGGGGTAAATACCGGCCGCGGTAGCGGCGAACATGGCCGCGCCTAAAGCAGTGGAATGTTCGGCTTTGCTGATGCGGACGGGCAATTGCAAACCGTCAGCCAGGAGCTGCAGGATATAGGGCGACTTTTTCGCGGCTTCGCCCGTGACGATGATGCCTTTTACGGGTATCTCCTGGCTGGCCAATTGGTCTATGGTGTTTTTAGTACCGAAGCAGCCAGCTTCGGTTAAGGCCCGGAAGATGCGGGGTGCGTCGCTGCCAGGACTGAAACCGGTGATAGCCAGTTCGGCATCGTTGTCCAGGGCCAAGGTCGAAGCCCGTTGGCTGAGCGTGTGGAGGATCTGCCCTTCCAGTTCTTCCCGAACCAGTTCAGCAACACCCGGAAATAAAATTTTTGAGTTCATTAATAATTCATCAAGGGGCCAGCTCAATAGTTTTTTAAACCAGGCAGCAATATCGCCAAAGGCGCTTTGCCCGGCCTCAAGGCTGATCATGCCAGGAATAACCGAACCACAGATACCGGGAACGTTGTGATCAGCCGGCACTACCAGGATACTTCCGGGTGATTCCGTCAACCAATAAGGCTCGATCTGCCCTCCTACTGCCGCCATTTGCGTATCCAATCCGCCGATACCGATCACGATATTCCGCGTGATACCCAGCCCGAGGTGGAGCGACCACTCCGGCGTAAGAAAGCCGGCGGGTTCATCGGCGGTGAAGGTGCGTTTCAGCAGGCGACCGGGAAATCCCCGGAGGCGGTGGTCCAGCAGTGAAAAGAACTCTTCGGGCGGATAACCGCCCCATTCTGTTGACCAAATGGCTTTTTGCCCGGCCGCGCCACGGCTGCGTTTCACATTCATGGCCTGGTGCCCGCCGGTCAGCAGGAAAGGAAGCCAGTCGCAGTGTTCCACAAAGGAAAAGCAGGACCTGGATACTGATTCATCCGCCCGCAGGATATGCAACAGCTTCGCCCAGTAGCCCTCCGGGGAATATACGCCGCCGCTGCACTTGAGGTAATCGACCTCCTGTTTACCGGCAATGAAATTGATCTCCGCCGCTTCCTTTACCGCGGTCTGATCCTTCGGGAGGACAAACATGGCATTGGCGTTTTGTTCGAAGCCTGGCATCAGTGCCAGGGGCGTCCCCTCCTCGTTGACCGCGACAGGCGTTGAACCGGTAGTAGCGATCGTTATAGCCCGGACAGCGGAAGCAGCCTCCTCCCCTGCTTGCCGCAGGCAGGCCTTTATGGTATAACCCAGCCCTTCGATATAATCCAGCGGGTGCTGGCGGAACTGGTTCCGGGCAGGGTCGCAATAAAGGCCGTCGCGCCAGCGGGGATACGCGAAGCTGGCGGAAGCGAGTTCCCCGCCATTTCTTGCATCGACGAGCACCGCGCGGACCGCATCCGTGCCGAAATCCACCCCGATAACAAACTGGTCCAATCCGTTCCTTGACATATTTTGATCTTTCTTTTTTTAAGCTTTTAAATAAGCAGGGTTTCCTCGCGAAACCCTGCATTAATTAACAATTATATTAACCAATTAACTATTGATACCTCTTCGTCGAAGCCGGGCGGCTCCTGGACTTGGAAGAGGTCATGAGAATGCTTATTCATTCGACGAGGGCATCCCCGTCAGCCCAAAGCGGTAAACCGTCAGGCTTTTATACACCTGCCCCGGTCGCAGCACTGTTGTCGGGTAACCCGGCTCATTCGGCGAATCCGGGAAGTGCTGGGTCTCCAGGCAAAATGCGTTGCGAAAATCATCTCTAAAACCGCCGCTCATCGTGTTTTTACCCGCCATGAAATTTCCAGAGTAGAACTGCAGGCCGGGCTGATCCGTAAAGATGTCCATGCGGATACCGGTTTTATCGCCTGCTACTTCCGCAACGGCTTGCTGTTTGTCGTGCGCATCGAGTACAAAATTGTGGTCATAGCCCCTGCCGTTGCGGAGTTGGGCGTTCGTCGTATTTATGCGTTCGCCGACGGCCGCACCCTGGCGGAAATCAAAAGGCGTCCCGATGACGCTGGCCAACTTTCCCAGCGGGATCAGCGTACTGTCCACCGGCAAATAGTTACTGGCATAGATCAGCAAATGGTGTCCCAAAATATCCCCGCTGCCGGGACCGTTCAGGTTCCAGTAGGCATGATTCGTTAAATTCAACACCGTTGGCTGATCCGTTTGCGCTTCGTAGGCGATATGCAAGGCATTGTCTTTGGTCAGTGTATAGGTAACTTTAACATCCAGGTTACCGGGATAGCCTCCTTCGCCGTCGTTCGAACGATAAGCAAAGGTCACCGCATGCCCGCTGCGGGAGACAATGGTCCAGTCCAGGTTGTGAAAACCATGATCTCCGCCATGCAGGCTGTTCGGGCCGTTGTTGATATCAAGCTGATACGATTTACCATCGAGGCTGAACCTGCCTTTGGCGATACGGTTGCCATAACGGCCGATAATCGCCCCATAATACGGATCAGTCAGGCAGCTGCGGTATTGCACCGTACTGTCGAAACCCCAAACCACATTCACCGGCTTGCCGCCCTTGCCCGGAACTTCCAGCCGCACCAGCCGCGCACCAAAAGCGGTAAATACGGCGGTCATGCCCTTGCCATTAGCCAGGCGGACCAGGTCGTCCGCCGGTGGCGCGGGCTGCTGCGCTGTTGTGATGCAAAAGGAGGAAATCAGGCCTGCGGCCAGCAAGGTAGTCTTCGTCATAGTGGGGTTTAATTGGTAATCACCTGTAAAAGTGACAGTTTAAAAAACAGGCATTCGCTTTTTGTTCATTTTTGGTATTGGTTGCTAATTTTGACATAAAAACAGAATTTAATTTGGTTGTTATCGAATGCATGTAGGTCAAACGCATGCTAACATAGATCAACGTTGTAGAATGCAAACATTAATCTAAAATGAATTTGGAAGTTCAGAATTGTTTTGCTATCTTTAAGTAATAAAAGTTATTAAGAAATAATTAAGAATGCTCAATAACTTTTATGTAAATCATTCTTTTACAGTCACTTAAAGAGATAGAAAATAGGACTGAAAATCCTTGTGTCGCTGGTTCGATTCCAGCTGATACCACGATCAAAAAAGCCTATTTTCTAACGAAAATGGGCTTTTTTGCTTTTGGGAATATTTTGCACTTGAAATAGCTAAGAGTATCGGTTAAACAGGAACCCAGTCTATATACAAGTATGTCAGAAGTACTGCACCGCGGATCAAAAATCCGGCAAATCGATTGTAAAGTTTATGGATCTTCCCACACTGCCGGGCTTTAAACTAAAGGGAAAAGGATATAAACGATCATGAGAATCACACAATGAGTACTTATTAACTCTTCAGCTAGCGTGTATAGCGCAGTTAATGTTAAAGTGATTTCACGGGATCAAAAACCTAAACAAACATTTAGGAAAAGACTTTACCTGCTTTAGGATGTGAGTTGGCATCAGCCCCAAACGAATTTTAAAAACACAGTATATTTATATAGTATGTTTGGTTTTGGGGATATAAAAATCTTGCTTTAAAACAAGTTTAAAGATACTATTATATCAGTAATGTGCGAATAATGCGGGGAGGTGTTCTGCTTTCAGCTGACTATAGTTTTATAAAAGTACCTTTCCCAACTGAAAGATTGCTGCTTTTATCGATCACCTGAATAATATAAGTGCCCGGCAAAAGATTAGCGACATTGGAGTGCCAATTAGAATTCGCTGCGGTTGCCGTTTTTACAACGGTACCTGTGATATTCGTAATTGTAACTTCATAGGAGTCCTTTTTATTGTGATAGACCGTGCTGAGCATTTTTTGAGAAGCAAGCAAATCGGGGACTAAACTATCTTGATTTATGGCTAAATTAATATCACCTCCCGTCGGGTTTGGGTAAATACTAATATAGCTATTTTCTGCATTAGTGCTGTTTGCGTACATCAATGAAACCGCATTTGAGTAAGTGATGGCGCCATTAAGATCTTCCATTTTTAAATGATACATGACCCGACCCGGAGGAGGCGTTTTATCTAAAAAACTATAAGTTCCCTGGGCGTTTGAAGCGAAACCCCCTAACACCCGGTAAGTTGCACCACCATCTGTACTTCGTTCAACCGTAAAATTGGTATAGTTTTCTTCGTTCTCTGTTTTCCAGACAATTTGTGCCCCATCAGATGCCTTTGCGGCCGTAAAATCCATTAATTTTAGTCCCAATGCTCGATTTTGCCGGATAATTATTTTAAAGCGATTGCTGCCATAGCTTGCGGTATCTGCTAAATTTACGTCAAAAGCGTAGGTTGTGTTTTCGCGGATATTTGTCGAATCCTTTTTAAAATCATCCCTCAGCCATATTTCATAAATTTGAGGTATGGCGTCCATTACCATTCTTTGGAGTGTATACGCACCACTTTGCGCGACATCTACATTCAGCCTGATAACTTGTTGAGTTTGATTTGGCAACGGCAAATTGTTTATCGCCAATTTGACACTATCTTCCGAAAAACTTGACAGGCCAACTAAAGCGCGAATGCCCGGAAAATATTTTGCGTCTTCCATGCCGTTGTATTTAAATGTCGCAGTTGTATTAAAACCAATAATTATATCATCATAGTTTAAAGTATCTTTAGACAGTTTTAAACGAAGCAATTGCTGGACTACATTCTGACCGGGTGGCGCGCCCATTAATAAATTACTTCCTTTGGGGAGTGAGGTAGCTGCTTTAGCTGTCTCTCTGAATTTCAGGAAAGCACCGGTACCACTTGAGACAATAAAAAACCCCTCTCCGCTCGCAATAATATTAGTAGCATTGCCAGTCCCGATTCCGGTACTGGCACTGGTTGCGCTGTACGTATCAAACTGATTGGTTATTGGGTTAAATTCGTATATGGTTGGTAAAATATTTGTTTCAACAATCCCGCCGCTATAATAGGTGTTCCAGTCTATCGAGCAGGGATAGGGGTTTCCTACCATATCAGAACCGCGTATATTAGTAGTGGTACCTGATGTTGAGTACCCTAAATTTGCCACGGTGGGCGAATACCACTCCTTTACGACCACAGCCTGCTGGTTTAAATTACCTGTTGAAGTTAGAATTACACTTTCAGGAGCAATATAGGGCGCAGTTGTTCTTTTTGAAAAATTGGTTGCAGCGCCCCTGAAAAAGAAAAATACGCCGTTACCGACAGGGATACTATAAGTCCCGCCATTGTTTGCTTTAACGGTGCCTGATGTTGATGAATTTGAGATATCGGTAATCCCGATATAACTTCCGCCGGCAAAAGCCGAGCTGCCGGGAGTGGTACTTTCCCGGTATAAATACAGAGATGGGTTACCCGCACTGGTGTTTCCTCCTGCTGCGCCGGTTACAAACGAATTGGTTTTGCTATTTGCGGTAATAGTTAGCCCTGCCGTTGCACCTGCAATATAATTTAGCCCATAAACATAATTATTGTTTACCAAGGTGCCAGTATTAACAGCGGATGATATGACGCGGTAGTTACGGCCCAGCCAGCGGCCTGTAGCATTATCATATGTGGGATTGCCCTGGAAATACCGCTCAACGTTAAATGTTCCGGTGAATACCGCTTGCTGACCGGAGCTCGTACTTTCGTTCAACGGGCCTATTGAAGCCGAGCCTTTGGCGTCTGATTGTAAAGTAAAAGTGCCGGGGCTTGTATTAGCTACTAAGGTTGAAATTGCTGTTGGATAAATAATAGACGTAGAACCTAAATTAAAAGTACCGGTATTTGTAATAGAGGCGCTTTGAGCGTTTAACCTTATAGTGCACGCAGAGCCTGATGTGCCTGCATAAAATTTCCCCGAATTAATGATCCGCGACAGATAAGTTCCAAGTGTTATTGTCGATGCAGAATCTGCCGTTAAAGTTGCGGAGTTGTTAAGAATCTGGCTGTTTCCACTGCTGCTTGAAGAAAAATTTATGGTGCTTCCGTTTAAATACATACTCGCATTCACGCCAGAATTTTGCAGGATAGCACCCTGCCCGGTAAAAGTAAAAACAGATGAATGATCTCTGAAAGTTGCCTTATTGTTAATGGTGTTTGGGATTGAACCACTACCGGAAACAACAAAATCGCATGAATGCGAAGTAAACACTGCCGAGCCCGTGTTTTGAATATTTGCATTGGTTCCGCTAAGGGTAAAGCTGGTTGTTTCGGCAGTAAATATGCCTGTATTATTAATTTGACAGGTTGGTGAACTACTACTGCCTTGCAGGTTAACTGTTGATGCAGTTGCTGAGACAATGCCAGTATTGACCAATACCGAGTAATCATTTAAATCAAATACGGTCGATGCAGAAAGTTTAAGGGTACCTGAGTTTGTAAAGGTGAAACTATTGCTCGACCCATTAAATGTAGAGGAGGTTAAACTTATTGTCCCGTTATTAATTAATGATGTTTGAAAGCCATAAGTAAATGTGCTGCCTGTAAAGTTTATGGTCCCGTTATTGGTTATACCGTTTAAGTTATTGCCGCCAAGTATTATTGAGGAGCCGGAAGGGAAGCTAAGTGTATTGTTTGCCCCTATTATCAATGATATATCATAACCAAAAGTAGTGGCGCCGCTGATTGTCGCCGAACTAGTACCGGCAAATGTTAAATTGCCGTCAATAGTAAGCGCCATTGCTATTGTAAGCGGTGCTGATAATGTAATTGTAGTAGTGCCGGTGATAGTAATAGATCGGCATGAAGAAGTAACATTAACCGTAGGCATGCGGGTGGCAGCGGGAATAATAACATCATCTGAAGCTCCCGGAACGCCGGTTGGCGCCCAATTACCAGCGACACTCCAAAGGTTACTGGAATATCCTGCCCAGGTATATGACGTTGCGGCTACGTTTTTAGAACAAAATAGTAACGCTAATCCTGTAATATAAAATAATACGCGCGTTTTCAACAGTGTAAACTTGATACAAAAAGTAATAATAGAACCACTCGCAGGTTCATTGAATTATAAAAAAACTCGGTTGTTTGTATTAGTTTTTAAAAAAAATAATGCGCAAAAATCAATTCTTCGCATTACCATAATTAATACTTCGCACTTGTACGGGAAGTGGATGATGAGAGTTGCGTTTTTGGAACCGTATATCACGGTGTTAACAGCCGCCCATCGCCTCCTGATAGGAATGAATCGCTTTGAAATATAAAATTCAGCCAGCAGATGAGAATTACGATGCGGGTAATATCGAGGCGAAAAGAGAGTAGCAAACTACCATTTACTACCATTTAAGGTTAATTTTTCAGCTTAAAAACGTAGCAATTAACGGCGAAAACTACCATTTTACTACTATTAAAGTATCATTTTGAGCATTTAGGAATAAGAAAATGGCTTAAAATGCCAGGATAAGTTTCAAAAGCGGGTAATTGGATTCAATAAGCTATTGCTTTTATATGGTCATTGAACATGCCAGGTTCGGTTGGCCTATAAATTTAAGGGGAAGGCCCGGGCATTTAATTAAACAGTTGTGATAGTTGAATGTCTTAGTTAAAAACAAATATTTGAACTTTATCGTCCCCCCGATAATAACCGCAAGCCCTATTGGCAATACGCACAATTTGATAACTATAAGATCTAGTTTTTGCTAAAAACTTTGAGATACCTGTCTGTTGTGACATCCCAGTTGAACCTGTTTTTAATATCAATTAATCCTGACTCAGTTTTTTGTCTCAGAGACGCAGGGTTTTCTAATGAAAAAAGAAGCTTTTCATAAAGCGAGTTTGCATCGCCTGATTTAAAAGTTGTTGCGTTCTCTTTTGTAATAAAGGTGTTTTCTTTAATATCAGAACAAATCAAAGGTGTGCCGAGGCCCATCACTGTTAGAATGATAGGTGAAAGCCCTTCTACTAATGAAGACTGTATGTAAGCAAAAGCATGTTTTATTAAAATGTTTGTGTTGTCACCATAAATATAACCTGGAAAAATAATGCGGTCGTCGTTTACATTTTTTATTTTACGTTCATATTCGCAGGGATTCGGCGAACCTCCAATTAATACCAGCTTCTTATTTGTATTAAGTTTTTGAAAAGCATTTATAATCAAATGTAACCCTTTGTCAGGTATGAATCTTCCCACGAAGAGGAAATATTCCGACGGTTCTAAACCTAAATGATTAAGAATATTTATGTTATCCGGGGGAGGGGTCACCTCGGATCCGTAGGGAATGAAATCAAACTTCCTTGAAAATTTATGTTCAAAATATTCTTTTGTATAAATATTGTCAAATATAACTTCGTTGGGGAAGTACGCGGTTAAATAATTTGAAATTTTATAATATAACTTACCATACCAGGGCCACTTATCTCTTTTCCAATCCATGGCAAATTGGCTAACGATCACTTTCTTACCTGCCAGCCTTAAAAAGAAGGCCCAGACGCTATTGGCCCCGCTTTGAAGGTGGATTGTGTCGGCCGTATTGTGGAATATGATATCAAATGTGGCTTTTGCTGAATGAATAAGCGTATCGAATCCAGCTTTGTTTACAGTTTTGAAATACTTTATTTTAACACCTTCATATTCGTCGGGCAGACTTCCATTATCGTCAGGGTAAATTCTGCCATAAGCTAATAAAGAATGGCCACGTTTCACGATCCTGGGATATAAATCAAAAGCTAACTTATCAGAACCTGCCGCTCCTGCTTTTGGCGGTAATGATCTAAAGCCACCAAATGCCGCAATTCTTATTTTTAGTGAAGTGTCTTTCGCAACACCATTTACTTTTTTTATCCGGGTATCATATCGCTGCTGAGGATATAAGTCTAAAGTTAACTCATCTGACCCACCAGCAACTGTCTTTGTGGGTATTGACTTAATGCCGAAAAAAGCTGCAATTTTGGTCCTGGCCATAATATCTTCAACAGTATTAAATTATATCAGTATTTATCAATTCTGCTGGTATAATTCAAAACCAATGCCAAAGACTATTTATGCAGGTTTTTAATGATTTTCAAAGAGTTAAAATTTATCTATTAAATATTCGGTAAAATATAAATCGATATAATCTTTAAGCGCGACTTTCCAATCTCTCATAATATTAAGCTGGCGCAGATCGAGTTTTTTATTTACCAATCTCTCTGATGCCGGCCTGGGCGCGAAGTATGTTTCTTTGAAATAATCTGAGGTAACCTCATGAAACACAACCTTTTCGTTAAGGCCAAGAATATTTACCAATTCTTCAGCAACTTCGCGCCTGCTTGTCTGTCCTTTACAAACAAGGTTATAAAGACCCCAATACTCTTTTTCTACAATCGCTTTTACGTTTTTAGCAAAATCCACTGTAAAAGTAGGTGTGCCGTCCCTGTCGTCAACTATATAAAGCTCTCTTTTGCCGGCTACGAGTTGTTTTAACAGCTTGTTAATAAACTTCTTATCCTTTTCCGGGCCGCCACCCATCATCCATCCTGCACGGCATATAACGTATCTATCGGCATGCTCAGTCACATAACGCTCGCCCATATATTTTGACCGGGCGTAATGACCCAGCGGATTAGGCAGATCCCAATCATCATACAATGCTTTTTGCCCATCAAAAATTCCTGCGGTACTTATGTATAATACCGGGATATTCAATGAATTAGCAATATATACTGCATTTTCTACTGAGGTAGTATTTGTTAAATAAGTTTCGTCAATATTCAGCTCACAAAATTCAAGGTCAGTATATGCCCCAATGTGGAATAAATAGTGTGGATTAAATTCCACTACATCGCGCTTATATGCATCAAAATCCCTGAAATCTAAAAAACTCAACCACTCAGCGTTTACGTCCTTATCGGTACACTTAAGTTCATAGTCATCTTTAAAAACTCTGTAAAAGGCTTCTCCAAGCATACCGCCAGCACCTGCAATGTAAATTCTTTTTTTAGTTGTCATTTAAGTTTAAGTTTGTTAAAACAGCGTTTAATTTTTTCCAGTGGGTTTCAAAATTGAAAATATCTATGGCATGCTTGCGGGCGTTTTTCCCCATTTGTTCAATCATCAGGTCATCATTCCACAGCTTAAAAAGTTTTTCCCGCAAATCACCTGCGTTTCCGGCTTCAAATAAATAACCGGTTTCCCCGTCCTTTACCAATTCAGGGATGCCGCCTATATCGGCACCTACAACCGGTTTGGAAAATAAAAAACTCTCGGTAATGGAAAACGGAAAGTTTTCATACCATTCAGACGGGCATACCACGAATTTTGAGTTCAACGTTAAATCAAATACCGAATCCTTATTTTGAAATCCCAGGATTTCCACATTTCTAATATCTTCAACTTTTAAATAATTAATTAAATTATCAATTTCAGTTCCAGAACCTGCTATTTTCAATTTTAAGTGCGTTCCCTTTACGGCATCAATCAATGTTTTTACGCCTTTTATTACTTCAACCCTGCCAACATATAATATATAATCGCCTTTATTTTTGATTGCTGACACATCTGAATTTTTAATTTGGATCGCGTGTCTTACTAAAAAATCATCAATCAAACCAATATCGTAGCATAAGTTTGTCAAAAACAGTTTTGATTCATCAAAGCCAAATTGTTTAAACTTATTTAAAAGGAATTGCGACGGGCATAAAAACATATCCGTCTTGTTATAAGTATTTGTTGAATGATATAAATAAGCATCAAGAGCCGCCAAAAAACTTGCAGCATAGGAGTTTTTTTTACACTTATTAATTGCGCAATTGTAAAAATTTCCGGTTATGCACTTTTCGCATACCTTACCGTTTGATACAAATGAATTCTCCGGACAAATAATCTTATAATCATGTAATGTCCAAACAATCTTAACCCCCTTGTTCTTTAATTTCCAAATGATTGAAGGGGTTATATAATTATGAATATTATGTAAGTGGGCTAATTTGATATCATGTTCCTTTAATATCAAATCAATTTGTTTTAACGCCTCCGATGAAATAATGGAATTTTTAATTACTTTAAGGCTATTAACAATAGTTTTGTTTTCGTTGAGTAATTTGAAGTTATTGCTCTTTACCAGGTACTCATTTCCGTTACCTTTGACATTTAGCGGATTTTGTGTGCTTAAAGCGATAACCTCATGCCCTTTTTCTTCATATAGGCGTTTCAGATTTTCAATATAAGTCCAATCGCCACCTGTTGGATACCAGGACCAGTTAACAATTAAAATCTTCATTTATTTTTATATGTCCTTAAAATATCCCAAAAAGGCAATTTGTTAAAGTCACAATAAAAACTAAACAATATTGATTAATTGCTATTATTTAGTTGCTTTAGTTTACTAAAATACAATTTTTTGTGTTACCTTTTACAATGATTTGCGATAAAAATGTGAAATATTATACAAAAAAATTGGGGGCGACGTAGCATATTAGACAATAGCAATATTATACTAAAGAGTAAATAAATTATGTTTAGCGAAAAATAACGCTGGCTAAATTAACCGGAGGCGGATACTAATCCCATCGCCGGTAAAATTTCCATAATTGCGCATAAAATTCATATGGCCGTTGGCGCCAAATATCACATTTCAGTAGAAATCTGCGCGGCCAATCCTATGATAATAACTCCTAGTTTGTTTAAAAAATATTTCAAATATTTTGATAATTCGCCCGGGATGATGGCTATCTTATTTTGGGGAAATAAAGAGTTGGGGAAATGTTTGCCCTTTGGAGAGAAATAGCAATAAAATTTCCACATATTTTAGGTAATGTTACCCGATCAGTCTGCCACCCGGCAATCACATTTAAAATTGATCAGGTGTTTGCTCATGTCAGATGACTTTCAAAAGGTGTCCGAGTGTTCACGTTTTGCACTCACAGTCTCTAAACGGCCAACTAAAGTGCTGATTTTTAGCCGCTTAAGATTCAATGATACGCAAAACTGTCACTTTTTTGAGGTATTTCGTGAACGCTTGAGTCAATAAAATTTGCGGCTGCCGGTGCGGTTTTTGCCTGGCAAGATTTTAAAGGCGATTTCCCTTTCTTAAAACCTTTAAACTTTGTTTCAGAACGATCAATTATACGGTATCCCAAGGCATATCTTTTACTAAAGGGAGCAATTCTTGATTGGCCCATTTTGCAAAAGGCACATCTAAACATTCGTCGGCGGTTAACTCAGGAAACAAATCCAATCCAATGCCATCACGCATAAAAAATGCGTTAAAACCATATTTCTCCACCCCTATGAGTCTGTACCCTTTTCGTTTTGATAGCTTTACAAAAGCAGATAAAGATGCACCACTATAAACACCGTATCCACGAATATATTTTGTTTTAAAATCGTCACTATAGGGAACTGTCACAGATTTTTCGCTACCCCAAATACACTGGATTTCTGCAACTAACACTATTGGATTTACAATATCAATTGCTTCCCAAAGCCAATAATCAATTCCATCGATGTCGATGCAAAGCAAATCTACTTCCCCTTTAACGCCGGCTTTTTCAATTAGTTCATTAACGTTATTTTTTGTTATCCAGGCATGAACAATCTTCGGTGGAAATGAATAGGTATCAGGATGCGCTGAATAGAATTCCTTTGACCTATCAATGTTTGATCTGTCGCCATCGAATAATAATCCATTCCATCCATGATTGATAATAAGGTTAGCGGTATTGTTTTGGACACCATTTCCAGCACAGATTTCAACACAGGTCTTATTGGTTGTGCCGATTAATGAGAAAATGTACAGTAAAATACCGTCTTCCGAATTTTGAGAATACTTTCTAAAACCAATGTCAGAAAATGAGCATTTTAGCCCTTTCATACTCATCTCCTTATATTGATTGCTTAAAACTAACTGCGCACATTTTTCATCATACTTTACTGAAAATGCGATTTTTTCGATAGCTTTAAAAAGCTTTCCCTTGATTTTTTTCAACATAAATGGCACATTTTTATTTTCAGAACTAAACTAAGCATTTAGATATTAATTGACAATTTTTGCAATTTATTATAACGATAAAATACAACAAATTATAAAAACACTATGCTCGTATTTGGGGTTTTAAGTATTGCTCTGAATTAAACTGATTTAGAAAGTTCACTTTACAACTACCCCGAATATCCCCTTTTTATTAAAGAATGCACTGTCGTTCATCTTTGCAGTTGTAACTTTTACATTGTTCAAATAAAGATTTTGAAAGGTATAATTCACCATCGGGTGATAGCTATCATACCCATGCAAGTAAATAAACGGATAGGTGTTTGAAGCCCCCTGGTTGAAATGGATATTAGTAAACTTAAAATTTCTATACACCCAAATTTGTTGTTTTGTTGCAGAATTGACATTATTTCTGTCAGCCCTGATATCCAGGAACCTTAAAATGGGTGTATCAAAATAAATATTACTCACCTTAACATTGTTAATAGCAGCTGAAGTGGTTGTTGTGGATAAATTCATCGCATTTATAAACCCAACATTACCGACAGAATTTGAAGCCTGATCGTGAATAACATCACAATTAGCGATATTAATGTTAGACATTGAGTGAGGACTCCAACCCAGCTGAAAAACGGACCCCGTGTTCAGATGCCAAAAAACACAGTTACTTACATTTATATTTGAAGCGTAGGGAACAATTGTATCATCGTTTATTCGTAAAAAACAATCTAATATGATATATCCTGAACCTGTGATAGTAAGTCCGTCGTTATTGTATCTAAAACCGTTGACCTTAACATTTTTTATTAATACATTGTTTGCACTTGTCACTATATTATATGCGCTTGCCTCTATCAATGTTATCCCTTCTATCATAGAGTTGGCGCCCCCGCCTCTCAAAGTAATGGTAAAATACCAGTCATTTGGGTTACTATCTGTAGCACTTGCAGGATAATGAAAACCATATCCAGTATTTGACAATATTCCGCGACCATTTATTTTTATGCTATTGCTATTATTGTAATTAGTATAATTTAAATAGCCTTTAACATAGGCACCTCCGGCAAAGTATATCTGGTTTATAAATGAGGGAATATTCCAAAGCCCAATCGTGTATACTCCTGGTTGAAAATAAACAATGGTTTTGCTACTCGGGATGTTCGTTAAGCTATTGGCATCACTCACCAGCAATACGTTTGCTGCGCTAATGGCGGGGACATTGGACGGGGTTTCCAGGGTATCTGCAAAAATCATCATGGCATCGGTTAATTTAGGATCGTCACTAAATTCAACAGAAACCTTGGCTGGTTTGCTTAATGAAAAGCTTACGGTTCTATTAGCACCCTGGCTAATTGTAGTTTTAGTCCCAATTGCTAAACGATTGGGCCTTACAATAGCTGTGGTGGCAGATGAGTTTAACTTGGTAACACTAATTTTTACCGCCCCGGAAAATGAGAAGGTAGTAAAATGAAAGTTATTATTTATTTCCGTGCCCCATTCGGTACTTGGGCCGCTCCCTGCTGTGCTTTTGTATACATAACTCTGTTTGGTAACGCCATTCTGTGTTACACTAACCAAATATTTGTCAGAAACCTTCCCGAAATTTGCGGCAGGCAAAGGATAAACAACAACTTGGGAAAAACAAATATTGGAAAGTAGAAATGAAATCACCAGTGAAAAGAAAATTTTCATAAAAATTTGCTTTAATATGTAAAAAGATATAATCGCGTTTGAACTTCAAAAATTATGTAAACATATTGAACATTTCTCTGTATTTTCTTAATGTAACATCAAATGACAGATCGTTACTTTTTAGTTCAAAAATATTTTGAACTAAAATATCATATTCAGCCCTATTTCGTAAAACAGCATCTTCCAAGAGATTGTAAAGCGATAATTCATCGCCTACCTCAAATAAATATCCGGTACCTGAATTTTGTATAAACTCTTTAAACCCATTAATGTCACTGGCTATTACCGGTAAGTCATAATTGTATGCTATCATCAGTGGCCCGCTTTGTGTGACATCATTATAGGGCAACAATAAATAATTGGCATTTGAAAAAAAATACGGTATCTCCTTGTTTTCAATAAATCTGATTTCTTTTTCTATGTAGTTTTGGTTTTTAACCAAAGGTTCATATAGTTCTTCCCATTCTGGGCACCTGCCGGCAATAATAAGTTTAAAATTCTTGTATTTTGTAGAAAGTTGATTTGTCGCTTTGAGCAATGTATCGAGGCCTTTGTAAGGTAGGATGTATCCAAAAAATAAAAATCTGATAATCCCATCATCCTTTGCGCGTTTTACTTTGGGACCAAAATCTTTTAATGCCAGCGGAATAGTAAGGATACTTTTTTTAGGATACCTTGATTTTAATAACGCGGCCTGCGATTTTGAAAAGGTCAAAATTGTATTAAACTTTCTAAAGAACACCTTATTGGAAAAATTAAATATGAAAGCTAATTTCGCACCGCTATGATATATAGCGTCATGAATTCCAATTATCGTATTTCTTCCCTTTAAGAAAAAAGAAGCTATAAAATTAAGATATAGATCCCCCCAGTTGTTAACATAAACCACATCGGCCTTGTTTTTCAAAATAAATTTTATCAGTTTATAATAGGTAAAAATTTGTCTTGGATCACGTAGTCTGTATTTCAATTTTATTTGTCGTAAGACAACTCGGCTGTCTTTAAATGCGATCTGAAGTTCTTCGACTGTATAATTACTATCATTTTTGTGTAAAACTACTGCGTAAATAATCTCATTATCATTTCCCAATGCTTTGAGTAAGTTTATTTCGCAATCAGCAAAGCAAGCGTCAGATAAATAAAATATTTTCATTTCAATAATAAAATAACATTAAAGTTATTAAACGTGTTAGTCTGCTGATATTAATTAAAAACAGGTGTAAGGTTTTTAATTAAACCAAATGCTTTTTTAGTACTTCGAGATATCTTGTGCCGTATTTTAAATCAGGTTCAACGTAATTTCCCTCGCCCCATTCATTCCATGATTTTAAAAATATAATTTTATCTTCCAATTCCTTCCCTTTTACTAAATCTAATGCTGTCTTTAAATGTATTTCAAATTTATCAGGATTACTATTAGTATATATTTCGGCTTTTTTTCCAGAACGCGCAGACCGATCCCACTGCGGAAGTATAGTTGGATAAACATCGGCCCTTTTATCTAAATCATTAAAAATATATTTGGTTATTTTTGAATAGTCATATCGATCAAGGTAGACACCCCCAATAGATTCTATTATCTTATGTGTAATCAATCGTGAAAGTTTGCCTTTTACGGCACATTCTGCTTCCCATTGACCAATTCTATTAACTGCGTTAAATCCAAGATTAATAATTTGGGGAACTTCGGTTGTCCAACCTCTACTGATACCGATAAAATGTATCCCCCTTAAGCCATTTTTGATGGCTAAATTATTCCACGTATCTAAAAACAATTTGCAATCTTTAATTTCAAAGGGATTGTATACTATAAATATGGGTTTGTCTTCATGTCTGATATAGCGCTTATCATGAAAAGCAGCCAACAAGGAGTAAAAATGCTGAGTATAATCATCTGCACCCGGGTATAACTGCTCAATTAACAAACTGGGAGTATCCATCCAGCCACCTTTATTTTCCCAGGAATCATTCCGCCATGAATGATTAGCCCACCCGAGGCAAAAAGGAAAGTCAGGTTTTCCCGAATTCAACACCTCATTAAATGGCATTTCTAATATTCGCTTCCCATTTCCAAACCAATAATGCCAATACATAAAACCTTCTATTCCGGCCTCGCGTGCCAACTTTGCCTGACTTTCCCGAACATCTGGAATTCGCAGGTCATAATATCCCAAGTCTGCAGGGATCCGTGGCTGATAATGCCCTCTGAATAGGGGCTTTGCTTTGCCCACATTGGTCCATTCTGTAAATCCTTTTCCCCACCATCGATCATTTTCTGGAATTGGATGAAATTGAGGAAGGTAATATGCTATAACCCTTCCCTTTTCGCTTTTCGCTGCTTCCATATATATTGACAATTATGAGGTATATCCACTTTATTTGTTTTAACCGACCAAGCAAATAGGTTTAATTATTTCTTAAAATTTCTGTGTAATACTTATAGACTTCAGATGCATTTCTCTCTTGGGAATATAACGACACAGCCTGTTCTTGAGCCTTCTTTATAATAGGATAGTAATAATCAATTCCATTTTTAATAACCGCATGCATAGCAGATGTTAGCTCTTCCTGACTTGAGTATAAAACACCCGCGTTGTTCTCTTTAAGAATTTCTTTAGTCCCACCAGAATTATTCCCTATCACTAAACAACCATTAAACATTGCTTCCGCGGTAATCCTTCCAAACCCTTCAAACGCGGAAGGAACAATTAATGCCGTTGCAAATAACATAAGATCATGAACATCATTGCGTTCTCCTAAAAAAAACACACGATTCTCTAATTTATTTTGTTTTACATCTTCTTTTAAGAGATCCAAATATCCTTGGTCGACTGATCCTCCCGCCAAAAGTAACTGAAAATCAGAGTCGTTTTCGGTAAATTTGATAAACGCTTTAATCAGTTGCCCTGCACCTTTCTTTTCAGTCAAGCGTCCAACAAATAAAAAATATTTCTTCTTGTTTAGGGTTAAACGCGCAAAACCGGCTTTTAAAATTCCGTTGTAAATCACCCTGTCTTTTGCTGACAAATTGTAATAATGAAATAAATCTTTAGTGATGGCAATTGCATAATTGTTCCTTTCCGATAATCTTCGCCGATGTTCCTTTGATGAAAATAAAAGTCTAGATTGGAAATCAAGATCCAAATATTCCCTTATGTGCCACACATGATGTATCTTATATTTCCTTGATATTTTATAACCGGACATAGTTGGTCCAGTATTACTGTGAATAATTTGCGGCTTGAATTCTTTCACTATGGAAGATATTTCTTTTATACTATTTCGAAATCGATGGGAATATTTTACTAAGCGCCATAAGAAAAGGATTGAATCTTTCAAGTTATTGCAAGGGGGGCTATAAGCGGTTGGATCATTTAACACAACCTTGTATGGGATATTAAATTTTTCCAGCTCACTAAAAAAAGTTGCTTTTTTTGAAACGACAACTAAAGGCTCAACATTAAATTGGGACAAACCGATAAGTAAATTTAAAATCGACAGATTATCACCAGAATAAATTGAGTAAGAGGGCAAGATATACAGTACTTTCATAATCAGTCAATTCGTTCGATTTTTAAATTGTCCTGAGCGGGTATTGGCATGGCAGTAATGAAAATCAGGAGTTCGCAAGCCCAGAAAGGATATGCACGTTGAAAAAAAGCGAGTATATAAATAAGCAGAAGTGCCATTGAGAACTTTGATCTATTAAATAACACGATTGCGAAATAAAATAGAAAAGCCAGAAATGTACCTATTATCCCATTTTGCACAACAAAAACTTTAATTCCTGCGCTTGGGCCAAAATGCATACCATTAAAACGGTCCAAGCCAATGCCATACCAAGCCTCGTCACTATCAATGAATACGTTATAATAAGAACTTAGTTTGCCTGTAACACGATTATCCCCTACTATATCACCCTGCGAATCGTCATATTTCAACCTCGAGATAATTTGTTCGTTTACTATATTATTCCCATTGTTATAATTTGCAAAAAAGAAGTAACCACAAACCACCACAAATAATGAAATTCCAAGATAAGTTAAACTCCGCTTGGAATAGAGCATAACATATAAAGTGAAAGAAATAATGATCAGAACATAGCCCGCCAAAGACAGTGTAAAAATTGCGCTAATTAGGATAATTAACACAGCTTTACGCTTAATTTCGAATTTGTTGACAAACAGTAGGAATGCAGCAATCATTCCGAGGTGTCCTGGCTCTAAAAATATACTATGGAAGCGCCTGGCGTATAGTAAAGAGTTCTTTAAACAAAAAAAGTAATTATCATATACGTAATATTCCCACGAAGAATTAGATATTCTACCTAAGTTTGGCAATCCAACACCAAGTAGAAGTAATATCCATGTTATAAGTGATGGAACAAGGATGACAGCCATCCCATAGGTAAAAAATCGCAATGAATCCAATTTTATGCGATCGTTTAGGGGAATTATCAAAAGAACGGGCAAAATAATAATTAAGCCGCCCACATATCCATTGAAGTTCGTCTCCCCGATCGAAAATAACCAAGCAATAATTAGTATACCACCCAATATAATAAATTTTTTATTTGAAACTCCAAACGAAGACTTTAGCTGTAAAAAACATGGTATGCACATAACAGTACTTAAAACGGGAATAAAAAAAGGGTTAAGTTCCCATGTAAACCATGCGTTTAAAGATTGCAAAAACAGCAAAAATAAACCTAATTTTAAAAAAAACTCCGCCGCCGGGGACGCATTTTTCCTGGAAATATAAAGTCCTTCCATTAGTTGAAAATAATTTAATATGATGGTTTTTATTATATCGTTTTTTTGAGAATATGTGGTTGTTCGTTATGATTAATTTTTTAACGCTACTACTATCTATCCTCACAAAACAAATATTTTAAGTTATTTTTCGAAAGTACCCTTTTATAAAACTAATCGTCGAGGATTTTTCATTACCAGAAACTCCCAAAAAGTAAACTACAGCCAATATCCAAAAAAAAGAAAATATTATTACGGCAAAAAACTGGAGTACTCCTTTACCTATATATGACTTAAACAGAAATGGGACAATGGCTGAAATACAACTTACGAGTATTACTCTGAACAAAACTTGTGACAAATATTCTGTTACAGGTAAATTTACCAATTTACGCAATATCGCTAACCTGATGAATAAAGCAATAACATAAATAGCTATTAAAACATAGAGCGTAGTTTCCGGTGGAAATCCTAATTTAAAAAAAATGAACGACGCAGGAAGCGTTAAAAGCGTAAAAGATCCAACCATTATTTGGTATCTCCTAATATCTCCGGTCGCTCGGGCCATTTGTGTTAGGGGGTTTTCCAGTGAGTTTACTAATACGAATATGATTCCCAGGCGGGTAAAATCTATCATATCTACGGTTGCCTCTTTGAGCCATAATTTCAATATATAATCTAATTCAATCAAAAGCGGCATAGAAATTAAAAGCAATAGATAAAAGGAGAATTTTGAACTTTTAAAAACAAGCTGTATCATATAACGTTTATCGCCAGATGCATACGATTTAACTATTTGCGGGTTAACCGCAGTATAAAAATTGGCGGAGAAAGAAGCTATTGCTGTACTTACCCGATAAGCTATCGCCCTTGCTGCGTTTACTACCGGGCCAAAAAACACATTCAATAAAATATTTGTCCCTTGATTATTTGCTACACCTGTAATTGCGCCAAAAAGGTTCCAACCTGAATAGCTCATCAGTACCTTAAATAAATCCCTATTCCAATAAAAATGAAAATGGCTTTCGTCATACCGACGTTTACATACAATTCTATATAAGAATGTAACGATTAAAGTGGTCATTAAAATCAAAAAACCATATAATTTCAATTTGTCGTAAGCAAACCACGTCAAGGCATAAACAATCGCCAGTTTTAAAACAACTTCTATGATACTCGCATAAGCATAAAATTTCATGTTTTCCCGGGCAATTATAATGGCGTTGTAGGGAATAGTCATGATGGTAACGATAAAAGATAATATCGAAAACTGGTAAATCCAGTTCGCAGCACCTATTCTTTCAATAGGGATAACCATCCGATTATTTAAAAACCATAAGCCTATTGTTTCTGCTAACAATAATATAATGATCGAAATAATTGCATAAATAACTATAGTTAGACTAAATGTCCTTTTGAGTTTAATCAAGTTATTTTTGCCCAATTCAAATGCAAAAAAACGCTCCGAAGCGGATGCCATGGTATTACTCAAGAAAGAAAACATTTCCACTATTCCGCCCACAACGCCGTATATACCGTAGTCAGTTATACCTAGTGTTTTAAGGACAATCCTTACGGTAAATAAAGATACCACCATAGTTAGCAGCATCCTGAAATAAAGTAACGAAGTATTCCTGGCTATTCTTTTATTATTAGTTTCCAAGTATTGATATTAAAGTATAAATAATTACAGGTAACTTTTTCAAAAGAATATTCGAATTTATTCTATAAAAATGTTTAAATAAAAACAGTACGGTTTTCCATTTTCAATAATCGGTTCATACTGAAAAGATAAATAAAGTATTCCCATTTTAAAATCTTCTGAAAAATCCCTTTATCACACTTCCGAATTTCAACTTCTCTTTACTCGTGTTGTAGGAGTTGTAGCTCTTATCAGAGTAACTATAACCGTAGCCATGTTTGCCGCTTTTAACGCCATTGAAGATAACAGTAAGTTTTGGAAATCTGTTATCTGCGTTTATTTCGGCAATAAATTCAATTTCGTGCTTATAGGTATAACCCTGCCTGGCGACGTATAAAGAAACATCAGCAGTTCGCGAAATAATAATAGCATCGGTTACCAGGTGTATCGGGGGGCTATCTATAACAATGTCGTCATACACTTTCTTTAATTCATTTATTAAATCATCAAGCCTCCTTTTCTCAAGCAATTCAGAAGGATTTGGAACAATCAATCCACAGCTTAAAATATCAAGGCCCGGTATGTTAGAATGCTGGATTAAACCTTCAAGTCCGAGGGAGTCATTTTCAAGATACTCACTAATTCCCGGGTGTTCAGAAGATAAACCAAAATTTATGGAAACCTTTGGCTTTCTCAGATCCATTTCAAGCAGAATAACTTTTCTGGAGGTGTAGGCCATGGTAACAGCGATATTTGAACAAATAAAACTTTTGCCCTCACCGCCAATACTTGATGTACATAAAGTGACACGACCTTTGCCATTATGGTTATGTAAGTGATATAAATTTGTTCGCAGAACCCTGAATTGTTCACCAATTGCAAATTTGCTCCTTGTCCCGGTTACAACAATGGGAGATTTGGAATCAAGATAAGAAATTTCACCCAGGATAGGCACTCCTGTCGCGTCTTCAATTTGTTTTCTGCTTATTATGCGATCATTCAACATTTCCCTGGCGTACACCAGGCTTGTGGGTAATATTAAACCCAAAATGAAAGCCAGCCCGTACACCATGGGAACCATAGGCCATTTAACTTTACCGGCATGCGCGTCATCCACTATTTGAGCGTCGGAAACTGAGGATCCGTACTGCAGCGAAACTCGTTCCCGGAGTGTCAGTAAGTCAGAATAAAGCGCTGCCTTAATTTCCTCTTCCCTTTTCATTGCGTTGGACTTCATACCCTGCATCGGAATTTTTTTAAGCGAAGTCTGGTAACCTGAATTGATGGATTCCAATTGCTTTTGACTGGCCTGAAGGGCAGATTTTATGGCAATAACTTTATCTTTAATACTACTTTTCAATGCGGCTATCTGCCTGTCAATTGGGATATAGATAGGATTTTCGGTTGGAGTAGTAGCCAAAAGCTGTTCACGCTGCAGCTCGAGATCCGAAAGTTTTTCGTATATCGATACTAAGCTGACGTCCAAAAATGCGGCGTCTATTGCGGGTAGCTTTTGATCGTTTTTTGGGGAATTGGCGTATATTTCCAATTCCTGGAGTATAGTCTGTTGCAGTTTGGCATCATTAAGAGATTTTGTATTAGCCTGATTCACATCGCGATCGCTTTGCGCCTGGGCAACCAGGTCTGTTATTCCCTCGCTGGATTGATATTGTTGAATCTTATTTTCCACTGCTTTTAAATCATTTCCGACAGAATCTAACCGCTTATCGATAAAAACAAGTGCTCTTTGAGCTTCTTTGGTCTTGTCACCCAACGCCTCCTTTTGGTACAAGTCCAGAACAGCATTTAAAATATCCTTACCACGCTGCGGAACGATATCAGTAGTTGACAGATTGACAAAAGGAGCATCCTTATCTTCAAGTTCGGCTTTAATTCCTTTCTGTAAACCTGCCGCGGCGAGGTCGGGATCCTCGACATTTACTACAATCGTTGAATCGATGTAATTTTCAAGATTGGGGGTTGGACTCAGTTGCCATGTACCAAAATCATTTTTTACCGGCGCCGAAAACACGAACTTTTTATCTCCCTGGATTTTTCCGTCGATATCCTTAACGATAAAACTATTATGGTCCTTTATAAAAACCTTAATGGCCACGCCATTAGGCGGAAGGGTACCGTTCTGTTTCAAAAATTTAAAGTCAAAAGGAGAGATTTTATACAAGTCTTTTGTTAAAAAGTGGGACTTTTGGGTATAAGTTACCCATAATTGCAAATTCATCACCACCTGGTACATCAATTTTTCGGATTGCATTACTTCAATTTCATTTTCGACAATAACGGGTTTGCTGGTTGGGTCCAATGATTGCATGAGGGCGCTTTGGGGCATCGGTCCGCCTCCGGATGACGACAGGGTGGGCACGTCAAATTTAAGTGTCGCCACAATCGGATATACCGGGTTAGTTTTTAGCAGGTAAAAGTATGCTAAAACCATTGCCAGGATAATTCCGACGATATAAAGGGGCCAATGATATAAATATTTTTTTATTATTTCATTAACGTCAACAGCTCCCTTAACATTTGCAGGTGATGAGAGTGTAGTATCTTGAGGTTGCAGCGTGCTCATAAAATATGTTTGAGGCCTAATTTTAAGTTTTAAAATATCTTAGGTTATTGTTTATTTTCTGACAAGGAAAACTATGATAGACAGGACAGACAGCGCGATACCAAATTTTTCATAAAAAGTGCTTTCCGACTCTACCCGTGATCTCCCGGGCTGAACATAGATAACGTCATTATTTTTGAGGTAGTAATATGGAGAGTTAATGATCTCCGTCGAGGTCAGATCCAAATGAATATAAGACCGGTTACCATCTTCCTCCCTGATCAAAATCACATTGGTACGTACGCCGGTTGTAGTAAGGTCGCCCGCTAAACTTAAGGCTTCTATTATTGTAATCCTTTCATTTTTTACATTAAAGCTACCTGGTTCTTTAACATCTCCCAGTACAGAGACTTTGAAATTTTGAATACGAACACTAACAACCGGCGAGCTGAAATATTTCTCAAGTTTCCCCTGAATTTCCAAACTTAAAGCATGGGTGGATAGGCCGGCAACATGCATCAGGCCGACCAACGGCAGGTTAATGTTTCCGTTTATATCAACCAAATAACCAACAGCATCTGGATTTTCAGTCGGCCTAATCAAAGTACTGCCGGAACTTACAGGGTGTATTTCATCATACTGAATATAATTATTAAACACGATATCTGCCTGTGGATTTAGGCTTGCTTCATGAATCGCTAATAAATCACCGGTTTGAACGGTGATAGGATAAAAATTAACTATCTTTTCTACAAACCGAGGATCATTTTTCAAATTCTGAAAATAAGCGACATTTTTATAGGGGGTACAAGAAAAGTTACAAAGAGCGATGATAACTAAAAGATTTCGTAAATGTTTAAGGTTCATATTAACTGTCAATAAATTATTTTAACTTATGGGATTCGCAATTTAATTCCGTTCAAAAACTTCCAAAAATGAAATTGATCGTTACACCCCTGACCTTGCTTTATCTTTACATTAAGAGCAGAAAGTGTTTTTCCAAAAAATGATCAATGTTTTTAAATATCGGCAAACCAAAGGCAAAATTCGCACCATAAAGCGCAAATATTGTTTTTATGGTTAAAAGTGAGCGCATAACCTTATTAAAAATACCCAATGATAAAAGATGAACGTTCAATAAAACATTACCTAATTCCGTGTTTCATATTGTTATTCGAGGGTTTTATTTGTTTAAAGTTGGGTAACGTACTCGCCCCGGAAAATGAAATAAACCATAAACCTTAAGGTTTTATCACGGAAAAGCTGTCAAAGGTATTCATAAATCAGACAACGATTTAACTATTGAGAATTCTTTAACAAAGGCGCATATAATTGTATAAGTGCATTTATTTTCAAGAAATATAACCTGGCATCGGTCATAAGGAAACATTCATCGTGAAATGCCCCAATTTCCGTTTAGTTAGAGAAATAAATTCCCCAAGTATTGATACACGGTTCACGGGCAGACAGCCATCCTGGCCACAATCCTGAAAAAAATAAATTTTGGGGAAATCAGCAATTAATTTATCGCTCCTAAAACCTATGAAAATAAAAAACTTTCGTTTCGGTGAAGTCAAAATTTTAGGGAAAAATTTGCCCAAAGGGGAAATAATCCTCCAAAATAATCCCCATAGGGAGTTAATGGCTTTCTGAATTTAAGATATTTTTTTCATAATTTATTTTGACCATGTCAAAAGGTTATCAACTTCAATTGTTTTTCTTTTAAATGCCGGAGATTTCAAAATATTACAATTTATGCTTAAAAAAATATATAAGAGTACCCTAAAACTTAATATAACCGGGTATGAAATTGATTTGGGCATTATTGCTCGCTTTTGATTTATCCGGGGAATACATATAAGAACAGCTTTAAACAACTAAAATCCAGATATGCTCGTTCGGGGGAATTTTCAAAAACCAGGATAGTTCGTTCAATAGGAAAGAAGTTAAAAAATCAGCTTTAAGAGTAACATAAGTGTAAGAAATTTTAATAACGCAATTCATTTCAGACCTCGGCACTCGACAAATAAGGACCCATTGATATTTCTTAGAACGATTTTAAAAACATTCCGAGCGAAATTTTAAGAAAAAAATAATTATAGCACCATTTTTGCAAATGTCGATATGATAATTTAATCATATAGAAGAAATATGTATCCTGACCTCCAAACTTATAATGTTGAACTTGCCGAACCTGTCAGTGAATCATTCAGATTATTTGAGTATCCGATTTATGGCTCGTCGATGCAGCACATGGATTTCGAAAAAAAATGTTTTGTCAATTGCATCAATCAATATGCCTATATGGCGGCTGAAATGGATACCAAGTTCAAAGCAGCGCTGCTTGATTCAGATATACTTATTCCGGACGGGATTGGGATCGTTATTGCCCTCAGGTTATTGAAAGGGATCAAAATAAAGAAAATTGCGGGCTCTGATATTCATGAATTTTTACTAAAGAAATTAAATTCAGCCGGAGGTCGCTGCTTTTATTTAGGGTCTGATGAAAATACTTTAATCAAAATAAAAAAACGTTTGGCGCGGGAATACCCTTCAATAACCATGGGATATTATTCCCCGCCCTTTAAAACAAGTTTTGATGAGGCAGATAGCGCCTTGATGCTCGAAAAAATTAATTCATTTAAACCAGATACATTATTTGTAGGCATGACGGCTCCAAAGCAAGAAAATTGGACATTCAGCCATAAAAGCCAAATTGAGGCGGATGTCATTTGTTGTGTTGGAGCGGTTTTCGATTTCTATTCAGGTGTAAGCAAACGGCCGAGCAAGTTCTGGATCAATTTAGGGCTTGAATGGTTTAGGCGCCTTTTGTATGATCCCAGGCATACCTGGAGAAGGTACATTTTATATGGACCTCCATTTATTTTTAAGATTTTCAGACTTAAAATGATAAGTGTCTTTAGGTGGGATTTATAAAAGTCAGTTCATGAGTTAAAGCAATTTCGGCAATTCATAAAGAAAATGTTTCCGGTAAATATTATAAATATAGTAAGCGTAAAGGCGAATTAAAATCATTCCACATTAAAGCTGCGCTGAAAGGAAAAATAATAAAAGGCTTTCTTCAAATCACTAAACGGGCACAGGTAATACCAATGGCAGGCAACTTGGCAAATAACGATTTTAAAAATTATAGGAGCGTTTTGGAGGCTGACCATTTTGAAGGTCAGCAAAGTTCGCCAACTATACTGGCAACCGCATCACAGACGGAAATAGGGCCATCTTGGGTGATTGGAGGGGTCGAAGCAAACCGATTTTACAACCAATTTATTTCATTGCTTTTAACCGGCTCCTTTAACAGGGAGGCTATGTTGCGTGCGTTGCGGGATTTGGTAAATATGCACATGGTCCTGAAGACGACATTTAATGCTGATGGAGAAAATATCGTCTATAGCGAATTAGCATTGGATATTAATTACCAGGACCTATCATCTCAACTGCCAGATCAACAGCGGTTGTTTATAAAACGACACCAAAAATTAACTATTTTAAAGTCTTTTGACCTGGAAAAAGGCCCCCTTTTTAAAGTATCGCTCTTTAACCTAAATAATGAGGAACATTATCTAACTTTTGTTGCCCATCCTATTATTTGCGATGAACGGTCTATAGGTATCATGATGAAGGATTTAGTGAAACTTTATTCCAATTACGCACCGAGTAGAATAAAACAGAATGCCTTTGTTCTATGAACGCGCTAAACCTACCGACGAACTATCGCCATATTTCTGTCGAGCGCCCGCAGTCGGCTATAGTATCTTTTGAAATAAACACACAACTAAGCCGGCAAATACAAGCATTTACTAATGCGCATGGGGTGACGCTTTATACGGCATTGCTTACGGCTTATAATGTGCTGCTGTATCGCTACACTGGCCAGGAGGATATATGTGTAGGCTCACCTGCAGCAGGGCAAAATTCGGAAGGTTTGCAGGGGCCAAATGATTCCTTTGTAAATGCGCTGGTTTTGCGGAGCCAGCTAAATGATAAAATGACTTTCGTTGAATTACTTAGCCAAGTAAAAATGTCGGTCATTGAAGCTTATAGGCATCAAGAGGTACCGGTTAAAGAAATGGCGGAAGTAGCAGCCTGGGAAGATGATAAGGGCGATAGTCCTGTGTTTCAGGTGTCGTTTAGCTTACAAATCCCGAAGGTTGGCCGGTATGCGGAACAAGGCCAGGCGACAGAATGCAATGACCTTGTGTCAAGTCAAGTTGAGATCGCCTTGACGATGAGTGTGACAAGTGCCGGCATAAAGGGAAGAGTCGCGTATCGTACCGGCCTTTACACGGCTGAGACAATAGAGCGGATGATTAGCCATTATAAAACCTTACTTGAGTCGATTGTCAATTCCCCGGAAAATAAGTTAGGCCACCTTGGCATGTTGACCGTTTCGGAGGAAAAAACTTTGCTGGAGGAGTTCAACGACACGGTGGCAGATTATCCTAAAGATAAGAATATAGTTCTATTGTTCGAAGAGCAGGTAGGAAAGACTCCTGATGCTATCGCAGTCGTGTTTGAAGACGATTCGTTGAGTTACAGGGAGCTTAATGAAAGGTCGAACCGGTTAGCTTATTACTTGCAGCGTAAAGGGGTAAAGACGGAGACGCTTGTACCAATCTGCATAGAACGCGGCCTTGCAATGATCGTTGCTATCCTGGGAGTCTTAAAATCCGGTGGTGTATATGTACCGATTATTCCGGACTACCCGGCAGACCGGATTAGCCATATGCTGCAAGACACCGACGCAAAGCTGATACTAAGCACTAAGGAAAGTAAAGCAAAGCTGATGGGAATTTCAACATCAGCATCGGTAATCGACCTTGACGGAGAGTGGGAACAAATTGAAAATGAAAACGACCGCAATCCTCAAACAGTTATTAGCCCAGGTCAACTGGCATATGTGATCTATACGTCAGGATCAACAGGCAGGCCCAAAGGGGTAATGATTGAACATAGATCCGTAGTGAATTTGATAACGACCCAGACCAAATTTTTCGACATAGACAGCGACGAACGAATATTGCAATTCTCTAATTACTGTTTTGACGCTTCTGTTGAACAAATATTCCTTGCTTTATTTAACGGGGGGGCTATCATTATGTTTCCGGAGGGTTTGCAGTTAGACGCGGCACTTTTCGAGGAATTTCTAATTAAGCAGAAAATTAGCCATTTGCACGCGGTACCCACTTTTTTGGATAGTGTTCAGCCAAAGGATTATAAACATTTAAAAAGAGTTATTTCAGGGGGGGATGTGTGCAGTAAAAAACTGGCAGACAAATGGAGTAAAAATATTAATTTTTACAATAAGTATGGTCCAACGGAAACTACAGTAACAGCTGTAGAATACAGCACCAAAGGCAATGATACTGATACTTTCGTGCCAATAGGCAAGCCATTAGCCAATGTTTCATTGTATATCTTAAATTCTAACCAGGCATTAACGCCTTTAGGGGTGCCCGGAGAAATATATATAGGCGGTGTCCAGGTAGCCCGCGGTTATTTGAATCGTCCGGAATTGACCGCAGAGAAATTTATAATTGATCCATTCAGTAAGGAAAGTCGGGCACGAATGTATAAGACAGGGGACCTTGGAAGATGGTTGCCTGATGGTAACATTGAATACCTGGGCAGGATAGACGACCAGGTAAAAATCCGTGGCTACCGTATAGAGTTAGGAGAAATAGAAAATGTACTGGCCCAATGTGACCGGGTAAGGCAGGCAAGTGTACTTGCCAAAAGTGATAGTATCGGCAATAAACAGCTGGTTGGGTATGTAGTACCGCAAGGAGCGTTTGACAAGGAAGCTATCCAGGAATACCTTAGCACGAAATTGCCCGAATATATGGTACCGTTTATTTGGGTGGAATTGGAGCGCATGCCATTGACGACGAATGGCAAGGTTGACAAGAAAAATTTACCAAAACCAGGGACTGGGCGCCCTGAGTTGAGTGCTTTATATAAAGCCCCGTCTTCTGCGGTTGAAAAAAACATTACGGCTGTATGGATGGAGTTACTGTTGCTTGATAAAATTGGGGTGGATGATAATTTCTTTCAATTGGGTGGTAACTCATTGCTCGCTTTAAAGGCAGTTTCCTTGTTAAGGCAAAAGTTTGGTTATCAAGTACTCATAACTAAATTATACCAATATCCAACCATAAATGGTATTGCAAATTTAATTGGCGGTATAAATAAAGTTGCAGCTATTGATATAAAAAAGAAAAAAGCCGGCATTTGCGACGTTGCCGTTATAGGCATGGCGGGGCGTTTCCCAGGTACTAATACAATTGATGAATTTTGGGATATGCTGGTAAATGGCAAAGAAACGATCAGCTTTTTTAGTGATGATGAACTTGATCCCGCTATCCCCGCAGAGATAAAAAATCATCCTTCTTATGTGAAAGCAAGAGGGGTGATTGATAAAGCTGAAAATTTTGACGCTGAGCTTTTTGGGTTTAATTCTCGCGCCGCTGAATTAACGGACCCTCAGCAAAGGGTTTTTTTGGAGATCGCCCGGGAGGTTTTGGAAAGTTCCGGTTACCTGGCGCAAAAATATGATGGTTCTGTTGGCATATTTGCCGGTTGCGGTTATAACAGTTATTATCACAATAATGTGTTAAAGCACCCAAAACTTTTAATTGGATCAGGACAATTAATGGTAAGGTTATTAAATGAAAAAGATTATATAGCTTCCCGAACAGCTTACCAGCTAAATCTCAAAGGACCAGCGGTATCCGTTCACTCAGCCTGCTCTACTTCATTATCCGCTATCGCTCAGGCAGTGAGCAGTATCAGGGAAGGGCAATGCGATATTGCAATTGCCGGCGCCGCTTCGATTACATCGCCGGCAAAGAGCGGCCATTTTTACGAAGAAGAAGCTGTACTATCCATTGATGGTCACACAAGGTCTTTTGATGCCAAAGCTACAGGCACAGTTTTCAGTGATGGTGCAGGTGTGGTGCTTTTAAAAAGCCTTGAAGATGCCGAAAAAGACGGCGATACAATTTATGCGGTAATCAAAGGCATAGGGATAAATAATGACGGCGCCGATAAGGGCAGTTTTATCGGCCCAAGCGCACATGGGCAAGCTGGCGCTATTGCAATGGCTATACATGATGCAGGAATAGACCCCTCATCGTTAAGTTACGTTGAAGCCCATGGTACGGCAACCCCATTGGGCGATCCCATTGAAATTGAGGGCCTTAACCTCGCGTTTGGCCATCAAACACAAACACAGTTTTGCGCCATAGGTTCAGTAAAAAGCAATATCGGCCATTTAACTGCAGCATCGGGTGTTGCGGGTTTTATAAAAACGGCGTTGGCGTTGCATTATCGCCAAATACCTCCTTCCTTGTTTTACGACGAGGGCAATCCGAATATTAACCTGGCCGATAGCCCTTTTTATGTGAACACAGCGTTAAAGGACTGGAAATCAAATGGACAAAGACGTGCCGGTGTGAGCTCTTTTGGCTTTGGCGGAACAAACGTGCATGTGATATTAGAAGAATATAAGAACATGCCTGTCTATTCAGGTGCTGCTGCGCCTTTATCGCTAATCAGCTGGTCTGCAAAAAACGAAAACAGTGTTAATAATTACGCAAAGAAGCTTGCTTCTTTTATTGAAAACAATAAAGATGTTTCCATTGCTGATATTGCTTACAGTTTACAAAGCACCCGCGAGGATTTCAGTTTCCGCAAATTTATTATAGCTGCAAATAGGGACGACTTACTTTCAAAATTAAAAAATGAAAGCGCTAATGCAGCCAGCGTAAACGAGTTAAGTTCCAGGCCCTCTGAGATCGTGTTTATGTTTCCGGGCCAGGGCTCGCAATATATAAACATGGGTAAAGAGCTTTATGAAAATGAGCCGGTTTTCAAATCAGCAGTAGATCAATGTGTTGACTTGTTAAAAGATACGCCGCAAGCAAACATACTCGAAGTGATTTATCCGGAGGTAATAGATGAAGTATCAGCCGAAAAAATTAAAAACACCCTTTATACACAACCGGCCATTTTCATAATGGATTATGCAATGGCTAAATTATGGATGAGTTGGGGGGTACAACCTACAATTTTTACAGGGCACAGCATTGGTGAATTTGTCGCCGCTCATTTTGCAGGTGTATTTAATTTAACAGATGCTCTGCACCTGGTTTCAGCCAGGGCCAGGATGGTTAGTGAAGTAGCCCAGGGCAGTATGCTTTCTGCCAGGCTGGAAGTTGATCAATTAAGAAGTTTGTTACCATCAAACATATCGATAGCGGCGGTTAACAGCCATAAGTTATGCGTTGTTGCCGGCGACGACAATGCTATAGCAGATTTTGGTGCTCTTTTGGCCGAAAAAGATATACCGAGCCGCTTATTGCAAACCAGCCATGCCTTTCATTCAGCGATGATGGACACTATAGTAGCTCCTTTTGAAGCCATTGTAAGGTCCGTGAAACTAAATCCGCCCATAAAACCAATAATATCAACGGTAACCGGCAAGTGGATGAGTGCGGCCGAAGCAACAAGTCCGGAATATTGGGCGGTCCATCTTCGTAAAACTGTTCTTTTTGCAGATGCAATTGATGTTTTACAGGAAAATGAAGGTGGCCTTTTAATGGAAGTTGGTCCGGGATTTGCTTTGGCAACGCTCGCCCGTCAGCAGATAAAAATAAAATCTACGCCCATTATCCAGGGATTTGAAAAAAATGAAACCACTACCGAGTACTGTTCCGTATTAAAATCATTGGGTCAGCTATGGTTAAACGGTATTGAACCGAACTGGCAAGCTTTATACCTTAACCAGCAAAGATTAAGAATAAATTTACCTGCTTATGCTTATGATCATAAGCGTTACTGGCTGGATCCGGTAAGCCTTGTAAATAATATAACTCCAGCAAATGGAACAGCGGTAACAAGGGAGGCAATCCCGCTTAATGAAGTAGAAAACGAGCAACCCGGTTTGCAAGAAAATATTACGAGGAAACAAGTATTGACCAACAAGTTGAAACAAACTTTTGAAACCGCATCCGGAGTTAAAATTGATACCGTATTAGCGGCGTTGAGCTTTATTGACATAGGGTTCGATTCTATTTTGTTAATGCAGATATCTGCAAACCTTAAAAAGGAATATAAGGTACCCATCACGATCAGGAAGTTATTTGAAGAATATAATACGATAGATTTGCTTGCAGCTTATTTAGATACTAAATTGCCTGAAGAGGTTTTTAATCCATAAACTATTAGTAAAAGAAATATACAAATGCAATAAGGTTACTACCCCAGGTTACAAATTGGCAACAAAAAACTTTTTATATATTTGACTATCAATTCCGCATCAAAAACAATCAAAACATGAAGATTGGTTACCAGGTTTCTTACTTAAGGACAAAAATATATTCTGTACTTTATAAAACCGTACTCTATCGGTTGGGCTTTGGCCGCAGGGTAACTAAACAAGTTTGGGAAAAAGAGTATACCGGCACGACCTGGGATTTCCTGGCTTCTGAACGTGAAAAGGTGCATTACGAAGCAGTATTGGGCCAGGTCAAAAAAGCCGGTTCGCTCGAAAGTATCTTAGATTTAGGTTGCGGTGAAGGTGTGCTTTACGATTACTTAAAAAAATCACTGACTGAGCCATTCGGCTATTACGGTGTCGATATATCCGAAACTGCAGTGGCCAAGGCATTGCAAAAATTCCCCGGCATTGACGTGAAAGTGGTTGACTATGATTTTGAGCGCGTAAGCGGGCGCTTTAAGCTCATCATTTTTAACGAGGTGCTTAATTACTTTGTAAAGCCCATAGAAACAGTTAAAAAGGCTATTAATGAAAACCTTGAAGATGATGGCGTGATAATCATATCAATGTACGATGACGGAAGCGGCCGCAATAACCGGATCTGGAAAAATATTGACAGCAATTTTAAGGTGCTTTCGCACGATACTGTTCGCAACAGTACCGGAGTGAGCTGGAACATCAAAACCATTAAATCTTTATAAGCTCTGCGTAATCCTGAGACGCGCCGATGGAGCGAATGACTACTCTTGGCTCTTGATTATTCAACTTTGAAATAATACATCAAATAAAGGCATATATCGCTATTGAATTAATGGCATATTTTCATAACGAAATTATTTTCGCGAACGGTGCCTGATTGCCCCCTGGCTTGCGGTTTGTTTTAACACGGGAGTTTTGGTATTTGCCCGCCCGATTTGGCGTGCTGGCGGCGCGTGCTGGCGCCACTATTTTTACCGTTGTGAAGAGGCCTATGCCTTCCTGCAAAGCCGATACCATTTCATCAGTTCAGAAACCTGCGCCTTAAGTAATATATTATCTGTTTTAAGCTGATTATATTCTGATAGTGGCACCAGGGCACGCATTAAAATAATTTTAAGCTAATTGAGGTCAATTTAGAGAAAAAGGGGCATTTAAAGAGCAAGAACGTATAGCGCTGCAAGCGTTCCGAAGCGTTCCATTTTACACATCGGAACAAAGTGTAACATTGTGAAACACGCTCATTATCAGAATGTTCCATTAAAAATGAATTGACACATTTTTATAAGTTCCTGATAATCAATTATTTCAGGTTTTTATTTTTTAAATACGCGCCCGTAACGAGCTGATTTTCAATATGTTTCAGTATAATTGAGGAATTCCTTCCACACGTCAAAGTCACCTCCTGTCATGGCGTACAATCTTATAAAAAACATTTTTAATGCGTCTGCCCTGATAGTGGCACGGTTATAGTCGTTTCGATTTGCTAAAGAACGTATATTGCCAATTAAAATTAATCCACATTTTATTAGCTTTGTGTAAATAACTCAAATATTGGGCTGCCTGAGCTGTAATGAAATAAGAAATATACTAATGAATGATAATAAGGATAATAGCGATCTTAAAGATATTATAGGTTCTTTTGAAAAGCCAAAAATTTCGTTGATTGTCCCAACCACCAAATCACAGCTTGAGATATGGCTCTCGTGTAAGATTGGTGGTGCTGACGCAAACTGTTCATACAATCAATTTACTGCGCTGCGCTTAGCAGGTTCTTTTGACAAAGAAGCTATGCTGGCCGCACTACAGTGCCTTGTGGAAAAGCATCAGTCGCTCAGAATGACATTTAGTACTGATGGTAAAAATATTCATGTCCATAACAATGTAAAACTTCATGTTGATTACCGGGACCTGTCATCACAGACGGCCGATCAGCAGCATTCCTTTTTAAAAGAATTCAATAAACAAATAGCATTAACGGCGCTTGATCTTGAATCAGGACCTCTTTTTAAGGCGACACTATTTAAATTTGACGAACAAGAGCATTATTTAGTATTGATCGCCCATCATATTATTTGCGATGGATGGTCAATGGGAATCGTATCGCAGGATTTAGCCAGCATTTATTCTGCTTTTGCAAAAAAAGAGACCGTCGCCTCAACTGACGCTTTGCTTTTTTCAGACTATGCACGTGAGCTGACCGAATTCGAAGAGGGGCCATTCTATGCAGAAAATGAACTTTACTGGCTCGAACAGTTTGAAGGTAGCCCTCACTTTTTAAATCTCCCCTCCGATTACGTACGGCCCGCTTTGCGTACCTATGAGAGCCAAAAGGACGACTTTACCCTTGAAGGCCAGTTGATAACTGAGTTGAAGACGCTGGCTAAAAGTGCAGGCTGCAGTTATCCGATTGTATTGATCGCAGCGTTCGAATTTTTCTTGCACCAGGTAACCGGGCAGGAAGAAATCATTCTTGGTCTGCCGGCGGCAGGTCAACCTGCCACAGATAGTTTCCGGCTCGTTGGGCATTGTGTTAATTTATTAGCTTTAAGAAGTCGTCCTAAAGGCAATATTTCATTTAAAGACTATTTAAAACAGCGGCGGGCGGCCGTACTTGACGCCTACGACCACCAGTTATACGCATTTGGAAACCTATTGAACAAATTACATATTCCGCGTGATCCCTCAAGGCCCCCATTAGTTCAGGTAGTATTAAATATTGAATCGGGACTGGATGAGGATGTTGACTTTTACGGATTAGAACATACATTTACCCCGAACCCAAAGCAATTTGAGAACTTTGAAATATTTCTGCAAGTTGATAATCTGGAAGACTCATTAGTACTTAAATGGGTATACAATACCCGGCTGTTCAAATCTTCAACCATCAACCAGATGATGGATGAATTTGAATATTTGCTGCAACAGTTAGTTAAAGGGCCTGAAACGCTGCTGGGAAACATACCAAGATTGAATGCAGAAAAATTATCTGCGCAATTAGCCAAATGGAATAACACAACATTCACCTATCCAAGGCAAACCGCGCTGCATAGCTTAATTACTGATCGTGCCATAGCGATACCTGATAAAACTGCGATAACTTTTGGTTCACAAAAAACGAGTTATAAATTGCTCAACGAACAATCAAACCAATTTGCGGCAATACTTATAGAAAATGGCGTTTGTAAGGGCGATAAGGTTGCATTGGCCACCGACAGGTCTGCAGAAATGATGGTGGCTTTATTGGCGATAATGAAGGCCGGCGCGGTTTATATCCCACTTGACCCTCAGTTCCCGATAAACCGCATTAATTATATGCTTGAGGATTCAAAGGCGGCTGTTTTATTAACTTCAAAAAAATACCAAAACAAATTCGGGTCAAATGCTAAGGAACTGCTGATTGAAGACCTATGGTTGAACCTCCGCAGTTATCCCTCGTCCGAACCGGCTGTAGCCGTAAATGGGGACGACCTGGTGTATATACTTTATACTTCCGGTTCAACCGGTATGCCTAAGGGTGTTCAAATTGCCCACCACAACCTGGTTAATTTCCTGACCAGCATGCAAGCGGAACCCGGCCTTAAAGCTGAGGATAAATTGCTGGCGGTAACAACTATTAGCTTTGATATTGCAGGATTGGAATTATTCCTGCCTCTTTTAACAGGTGCTGAAATTGTTATTGCCGATACTGCATCAACAAAAGATGGGCGCGAATTACTCAATATAATAAAAAGAGAACAAGTAACTGTAATGCAGGCGACCCCATACAGTTGGCGGATATTGATTGAAGCCGGCTGGGATAAAACTATCCCGTTAAAAGTCATCTGCGGGGGCGAAGCGTTGCCGGTTGAACTGGCAAATGAACTTCTGGAACGTACAACATCGTTATGGAATGTATACGGACCTACGGAAACTACAATATGGTCAACAATAAAACGGCTGACATCTGAAGAGAAAATTATTTCTATCGGGCGCCCGATCAATAATACATCTATTTATATTTTGGATGAATTTTTGAATCCGCTGGCGCCGGGGATTGCGGGCGAAATATATATCGGCGGCGATGGAGTTGCAAAAGGATATTTGAACCGGCCTGAGTTAACAGCGGAAAAATTTGTCGACGATCCCTTTTCAAAACTGGCAGGTCAGAAAATGTACCGTACCGGAGACCTGGGTAAATTTATGCACAATGGCGAAATTGAATGCCTTGGCCGTATAGATGCCCAGGTAAAAATAAGGGGCTACCGCATAGAAACCGGTGAAATAGAATTCCAATTGGCCGCGGAGGCCGATATAAAAGAAGCTATCGTGATAGCCCGTCCGGATAAACTGGGCATGGACAAACTTGTGGCCTTTATTGTTGCTGCAGGTAACGAACCGGTAGTTAGTACAGCGGCAAGTGTACAACGCTGGAAAGATGGATTGAAGAATTCGGTACCCGATTATATGGTGCCGGATAATTTTGTAATTATCCCGGAATTACCCTTAACACCTAACGGAAAGATCGACAAAAAAAGCTTAGCTAAATATAAACTATCGGAAGAGGATACAGAAGCAGATAATTACGTTGCTCCCGCTACACCTATTGAAAAACTCATAGCTGGTATTTGGACTGAAAATTTTGGCATTGAAAAAATCAGTGTACATGATGATTTTTTTGAAATAGGCGGACATTCATTAATGGCTCTAAAAATAGTTGCCCTGTTAGAAAAGGAAACCTCAAAAAGCTTGCCGGTAAGCATTTTATTTGAGTATCCGACCATTAAAAAACTCGCAAATTTCCTGAAAAAAGATGAAATAAAAAGTAAGGCAAAATCACTTGTACAGATAAAAGCGACCGGGAAAAATAAACCGCTTTATGTAGTTTCCGGACTTAACGGAACAGCATTTGCATTTGTTGAATTTGCTAAAATGTTTGATGCGGAGCAACCAGTATTTTTATTGCAGGAACCACAGGAAATTGACGATATGAGCGAATTTCCGGACAATGTGGAAGGAATTGCCGCTATTTACATAGAGGAGCTATTGAGACAAAACCCTGATGGCCCTTATGCATTAGCCGGTCATTGTTTTGGGGGGATCATTGCCTTTGAAATGGCGAGGCAAATGGAAAAAATCGGGAAAGAGGTTAAGCTCCTTGCACTGATCGATGCATCAGTTGGTAAGGCTGAAAAGTTGCGGTCCGGCGTTAAAAAAAATCCGTATTTGTTTAAAAACGGGATACAAGATGTATTTTTTAAGCTTTATAAAAACATAAATCTTTTAAGGATAGACCGCAAACTGGCGCTTAAGTACCGAAAGGAATCTTTAGATCGGTTTGCAAACCGGCTAAAAAAAATAGCCAGTCCTAATAACACCGCTGAAAAATATAGTTTTCCAGTAGAGATTACCCAACGCTACGAAACAGCAAAAATGAATTACCTGGTTACTCCTTATGACAGAGATGTGGTATTATTCAAGGCTAAATTAACCAGTTTCAGATATGCAGATAAAAAGTATTATGATGGAAACCAAATGTAAATTCTATTGAGGTACATGAAGTTGATGGTGATCATCTCTCCATGCTCGAATCGAAGCGCTTAGTAGCCATTATACAGGAAAATCTTAATAGATGTTTACAATAAATTGAATGGTCAGGCAAAATCCAAATGTGATAAAAACAGCCCATCGAGCAGTTAACCATATTATTTATGCAGATCATAATTAAAAAACAAAATTCTTTTAAATTGTCAACATGCTTATTTAGAGGAGTTGATCAACTACTGTTAAATCTATGTTAATAAAAAATCATGTGATAGTAAATGCCGATGATCTGGGTTTAAATGAATCTGTAAATAGGGCTATTTTATATTGTTTCGAAAAGCAGTATATTAATAGCACGTCGTTATTAACTAATACCGGTTACTTTGATGAAACGGTAAATATGATCCATGAAAACGATTGTATAACCGGGGTTGGCATACATATAAATTTTGCAGAAGGCAGACCGGTTTCAAATTTCAATCAGCATCCTTTTTTAGATGAACGTGGAAATTGGAATTTTCAAAAAACCAATAAAAAAATTACCGTTTTGGATAATGCTTCAAAGGCAGCATTTCTTAAGGAAATTTATGCACAGATAGATAAAGCATTATCAGCCAAAATTTCAATTATACACCTTGACTCCCACTTCCATTTGCACACTTTACCTTGTTTTTATAAATTATTTATACATACGGCCAAACATTATAAACTAAAGTTAAGGCTTTCGCAAACCTACAATGAGGGGAGCTACTTTAAATTTATGTACCGGAAATATATCAACCATTTAATTAAAACGAACAATATTCAATATTCGGATTATTTTGAAACAGTAGACAGATTTTTAAAACGTGAAGACACTTTTAATCAAAATAAAATAATCGAAATTATGATTCATCCAAACTTTGATGCATCAGAAAAATTGACAGATCATGTAGATGAAAAGACTATGCAAAACTGGATGATTTATTTGGATAAAATGGCTGGCGGCTTAAAATTTCAATAGCTAAATGCTCGTATGATTTATTTTTATTAGTTAATGACAACATAAAACTTTTCGACGACGCGCTTTGTAAATTCATTTATAATTATGCCAATTTGAATAAGAATGGGGTGATCTTAATTGGTTAGACTAAAGACATGAGAACAAACAAATGGAGTTATGGGGGGAATATTTTGAAATCTATCAGGCACAGCAAACATTATCCAATTTTGCCTAACGACCATGAATTTGTGCCATGCCATTTAGGCACTGCTAATTTTTTAGTTGTTGATGCACATGCTGTAAAGAAAATTGGATTTTCACAAGCGCTCATGACCACAAATATGCGTGTTTTGACTACACCTTAACAGCACATAAATCGGGTATTGAAGTATTAATTGTCCCCCGGATATTATGCATGGTGTGAATTTGATCATGGTAATAATAGTGACCTCGGCCGTTGGTTATCTGGTAAATATCCTGTTAAAGAAAAGGATAAAATTTCTTTATAAACCCAATGAATGGCCTTGCTTATGAAGAAGTGTTACGCTATACGAAAAAAGCATTTTCCTGCAGATTATTTTAGCCTGTTTACTAAACTTTGGTTAAAGACGTTTTTCCCGATAATCTGGGATGAATTTAAAAAGTAAATGCGGCTGTTTCTTATGTATATAAAGTATCCCGTTTGTAGTTTTTATGTCCATTACAAGCACTTTAAAAAATTAATTTAATGAAAATAACCCGACGCATAAGCCATATCCTGGAAATTATTCAAAATTTATGGATAGACCTATCGATACAAGGGAAATTTTGGCCAGGGAGAATTGAAAGTATTGATGGCGGGAAGGTTATAAGTAGCACTGAAAGCACCCGGTATAGCGTTATTAAACAGATATTTTTTCAATATGTCCGCATACAGAAAAAAGATGTAATTGTTGATGTGGGTTGCGGGAAAGGAAGGGTTTTTAATTATTTATTGTATAAAGGAATAAAAAACCGAATGATAGGTTATGAAATTAACCCAATTGTTGGCCTTAAAACAAAAAAAAATCTTTCGAAATATAAAAATGTTACCATAATAGCCGAAGATATCTTCACCCATTTTCCCGT
>Ga0210389_10000410_pt1 | contig 40680 bp, 66 predicted proteins | sample IncBWH28OmetaG_FD_160127 | JGI IMG/M metagenome (GOLD analysis project Ga0210389, IMG submission 160127) | Forest soil microbial communities from Barre Woods Harvard Forest LTER site, Petersham, Massachusetts, United States - Inc-BW-H-28-O ... | reverse complement strand
CTGGCCACGCCGCCGCCCGAGCCGATCCCGCCGATTCCGGAGCTGCCCGAGCCGCCGCCACGAGTCGGGTTTCGCTCGACCGGCGAGGACCTGTTCGAGGGCACCTACCCGGCCGCGTTCGCGGACTCCGAAACCGATGGCGCGTGGCGCAAGCTCTGTGACTCGCTGGGGGAGCTGCTTGACCCGATCGCCGAAGTCACCCGCCCCGATGACGGGTCCGAACCGTGGGTCGTCCTCGCCTCACCGCGGCGATGCCCGACCGACTGGTTGCGGGTACTCGCGCAGTGGGCGGGGATTCGCCGGCCGGACGTCATGTCCGAATCCGACCTGCGGGAGCTGATCGGCAACGGCGGCCCCGGCATGTGGCGCGGCACGCGCGCCAACATGATCGCCGCCGCCCGCCGGTTCCTACCGCCCGGCACGCCCGATCACCTCCTGTACTTCGAGGAGCGCGCTGACCTCGGCGCCGGGCACGAGCGCGCCTACGGCCTGCGCGTGTTCACCTACACGTTCATCGATCACGACCCGGCGCTGGTACGTGCCGCGCTCGAGGCCGCCAAGCCCGCCGGGATCATCCTCGACTATCAGGTCCGCCACGGGCAGGCGTGGTTCATGTTGCGCAACCGGCGAGCGAGCTGGGCCGAGGTCAACGCGACCTATGACTCGTGGCGCGAGGTGCACCGTGACCAGCCAACACTGAGAGGAGAAACTGAATGACCGGAACGCTGCTCGAACGTCCCGCGCCGCGAGAACCCGAGTCAATCGCCGAGGCGCTGATGGTCGACGTGCCTCACGCCGAGGTACCCGAGGACGACCTGCGCCCGTCGCGCAGGACACCGAACCTCGCTCTCCCCGTCCCCGGTGACGTTGACCCTGCCGACGCGCCGACCGACATTGGCAACCTCGCCGATGCAATCGACGCGCTCGTATCGCGGTTCTTCGTCCCGGGGCTGATCATCCCGTCGGCGCGCGCCGACGCACCACCGGGCTGGTTGCAGTGCAGCGGGCAGGCGGTATCCCGGACCGTGTTCGCGCCCCTGTTCGCTGCAATCGGCACGGCCTACGGCGGCGGTGACGGATCAACCACGTTCAACATTCCCAACCTGGCGGGGCGCTTTGCATGGGGGCACGCCACCCAATTCCGCGGCCAGGTTGGCGGGGCTGAGACGGTCGCCCTGTCCACACAGGAAATGCCGAGCCACGCGCACGGGGTCTATGACCCCGGGCACGCGCACACGATCGCCGACCCCGGACACGTCCACCTGCCATACGAGGGGCTGGAATGGGCCGATGATCCGAGCGTCGGGTTCATGCACTGGCAGATATCCGGTGGGGGGAGCGGCCTGTTCGCGGCGGTCGGCTCCGCGCCATATCGGTTCTTCCTGACCGCACCGCGGACGCGCGGCTCTGGCACCGGCATCGGCATCTACGGGGCCGGGACCGGCATTCAAACCTACGGCGAGGGCGCCGGCTGGGCTCACACCAACATGCCGCCGTACCAGATCGTCGTTTACCTGATCAAGACGTGAGGAGCCCGATGCAGCTTGCGCTCGAAAATAACTACTACGCCTTCTCAGCCCATGAGGAGATGACCGCAGTCGTCAAGGTCATCAGCGGCGGGCTTGAGTATTCCAATCAGACCAGCGGACCCTTCCGGTCGGCCGGTTCGCTCGCGCGGGGTGAGTCCCGCACGTTCACCCAACCGACAGTCGTGGCGGCCTACGAGAAGACGGTGTTCGATGTCGACTACCCGCCACCGCCCTCGGAGGGGCCGACGCCAGAAATCATCGAGGCCCCGGAACCGGGTGACTGATGGCTCGGCCAAGCGTCGTTTCGCTCGTACCTCCGGTCGTGAACCTCGTCCTCTACGCCGGGGACGGGGCGAACCTGCGCCTGACCGCAACCGACCTTGACGGCGAGCCGTTTGACCTCCGCGGAACGGTGCGGGCACAGATCCGCGCATCCCGCCGCGACCAGGCTGCCCTCGCGGAGTGGGCGGTCGAGATGGCCGAGGCTGAGCAGGGCGTTCTCGTCCTGCGGCTCGCTAGCGAGGACACCCGTGCGCTGATGAAGGACGCCGACCGGTTCAAGGGCGCCTGGGATTGCGTCTGGACGATGGCCGACTCCGAACCGGTGACGCTGATTCAGGGCGACGTGCAATGCGATCTGGACGTGACCCGATGAGCGGTCGTGTCACGATCGACCTGGCGGACTCCACGCGCCGGCCGGCCGAGGTTCGGGTGGTGCTCGGCCCGGTGACCATCCCGCAGGTTGCGATGGGCGGCGTCGGACCTCCCGGCGGGCCGCAGGGACCAGCCGGCCCCGAGGGACCGATGGGGCCGCAGGGCGACCCCGGGGACCCGGGTGGCCCGCCGGGGCCTGCCGGGCCGCAGGGGGAGCCTGGTGAGCAGGGGCCGCGCGGCGACCAAGGTCCGGTCGGCCCGGCCGGCGGGACGGGTCCACAGGGCTCAGAGGGCGTCCAGGGCGCAGCCGGACCGCAGGGGCCGCAGGGTCCGCAGGGCGACCTTGGGCCCACGGGTCCGCAGGGTGAGCAGGGGCCGCAGGGCGAGCGCGGCGAGGACGGGCAGGACGGTAACGACGGCGCTCAGGGGCCGGAGGGGCCGGGGATCGAGACCTCGCCGATCGGTGCGGTCATCGCCTGGTCCGGGAAGGCGGGCCTGCCGCCCGGGTTCGTGCTCTGCGACGGCGCGCGTTATGAACAGTGGGATTACCCGCAGGGGTTCAGCTTCGCCGTCGACGAGATGCTGGCTGGCAATCCGCTCTGGACCGCCGACACCGCCGCAGACCCGCGCACCTTCACCGTCCCGGACCTGCGCAACCGCTTCCTGTACTCGACCGGCACCGACCCGCTCGGGGCCCTCGGGGGCGAGCGTGAGCACACGCTGACGATCGACGAAATGCCGTCGCACGACCACTTTCGGACGGACAACGATTACTACTTCCGAGCGGACAGCAGCGTGCAGGGCGACCTGGACGTGCCGATCTTCAACGCCGCCGGCGAGCAGCGATGGGGCTACAACAGCGTAATTCCGCAGGGCGGCGGCGAGCCGCACAACAACATGCCGCCGTATGTCGTGCTCGCGTTCATCGTCAAGGTCCGGGGAATCGTCATCGATGCCGACGACGCGATCGAGGGCCCGCCCGGCGAGCCCGGCGAGCGGGGCGCGACGGGGCCGCAGGGGCCCCAGGGCCCCCCAGGCGTCAAGGGCGACACCGGCGACAGCGGCCAGCAGGGCCCCAGCGGTGCCCAGGGGCCCGCTGGCGTGCAGGGAGCCCCCGGGGCGACGGGTGCGCAGGGCCCGCCAGGTGAGTCGGGAGATCGCGGCCCAGACGGCCCGGCAGGCCCAGCAGGCCCGCCGGGCGACAAGGGCGACACCGGCGAGCAGGGGCCGCCCGGCGGCGGGGTCGACCCGCTATTCGCGCGCCGTCACCGCATGGCGGCGTTCCATATCAACCAGGGACAGTTCGTGCAGCTGCCGTTCGACACGCCCGGCGGCGGGCTCGACGGGCTGTTCGACCAGTACGGCGAGTACCTGTGCTCGACGGCGGGGCTGTATCGCGTCACCGTCAGCTGGGGGATCGCGCACCTGCTCGCCGACCCCGACACGGCGTTCCTGCTCGGCATCACGGTCAACGGCGGTTTCCAGCGGATCTCGATGGGCTACGTGCCCCAGCAGGTGCCCGGCGCGATGCTGCCGTTCGCCGTGTTCCAGCTGACCTCGACCGTGTCGGCGGCTGTCGGGAACCGGATCGGCGGGATGGGCGGCTACTCGAACCGGGCGACCGACATGGCGAACAACGTCGGCGACGGCTCGATGCACTCCTTCATCGAGGTCCAGCGCGTGGGCACGATCGACGCGGGAACTGTCATCGAGGACGGCCCGAAGGACTTGCTGTGAGGGACTGGCGAGGTGTCGTCGCGCTGGTACTCGCGGTCGGCGTGGCGATCGCGCTCGTGGCCGGCGTGCTCACCGCCGAGCTGACACCTACCAAGGTCACCAGCGAGGAGATCGCCTTCCTATCGACGCTCGGCGGCGCGTCCGTCGGCGCCGTCGCCGCCTACCTCGGAATCCGCCACATAGACCAGAGCGACACGAAAGACGACGAGGACGAGACCGATGAACGTTGACACCCTGCTCGCCGCGATGCCGGGGCTGACCCGCTCGCTGGCTACCAGCTACCTGCCGTCGATGGAGGCGGCGCAACGCGAGTTTCAGATCACCAGCGAGGCGCGGTCGCGAATGTGGCTGGCTCAGGTCGGCCACGAGTCGGTGAGCCTTCGCTACTTCGAGGAGATCGCCTCAGGCGCCGCCTACGAGGGCCGCAAGGACCTCGGCAACACCCAGCCTGGCGACGGCGTCCGGTACAAGGGCCGCGGGCCGATACAGCTCACCGGCCGCGCGAACTACACCACCGCCGGCAACGCGCTCAAGCTCCCGCTCGTTGACAACCCGCCGATGGCCGCCGACCCCCGGTACGCCTTCCGGGTGTCCGCGTGGTGGTGGTTCACCCACGGGCTGAACCAGATCTCCGACACCGGAGACGTGACGGCGGCGACCCGGCGGATCAACGGCGGGCTGAACGGTCTCTCCGACCGCCAGTCGCGGTATGCGCGCTGCAAGGGGCTCGGCGCGAAGGTGGTTGTTAGCGGTGCGCCGGCAGCGGCGGCGCCGACGCCCAAGCCAGACGACCGGGTGGCGATCGCCCAGATGCGCGACGGACGCGCCGAGGTGTTTCTGCAGCGCGAGTCCGGCGAGGTCGTGCACCGCTGGAACGCGCCCGGCGGCGGCTGGTCGGGCTGGTCTTCCCTCGGAACACCGGGCGGGTAGTGGTGGCGTCTAACGGTCAACTTCCACCTGAGGCACTCGCGCCGATTGCCGGCGGTCAGCTTGAGAAGTTCGCCGCGGCGGCGTGGAATGCGATGAACGCAGAGGCGCGGCGCAACGGCGTCGAGCTGCGCCCGACCGGCTCGAAATCCAGCTACCGGACCTACGCGCAGCAGGTTGAGCTCTACAACCTCTATCTGTCGGGGAAGGGCAACCTAGCCGCCCGGCCCGGCACGTCCAACCACGGCTGGGGACTGGCGGTTGATCTCGCGACGACGCAGATGCGCGCGATGCTCGACCGGATCGGCCGCAAGTACGGATACGCGAAGGAGTGGTCCGACGCGCCGAGCGAGTGGTGGCACATCAAGTACAGGGCCGGCGTGTGGTCCGGGCCGGACCCGGGACCGACCGGGACCGGCGCGGCGCCGGCCATCCCTGATCTACCGAAGGAGATAGAACCCGTGGCAATTGCATTGGGAGTGATGAAGGACGGCCGCTTCGAGCTGTTCGTGGAGGACAAGAACGGCGAGGTGTGGCATGCGTGGCACGCCAAGGACGGCGGTTGGGCTGGCGCCGTGGCCGGCAAGAAGAATGCGACGTGGTATTCGCTCGGGAAGCCGGGCGCGAAGTGAGCATTCCCTACGAGCGGGTGGTTGCGTGGGCCGCCGGACCCATCGCCATCGCCGCTGGCTCGGTCGCCGTCTGGCTTGACAACCACTTCGGCCTGCTCGGCAAGGCCGGGCTCGGCAGCGACCAGACCGCGAAGGCGATCAACGACGCGCTCACGTTCGCTGTCGGGGCCGGCGTCACCTACCTATCCCAGGCCAAGTGGATGACCAACCTCGCCGCGTGGTGGGGCAAAACACAAACCGTCATCGGACCCCCGATGGCAGGAGGGAGCGGCATGACAACCGAAGACAACCCGCAGGAGGAGCAGCAGGAGCGGCCGTTTGTCGACGAGCCCGGCTACGACGAGCCCGGACCGGGCGTGGAGCCCGACCAGGAGCTGGACGACGACGAGGAGGAGCAGGAGGAGACCAAGACGCTCGAGGACGGTGAGGCCGAAGACGTCGGACCTGACACAGCCTGATGGCAGCCCAACCTCGCATCGTCAGCCGTCGCGAGTGGGGAGCCGCGACAACCATTCCGAGTGGCCGGGGCGTGTCGCCGGCCGCCCGGAGGTTCTACGTCGTGCACTGGCCCGTCATGTCCAGCCGCGACGAGCGGCAGTGGTGCCGCGACATTGAGCGGATACACCGCAATCAGGGCTGGGGCGCGGCGCCCGGCTACAACTTTCTGATCGGCCAGTCCGGCACGATCTACGAGGGTTGCGGCCGTGACGTCCGGGGCATTCACTCCCCGCCGCGCAACACGGACGGCTGGGGTGTCTGTCACCTACAGCCGTCGACCGGCGCCGGGGCCTCGACCGCGCCGATTTCAGACGCGATGAAAGCCAGCTCGCGGCAGCTATATGACTGGTTGGGCAGCGTCGCGGGACGCCGGCTTGAGCAGTCCTGGCACGGCCGCGACTTCGCGACCGCGTGCCCCGGCCCGGACCTGATCGCATGGGTGCGCTCGGGGATGCCCGCGGGCTCGGCGCCGGCCCCGACACCAGAGAAACCACCAGCGGCCGAGGAGGTCGAGATGATCGCGTCCGCCGTCGCGGACAACGGAAGCCTGCACGTGTTCATGGTCGGCCCGCAGCGGCGGACCGTCTGGTACACGTGGCAGCGAGCCAACCAGACCGCCTGGAATGGCGGCCAGCAGGGCCAGCGGGTCGCAGGGATGCAGCGCTTCGCCGAGGCGCCGAGCGGGCGCACGATCCGGGGCGTCACCGCCGAGGTCTCACGTGCCGGCGCGATGCATCTGTTCGTCACGCTCGATGACGGCTCGACCGTCTACACGTGGCAGTCAAAGGGCGCCAGCGCCTGGAACGGCGCGGCGCAGAACCGGATCGCCAACCTGATCGGGTTTGCGCCCGCACCCTGAGAGGAGGAGGTATGCCAGAGCCAGTCAGTGGAATGGACGATCTACGGGAGGCGGTCACCGAGCTGCAGGAGGGTGGCGGTGGTGGCGCCGGGCCGGCCGGGCCTACAGGACCCGCAGGTCCGGCGGGGGCGACCGGTCCCGCGGGTCCCACCGGAGCAACGGGTCCGCAGGGGCCGGCAGGTCCGCAGGGGCCTCCCGGCGTGGCTCAGGACGCGCTTGACGAGCTTGACGCCAGGGTCACCGCCTTGGAGGAGGGCTAGTGGTTGGTGGCGGTAGCGCGCGGTGACTTGCGGCGCTGCTTCGGCTGCTTCGGCACGTCGATGCAGAGCAGCTCCTCCTCGGTGATGTCGAACACCTTCGCGAGCGCCATCACGTTCGGGTAGGACGGCCACGATTTACCAAGTTCCCAGCGGCTGACCGTCGTGCCCTCGACGTGGCCCGGGAGTTTGCGCGCGAGCTGGCCCTGCGACCAGCCCGCGGCGAGTCGCCGATCTCGAATGCGTTGCCCAACCCGCACCCGAAACTCGGGCCGGCCACGTCGTCCCATCATTCAGAGATTGCTGGACCAGACCATTTGTGTCTAGAGTTTTGCTGCTCTAGGTGTGGGGCGCCTATGCGTGGCGCGCTGTATCATCCGCGCCTCGCTCGTGGTGTGAGCGCAAACAAAAGCCACCTAAAAATAGTCGGGTTCTCACCAGGGGTTCGACGTCATGTACCAGGCCGTTGTATGGACGAATGCGGCGCACGAGTACACCGTGTGGGACGACGCGGCGACGGCGATCCTCGGCTGGCAGGAATCGGAAGTGCTGGGCCGGCACTTCCGGGAGCTGTTTCCACGGGTGCACCGTCAGGCCATCGGACGCATCTGGATCAGCTTCGACTACAGGGTGATGTGCTGGGACGCGCAGAATCTGCTCGGATGGCCTACGGCGGAAGTGCTCGGGCATCGAATTGAGGAGTACGCGCTCGAAGCGGACGGGGAAGCTGGACGACTGGAATGTGAGCTGGGCTGGGCCGGCGTGGCGTTGATGTTGGCCTCCTCGGGTGCAACCGTTGCGGTCAAGACGAACGTCGGGCCTACGCGCGGTGGATACCTGATCACCTTGTGGCGCGTAATTCCCGAGGAAGGCGCCGGGATCGAGGTTGCGCACGTCGCGCGCTGGCGCGGCTTCACGATGCTCGGTGCCAAGGGCGGCGCACCCGTCGTGCTCGCGAGTGACACGCTTGCTCAGCGCGACGGCGACGGCGAGACAATCACGGGCTACCGCTGCCGTATCCGGCCGGTTTTGTCAAGCGAGCTATTTCTCCAACTAGCGGAAACGGACCGAGAGGAGGTGAAAACAAATACCACGCACGTAGCGAAGAAAGTGTTGCACGGCGTGCCACATGTTGCACAACGTGCGACTGGACCGGAGGACTTCATCGGCGCATTCTCTCGTGGCATGAGCGCCGCCCAGATCTCCGACCATAAGCTCCTCGTCGGTCAGATGATTCGGTTGGCTCGCGTTGACCGAGGTAAGACACAGCAGCAGCTCGCGCATAAGATCGGGTACCGGGGCGATCAGGCCCACTCGATCATTGCCGGCTGGGAGACCGGTGACCACACCCCGAAGTGGGACCGCCAAGAACAGATCGCTGAGGCTCTCGGCATCGCGGAGGGCGCAAGCTGGTTCCACCGCCGGCAGACGTCGGTGCCGCCCGCGCCGAAAGCGTGGGAGTGGTGAGCCCAACGTTCACCACTTCGCTGCTCGTGACGCTCGGCGTTCTGCTGGCCGTCAGCATCGTCGTTCTGATCGGACTGTGCACGCTCTGGCTTGACGCCAGGTTGCGCGCCGCCCGGGAGCTGCGCCGCAGTCGCGAGTACCGCGACGTGAACGGCCACGACGCCGTGCAGTCCTGGCTTGACTCGACCGACTGGCAGCAACTGCGCCCGAGCAACGGATCACCATGGCGCGGCGAAGACGAGGCCGTGTCGTGAGCCGCGGCGTCCCTGACCTCACGCGCGAGCTACGAGCGCTGCAGGAGGCCTGGGGACTGGTGGCCGTCACCGCCATCGCCGACACCCCCAACGGGCAAGTGAAGCTGACGATCCTCGGCGACTCGCCGGTAGTCGCGATCGAGGACGAGTACGGCAACACGATCTTCCCGGACGAATCCAATGACTGAAATCGAGGCCGTCAACCCCGCGACCGGCGAGATCCTTGAGCACCTCGACCAGCAGCCACCGGAGTCCCTCGCTGACACCCTCGCGGAGATCCAAGCCCGGCAGGCTGAGATGAAGCGGTGGAGCGGCGCGATCGAGCAGGAGCTGCGCAGGCGGCTGAGGGTGCTCGAGTTGCGGTTCAAGCAGTTCGGTGACTACGAGGTACGCCTAGAGGGCGGCCGAGAGAGCGAGTGGGACGCCGAGGGGCTTGAGGCTGTACTCAAGTACCTGGTTGATGAGGGCCACGTCAACGTCGGCGACGTAGCCGACGTGATCACTCACCCGGCGCCGGTCGTCGCCCGTGCCAAGGCCAAGTCACTACGCGACCGCCTCGACGGCGGCGCTCGCAGGGCTGTGGAGGCGTGCTGTACCTGGAAAGACAAGCCGGACAAGCTGACCGTTACCCGGTCGGTGGACCTGATTCCACAGGCGACTGAGGAGGCTTCGGCGGCCCCCGGTGCGTTCGAGCCCGGTGACCGCGCCGAGCTACCCGCTGAGAATGCGGCGCCGTCGAAGCCTCCTGAGCCGCCGGCCACGAAGCTCAACCACGAGGAGCTGTTCAAGTGAGTACCACCGCCCTAGTGCGCCGGCCGGCGAACGGCGTTCCCATCAGTACCTCCCCAATGACCCCCGTCGAGCTGGGCGACGTACTCGCCCGCAGCGGGTTCTTCGCCGACTCAAGAGACGCCGCCCAGGCCGCCGTCAAGGTGATGGCCGGCGGTGAGTTTGGCTTCGGCCCGGTCGCCTCGATGACCGGCATTTACATCGTGAAAGGAAAAGTCACTGTTTCCGCGAACCTGATGGCCGCGGCCGTCAAGGCACACCCGCGCTACGACTACAAGGTTCTCAAGCCGCATAACGACGAGCGGTGCGCGATCGAGTTCTCTGACAAGGAGACCGGCGAGACCAACATCAGCGAGTTCACGATCGATGACGCTCGAAAGCAGGGGCTCGAATCCAACGACAATTACCGAAAGACGCCGCGCAACATGCTGTTCGCGCGGGCCATGTCAAACGGTGTCAAGTGGTATTGCCCGGACGTGCTCGCGGGGCCGGTCTACACGCCGGCTGACTTCGGACTGAGCGAGGACGACCCTGAGGCTGACGAGAGCGTGGTCGCGGCCACCGAAGTGGCCACGCCGCCCGCGGCGCCGGTCCTACCGTATGGCCCGGTCACCGACGACGACGCGCAGCTCCGCGGGGCCGTCGACTCAGTGAAGGAGATCGCCGGCCAGTTGCCGGTCGACGCCGAGGACTTCGTGCTCAAGATGGGTGAGCACTTCAACGGCGTGCCTGTCGCCGGCATCACGATGCTCCGCGGGCTATCGAGGGCCGTGGTCGGCGCGCGACTGGAGCAGGCGCGTGCGGTGGCGCAGGGAACCGGCGCTGGGCCCAGCTCCCAGGAGGTGTACCCGGAGAAAGAGCCGGGCAGCGCCTATCGCTATCAGGGCGACTGACGGAGGCCTGCGATGAGCTTCGACGCCTTCAAGGCCGAATCCAACCGCGGTGACACCATCGAGCCGCCGGACGGCCGGCACACGGCGACCCTGGTGACCGGCAAGGTTGGGGCGTCACGGGCGGGCGACACGATGGTGATTCTTGAGTGGCAGACGGCCGACTTTGCTCACTACTGGACGTCGTTTCACCGTACCTCTGGCAAGGCCTCGTACTTCACCCGGCAGGTACTGGACGGGCTCGGTCTTGACGTTGACGAGTATGACTCGTGGGAGAGCGTTGGCACCGCGCTGGGGAGGCTTGACGGCACCGCCTACACGGTGATGGTGCAGCGCAACGGTGACTACCTGAACACGTCGGTGGTGGGCAAACCGGACCACGTGCAGCCCGAGCTGCCCGTCGACAGCTCCGACTTCCAGCCCAAGAGCAGCGGCCTGTTCGATGACGACGACGACGTCCCGTTTTAGGCGCGTGTTCATACCGGGCGCCGGCACTCCGTATGACCAGCTCGTCGCCGAGCCCGCGCCGCCGGCACCCGAGATATGTCCGACCTGCCAGGTCCCGCTGGCGAATCCGCCAGAACCCGACTGCCCACAGCCTGAGCACTGGCTGCACTATGGGCGCTGAGGAGGTGAGCTTATGGCTACGGTCGTCGCCACGATTGCGGTCGCGCTCGCGCCAATGATCGACGCGCTGGATGACCTTCACGTCAAGCCGCGCCCGTATCACCATCACCGCATCCACCGCAGCCCGCCGGCCTTCTCGTCGGCGCTCGCGAGCTACTACAGCTATCCGGCGGGCGCGGCCACCGCCTGCGGGTTTGACGCGACCTACGGGGTGGCGTCCCGCACGCTGCCGTGCGGAACACGTGTTCGGTTCTGCGCTCAGCGGTGCGTGGTCGGCGTCGTTGATGATCGCGGCCCGTACATCTACAGCCGCCTCTGGGACCTCTCGATCGCGCTAGCCCACGCGATCGGCTTCGACATGTCCGCGGGCGTGGGGCCGGTTCGCTGGGCGCTCGTATGAACGACCGGCAGGGCAGCTACGCCTGGGTGGTGCGCAGCGTTTGGGAGGCCCTCGAGCGGCGCACAGGCTACCCGCCGTGCCCGCTCCCGGGCCGCAACATGATCGGCGCCTACTGTCCGGTCGGCTGCGGCGGCACGCTGGCGATCACGTTCCTGGACAGCCCGCCGCGCTGGCGCGTTAGCTCCAACGCCGAAACGCCGGCCGACCCGCAGCCCTGCCCGGAGTGCGGCCGGCGCGGCGGCTGGCTCTACACGCTGGATGACCAGGCGGCCGTGTGCTGGCAATGCCACCAGCTGCGACTAGGCGGTGACGGCTCCCTGCCCGAGCCCGGGGTGGAGAACGGCGCCAACCGGTGCTCGCGGGGCTGCACGTTCCCGGAGATCTTCGAGGCGCTGGCGTGAGCTGGGATGAGGCCAGCGCCGATGACATGGTGCGCGCCAAGCGCGAACGTGAGCCCGCCAAACCGCGGCCGAAGGGCAAGATTCCCTACCGGCCGGCTCGCAGCGAGCCGCTGCCCGTTTGGAAGGACTGGCTATCGAACGCGCTGGGGCTGCCGCCAGAGGTGCGCGTCGAAGCTGTGTTGCGTCACGGCCAGGACGATGCGGACCCGCTGATCGTCGTGCTGTCAAACGGCATGAAGATGCGCTGCCCGCACCAGAAGCGCCTACAGGTGCCGGCGTCGTTGCAGGCGTTCGTCGCCTCCGCGTCCAACGGCGTGGCGCAGATGGACCGGCTCAATCAGGCCGAGGCCGGCGACGTGTTCGTCGCGATGTGCGTGCTGGGCACCAGCCCGGCGCAGGCGGACCCGGCCGCTGACCTGCAGGAGCACCTCGCGGCCTTCGTCGTGCTCGGCTCGCACTTCGAGGGCTCGCTTGACCTTGAGCACCGGTACGACACCATCGACCGGCTCAAGAGCCGGCCGATGTTCGACCGCAAGGCCGCGGACGACGTGCGCGCCGGCAAGCCGAACGGCGGCACCCCGGTCGTGCTGCTCGACAAGATTCTGGCCCGCCGGTACGTGCGCGCCATGGAGTGGATCACCTACCTGCGCCACTACGTCGGGCAGACCGTCGACCCGTCCGCGCTCGTGGCCCGGATGGCCGAGATCTCGTCCGAGCGAGTGCACCCGCAGGCGTGGAATTCCGACCGCTCCCGGAAGGTCAACGTGGTCCTCTACACGCTCCCTGAGGACCTATGAGCTTGTACCCGCGTACCTTCGCGTACTCGGTTTACATCGCGCGCGTATGCGTGCGCGAACGCATATATACAAGTACACGTGGTACGCGGGTACAGCCGGAGGGGGGCTCCGGTGCCTGAACTGTGCCGCTCCTGCAAGGCGCCCGTCATCTGGGCGATCACCGAATCGGGCAAGTGGATGCCGCTTGACGCGCAGTCCAGCCTGTCCGGGGAGTGGCGGCTATTCGGCGACACGCCGCGTGCCGTCCACGTGCCGCAGGAGCGCCGTGAGGAGTTGGCGGGCCAGCTCTACGTGGCGCACTGGGCGACCTGCCCGAACGCCGAGGACTACCGGAGGCCGCGATGAAGGGTGAGTCCTGCAGTACGCCGACTAAGAGCCTGGTGCGCCTGCTGAGCTGGGTGAGCGCCTTCCAGACCCCGGGGTTACGTCGTGATCTCTGTCGGGTCATGTATCTGGCCGGGCCGGATTGGGGAGACGTTGGCATCTGCCTCTCGGCGGGCGTGCCGCCTGAGAGCCAGTTGGCGATCGACCGCAATGCGGACAACCTCGATGGCTTAGACGCGGTGCCGACCTTGGCCGCGCGAGTCTGCGATGTCCCTCTGGAGATGGGGCAGCGCGATGTCGTCTTCCTCGATGCGTTTGGAGCCGGTGACCTGATTGACGATCTGCCGCACGCTTGTCGGCTTATACGTCGGCGTAGTCCAGATTCGCCTGCGTGTCTGGTGATCGCGTTTGCTTACGGCAGGGAGCTTGGTGATGCGTTCGCCACGATCATCGCTCAAGCGAGCCGGGAGAAAAGGGAGTGGCCAGAGCTCGATGACTGGGCCCTGCTGGCCCGTGCTCGTCTCGGCAGGGTTCTCGACAGCAGTCACGAGGTACTGGTGGAGCGGCGTATGGCGGGCCGTCTTGCCTTCGCCTTCCAGTACGTCGGCAACCACCATCCGATGCTGGTCTTCGGCTTTCATGTAGGCGCCTGGCCCAGGAAGACGTCCGAGCAGCGTCTTCACGGCAGGGTTCTGAGGTGGACTGCCGCGCGGCCTGCGCCACCCCTGCTCAAGTTCGGCGGGCAGTCGGAACGAGAGCTGGTAGCGACCTTGGATCGTCTTGGGGCTCCGCGCGAAGCAGTGGCCACGCTTCTGAACCTAGCCCCGGGCACGGTACGTGCCCATCGGGCGATCCTCACGCGCCGGGGACGAGGCTGATGGGTCGCATGTCACGCAATAAGGGCGCCCGCGGTGAGCTCGAGGTCGCCGCGCTTGTCCGCGCCGCCGGCTGGCCGAACGCCACCCGGAACTTCGCCAGCGGCGCGCGGGGCAACGGCGACATTGCGCACGGGCCGGCGCTGACTGTGATCGAGAGCAAGTTCACCGACCACTTCGAGCTGCGCGCCTGTTGGGCCCAAGTGACGCGCGATGCCGAGCGCGCCGGCGTCGGGTACCTGCCGCTACTCGCTCACCGCTGGAACGGCGGCACCTGGCTTGGGATCACCGAGCTTGACGAGCTGCTCGCGCTGATCGCGCACCGGGAGTTCTCGTGACGACCCAGCCGTTCACTGCCGGCCAGGACGTCGAGGTTCGGTGGGGCACCCGCTGGCTGCCCGCCACGATCCAGCGCTGCTGGTCAGACGGCGCCGACGTTGTCGTCGGCTCACTGGGCTGCTGGTACTTCCAGTGGGACCAGATTCGGATGGCTGATGGGCGAGCAGCTTGACCTGTTCGGCCGACCCGACCCCGGGCGCGAGGTCGCGGGCCGCTACCACCACGACGGCCACGACACCGAGCACGCCGCAGCGCTGCGGGTCGCGCCGCGCGCCGGCAGCCAGCGGCGCCGAGTCCTCGACGCACTGCGCGCCAGCCCGACCGGCATGACTGACTTCGAGCTGTGGTTCGAAGCGCGGATCGGCGCCCGGCCGCACGTCCCGGCTACACGCCGGGAGGAGCTGATTGCTGACGGCTGGCCGATCATCGACTCAGGTGAGCGGCGGAAAACCGACACGGGCGCCGGGGCGATCGTCTGGCGGCTAGAGGAGGGCGCAGCATGACCGACGCGGACCAGAGCGAAACGTGGCTACAGGACGTGCCGCGACCCGACCTGAGTTTGATTCACCACGCTCTGCGGATGCTCGCCCAGCACCCGATGGTCGACGACGACGAGAAGGCCCGGATCGAGGGCCTGGCCGACCGATTCTGGGATGAGTCCGTGCGACGAGGGGGCGGCTGATGGGCCAAGTCGGCGGTTCATGGAAGCTCGTCAGGCGCGCGCCGGCCTACGACCCCGTTGCATGGAGGCGAGCGTTTGACTGGACGCCCGCCGAGCGCCGCCGTGAGCTGCTTGACCTTTTGGCTGCGCCCGCAAAAGCGAAGCGAGACGCGCCCGCCAAGCGTCCGAGTCGGGGGAAAACCGCAACATGACCGAGCACGTGCCTCGCGTCGAGCAGCGCGAAATCATCGCCCGCCTGAACGAGTTCGAGCGCGTCGTGCCGATCTATCGCGCCGCGCTTGAACGGATCGCTGTTGCGCCGAACGCCGGGGCGCTCGGACGAGAGGCGGCGCTCGCGCTGCAGGAGGCCGACCGCGATCTACCGGAGCGTGAGCAGTGAGGCTCGCCAGCGTCAGGCCCGGAGACATCGTGCGTGCCGGCGGCATGCACGCTCTGGTGCTCGACCGCGACGGTCGCGCGCTGGTCGTCAGAGGCCTCTGCAACGGCTCGACGCGCCGGCTACGCGCCGACGAGGTCGAGGCGCTCTGGCGTCAGCAGCGCAGCAACGGAGCCAAGCGGTGAGCGGGATCGACCTTCACCTCGATGACGAGGGCGTCGAGCGGCTGGCCGCCGCGATCGCGCGGAGACTGATCGACGCCGGCAGCAGCAACGGCAGCTCGAGCCCGTGGCTGAACGCGCAGGAGGCCGCCGACTATCTCGGCGCCCCGCTCTCGCGCGTCCGCAAGCTGACGATGACCGGCGAGCTGCCGTGCCATCGCGACGGCCGCCGCGTGCTCTACCGCCGCGACGAACTTGACAACTACGTGGTCAATGGCGGCGCAATCTCCCCCTGAATAAACGCCAGCGTTTATGTTATGCTCGGGCTCTAATACGGAACAAGGGCCGACGTGCTTGAACACGCCGGCCCCGAGCCCAAAGGAGATACACCTCCCATGAGCAATCAAAACCCTACCCCGGTTACCTTCCTCCTGAAGCGGACCGCGGTTACCTACCACGCCGTGACCGTCGTTGATGACGGTACTTACGAGCCGGCCGACCCCATCGAAGATGGCGAGGACCCGGTGCTGGTGCGTGCATACGACCTACTCGATCACTCATTGCACGAGTACGTGAATGTGGCGCCCGTCAAGCCGAGGCCCGGAGAGAGCGTCAAGGAGGCCTACGGTCCCGGCTACACCAGCGGCGGCGACAAAATCAAAGTGCTGGGCTCCATCGGCTACGCCGATGAGTGAGGCAACCACAGGGGCCGGCCGACCGCCGGTCGGCCCCACGGTCCAAATCCGACTGCCGGCCGATCTGCTCGAATGGGTCGACCAGCAAGCCGCGGCGGCCGGTCAGAACCGCGCCGCGTATATCCGCGAGGTCCTCGAAACGGTCAGGGGCGGACGATGAGCGGCCGTGCCAAGACCCGAATCAAGGTCCCGAAGCACCCCGGCGTCTACAAGCGTCTGAACGTCACTGGCGAGCTGATCGGCTACGAGGCTCGCCCGCGCAACCGCGCCGGCAAGGAAGCGCCGCGAACGTTCTCAACGCTCAGAGAGGCCGTCCAGTACAAGGCCGACGTGGTCGCCGGTCGCAACCACGCCGACGCGCGCACACCGTTCGACCGTTACGCCCGCGAGTGGTGTGACACCTACAAGGGTCGCAAGTCCCGGATGCCCGACGAGGAGACCCTGAGCAGCTATCGGTTCGCGATCGAGACCTACGCAATTCCGTTCTTCGGGCGCACACCGCTCGGTGAGATCAAGCAGGTCGACCTCGAACGGTTTGTCGAGTACCTCACCGCCCCACCCGCCAAGCGCGGCAAGGGCAAGGGCCGCCTGGCCAAACGGCCGAAGCCGAACACGGTACGGCGTTACTTCGCGCCGATGCGGGCACTGCTCGCCACCGCCAAGGCGACTGATGTGCTTGAGGTCAACCAGGCGCTCGGGTTCTACGTCAAGGTCCGCGGTGAACCGAGGCGGGCGGCTCGCCCGAAGTACCTCACCGCCGAGCAGACGCTGGCGTTGTTGGAACAGATCCCGCCCGCGCATGCCGACCTCGCGCTCCTGCTTTCCACGACCGCCGCGCGACGGTCCGAGCCGTTCAAGGTTCGCTGGGAGAACGTCAGCCAAGACGCCGACGGCCGCCCGATGATCTCGTTCCCTGAGAGCAAGACGCAGGCTGGCCTAGAGCCGATCCCGCTCACCCCCGAGACCGCTCGAATGCTCACCCGTAGGCGCGCCGAGATGGGCGGCGCCCCGGACGACCTTGTGTTCCCGTCAACGACTGGCACTGCGATCGACCCGAGGAACTGGGCTCGCCGCGTGTTCAAGCCGGCGGCCGAGCGCGCGGGTCTGGTGGACAAAGACGGCAAGGTGTGGGCCACCCCGCATAAGCTGCGCCACGGCGTCGCAACGCTGATGGCTGAGAGCGGCTACAACGCGCATGACATCAGCCGCATCCTGCGGCACGCCGACGGTGGCCGCCTCGCCCAGCAGACCTACATGCACCCCACCGTCAAGTCGATTGACTTCCTAGACGACGCGCGTCGAAAGGCCCGGCAAGCCAGGCGCGGCGCGCCCACACGCGCCCACACGGCGCCCACACCCCGACCGAAAAATGCCGCCTACCAGCCGAAACTCAAAAGTACAAAATCCCTGCAAAACTGAACACACAGCAACCGGGCCGAACCCCCCGAATATAACTCGTAATGAAGGGGTCCGGGGTTCGAGTCCCCGCGTCGGCTCTCAACAAACCGCTGGAAAACGGCAGTTTTGCGGATTGGCGTTTTTCGGTGGCCGGGGTAGGAGCCCACAGGGAGCCCACAGGAGCCCGCAAACCGCCGCCGCCGCGCCGCCGGGCGGGGTAGCCTGTAGGCGCGTCGGCGCTAGGCGTGCCGGCACTAGCTAAGGGAGACCGAGAATGGCGAACGATGAGTCCCGCGAGCGCGACCCCGCTGAGGTTGAGCGCCGGTTCCGCGGACTGATGGATGACGCCGGCCTGCCGGCGCCCGACGAGGTTGAGCACCGCCAGGATCAGGTGCGGTTCCTGTGGAACGATCACAAGGTCGCGGTCGTCGTAGACCTCGCCGAGGACGAGTCATGAGGGCGTCCGCGGCGGTCGCTCTCGTCGCGCTGGTCGTAGCCGGCTGCGGCGGTTCCTCGAAGCCGAGCGGCTCGACGGCCGCGCGGACGGCGACTACGACCTCCACCCCTACCGCGACAACCGTGACGCGCGAACAGTTCGCCGCCAAGCTCGACAGCATCTGCAAGCGTGGCAACGCGCTCGTCGCGAGCACCCAGGCCGAAGTCACCAAGGCGATGAACGCGGGCGATTACACCGCGGCGGCGACGGCGACCGAGAAAATTAGTCGAGACGTGATGCCGCTCGAGGCCGAGCTTGCCGCGTTGACCCCGCCGCCAAGCGAGCAGGCCGCGTTCGCGCGCTACACGCAGGCGAACGCTCGCATCAGCGGGCTGCGGGTCCGGTTGGCGAAGGCGCTCAGGGCGAACGACGTGGCCCAGCTCCGCGAGCTTGACGCCCTCGCTGTAAGCGAACAGAAGCGGCGAACCACCGCGGCGATCGATCTCGGTACCACGGAGTGCGGCAGTTAGATGGCCGGCGAGGCCAACGACATGTCGGTGCATTGGGGGCCGCTTCTTGAGGCGGCTGAGATGGCCGCGCTCAGCGCGCTGTGCGCGCGCCGGGGCGTGGCGTGGCCCTACGGTGGGCAGGGATGGTCGGAGGAGGAAGCGCGGCAGTTGGAGGACGCGGCGGTTGGGCTGCTGGCGAAGGCCGAGGGGGCGTCGAACGAGCAATTGATGGCGCATTGGAGGCGAGCGTTTGAGGAGCGCGTGGTGCTCGTGCTATCCGAGATGGCCGTTCAAGCCGAGAGCCGAGGTGATGGCGGCTGATGCCCGGCAGGTTCCGCCGCACGGGCATCAAGGTGCCGCCCACGAAGTCCGAGGTTCAGGCGCACGAGCTGGCGCGCCGCGTGCTCGAAACCGGCGCCCTGCGCATCGGCTCGGAGTTCGTTTACCCGGATGACGATTGGGAGCCGACGTGGCTCGTGCTGACCAAGACGCAGGGCACGATCGTGAGCCCGGGCCGCGGCGTCGAGAAGTACGAGATGACCGACTACGTCGCAGGCCTTGCACGGCGCTGGGGAGCGGTCGCACTGGCACACCTGCACTCCTCGTGGCTGGTTGTCGGCCCGGAGCTGGCGCAGCGCGCCGCCGACCAGCACGGCTCCACCGAGGGCATCGACGAACGTCAGGAGGTTCTGCTGTTGGCGACCTACACCGTCGGCAACGCGCGGCACTACATCGCGCACATCGAGCGCCACGAGAACGCCCCGCCGACGCTGGCGCCGTTTGAGCTGCTGTTCGACACGGCGGCTGTCGAGGACGACACCCACGTCACGGGCGCGATGGTCGACCCGCTGATGCAGGCGCTTGAGAGGGTCGGCTGATGCGCTCGCCGACCGGTCGTTTCTACGCGGCGCACCGCCGCGCGTGGACGCCGAGACTGTGGCCGCTGGCCGTGCTCTGCGTGGTGATCGTGGTTACGGTCGGGCAGCTCGTCGCACTGACGCTGCTTGAGGCGATCGCGCTGGGCGCCGGGACCGGTCTGTTGATCGGCGCCGCCCGCTGGGAGCTATGGAGGTGGCGGCACCCGCAGATCTCGCCGGGCGAGTACATCACCGACCTACAGCGCAACGCGCACTTGAACTGATGACCGCCTGCAACGCACGACCGGGTTCTGGCCACCCGTTCTACGGCTCCGGTGTCGCCTGTCACCTGCCCGCCGGCCACCGCGCGCCGCACACGTGGGAAACCTGGGCGGCCGGGCCGTGGATCGCCACGTTCCGCGACGGGCCGCTCGCCGACCAGGAGCACGACCGCGTATTCGCGGTGGGACCGATCTGGGAGCAGATCGTGTTGATGCAGCCCAAGTCGTCAGACCTCGACTATTGGGTGATCGTCGGCGGCGACGGCATCCCGACCGACGACGTGCGCGTGCCGTGGGAGGGAGAGGTCATCTACCGGCTCGCCGACGTCATTGGGATGGCCGGCGCCGATGGCGAGCCCGTGGCTTATTACGTGCAGGCGGCGCTATGACCGGCGTGTTCCAGGCCCTCGTGATCCCTGTGGAGGGGCCGGTCTACGAGATCCGGGTGGGCGACACGGCCGGCGACCTCGTGACGCTGCAGCAGGCGGTTGGAGGCTTCATCGAGGCCGTGCCGGTGCCGCGCTTCATCAGGGACGCCGATCAGGCCACCGCCTACATCAACGAGGAGGGCAAGTTCACCTGCCTGAACGACGACGGCTCGGTGCAGATCAACCGGCGTGCGACCGACTTCATGGTGCCCGGGGTCGGGCTGGGCTGGGGCGACTTCATCGCGGGGCCGGCGGTGTTCTGCGGCTTTGACCCGCGGACGGGCGAGCACGCGGTGCTGCCCAAGGCGGTCGTTGACCGAGTACGGCTAATCGAAAGCGAGGCAGGCTGATGCCCGCTCGTTGGGAGGACACAATCGACATGCAGCTCGCGATCGCGCGCGGGCTCGACATTCAGCAGCGCGTTCAGGAGGCCTGGGCGTCGACCGAGTTCGGCCGACGCGATGACCGCGAGTGGGCCGCGCGGTTCGTGTCACTCGTGCACGACTGGCTCGGTGCGGCAGCTCCGATCTACGTCGCCCCGGACATGGCCGTCGGGTGGCAGGTCGCGGAGCGCGCGTTCGCGCCTGAGCCGCTGCGCGAGAGTGACCTGCTCGTTACGACTGGCTTTGCGCTGCTGCCTGAGCCCGTGTCGATCACGCGGCTGGTCAGCGACGACGACCCGACCGCTGAGACCGGGGATCTGGTCGCCGGTCAGGTACGCGCGCTCGTCTGGGGTCCGGTGGCCGGCAGCGGGTTCGATGGCCGCGGAGAAATCGGGATCGCCGGCCTCGGGGTCATCTCCGAGCAGCCGCCCGAACTTGGGTTTGGCGACTCGCGGCACCCGCAAGCGTGGATTCCGGTAGTCCGGGACGGGTTTGCGTTCGGCGAGACCTACAGCCGCCGCGACGGCACCCAGCGGGCATTTCAGGCGTTCTGGGCGCTGCTGCGCCAGTTCGTCCCGATAGCCGAGCGGCTGCCTCGCGCCCGGCGTCGGGCAGCCGAGCGCGCCGGGCGCCCGACCGAGGTCAAGATCATGCGCCTGCGCCGCGCCCAAGCCGAGCGCAATGCCGGCGCCGGCTCGATCGACTACTCGTGCCAGTGGGTCGTGGCCGGGCACTGGCGCAACCAGCCGTGTGGACCGGAGCGCAGCGAGCGCCGGCAGGTCTTTATCGCTCCATACGTCAAGGGTCCGGAGGACAAGCCGCTACGTGATCCCAGCCGCGTTCTAGAGCTTGTGCGATGACCGCGGGCGGGCGCTGGTTTGACTACGACGGCAACCCGATCACCATCGAGGAGTGGGACCGGCTGTTCCGAGACTTCGAGCGCCGGCAGGTCGCCCGCACCGAGCTTGGCGACGTGTCCGTGTCGACCGTGTGGCTCGGCCTGGATCACCGGATGCCGCCGCCGTTGTCCAAGCCCGGGCCGCCGTTGATCTTCGAAACGATGATCTTCGGCGGCGGCGACGACCTCGACGAGCACTGCTGGCGTTGGCCAAACCAGCACGCCGCGCTCGCCGGCCACGATCAGGCGGTCGCGCTCGTGCGCGACGCGGTCCAGCGGATGGCGACAGGAGAGCGATGACAGAGCGGATGCCCCGGGTCATCAAGGACCTGGACGACCAGCTGATCGACCTGATGGAGGAACGTGACGCGATCAACATGCAGATCGCGCAGGTCGAGGCGGCGCTCGCCGCCCTGAACGGCAAGCTACCGGCGCCGCGGCGCTCGAGTCCGAGCGCGCGCAGGGCGCTGCTGTCTGCGCTGGCGTCGTTCGACGCGCCCGTGCACACGAGCCGGCTGCTCGACCACGAGCTGCTCGTCCACTACTCGCGGCACACGCTCCGGGGCGTTCTGACCGACCTGCGCCGTGCCGGCGAGATCTCCGGGGAGCGGGCGCCGAAGGGTTTCATCTGGGACCCGCGCAGCGCCCACGAGACCGAGTGACTAACGAGGCGCCGCCCGCCGCTGGCGGCGGTGGTAGCGTACCCGCCGTGGCGCCCGTGGCCTAGGCGGCGGAAGCCCAGTCCGGTGAAACACTGCGCGGCGGTTCCCCGTGTATCGGTCTCCCACCTAAGCTCGCGGGGATCGCCGCGCAACCAGAGCAAGGGAGACCACGATGGACGAAGTGCAAGCCATGAACGGCACCGCGCCGGCCATGACACAGGTAACCGACGTCCTGCGTGACGCGATCGCGGTGCGCAGCGCCCGCTATGAGGAGTTGGCCGCGGAGCTGGCGCAGGTAAAGCGCGAGCTGGCCAACTACCAGAAGGCGCTTGAGCTGATTGACGGCACGCCGCGCGTCAAGCCGGGGCCGAAGGCCAAGGCGGCGGCCGGAACCAAGATCGGCCCGGAGCGGCTGGCCGTAATCGAGGACTCGATCCGGGACTATGTGAACCAGCACGGCGACGTGGAGTTCCGACAGATGGACATACGCGAGCACATGGGCAACGGCGGCAACGGCATCACCTCAGGCGTGTCGTCGTTCGCGTTCAAGTCGCTCCGTGACAACGACGTGATCAGGCTGGCTCGCAAGGACGGCAACAACCTCTATTACCGCCTGACGCGCAAAGCGCTCGCGCAGTAGCGAATGCCTACCGGGTCAGAGGTGCAGATGCACCAAGACATTGGCCGTATGGCTGCATCGCTTCGATCGATCAGCCGCTCGCTCGACAGGCTCGTCGCGCTGGAAGTCGCGAAGGCCTCGGGCAACGAAGACGCAGTGCACGACGTCATCGACAGGCTGGTCGGGAGGACCGATGAGCGCCCATCGTCGTAACGGCAGCGAGCCCGAGCCCCGCGACCTGTCCAATTGGGGTATCAGCGACACCGAGGTGCTGGGGATCGTCGGCGACCTCTGCGAGCTTGCCGACGGCTGGACCACGACCTACGACGTGCGCGTGCAGTTGGGCGAGAAGCCCGAGGAATCACGGCACCGAACAGGCGTTCCCTCGCGGCTGACGTGGCTGCGCCGCTACGGCTGGCTTGAGCGCAACGAGGACGGCCTATGGCGGCTGACGCCAATCGGCAACGCGATCCTCGACAAGCCCGACCTGCCTAAGGCGGTCGTGAACTCCCTGATGAAACTCAACCCCGCCCAGCGGCTTGAGCTGACCAAGGAGTTGGGTGAATCGGGCAACTCGCAGCTCCCCGAAGTGCGCACGGCGATCCGCCGGCAGTGGCAGCGCTCGTTAGGCCGCTGATGACCGCCCGATAGGCGCGTAAGATGCGAGGGCGTGCAGGCTACTCAGGAGCGTTCCTAGGCCATGCCGGCGCCGAGCGGGACCTGGCGCTCTCGCATAGTTGGGACTGGCGAGGAGAACCCTAAGGAGCTGCAGGAGAACCCGGCCAACTGGCGCCGGCACCCTCCGGGGCAGCGGACGGTGCTCGGGCAGGCGCTCGATGAGGTCGGGTGGGTGACGCAAGTCATCAAGAACAAACGCACCGGCAACCTTGTGGACGGCCACGTCCGTGTAGAGCTGGCGGTGGAGCGCGACGAGCCGTCTGTACCTGTCACTTACGTTGACCTGAGCGAGGACGAGGAGCGCCTAGTGCTCGCATCGCTGGACCCGATCGGTGCGCTGGCGGAAACCGACGCCGCCGCGCTCGACACCCTTCTGGCCTCACTGTCAATCGACGGGGAGCTGAACGCGCTGCTGCAGGAGATGGTCGACCTCGGGCAGCAATCCAACTTCCTGGCCGACATGACTGACGGTGACGCTGAGAACCCGTTCAAGGACTCCGAGCTTGACCCGCCTGAGGAGGTCTCACTCACCTTCGCGGTGACGGCGGCGCAGCGAACCGTGGTAATGACCAAGCTCCGGGGCCTGATGCGGGACCTGGACCTGCCGACGCTAACCGACGCGCTACTGCACGCCCTCGACGTGTATGAGCAGGCGGCGTGAGCGCCCAGCGGTTTGACTTAGAAGCGCACAAGCGTCGTAAGCGGGCGCAGAGGCCCTGGCTCTGGTGGGGGCAGCAGTCACTCGGGATTGACAAACTTACCGCCGCCCGCCAGCGAGCCGAGTTCGCGTTCGACCACTACGACCTCGTGAGCGTGCAGTTCTCAGGCGGCAAGGACTCGACGTGTGTCCTGCAGGTGGCGCTCGAGGTCGCGCGGGAGCGCGGGGCGCTGCCGCTGAACGTGCAGTTCCTCGACGAGGAGGGCATCAGCTACGAAACCGAGGAGTACGTCCGCCGCATCGCCGGCAGCCCAGAGATTGAGCTCGAATGGTTCTGCCTGCCCGTCACCCACCGAAACGCATGCTCAGCTGAGAGTCCCTGGTGGTACCCGTGGGCGCCAGAAGCGCGGGAGCTGTGGGTGCGGGAGCCGCCGCCTGAGGGAACCTTCGCCGTCGACGGCTACGAGGACCCCGGGCCGCACGGTGTCGGGGAGCGCAACCGTCCGACCTGGCCCGAGCTGGCCAACTGGATGTATGGGCGCCGCGCCGGCCGCGTCGGCTGTCTGATGGGAATTCGGGCGGACGAGTCACTGCTGCGGCGCAAGGCGGTGTCGGTCGCGCGGCGTGAGAACTTCGTCATCCCGACAACCTCCAAGGTCGACAAGGTCTACCCGATCTATGACTGGACGACGGAGGACGTGTGGACCGCGACCAAGCTCGGCGGCTGGGACCACAACACGACCTACGACCTGATGGAGATGGCCGGCGTGCCACCCAACGACCAGCGGTGCGCGCCCCCGTTCGGCGACGAGCCCAGCAAGGGGCTCTACATGTGGGCCGAGTGCTTCCCGGAGATCTGGGAGCGGCTGTGCCGGCGCGTGCCCGGGGCCGCGACGGCGGCGCGCTACGCGCGGACGGAGCTGTACGGGCACAAGGACTTCCCGGAGCGGCCGGCGGGCCTGCCCTGGCCGGACTTCATCCGTTCCGTCATCGCCCGGCACACCGACGAGAACGACCGCGTGCTCGTCGCCCGCGAGGTGCAGTGGAACATCGACCACCACTACCGCGCGACCTCCGACCCGATTCTCGAAGTCACCCATCCGGCCAGCGGCTGCTCCTGGCCGTTCCTGCTCAAGATCGCGATGAGCGGCGACCTCAAGGACCGCCGCAAGGGCTCGATCCCGCACGTCAAGACCCAGGAGCACGCCGACCGCTACTTCGCCGCCCTGGATGAGTACCGGGCCTCGCTGAAATGAACGACCGCGCGCAACCCGTCGACTCGGTGATCTGGCTTGAGCGCAAGCAGCTCCGGGCCAACGGCTGGAATCCGAACAAGGTGTTTCCCCCGGAGCTTGAACTGCTGCGGCTGTCCCTGCTTGAGGACGGGTGGACGCAGCCGATCGTGGCCCGTGAAACCAAGCGCGGCAGCTTCGAGATCGTGGACGGCTTTCACCGCTGGGTGCTCAGTGGCGAACCGGAGATCTCGAAGCTGACTGACGGCCTGGTGCCCGTCGTGCTCGTCAAGGTTGACCACGCCCACGCCCGTATCTCCACGATTCGGCACAACCGAGCCCGCGGCTCCCACTACGTCGGCCAGATGGCCAACATCGTCGCCGAGCTGGCTGACATGGGCCTATCCGACGAGGAGCTTGAGGAGCGGCTCGGGATGGAGGCCGAGGAGGTCATCCGGCTCAAGCAGCGCGGCGACGTGCTCACCCGCATCGGCGGCGAGGAGATGGGCGAGGCCTGGCGCTCGGCGCCCAAGTCATGATCCGCCGTGGCCGCAAAGAGCACCTGTCCGTGGAGGAGTTCGCCACCGTGTCGCTGACGGACGTGCTCGAGCTGCTCGGCGCCGCTGACGGTACCGCCGAGGACCTACAGCGCCGGCTCGACCCGGAGCGGATCGCCGCGATCCTCGGCGTGACCGAGGACGGGGAGTTTGACCGCCCCACCGTCGAGGCCTACGGGGAGAAGCTGCTGAACAACGGCGCGCTCGGCGCCGACCTGCTCGTGGTCCCACCCGGCGCCGGCTTCCCGGTGCACGTGCACGCCGGCCACCACCTACTGCTGTGCCTCAGCGGCCGGGGCACGTTCAGCCTCGCCGGCGACGTGCACGAGGTCCGGCCCGGTGACCTGTCGATGATCGAGGGCTCCGTGCCGCACGCGGTCGGCAACCCGTACGAGGCGCCGCACATTCTGCTGGCGGTCGGCTGCCCGCCGCGGGAGCTTGACGCGGAGGACCGGATGACGGTGACGGACTGGAACGGGCAGCCCGTGTTGATCGAGGCCGGCCATGCCCACGACCACACCCACCACGTCCACACTTCAGCGCAAGCAGCGTAGTGACCACGGCGACTGGCTCCTCGCCCTCGCAGAGATCCGGCAGACGCCCGACCGCGACCGCGCCAGCGCCCTGGTCAAAGAGGCGGCTGCGCGGATCGTTCGGCGGCTGCGCTACCGGGAGCCGCTGCGCCCGGCCTACGGCTGGTCCGGTGGTAAGGACTCGCTCGCGCTAGAGGTCGTGTGCGAGGCCGCCGGGCTGAGCGATTGCGTGCTTGTCATCAGCGCCCTCGAATTCCCCGCATTCCTGACCTGGGTTACCAACAATATGCCGTGGGGGCTGACCGTCGAGGCGCGCACCGCCCTCAACCTGACCTGGCTCGCCGAGCACCCGGAGATGCTGTTCCCGCAGAGCGCCGAGGCCGCGTCCCGCTGGTTCTCGCTCGTGCAGCACGCGGGGCAGCGCGCCTACGCGCGGCGCACCGGCTGCGAGATGCTGCTGCTCGGCCGGCGCCGGGCTGACGGCAACTACCTCGGGCAGCGGATCGAGACCGGCGGCTACGCCTACACCGACCGCGGCGGCTTCGAGCGCTACAGCCCGATCGCTGATTGGAGCCACGAGGACGTGCTGCACGTGCTCGCCGCCTATGACCGGGAGCTGCCGCCGTGCTACTCCTGGCCGCGAGGGTTCCGGGTCGGTACCGGCTCCTGGCCGGCGCGGCAGTGGACTGAGAGTCGGGCGCACGGCTGGCGGGAGGTTCAGGAGATCGATCCCGGCATCCTGCAGATCGCCGCAGCCGCCGGGCTGCCGGGAGCCGACGAGGCGTGTGTGGCCTAGTCGGAGCACGCGGTCCGGTGCCGGCCGCGGACTGGCGTCGAGCGCTGGCCGGCGCCGCGGCACGCGGGCCGCACTCCTACGGCTGGGGCCGCCTGCAGGACGACGGGACCTGGGCGGTTCAGTACGGCGCCGGCTCGCTGACGGGTCGGCCGCCGCCGCCGGCCGGCACGGTCCTGATCGGGCACTCCCGGCTGGCGACCAGCACCGCGCGACCCGGGGACCTGCCGGACCCGGCCGAAGGGCAGCCCCTGACCTCTGCGGACGGCGCCAGCGCGCTCGCGCACAACGGCGCGGCTACGAACCCCGCCCTACTCGCGCACGCCAGCAGGACGCCGCGGGATAGCTCTGCACTGCTTGAGCTCTTGCTCGGCGGCCTCGAAACGCTGCGGGAGCACGGTGCGCTACTTGACGGCGCGCCCCACGCGCTGATCCTGGCGCACGACGGCTGCCTGGCCGTGTGGAGGCGTCCCGGGCCGCGGCGGGACGCGCACCCCCTGTACCTCACCCGCTACCCGCAGGACGGCTGGCTGGTCGCCCAGAAGGGCGCCGCCTCGGACCTGCTCGGGCACGGGCTAACGGTCCTAGAACGACAAAAAGCCCCGGCCCGCCGAAGCGGACCGGGGCATGTGGGTGCTGCGCTTTAGGACAGTTGAGCCAGCAGCTCGTCGCGGACGCCGTTCTGCTTGACGGCCGGGACGCTGGTGCCGGCGCTGTACTTGCTCAGCGCCGCCTTGACGACCTCGCGCTGCTCGTCGCTGAGACCCGCGAACGGGTTACGCGGCTGCCGGGTGGCGGTCGCCTGCGGCCGGCGCGGCAGCTTGGCCGTGCCCTTGGGCGCGTCACCGACGTAGAAGCCGACGCCCTTATCGACGCCGGGCAGCTTCACCGTCCGGCCCTCGCCAACCGCGCGCAGCGGAATGGCGGCCTCGTTCCGGGACGGCGCCAGGCCCTGGGTAACCAGCCACTCGCGCCAGTCGTCGAGCTTGACGTGCAGCTTGCCGTCCGCGCTGATGAACGGGCGGCCCGGGTTCTTCACGTCGACCTCAGCGCTCACGCGCTCGGTCAGGTAGGTGAGCATGATCTGATCGACCGGCTTGGGCCACGCGAACGCGGCCGGCGCCTCGACCTTGGCCTCGGCGGCCTTCGCCGCCGGCTTGGTCGTGGTCTTCTTCGCGGCCGGCTTGGCGGCAGCCTTGGGTGCCTCGACGTTGGCCTCGGCGGCCGCCTTCTCGGCGACCTTCTTGAGTGTTTCGGTGGGCATGACGGCCATGATGGCTCCTTCGTTTGGTGGGGTTTGGTGGGACTCATCGGTGCGGCCCGGTGGCCGCGGTCAACTCACGAACAGGCGTTCGCGTCTGTGTGTTATGTAGCACGTTTTTTGGGTCGCCCTGGCGCCCGGCTAGCGGTGCGCGCCCAGCGCTCTATCTCGGCGCGGTTCCACAGGCGGGCGCTGCCGCCGGCCTGCGGACGCTCGTGCACCGGCTGGGGAAAGTCCGGGCGCTGGTCGGCCAGGGCGAGTACCCGCCGGGTGGTGACGCCGAGGATTCCGGCGACCTCGGCGGCCGAGATAAGATCGGTCATCGTTCCTCCTTCGAGGGACTCATCGGAGCGCCGTCGGCATGATCTCTCAGGCCGGCGGCGCTCACTTTATTCGTTGATAGCTTGCAGGGAAGGCGGTCCGCTAACCGGAGGCGGGCCGCCTTTCTAGTACGGCGCCGGTCTACAATTGGTGGGCCGGATCGGGCGTATCTCCCGACCCGACCCCTACTCCTATCGGGCTAGCCGGTCAATGACCAGCAGCGCGAGGAGTAGTGCGAGCGCCAAGATGGTTTGGGCCATCTGCCTTACCTCCTTTCCCCGACACTGTTTGGGCAGTGCCGGGGATCGGGAGGTTCAGCGATACGGCGCGCTCGCAAGCTAAGCCTGCTGCGCCCAGTCGACGGAGTGGTCAGGGGCTTCCTCGACGGCGCGGCCGTTCTCGTACACGCGCCAGCAGCCGCCGCCGGGCACCGTGGCTCTGATCCAGCCGTCCCGGTAGCCGGTGCTGACGTGCACGCGGCCGTGGATTTCGGCGAGGCGGACGACCTCGGCCTCCTGTTGCGGGCTCATATCACGTCCTCCCGCGTCAGCTCGCGGTTGGTGCCGTGGTAGTGGCCGTTCCGGCAGGAGTAACCCTGGCCGGTTCCGGGCGCCGCGATCATCACGAACACGGTGTCGGCGCCGCAGGTCTCGCACGGGTGAGCGTCGGTGTACTCGATGCAGGTGTGATCGTCGTTGCTGGTGTAGACCCCGCAGTCGGGGCACTGACGGACGCTCATGACTGCACCTCGTCGGCCGGCACCAGCTTCACGCCGTCGCCCTCGAACTTGTTTGGGTCGCGGTCCACGAGCTGCCAGACGCCCGGCAGGCCATCGACGGTGAAGGTGTCAATGCCGACCTCGATGCCGATCGGGGCCTCGGCCGCCTCGCGCCCGCTGCCGCCGAAGTTGTCAATCACGGTCGCGTGCTGGACGCAGAATGCCCACGGGCCAGGAACCAGCGGCCCCTGGTAGACCTGCCGCTCGGCCTTGCCCTCGGGTACGACGACGATGTGGGTCGTCAGGCCGCGGCGGTGGCCGTAGGTCATCCGGCCTTTCTGGGACAGGCGGATGGTGGCTGACTCAAGGTGCTCGCCGTAACGGTCGAGTTTGGTTGGGATATTGAAGGTGCTCACGGTTACTCCTAGAGGTTGGGACTCATCGGTTAGCGGTGACCCCGCTCGCCGGCGTCCGCCTTGTGGGCGGGCACCCGCGGCCGGGCAATCACAAGCGCTCGGCCCAGGCCTGCTCGGCCTCGTAGGACCCGCGCGCCGGATCGGCGAATGACACGTGCTCGTGTCCGCCCTCGCAGTGCCACGAGCCGAACCTGTTCATCGTGACCGGGAGCCCGCACTCGATGACCCGGTACAGGTCCTCGGGGAAGTCCGGCTCCGGGTTACCGCTGGCAACCTCAATCAGCCAGGGGCAAGTGGTCAGTTCGTCAGTCATTTCGACTCCTTCGTTTTGGGACTCATCGCGGGTTAGCCAAGCTCGCGGCAGCCGCACTCGTGCAGGCTGTCGATCACCGCGTAGCCGGCAGCGCCCTGCTCGGCGCGAACCTCACGGGCGAGGTCAAGCGCGGCGCCGTAGAGGTCGACGTCAAACACGCCGGCATCCTCATGCGGGCGGCCGTCAAAGTAGGTGCGCCGCACCACGTAGCCGCACTGGGTGCGGTGACCGTGGCCGTGACGAATGCCCGCCCACGGCTCGTCATGGAGCTTGAAGCTCGGGGCAAGGTTGACTGCAAGCGCGACCATCATTCGCGCCTCCTCTCAAGGGGGTGGGACTCATCGGTTACTGCTCAGACGTTGAGCTGAATCTCGCGAGCGAGCTGGTTGACGCGATCCTCAAGATCCTGCTGCGAATCCGGGGTGGCGTTGTAGGCGTCAACGGCGATCTCGCCGGCAGCCTCGCCGTCGCGAACCAGTTGCCCGTACTCGTACAGCGCCTCGACGATGATCAGGGCGTCGGCGTCGGTGATATCAAGCTTCATGGTGTGCTCCTTCGTTTCGGTGGGACTCATCGGTTGCGGCTGGCTTCGTACTCGCCAGGGTTGTTCGCTCGCTACGCAAGCCTGAGACCCGCCGGCTCAGTTGCCACGCGACTCAGTCCTGTAGCGGACGCTGTTGTCGCTCCTAGCTTCGGGACTTACTTCCCCCGGTGTGGGCTCACCGTTTCTCCCTACGAACAAAACTATACCGTGTTCGGAATAGTTTTGTGCTGATTATGCTCGTTCTTTTGAAGCTCTTATGGAGCGATAGAGTCAGCACCGAATGACGTCAGTCGTCACCGTCAACGGCGAGGTCGCCCGGTTCATCGCCGAGCCGCCCGGCCTGCTCATCGGCGGCGAGTGGAGCCCGTCATTTAGCGGCCGGACGTTCGAGACCTACGACCCGGCAACCGGCCTCGTCCTCGCCGACGTACCGGACGGCGAGGCGCCTGACATTGACCGCGCCGTGCGCGCCGCCCGAGCAGCGCTTGAGCCCTGGCGCGCGATGACACCCTCTGACCGCGGCCGGCTTCTGCACCGCATCGGTGACGCCATCCTCGCCGACGCCGACGAGCTGGCGCTAATCGAAACGCTTGACAACGGCAAGCCGCGGACGGTCGCGCGCAGCGTCGACGTGCCGCTCGCCGCCGACCTGTTCCACTACATGGCCGGCTGGGCGACCAAGCTGAGCGGCGAGACCATCACGCCCTCGGTACCTCGCGCGGAGTTCCACGCCTACTCCCTGCTTGAACCGATCGGCGTCGTCGGCGCGATCGTCCCGTGGAACTTCCCGCTGCTGATGGCAGCGTGGAAGCTCGGGCCGGCGCTCGCCGCCGGCTGCACCGTCGTACTCAAGCCCGCCGAGCTGACGCCACTCTCAGCGCTGCGGCTTGGGGAGCTGTGCCTCGCGGCCGGGCTGCCGGCCGGCGTGCTGAACATCATCACCGGCTACGGCGAGACAGCCGGCGCGGCGCTCGCCGCCCACCCGGACGTGGACAAGATCGCGTTCACCGGCTCCGCTGAGGTTGGCCGGCTGATCCTCGGCGCCGCCACCAACGACCTCAAGAAAGTCTCGCTCGAGCTGGGCGGCAAGAACCCGAACATCATCTTCGCCGACGCCGACCTCGACGCCGCGATCCTCGGCTCCGTCGACGCCGCGTTCTTCAACACCGGGCAGGCCTGCGGCGCCGGCTCCCGGCTCTACGCGCACCGGTCGATCTTCGGCGAGGTACTCACCTCCGTGGCCCTGGCCGCGGAACGGATCAAGGTCGGCCCCGGGCTAGAGGACGACACACAGATCGGGCCGCTGATCTCAGCCGACCAGCTCGCCCGCGTCAGCGGCTACCTCACGTCCGGACTTCGTGACGGCGCGCACGTCGTGTCCGGCGGCGAGCGAATCCTTGAGCCCGGCTACTTCCTGCAGCCCACCGTGCTCGCGGGCGCCGTCGAGGGCACGGCCGTGATGCGCGAGGAGATCTTCGGCCCCGTCGTTTGCGTCGTGCCGTTCGACACCGAGGACGAGGTGATCGCCGCGGCCAACGCTACGGACTACGGGCTAGCCGCTGGCGTCTGGACCAGCGACCTATCGCGCGCACACCGCATGGCTCGACGGCTACAGGCCGGTACCGTCTGGATCAACTGCTACCTGATCAACGACGCGGCGCTGCCGTTCGGCGGCTATAAGCAATCCGGTTGGGGCCGAGAGATGGGACGCCAGGCGCTTGAGCTCTACACCGAAACCAAGTCAGTCTGCATCCGCATCTAAGGCAGGGGGGGGTGCCCCGCTGGCAGGGGGGGGTGGGGCGCTAGGTCTATGCGCCGCGCCGTACTGTCCCGTCCTGATCGAGAAGCCAGCCCGCTACTGCCAGGCGCACCGCACCCCGTCAGGGTCAGGCACTCCCGGCTACGGCGCCGGCTGGCGGCGAGTACGTGACGCCTACATCGCCGCGCATCCAACGTGCGAGCACGACGGCTGCGGCAAGCCGGCGGTTGACGTGCACCACCGCGACGGCCGGCATCCTCGGGAGCCTGGCGCCAACGACTGGGCCAACCTACAAGCCCTCTGCCGTGGCTGCCACCGCCGAGAAACCGAACACGCGGCGCGGCGCGCGCGGCGCGCGGGTAGGGGGGGACTTCGAATTACGGCGAGCAAACGGTGAGAGAGCAAGCTCGACCCGGGATCTCACCGGAAATTCACTCGACCGGGAGGGGGAATCGCGCAGGGCGCGATAAGTGCGCGGCAATGACGCGGACCGGCCACCGCTGCCGCCGGGACGCGCTGGCCGGCGAGAGCTACTGCGGGCCGCACCTGCGGCACGCGCGCACCGCCTACACGCCGGAGCTGGCCGCGCGGCTGCTCGGAATGCTCCGCGCCGGCAACTCGATCCGCGCGTCGGCGCGGGCGTGCGGCCTCGGTGACGCGACCGTGCGGGACTGGATCGCGCGCGGCGCGGGCGGGCGGGAGCCCTACGTCGAGTTCGCCGCCGACGTGCACGCGGCGCGCGCGCAGGCCGAGGTCCGCAACGTGGCGCAGGTTTCGAAGGCGGCGAGCGAGGACTGGCACGCCGCGACCTGGATGCTCGAACGGCGCCTGCATGACGAGAAGGAGCCATTCGACACGTCGGCGATCGCCGAGCTGGCCGCGGACCGCGCGCGCGCCGAGGCGCAGATGACGCTCGCGAGGATCGGCGAGCCGCCTGAGCTGAGCGCGGGCGCGGTCGAGCGATACGCCGAGTCCGTCGCGGCCGTCGCCTCGCTGCAAGCGCATTGGGAGCACGAGGGCCGCCCGGTGATGACGCTCGGCGGCGCGACCGGCTCGGCCGAGGTGCCGCACCCGTTGCCGGCGCAGATCGCGATGGCGCGCCGCGAGGCCGCGCAGCTCGCCGCGCAGCTCGGCCTTGACCCGCTCTCGCGGATGAAGCTGGCGCGGCACATCGGCGCCGGCCGCCCACCGGGCGCGGCCTCGGCGGCTGACCGCGCGGCCGGGCCGCCGCGTAGGCGGTTGCGAGCGGTCGAGTGATGAAATACGACCAGGCGCCCGCGCGGGCACGGGCTCGACCCGAGAGCAGCAAGGGGCAATGCGCCCCGAGGCCCGAGCATGGCGGGCAGCGCGGGCGCTAAGTGGTCGTCGTAGCCCGCGAACGCTGGGAGGGCTACGCGGAGGCCACCCGCGGCGAGCACTTCGCCTGGTGGTGCGCCGAGCACTGCTTTCAATCAACGGACCGGTTCGCCGGCCTGCCGCTGATACTCGAGCCCGACTGGCAGCGGCCGATGATGGACGAGGCGCTCGCCGAGCTGGACGAGGACGTTGCCTACTGGCAGACCGTCGTGCTCGTGCTGCCGAAGAAGAACGGCAAGACCGCGCTGCTGGCCGCCTATGCGCTGTACGAGCTGGTTGAGAACGACGGCGCCCCGGAGATCCTGCTCGCTGCCGCGACCGACAAGCAGGCGGGCCGGCTGTTCGACGCGGCCGTGCGCTACGTCAAGTCCGACCCGTGGCTGGGTGCGCGGCTAATCATCCGTGAGCACGAGGGGCAGATAGCGCACATCGGCACCTTCGGCACGCTCTACCGCGTGTCCGGTGACACGGGCGCCGCCGCCGGCTACAACCCGTCGACCGTCGTGGTGGACGAGCTGGCGGAATGGAACACGCCGCGCCGTCGCCGCACCTGGGCGGATATCGCGACGGCCGGCGAGCTGACCCGCGAGGCGGCGCGCGTGTTCGTCATCAGCCACGCCGGCGAGCCGCACGAGCGGGTCGAGGGCATCCTCGGGCAGCTCCTCGATTCAAACGAGCGCGACGGGCAACTGGAACGGGTGCACCGCGGGCTGACGATCTCCCGGCACCACGAGTCCCGGACCCTGGTCTACAACTACTGCGCCAACACTGACGATCCGGAGGACATGGACGCGGTGCGCGCCGCCAACCCCGCGTCGTGGATATCGACCGAGCGGCTCGCGGCGCTGTCAAAGTCACCGAAGCTCACCCCGGGCCGGTTCCTGCAGCTACACGGCTGTGTCTGGGCGTCGAGCGCGGGCGCGTTTCTCACCTTGGAGGAGTGGCGCGCGCTTGAAGACGTCGCCCTGACCATCGACCGCAACGACCAAGTGACGCTCGGGTTCCGCGCGTCGGATAGCTGGGCGCTTGTCGCCTGCCGGCGGGACGGCAGCCTGTTCACTATCGGGGCCGGCGAGGCCGGCGAGCCTGACTCCCACGAGCAGGCCGACGCGGCTCTACAGCGCGCGGTCGCCGAGTACCGCGTCAACGTCGTGTTCTCCTCAACGAGCCCGGAGTGGCGCTCGCTCGCGGACGGCTGGCGCCGGGACATGGGGCGCAAGCGAGTGGTCGAAGTTCACGCTGAGCTGGCGAGCCCTCGCACCGAGCAGATCGTCAAACGGTTCCGCGCCGACGCGCGCTCCGGGCAAGTCACCCACGACGGCGACCGACGCCTAGGGGCCGCAATCCTGGCGGCGCGCGTCAGCATCTCCCGCGGTCACATGTACCTCGCACCGGACCTCCAACATGACGCGCCGATTGCTGCCGCACTCGCTGCTGTACTTGCCTGGGAAGCGCGGGCGCTCGTACCTGATTCGACGCCGCCGCGTTTAGCTGGCAACCTGTCGGATTACAGGATCGAACCGTTGTAAGCGATGGAGACACAGCAAGAGCGTGAGGATCGGGTCGCGCGGCTAGAGGAGCGGCGCCGCGAGCGCCATGCCGGCCCGGTGTGGCCGACACCGGACAACGTCGGCACCGGCAGGGTGCAGGTCGCGCCCGGGCGCGGCGACCTGAACAGCGCCTCCTGGAGCGAGTACGACCCGCCGATCGCGCTGTGGACAGTCGGCGGCCGGCCCGTATCGTTCGCCCGCCTGTTCATGGCCCAGCCGTGGATCGCCGCGGCGGTGATGCGCATGCTGACGTGGGCCATCAGAGTGCCATTGAAGGTCTACCGGCGAGAGGGCATCGACCCCGCCGACCGGACGCGGCTGCGGGAATGGGACCATCCGCTCGCTGCCGCGATCCTGCACCAGGACGGCCGCTCGGCGCCGCAGCTGATCATGTCGCTGCTCGGCCCGGTGCTCGTGCACGGTAACTCCGTCACGCACATCGAGTCCGGCGCGAACGACGCGATCACCTTTACGCCGAAGGACTGGCGCTACTGCTCACCGATCTACGCCTGGCGGGACTCGCTACAGGGGTTCAAGCTCGACGTCGATGAGCCCGACCTGATGCGCGAGGTGTCGGTCGACAACGTGCTCCACATCGCCTACTGGTCGCCCGCCGGCCCGCTCGGCGTGTCACCGCTACAGCAGCTCGGCGTTTCCATCCAGATCGAGGACGCGGCGCAGCGCTTCACCCGTGCGACCTTCGCCAACGCCGGCCGCCCGCCGTCCGCGGTGACTCAGTCGAACGAGTTTCTGGGTCTCGGGCGCGCGGAGCGCCAGCAGGTTCTCAACCAGCTCCGCGCCGACCTGAACCAGATCTACGCCGGGCCTGAGAACGCCGGCAAGCCGGCGCTGCTGCCGCCCGGCCTTGACTGGAAACCGCTGACGCACGCCTCATTTGAGGCCGAGCTGATGGAGCAGCGCCGAGTCGTCCGCGAGGAGATCTGCGGCGTCTACATGATCCCGCCGCCGATGCTCGGAATTCTCGACCGGGCGACCTACAGCAATATCGAGACCCAGCGGGAGATGATCTACACCGAGTGCCTCGGGCCGCCGCTGATCCTGCTTGAAGCGGCGGTCAACGCGCAGCTCGTCTGGCGGCTGATGGCCGAGCCCGACATCTTTGTCGAGTTCGACTTCGGCGTGGTGCTCCGCGGCGACCGGCTACAGGAAATCCAGGCGCTGCGCGAAGCCATCAGCTCGGCGCTGATGACCCCCAACGAGGGCCGCGGCGTGCTCAACATGGCCAAGTCGGTCTCCCCCGGGATGGATCAGTTCTACCTGCCGTTCAACAACCTGCAGCCGGTCGGCTCGCCGCCGATGCCCACGGCGACGTGGCCCGGTTCATCGCAGCCGGTCGGCCACCGACTGCACGTGCGCTCAAAGGACCGCGACTACGACCTAGCGTTGGCATGATCCGCGGGTCACTCAGCGGCCAGCGGTTCGGGATGCTCACTGTCGAGGGCATCGAGGGACAGAACGACTGGCGTGAGTCGCGCTACTGGTGCCGGTGTGACTGCGGCCGGCGGACCGCCGTCTGGGCGGGCAACCTACGCTCCGGGCACACGCGCTCCTGCGGCGACACGAGCGCGCATTTCGCGATGGTCGGCAACACGGCCGCAAGATATCCGGCGATACTGCGAAACCGCCCTCAGGCCTAAAAAGGCCGCTCAGAGCCGGTAAACGTCGCGGGAGTGCCCGCGACTCCGTTCCGCAACACCCCTGTCGTTGACCAGCCGTGGGACGGCCCCGCCAGCGAGGCGCGCATTGACAACGACGCCGGCCGCGCCGTCTTTGAGCGCATGTACGCCTGGCGCGACCCCGACGGCGACGAGGACACGAAGGCCGCCTACGCGCTCCCGCACCACGAGGTGCTCAACAACGGCCGCGTTGCCTCCGCGAACGTCAACGGCTGCCGAAACGCGCTGTCACGGCTGCCGCAGTCGCGCGTTCCTGAGGCCGATCGCGACGACGTCCGCTCGGTCCTTCAACGCCACATAGACAGATTCAACGACGAGCGCGACAGCAGCAGCGAAGCCGAGCGTGACGAGTTCGTCGCCAGCCGCGTGGCCACGCTGCCTGAGGCCGTGCTCACAGCCGGCGTGCGCCTATTCGCCGACCACCGCGCCTGGGCGATTGACCGGCGCGTGCTCGGGGCGCTGTACGCGCTCGACACCGCGCTGATCGACACCGAAACGCAGCTCGCAACCGAGGCCGCGCAGCCGCGCCGGCCGTCCCGGAGCGGCGGCGGTGTCGCGGTCGTGTCACTCAAGGGCGTGCTGATGCCGCAGATGGGCGGCCTGTTCGCGCTGCTGTTCGGCGGCGGCGGCCTGCAGACCTTCCAGACCCAATTCTCAGACGCCGCCCTTGACCCCGAGGTCGACGTGATCGTGATGGACATTGACTCGCCCGGCGGAATGGTCGACCAGATCCCCGAGACCGCCGACCAGATCCGCGCGGCGCGCGCGACCAAGCCAATCGTCGCGGTCGCGAACACGCAGGTCGCCAGCGCGGCCTACTGGCTCGCGTCACAGGCCGACGAGATTGTCGTGACCGACTCCGGCGAAGTCGGCTCGGTCGGCGTCTACCAGCGTCACCTCGACCTGTCCGCCGCGCACGAGCAGGCCGGCATCAAGCCGACCCTGATCTCAGCCGGCAAGTACAAGGTCGAGGACAACCCCTACGAGCCGCTCGGCGACGAGGCACGCGCCGCGATGCAGAGCGACGTGGACGATTACTACCGCATGTTCGTCCGCGCGGTCGCCCGCGGCCGTGGCGTCGACGTCCCGGCATATGACGGCGCCGCGTTCGGCGGCGGGCGCATGTTCCACGCGCGCCAGGCCAGGGCCGCCGGGCTCGCGGATGCCGTCGGCACGCTCGGGGACACCGTGCGCAGGGTCGCGAGCCCCGCCGGCCGCGCCGCGCTCGAGCGGCGCCGCAGCGAAGCGTCGGTCGATCTCGATCCATCACCTGAACCAGTCACGTACACGTCGACCGAAAGGGAGCGCCTGCTGGCCGTGATGGGCCAACAGCCCTAACCACTAGGAGGACGCAATGCCCGTCGCAGACAGCGGAATCCGCGACCAACTCCAGCGCATACGCGAGCAGCTCGCGGATCTGCGCAGCCGTCTGGTCGCGGCACGCAAGGAACAGGACGCCGCCAAGGAAGCATTCGGCGGCGCGAACTTCGCCGAGGACGTGAAGCTGACCGAGACATCGGAGTTCAAGGCCGCCGAGCAGGCGGTCAAGAAGGTCGGTGACCTCAGGGATGAGATCGCCTCCCACCAGGATTCCGAGGTCGCGCTACTGCGGCTGCTGGGCGAGTCCAACGGTCACGACAACGGCCACGCGGAGACGCTCGGCGCGGCAGCGCAGCAGGGTGCAGCCGGCTGGAACGGCCACCGGTTGCTCGCCGGCTCAGCGGCCTACACCGAGGCGCGGCAACGCGGCCTGTTCTCCTCGACGGGCAAGTTCGGCACGATCGAGCTGGGCCAGCTCGCCAACCGCGACGAGGCCCTGAGCTTCCTGCGCTCGCGGTCGTTGGCCGCGGAGCTGCCGACGGCGCCCCCGGGTCCGATCGGTTCCGGCGGGATGGGCGGGGCGATCCGCCCGGACTACCAGGGCATCGTTCCCCCGAACCTCATGAGCCTGTCGCTGCTGGACATGATCCCGGCCGGCACGACGGACTCAAACAGCGTCGAGTACGTGCAGGTGATCGCGATCCCCGGCCACGCCGACGTTGTCGCCGAGGGCTCCATCAAGCCGCAGTCCGGGCTGACCCTGCTGGACGCCTCGGCGCCGGTCCGCACGATCGCCGGCTGGATCAAGGTCCAGCGCGCGGCGCTCGATGACACGGCCGGGCTCGGGTCGATGCTCAACATGCTGCTGCCGTTCGACGTGCGCCGCAAGGTGCTCGCGCAGGTTCTCAACGGCAGCGGCACCGGCCAGAACCTGACCGGCATCTACAACACCGTCGGCGTCGGCCAGGCGGCGGCAGAGGCCGACGACAACATCGCCGACGTCGTGCTGCGCGCGATCACGGTGATCGTGCTCTCTGACGGCGAGCCGAACTTCGCGGCTCTGAACCCGATCACGTGGCAGAACCTCCTCCTCATGAAGAACGCGAACGGCAACTACATCTACGGCACCCCGGGCCAGTTGCCGGGCGGCATCGCGGCGCAAACGATCTGGGGCCTCGTGCTCACGACAAGCCGCGCCATCCCGGCGACCAAGCCGCTGGTCGGCGACTCGATGGGCTGCTCGCTGCTCGTTCGCGAAGGTGTGAACGTCAAGACCAGCGACAGCGATCAGGACGACTTCGTTCGCAACCGGGTGACGATCCTCGCGGAGACGCGGATCGCGTTCCCCGTGTGGCGGCCGTCGAGCTTCGCCATCGCGGACCTCACCGGCGTCGTCGCCGACGAAGACAACGGCGACTGAGATGGTGCGCATCGCGCGGCGTGATACCTACGGCCTAGAGGACATGGGCGGCGGGGTCAAGGTCCGCCGTCGCATCTTCGCGGGCAAGCCGATCCCGGACCACCTGGAAGTCGAGAGCGGCGCGTTTGAGGGCGAGGTCGACGCGCCGCTGGAAGAGGTAGCCGCGGCCGAGCCCGAGCCTGAGCCCGAGCCGGACACTGAGGCAAAGGAGCAGGCCAAGCCGACCGGTGGCGGCCGGCGCACCAGGCGGTCAGGTGGCTGATGTACGTAGCGGCCGGCGCCCCGTTCACCGCGACCCTGATCGACCCTTCCGGGCTCGGCGACGTGCAGCTCGGGGCGCGTATCGAGGTGCCGGTCACCCGCGCGATCGTCGGCTACTGGCGTCCCGCCACGCTGAGCGGCTTTGTCTGGTCGGTGGAGATGGAGGCACCGCCCGCCACCTCGCAGCGGCCGGCTGAGTTCGGCGCGGTCGACCCCGCGCTCGCCGCGGCGCTCGCGGCCGGCATGTTCAACCTGGTGTGGATGGACGCGGGCGCGGTGCCGGTCGTGGAGATCTTCGTGCCGCTGTTCGTTCGCACCGGGCTCGGCGATTGGGGCTGGGGGTCCGACTGGCCTGAGGTCGACCCGGATGCGGTCGCGCCGAGCGTCGAGGACGTGGCGATCCTCGTGCGCACCCGGACGTACACCGAGGGTGTACTCGAGCACGCGGACTTCACTGATGACACGCGCCCGCCGGCCGAGGAAGTGCAGCGGCTGATCGATCAGGCAACGCCGGCCGTGCTCACGCAGCTACAGCCGCGGTTTCCGGAGAGCGTGTACGGCGAGGTCGGTCACCTGATCGCGCTGTACACCGCCATCCTGATCGAGGGATCGTTCTTCCGCGAGCAGATCAACGAGTCACAGGTAGCGCTCT
>Ga0210389_10000409_pt1 | contig 40708 bp, 39 predicted proteins | sample IncBWH28OmetaG_FD_160127 | JGI IMG/M metagenome (GOLD analysis project Ga0210389, IMG submission 160127) | Forest soil microbial communities from Barre Woods Harvard Forest LTER site, Petersham, Massachusetts, United States - Inc-BW-H-28-O ... | reverse complement strand
CGGCGGGTCGTTGTCGGTGTGGGGTGGGGCCGGTCCGGCGTAGCGCGCGCTCTCGGCCCGCCGGGCGGTGCGGGCATCGTGGTTTTGGCGGCGTTCGGTGGCGATGCGGTGGGCGCGGTTGTGGGCGCGGGTGCGGCGGCGTTTGGGCATCATCGCGGTGCGCTGGCCGCAGGAGTCGGGTGGTGGGTCGGCTTCGGGTGCCGGATCCCGCCGGTGGACCGGGGCGGCACGGGTCGTCGGAATCGCTGAATTGAACGTTGCTCTCTGCAGTTTGTTGTCAGGGCGCCTGCTGGAGTTGGACGTTGTTGGTGTTTTGGTACCCGGCCGGGTGCCCGCAGGCTGCCACGTTGTAGGTAACTTGGACTGTGCCTGCCAGGGTGTTTGGATCCCACATGTAATGGGCGGACACAGCGTTGGGAACGACGGTACCGTCCGCACAACTAAGCGTGTGTACGGCGGAATCCAGTGTCCATTGCCCGTTAACCAACCGCGCCTGCGTTGGAGCCGATGCATCGGGTCTGATCCCAACTGAGACGCATCCGTCACCGCAGGGAGTGAGGTACCAGTCGGCCGTCTGCGATTGACCAGTTTGCGGGTCCGTTTCAGTCCTGACGTAGTGGCCGCTCATCGTCGTATCGGCCCACGCTGCGCTGGCTGTACCGACAGCCAGACCCGCGAAAATAACGGTCGCGGCAAATCCCCGTGTGACAGTCATGAGCTTGTTCCTTCCAATGGAGCTAATCAGTGCGTCGGGCACCTCTAGTGGTGTAGCACAGGGGAACGGTTCAGGTCAGTGGGCATTTGGCAAACTTCTGCTCGCGACGGCGAACTGGTCGCCTCCGTGGAACACAGTGGGATGGGACGATCTCGTCATGGGCCAGCTCGCGTGCACGGCGGCCAGCACGTCGGGGTCGGTGATCAGATCGGTGCGCGACACGATCGGTCTGAAACATCCGATAGTCGATCTGCCCGGCGTGAAAGATGTCGGCCACCTTGGGCAGGCGCTCGCGCAGGGCGCGGGCATAGCGCAGCCGGCTGGCGGCCAGCCCCTGGCTGATCCGCAGCGCCGCGGCCACCTCAGCGGCCACCGCCTCCATGGTGTCGATGGCCAGTCCTCGTTCTCCGAGCAGCGCGCGAGCCGGTAGCCGAACAAGTCTCCGATCGCGTCCAGCTGAGCGGCCGAAGAGCTCGTCGAACCGGGCGATCACCTCCGGATCAGACGCAGACCCGGCATATCTTCGAACATACGTGCGAGTATGCCACAAGCGCCCGACATCGATTCTGATTAAGCCGGGCTAACGATGACGGGGCCCGGCTTTAGGCTGAGCGGGTGACGGACCGGGATGTCCTCAGGCCACCGTTGGATGTGGCCGCATTGCGTGCCGAGCTAATCGGGACGGGGCTGGGTTGGCGGCAACTGGACGTCGTTGCGCAGACCGGTTCCACGAACGCAGACCTGCTGGCACGGGCAGCATCAGGGATTGACGTCGACGGAGCGATCCTGATTGCCGAGCATCAGACCGCCGGCCGTGGGCGTCAAGGCCGCGGATGGTCGGCCACTCCTCGAGCGCAGATCACGATGTCGATCGGGGTCAGCGTCGCGGATCCGATCAGAGTCCCAACCACAACATGGGGTTGGCTGCCGCTGGCCACCGGTGTGGCGGTGGTCGACGCGGTGGCCCCGCTGCTTCAGGCGACCGGGGTCGCAGCAGGCCTCAAGTGGCCCAACGACGTGTTGGCCGGAGGCGGCAAGCTCGCCGGAATTCTCGCCGAGGTCGCGAAGCCGGTGGTGGTAATTGGTGTGGGACTCAACGTCACGCAGGCTCCCGAAGAGGTCACCAGGGCGACTTCGCTGCTCGACCTCGGGGTGGCGGCCCCCGACCGCGACCAGCTGGTGTGCAGCTTGTTGCGAGAGCTCGGGGAGCGGATTGTCCAGTGGCGAAGCGCTGCCCCACAGCTGGCGGCCGACTACCGCACCCGCAGCCTGACCATCGGTGCCCGCGTGCGCGCCCAGCTTCCCGGCGGCAAGGAAGTCGTCGGGACCGCACGTGACATCGACGACCAGGGCCGGCTGTGTCTGGAAACTGACGGCGAAACCGTCGTCGTTTCCGCCGGTGACGTGGTGCATTTGCGCTAACGTCGGGCGGGCCCGCGGCTAAGGTCTCGATAGTGGGCTATCCGGAGAATGTTCTGGCCAAAGGTGAGCAGGTCGTGCTGCATCACCATCCGCACTGGAAGCGTCTGATCTGGCCCGTCGTGGTTCTCATCCTGACGACCGCGCTGGCGGCGTTCGGTTCGGGGTACGTCAACTCGACGCACTGGGATCAGCTCGCCAAGAACGTGATCCATGGGGTCATCTGGGGGATCTGGCTGGTTATCGTCGGCTGGCTGACGCTATGGCCGTTCCTGAGCTGGCTGACCACGAATTTCGTCGTCACTAACCGGCGCGTGATGTTTCGGCACGGAGTGCTGACCCGCAGCGGGATCGATATCCCGATGGCACGGATCAACAGCGTGGAATTCCGGGACCGGCTTTCGGAACGGATGTTTCGCACCGGGACGCTGATTATCGAATCCGCGTCACAAGATCCGCTGGAGTTCCCCGACATTCCGCGCCTGCGCAACGTGCATGCGCTGCTATATCACGAGGTTTTCGACACCTTGGGTTCCGAGGAGTCGCCAAGCTGAGCAACGCGGCTGGCCTTGTTGCGCCAGGCGCGCAACAAGGTGACGTTGCCGCCTTCGAGTTCGTCCTCGAAGACTTCGGCGATACCGCCCGCGGTGAGCGCGGATTCCAGTGCCTTCTCGGGGTCGCGCGCGAACTCGTCGGGAAACACCCAGCGCCGGAACGCCCAGAAGCGGAACGCCATCTGCAGCAGGTTGCCGATGATGTAGGCGGATATAAAGTCGGCGATGTTTTCCACGGTCAGCGACACCATCGGTTCCCGTAGCTGCAGGATGTAGCTGGAAACCCACAGCGGCGCCATGCTTAACATCACCCCCACGCCGCTGAACGCGAAAAACAGCAGCGCCTCATGATGGCGCTCGCGGCCGCCGCGGTTGCGGAAGCTCCATTCCCGGTTCAACACATAGGACGCGATGACCGCGACGATGCCCGCGATGACCTTGGCCGTTACCGGTTTGGGCTCGAGAATCGTTAGCTTCAGGGTATAGAAAATTGCCGAGTCGATGATGAATGTGGTGCCGCCGACGATGGCAAATTTGATGAGTTCGTGGTGGCGCGCCGCGAAGGGCTGAACCACCCCGGGCAGGCGCGCAATTGTGGCTTCCGCGAAGGACACAACACGTCAGTGTACGGATGGACACAAAATCGACGCAAAATGCTACATAACGATTTGGCGTCACGGCCGGTCAACACGCCTTCAACACGAACACTGTGCGCCATGACACCATGATGGCCGTGCCGAGTACACGCACCCCGGTAGTTGCGATGGTCGGCGGCGGTCAACTTGCCCGGATGACCCACCAGGCCGCGATCGCGCTGGGGCAGACCCTGCGGGTGCTGGCAACCGCCCCCGACGATCCCGCGGCGCAGGTAACCCCCGATGTGGTAATCGGCTCGCACACCGATCTTGAAGACCTGCGCCGGGTCGCGGCCGGCGCCGACGCGCTGACTTTCGACCATGAGCACGTCCCGACCGAACTGCTGGACAAGCTGGTCGCCGACGGCATCAATGTGGCGCCGCCGCCGCAAGCTCTGATGCACGCCCAGGACAAGCTGGTGATGCGGCGGCGGTTGGAGGCGATGGGCGCCGCGGTGCCGCGCTACGTCGGTTTGGTTGATCCCGCCAGCCTGGATGACGACCTGGACGCATTCGCGGCGCGGGTCCTTGCTTCTAAAAAGGCCCCGCTCGTAGTCAAGGCGGTCCGTGGCGGTTACGACGGTCGCGGCGTCCGGATGGCCCGCGACGTGGCGGACGCCCGCGAGATCGCCGGCGCATACCTCGCCGACGGGGTCCCGGCGCTGGTCGAGGAGCGAGTGGAACTGCGTCGCGAACTGTCGGCGCTGGTGGCGCGCTCGCCGTTCGGTCAGGGTGCGGCGTGGCCGGTCGTGGAGACGGTGCAACGGGACGGGATCTGCGTGCTGGTGATCGCGCCCGCGCCGGAGCTGCCCGACGACCTGGCCGCCGCGGCGCAGCAACTGGCGCTGCGATTGGCCGCCGAACTCGGCGTAGTCGGTGTGCTTGCGGTCGAGTTCTTCGAGACCACTGACGGCGCGCTGCTGGTCAACGAGCTGGCGATGCGCCCACACAACTCCGGCCATTGGACCATGGACGGGGCACGAACCAGCCAGTTCGAGCAACACCTGCGCGCGGTGCTCGACTACCCGCTCGGCGATACCGATGCCACCGCCCCGGTGACGGTGATGGTCAACGTGCTGGGCGCCCCGCAGCAACCTGCGATCACCGTCGACGAACGGTTGCACCACCTGTTGGCCCGGATGCCCGATGCCAGGGTTCACCTCTACGGCAAGGAGGAACGACCCGGCCGCAAGGTCGGGCACATCAACTTCGTCGGCTCGGACATGGCGGATCTGGCGATGCTGCGTGAACGCGCTGAGCTGGCGGCACACTGGTTGTCACACGGGCAGTGGACGGACGGATGGGATCCACATGACTCGAGATAGGCCCCGCGTCGGGGTGATCATGGGCAGCGACAGCGACTGGTCGGTGATGCAGGATGCCGCCCAGGCGCTGGCCGAGTTCGACATCCCAACCGAGGTTCGGGTGGTTTCGGCGCATCGCACCCCCGCAATGATGTTCGACTATGCCCGCGGCGCGGCCGAACGTGGCATCGAGGTGATCATCGCCGGTGCGGGCGGCGCCGCCCACCTGCCCGGCATGGTCGCCGCTGCGACGCCGCTGCCGGTGATCGGGGTGCCGGTGCCGCTGGCCCGGCTCGACGGCCTCGACTCACTGCTGTCGATCGTGCAGATGCCGGCGGGGGTTCCGGTGGCTACGGTGTCTATCGGCGGCGCCCGCAACGCCGGCTTGCTGGCCGTGCGCATTCTGGGGTCGTCCGACCCGAAGCTGATGGCGCGAATCGTTGCGTTTCAGGACGAGCTGGCCGATACCGTGCGGGCGAAGGATGTCGCACTCCAAGAGCTTCGGGGTAAGTTAACCGGCGACTGAAGGAGGCCGTAATGGTTGGATGGGCCGGCAACTCGTCGTTCGATTTGTTCCAATTGCCGGAGGAGCACCAGGAATTTCGGGCGGCGATTCGCGCATTGGCGGAAAAGGAAATCGCTCCGTACGCCGCCGAGGTCGATGAAAAGTCGCGGTTCCCGGAAGAGGCGCTGGCGGCGCTGAATGCGTCCGGTTTCAACGCCGTACACGTTCCCGAGGAGTACGGGGGTCAGGGAGCGGACTCGGTGGCCGCGTGCATCGTGATCGAAGAAGTGGCGCGCGTCGACGCCTCCGCCTCGTTGATCCCCGCGGTCAACAAGCTCGGCACCATGGGCCTGATCCTGCGGGGCTCGGAGGAGCTGAAGAAGCAGGTGTTGCCGTCACTAGCCACCGAGGGGGCGATGGCGTCCTATGCGTTGAGTGAACGCGAAGCCGGCAGTGACGCGGCGTCGATGCGGACCCGGGCCAAGGCCGACGGGGATGACTGGATCCTCAATGGCGCCAAGTCCTGGATCACCAACGGCGGCAAGTCAACCTGGTACACGGTGATGGTGGTGACCGACCCGGACAAGGGCGCCAACGGCATCTCGGCGTTCGTGGTGCACAAGGACGACGAGGGGTTCAGCGTCGGTCCTAAGGAAAAGAAGCTCGGGATCAAGGGGTCACCGACCACCGAGCTGTATTTCGAGAACTGCCGCATCCCCGGCGATCGGATCATTGGTGAGCCCGGTACCGGCTTCAAGACCGCGCTGGCCACCTTGGACCACACCCGTCCCACGATCGGCGCCCAAGCCGTGGGCATCGCCCAGGGCGCGCTGGACGCGGCCATCGCGTACACCAAGGACCGCAAGCAGTTCGGCGAGGCGATCAGCACCTTCCAGGCCATTCAATTCATGCTGGCCGACATGGCAATGAAAGTGGAGGCGGCGCGGCTGATGGTCTACACCGCCGCCGCCCGCGCCGAACGCGGCGAGCCGGATCTGGGCTTCATCTCGGCGGCGTCGAAATGCTTCGCCTCCGACGTGGCGATGGAGGTCACCGTCGACGCCGTGCAACTGTTCGGAGGCGCCGGCTATACCATCGACTTCCCCGTCGAGCGGTTCATGCGCGACGCCAAGATCACCCAGATCTACGAGGGCACCAATCAGATTCAGCGTGTGGTGATGTCGCGGGCGCTGCTGCGCTGATTCCGGGGAAAACCCGGGCCTCAACGAATAGGATCCCCCTTTACATCGGGGGTGCAAGGGCAGGCATGGCGTGTGGAACGGGTATACCGCGCCCAGGGGGTGTGACGTGAAGGACGTGGTTTTCCGTGCGCGCGCCAGATAGGGAGCCGGCACCGGATTGGCAGTCATTTTCGCTGCTGCTGGTCGAGGACGACCGAGGCGACGCGGTCCTGGTGGAAGACCTGATTGCGGACGCGGTCGCCGACATTGAGGTGGTATGGGCACAGTCGATGGCGCACGCGGAGCGCGAGCTGGCGTCCGCGCGCCCCGATTGCGTCCTACTGGACCTGAACCTGCCCGACGCCAACGGAATCGACGCCCTCGACCGCATCGCTAAACGTGACGCCACCGTGCCGATCGTCGTGTTGACCGGACTGAACGACGAGTACTTCGGGGCTTCCGCGGTGGCGGCCGGCGCGCAGGACTACCTGGTCAAAGGGCGTGTTGAACCCGAAATGCTGAGGCGTGCGCTGCTCTACGCGATCGAGCGCAAACGTGCTGAGTTGATCTCCGCGGACCTGCGCGCAAGTGAACTTCGGGCCCGGGAGAACGCGCTGCTCGAACGCGGCCTGCTGCCCTCACCGCTGCTGCTCGACGACCCAGGCGTCGACATCGTCGCCCGATACCGGCCGACCCGTGAGAACGCCTTGCTCTGCGGGGACTTTTACGACGTCGTGCAAACTCCCGACCGGGTGACCCATGTCCTGATCGGTGACGTCGCGGGGCACGGGCCAGACGAGGCGGCGCTGGGCGCGGCGCTCCGGATCGCGTGGCGCACGCTCACGTTCGCCGGCATTGACGGCGCGGACCGGATGCCGCAACTTGAGCGGTTACTGCACGCCGAACGCACCGAAAAGGGGGTCTTCGCCACGGTGCTGAGCCTGGAGATCCCGCCCGACGGCGCGCGGATCACGGCGGTCCGTGCCGGCCATCCCGGGATGTTGCTGCACGGCGCCGACACGGTCGAATGGGTCGAGCCACCCTTTGGTCCCGCTCTGGGCCTGCATGCCGACGCCTGGCCGCAGCACGAGATCGAATTGCCCGCGGGTCATGGGCTGCTTCTACTTACCGACGGACTCTTCGAGGGGTATTCGGGGCGAGGCAGCCAACGTCTCGGCGAGGACGGCTTGCTTGCGCTGGCCCGACGGCATGCGGCTTTGCCCGGATCGGCGTTCGTCGACGCGCTCATTGACGGGGCCGAGGAACGCGCACGGGCGCTCGGCGGGCTTACCGATGACATAGCGGTGGTACGCGTGCAGCGGACCAAGCGGTGACCTCTGTGTTCAGCCGGCTGCGTCCATCGCAGCTCACCGTGCGGGGATGGCAATTCCTGGTGCTGTTGACGATGGGCCTGCTGGTGCTCGCCGGCGCGCTGGCCGGTGCACTGCTGCTGAATCGCACCGATGAGGTGACGCGCGAGACGACCGACAACATCCAGCCGGCGCGCGTATCGGCGGCGCAGTTGCAGGCGGCGTTGCGCGACCAGGAAACGGGCGTCCGCGGTTACCTGATTTCCGCCGATCGGCAGTTCCTCACCCCGTACTACGAGGGCCAACACGCCGAACAGGTGGCCGCCGAAGACATCCGGCGACGGTTAGCTCACCACGCTGACCTGCTGGCCGATCTGGACGCGATCGAGACGGCCGCCGCCGCCTGGCGGACAGACTATGCGGAGCCGGTCATCGCGGGCGTGACCCCAAATGCGCCCAATGTCGTCAACGCTCAGACGGCCGAGCGCGGCAAGACCGAATTCGACCATCTACGTGAGCTTTTCGACGCCCAAAACGTGCACCTGCTCACGGCCCGGGCGCATGCCGCTGACGAGCTCAACCAGGTCAGTAACTGGCGCAATGGGGTGCTGATCGCAATGGTTGCGACGTTCTGCGCCACGGCGACGCTGTTGGGGATCCTGACTCGGCGCGCGGTCACCCTTCCGCTCACGTCGCTGGCCGCGGCATGCCGGCGGATCACCGAGGGCAACTTCGGCGAAGCCATCACGCCCCCGCGGCGGCCGAAAGACATTCGAGATATCACGATCGACGTGGAAAACATGCGGCAGCGGATCGTGGAAGAGCTTGAAGCGACGCGGTCGGCCCGAGCAAGGTTGGACGAGCAGGCGGTCGAATTGCGGCGTTCGAACGCCGAACTCGAGCAGTTCGCCTATGTCGCGTCACACGATCTGCAAGAACCCTTGCGAAAGGTCGCGTCGTTCTGCCAGCTGCTCGAGAAGCGATACGGTGACAAGCTCGACGAGCGCGGTGTCGAATACATCGGTTTTGCGGTGGACGGCGCCAAACGGATGCAGGTGCTCATCAACGACCTGCTCAGCTTCTCCCGAGTCGGCCGGTTTAGCACCGTGCAGGTCGAGGTGCCGCTCGACACCACGCTGGACATCGCGTTGGGCAACCTCGCCACCGCGATCGAGGAATCAGGCGCCGAGATCGTGCGCCTCAAGCGGCGTCTCCCGCACGTCAGTGGAGACGCCACCTTGCTGACGATGCTGTGGCAGAACCTGATCGGCAACGCGGTGAAGTTCCGGCGTAACGATAGCCCGCCCAGGATCGTCATCGACTGCGGACGGGGCACGGGTGACGGCCAAAGTCAATGGTTGCTGAGCGTGACGGACAACGGCATCGGCATCGCGGAGGAGTTCTCCGACAAGGTCTTTGTGATCTTCCAACGTCTACACGGTCGCGACGTGTACACCGGAACGGGTCTGGGCCTCGCGCTATGCAAGAAAATCGTCGAGCATCATGGCGGCACCATCTGGATCGACACGTCCTATACCGATGGAACCCGGTTTGAGTTCACGCTGCCGGTTGCCGCGTCCACGGGCGCGGATGAAAAACGCCTGGCCACTGTGGAAGGAGCGTACGAATGATAGCGGCCACTCGAGCAATCGACATCCTGCTCGTCGAAGACGATCCGGGAGACGAGCTCATCACTCGGGAAGCGTTCGAGCACAACAAGCTTCAAAACAGGCTGCATGTCGCGCGCGACGGGGAGGAGGGCCTGAACTACCTTTACCAGCGCGGTCCATACCAGGACGCGCCGCGGCCCGACCTCATCCTGCTTGATTTGAACCTGCCGAAATATGACGGCCGGCACCTGCTCGAGAAGATCAAGTCCGATCCCGACCTCAGTCGTATCCCGGTCATCGTGCTTACTACCTCCTCGGCGGAGGAGGACATCCTGCGCAGTTACAAACTGCACGCCAATGCCTACGTCACCAAACCGGTCGATCTCGACCAATTCATCAACGCGGTCCGCCAGATCGACGAGTTCTTTTTGCAGGTGGTCCGTCTCCCGCAAAGCTGAGGTTGCTACAGCGCGCCGGCAGGCTCGGCGGGGCGCACGATGCCGTGCTGATTCACCTCGTACACATGCGACGTCGAGATATCGAAGAACATGCCGACGACGTCTAAGGCGCCAGAAGCGATGGCGGGTCCCAAGATCGGATGGTGGGCCAGCCTTTCCACCTGTACGGCCACATTCACGACGCTCAGCTGGTCGGCTTTGCTGAAGCCGTTGGACTTCGCGCTCGCGCGTGCCCGATGGTGATCGTGGTACGCGAGGAGACTGTCGTGCCCGTTTTGGAGCCATTGGCTCATCGCCGTGGTCGCTTGATCCCCGGTGTTCTCGGTGTCGGACAGTAGTGCCGTCATCGCGCCGCAGGACGAATGTCCACAGACGACAACCGAGCTCACCCCGAGCTCGTTGGACGCGAAGTCGAGTGCGGCATCGACCGAGCGATCGGCCGGATCGGTCGGTACCAGGTTGCCGACGTTGCGGACGGTGTACAGGTCACCGGGTCCACTGGCGGTGATGATGTCCGGCATGATCCGCGCGTCGGCACACGTGAGGAACACCGCACTCGGATTGACACCGTCTTCGAGGCCATCCTCAAGGCGTCCCGAAGGCCAGGGCACCTGGTCGATCCGGGACGCGTAGTGTCGCTTCGGCCGATTCGTATGCGCGTGCTGTAGCTTCGCGGGCGTCGTCTCGACGATGACCAGCGTTCCGCCGCTCGCCTCGTGAGAGCGTCTCCAATCGGAAATGGCTTCGGAAACCGCCTCATCGATGTAGTCGGCGTTGAGCGTCAGTCGCACGTCGGACCCCGGCGGCAACTCGGACAGCACCTTGGTCAGTCGGGGCAAAAGCAGGAAGCTGAGTGTGCCGTCTATGTCGACCCGCCAGTGCTTCGACTCGTCGCCGCCGTACGGTTTGGCCTCGATGGGCGCGCGTACCAGCCGGGTCAACAGGATGGCTATCGCGACAGCAAGGCCGATAGCCACGCCCTCCAGCAGGTTGAGAAATACCACGCACACGATGGTGATGGCGTAGACGGCGAAATTGCCTGTGCGCAAGGCAAGTTTGATGTGAGCCAGCTTGACGAGCTGGATTCCGATCACGATGAGCAGGCCGGCCAGCGCGGACTCGGGAATGAGTCCCACCAGCTTGGTGAACAACGACGCGAACAGCAGGATCCATACGCCGTGCAGGACCGCCGACATGCGGGAGCGGGCGCCGGCGGCCACGTTGGTGGAGCTGCGCACGATGACGCCGGTGATCGGCAGCCCGCCGAGCAATCCCGACACCACATTCGCGCTGCCTTGCCCGATCATCTCCCTGTCGAAGTTCGTCCGTGGCCCGTTTTGCAGCTTGTCGATAGCGACCGCCGACAGCAGCGATTCGACGCTGGCGATCAGCGCGACCGTGAGGACTCCCAAGGCGATCTCGCCGATCTCGGAAACCCACGGCTCCCCGCCGGGGAGCCGCGCGGGAAGGTGGGGCAAGCCGAGCGCTTGGAAAAAGTTGGCCGAGAGCGTGATTCGGTCGACACCTTCCAGCCCCGCGGCTTCCGCGAGCGCGGTCGCCACCACGATGGCCACCAGCGCGCCTGGGATCAAACGGACCTTCCCGGGCAGCCTCGGCCATAACAGCAAGATGGCGATGACCAACCCGCCGACGATGACTTCATGCAGTTCGTGATGGAGGATGCCGCTCGGCAATGCCTTGATGTTTTCCCACGCCGAGCTCCGGGAATCGCCACCCATCAAGACATGAATCTGCTGCAAAACAATGGTGACGCCGATGCCCGCCAGCATGGCGTGTACCACGACCGGAGCAACGCCCAGCGCCGCGCGAGCCACCCGAATCACCCCGAACAGGATCTGCAGCGCACCCGCGCAAATCGTGATCACGCAGGTCATCGGCCAACCAAAGTCCTCGATCAGTCCGGCGACCACCACGGTCAGACCCGCGGCCGGACCACTGACCTGAAGCGCCGACCCGCCGGCGGCGCCGGCGACAATGCCGCCCACGACCGCGGCGATCAAACCTGCCATCAGCGGGGCCCTGGAGGCGATGGCGATTCCCAGCGAGAGGGGCAGCGCAACAAGAAAGACGACCAGGGACGCGGGAAGGTCGTGCCTCAGGTTGCTCAGGATTGACCCAGATTTGGCCGCATCAACAGGAACGCGCATCGACTCATTCTGAATGGCTGCTCGAGTTTGTCAGGAGGCGGTCTTCGGTTCATGGAGAACTCTTTGAGAAATGGGCCGGCTACCCGGATTCCGAATGCCGCCGTGCGAACCAGGTGATCAGCCGCCCGAAGATGTTCAGCAGCACCAGGAACACGATCAGCAAGAAGGCCGCGTCATAGGACAAGTCCTGGGCCGACTTCGACGGCAGGTTGTAAAACGTCCAGATCGGATAAGTCAGGTAGGCGACCGGGGAGTGGGTGAGTTGTCCGGTCGGTAGCGAATCCGACCAGCCCGCCGTGTACAGCATCGGCGCCGTCTCACTGATCGCCATCGCGAGCGCCACCAGCATGCCGGTGACGATCCCCGGCACCGCCGGCTTCAGCACGATCTTGCGTAGGGTCCAACCGAACGGTAGCCCAAGTGCCTCTGCCCCTTCCCGGTAGGACGTCGGCACCTGGCTGAGCGCGGACTCGGTGGCCTTGGTGATGTACGGAATGCTCATCACCGACAGCACCACCACCCCGGCCGCCAGGGAAAAACCCCAGTCGAAGTCCACCACGAGTGCGATGTAGCCGACGTAGCCGAGCACTATGGACGGGATACCGGCCAGCACCTCGTAGGCGCCACGCAGAATCGACCGTGGTCTGCCGGTGGCGAATTCGGACAGATAGATCCCGGCCAACACACTTACGGTGCCGGCCACCAGCGTGACCCCCAAACCGAGGACAATGGTGCCGATGATGGCGTTGCGCAGTCCGCCGCCGTTGCCCTGCGTGTCCTGCACCAGCACGCTGAAGTGGAACACCGGCCAGGCACGGCCGACGACTCCGATCAGCATCCATAGCGTCGGACCGATCACCACCGCCAGAGAGCACACGCAGCCCGCCCAGAACCCCGAGTTGACGATCCGGCGCCGAGTCGTGGCTGACCGCATGTCAGGCACCTCGTCCCACCGGTAGCGCGGTACTCGAGGCCCGGCGCACCAATGCCCGGGCGGCCATGTTCGTGAGTAACGTGATCAGCATCAGCACCAGAGAAACCTCGGCGAGCGTCTTTATTGCGAAGTTGGTGGAGTCGGTCAGCGCCGAATCCAGCTGCGACACCACGGTGGCGGCGATGGTGGTCATGGTCGAGTAGATGTTGGACGGCAGCGCACCCAACTCCGCCCCGGACACCATCGCGATGGCCATCGTCTCGCCCAGCGCACGTCCGAGTCCCAGCACCACGGCGCCGACGATGCCGCTGGACACCCACGGCAGCGTGACCCTGCGGGCAGACTCCCAATCCGACATTCCCAGCGCTGTCGCGCCCTCGCGGGGCAGCAGCGGCACTTGCCGGATCAGGTCGCGGGTGGTGCTGGCGATGATGGGAATGATCATCACCGCCAGCACCAGACCAGACACCAACATGCCCTCCCCGTTACCGGTGTTGCCACGGAAGTAGTCGAGCACCGGCACATCGGGAGCGTTGCGGGCAATCACGGGAGCGATGTGATGCGCGATGAACGGCCCGAACGTCATCGCCCCCCACAGGCCGACGACGACGCTGGGGATGCCGGCGAGCAATTCGAGCACCATGCCGACCGCCGACGCGAGACGTTTGGGCAACCGATCCACGATCGCCAGCGCCGCCCCGATGGACACTGGCACCGCGACGATCAGGGCGATGGCAGAGCTCGCCAGGGTGCCGACGATCAGCGGCAATGCGCCATAGACCGCGCCGGCCGGATGTGCGACACCGTGGCTGGTATCGATGCTGCCGTAGGTGTTGCCCGGGTTCCATTCGCTGCCGATGAAGAAATGCAGCCCGTTCACCCTGACCGCAGGCAATGCCTCGATGACCAGCGTCGCCAGCACGAACACGAGCGCGAGCAGCGGCACCACCGCACTCAACCGACCGGCCCACCGAACTGCGAGTCCCTCGCGGCTCTCATCACGGATGCGGCGCGCAAGCTGCCGCCTGGACGGCCTGTGCAGGCCAATGACGGTCACCGGAGCTACTTAGCTGGTGATCTTGGCGATCTGGGCGTCGGACAACTTCGCGACCGCGGCCGGCAGCGGCTGCATGTGCTCCTGGTCCAGGAACGAGGGGTTGCTGCCGTCGGTCACCACCCAGTTCAAAAACGCCTGCATCGTCTGCGCGGTGGCGGCGTCCTTCTGACCGCTATAGACGACGGCGTACTCGTAGTTGACCATCGGGTAACCATCCGCGGCCGGCCCGTTGATCAGCGACACGACCTGGTTCGCCGGGGTCTGCGAGGCGAAGCCGGCGGCCTCGGCCTGAATGCTTTGCGTGTCGGGCAGCAGGTAATTGCCCGAGGCATTGGCCAATTGGGCCTCGCCCAGTCCCTTTTGGTTGGCCTGGTCCAGGTAGCTGACGCCGATGTAGGCGACGCAGCCCGGGGTCTGCGCGCAGCCGGTCACCATGCCGCCGGCGCCGTTCTCACCCAGCGCGCCCGGCACCGCGGGGAACTGGACAGTGGTGCCGAAGCCGGGCGACTTGCCCCACCCGTCGGGGTCCTGCTTGGACAGATACTGGGTGAACACGAAGGTGTCGCCGGATCCGTCGGAACGGTGTAGCGGAACCACCGGGGTGGGCGGCAGGTTGACCCCGGGGTTGAGGGCGGCGATCTGCGGGTCGTTCCAGGTCTTGATGCTGCCCTCGTACATGGCCGCCAGCACCTTGCCGTTCAGCTTCAAGTGCTGGCTGACGCCGGGCAGGTTGTAGTTCACCTGCTCCGCGGAAACTGCCAACGCGATGTTCATCAGCCCCTTGTGCGCCGACATGTCACCGTCGGACAGGTAGGCACCGGAGGCACCGATATTGACCGTCCCGGCAGCGGCCTGGGAGATCCCGGCACCTGATCCGGTGGCCCCAGTGCTGATGGTGACGTTCGGGTATTTCGCGTGGTAGGCCGGAACCCATTGATTCATCAGCGGGTAGAGCTCGGTGGCACCGGTCTCGGACAACGCCACGTTCGACGTCGGGGGGGTGCTGGCCGGATTGGCGGAGTCACCGGCGGGGGCCCCGGGGCTCGACGAACCGGTTGTCGAGTGCGAACCGCAGGCCGCCGCGGCCAGGACCACCGGCACGGCAACCATCAGGCTACGTAAACGATTTTTCATTGGGTCTCACCTTTCTGTTTCCCCGTCTGCGTTTGCCCCCACGACAATTCCGAGCAGCCTGCGGTCGCCGAAAAGTCCGGAGACGTAACGGACGGTTTCCGCATGCTTCGGCGCTAAGAACAATTGCTCGGTGGGCCCTTCCTCGATGAGCCTGCCGTCGAAAAATAGGGCGGTCCGGTCACCGATCCGGGCGGCCTGGGCGAGATCGTGAGTCACCATGATCACGGTGAGCCGGTTTGCCAGTGATCGAATGAGCTGTTCGATCTTCTCGGTGGTGGTCGGGTCCAGTGAGGAGGTGGGCTCGTCGAGCAGCAGCACCTCGGGGTTCACCGCCAGCGCCCGGGCCAGGCACAACAACTGCTGCTGGCCACCGGAGAGCCGGAATGGCGAATCGCCGAGGCGATCCTTGACCGCATCCCAGAGGCCGACCTCGGTGAGCCGAGCCTCGGCGACGTTTCTGAATTCTTTGCGTGGCACCATTTTGTGAGCGCGCACGCCGGCCACCACATTGTCGATGATTGACATGGGGAATGGATTCGGACGCTGGAACAGCATGCCCACTCTGCGGCGAAACTCCATGAGGTCATGGTTTTTGAAGATGCTGTGTCCGCCCAACAGGACATCACCGCTGTGGCGGTATCCGACGACTTTGTCGTTCATCCGATTGAGGGTGCGCAGGAAGGTTGTCTTGCCCGAGCCGGTCGGTCCCAGCAAGGACGTGACCGCACACGCCGGAAAGGCCAGACTCACTTGATCCAGAACGGTTTTGGCGCCGAAGGCCAGCGTGAGGTTCACCGCCGCCATGGCCGGAGGAGGGACATCGACATCATCAACATCGACGCCACCGGCCTGGGCGTCGAGCTGTTCGGGGCTAATCAACACGCTCATAAAGCTACTTTGCAAAGCTATGCAAATGACCCTGCGCGGCCATGCTCTTCTTATCTTCAAAGGCGCCGCTAATCCGGTCCTTATTTTCAAAGGCGGCGCTCATCCGCTGCTAATCCAGCGCTTATTTTAAATAGCCCTTCAAACGGGCGAGCCGACCTTCAGCTTATTTTCAAAGGCGCTACTAATCGTCCACCCATCTTCCGGGATTTTTATATTCGCAGGTTCGCGTGTCCAACGCGGTCCGCGGGGGGCTCCCCGGCGGCGGAGCTGGTGGTCCGTCGCCCTGATACATCAGAGGAGTTCCGGTGAAGCTCAACCGATCTGGTGCCGTGCTGAGTCTGCTGGCCACCAGCGCACTGGTGCTGTCGGCATGCGGTAGCACTACCCATGCCTCGTCGTCTGGAGCCAGCCCCGCGCCGGCGCCGGTGCAATGCGCCGGCAAGAAGCAACTCAAGGCCAGCGGCGCGACGGCGCAAGAGAACGCGATAGAACAATTCGTCTACGCCTACGTGCATGCCTGCCCGGGCTACACGCTGGACTACAACGCCAATGGCTCCGGCGCCGGGGTGACGGATTTCCTCAGTGGCGTAACCGATCTGGCGGGTTCCGGCGATCCGTTGAACCCGTCGAAGGGTCAGGTCGACCACGCGGCGCAGCGGTGCGGTTCGCCGGCCTGGAACCTGCCGGCGGTGTTCGAACCGATCGCGGTCACCTACAACGTCAGCGGTGTGAACACGCTGAAGCTGGACGGACCCGCGCTCGCCAAGATCTTCAACGGCGGCATCACCCGGTGGGACGACCCGGCGATCAAGGCGCTCAATCCAGGCACCAACCTGCCGTCGTTGCCCATTCACGTCTTCTTCCGCAGCGACCAGTCCGCCGACACGTCCAACTTCGAGCAATACCTCGATGCCGCTTCCAACGGTGCATGGGGCAAAGGCGTGGGCCAGACGTTCGGCGGGGGTGTCGGTGACGGCGCCGCCGGGGATAACGGCACATCGGCGGCCGTGCAGAACACCGACGGGTCGATCACCTACAACGAGTGGTCATTTGGAGTGGGCCGGCAGTTGAGCATGGCCCAGATCATCACTTCGGCGGGTCCCGATGCGGTTTCGATCAGCACCGACTCGGTCGCCAAAACGATTGCCGGGGCCAGGATCACGGGCCAGGGCAATGACCTGGTGGTGGACACGTCGTCGTTCTACAAGCCGACGCAGCCGGGCGCGTACCCGATCGTCGAGGCGACCTACGAGATCGTCTGCTCGAAGTACCCGGATGCCGCGACCGGCGCCGCCGTAAAGGCGTTTATGCAGGCCGCAATTGGTCCGGGCCAAGTTGGTTTGGACCAGTACGGGTCCGTCCCGCTGCCGACCTCGTTCGAAACGAGAGTGGCGGCGGCTGTGAACGCTATCTCGTGATTGAACAAGCTCAGGTGAAGGGAGCGTCGAGAAGTGAACGATGCCGGGTTGGTTTCGCGGGTAGGGACGCGGTTTGGGCCCTATCAGCTAGTGCAGTTGTTGGGCCGCGGCGGGATGGGCGAGGTCTATCAGGCCGAGGACACCCGGAAGCATCGGGTGGTGGCGTTGAAGCTGATCTCGCCGCAATTCTCCAACAACTCGGTGTTTCGTGCGCGAATGCAACGCGAGGCCGATACCGCGGGCAGGCTGACCGAGCCGCACATCGTGCCGATCCATGACTACGGCGAGATCGAGGGGCAGTTCTTCGTGGAAATGCGCCTGATCGATGGTGCCTCACTGCGCACCATTTTGAAGCACTACGGTCCTCTGGCCCCGGCACGGGCGGTGGCGATTCTCCGCCAGATCGCCGCCGCGCTGGACGCCGCGCACGCAAACGGCGTGACGCACCGCGATGTCAAACCGGAAAACATCCTGATCGGCGGCAACGACTTCGCCTATCTGGTGGATTTTGGTATCGCCCGCGCCGCCACCGACCCAGGGCTGACCCAGAGCGGGACGGCCGTCGGAACCTACAACTACATGGCCCCGGAGCGGTTCACCGGCGATCAGGTCACCTATCGCGCCGATATCTACGCGCTGGCCTGCGTGCTGGGCGAGTGTCTGACCGGGGCGCCGCCGTACCAAGCCGACAGCGTCGAACGGTTGGTCGCCGCGCATCTGCTCGAGCCTGCCCCGCGGCCCAGCCTGCAGCTGCGCCCCGGGGTGATTCCGGTTGCCTTGGACCAGGTGATCGCCCGGGGTATGGCCAAGAACCCCGACGAGCGCTATCCCACCGCGGGCGGTCTGGCCGCGGCCGCCCACGATGCGCTGACCGGACCCGACCAGCACCTGGAGGCCACGATTCTGCGGCAAGGCGATAACGCGAACCTGCTCGGCAACACCCCCGACTCGCTGCGGGCAGCCGCCTGGGCCTATTACGGTTCAACCTCCGGGGAGACAATGGCCCGCCCCGTGCCTCGTCCCGTGCCCGCGAGCGGCAGCGGCTGGCCACCGGTGAGGCCGCCGTCTTCGGTCGGCCCGGCCGGCCCACCGCCGGAATTCACGCGCGCCGCGCCGCAGTCCGGCCGGAAACGCAAGGGGTGGATGATCGCCGGAGCTGCCGCACTCTTGCTCGTTTCCGCCCTCGGTGTCACCGGCTACCTGGGAACACGCCCTTCGTCGGCGTCCTCGAAGCCGGCCTCCGGACAAACCGTGTTGCCCTTTAACGGCATCGACTTCCGCCTCTCTCCAGGCGGGGTGGCGTTGGACAAAGCGGGCGATGTCTTCGTCACCAGCGAAGGCATGTACGGGCGCCTGGTGGAGCTGCCGGCGGGGTCGAGCACCCCGACGGTGCTGCCGTTCAGCGGTCTTTACCAACCGCAGGGGCTGGCGGTCGACAGCGCCGGCGCGGTTTATGTCGCCGATTTCAACAACAGGGTCGTCAAGTTGGCGGCCGGCTCGAACAACCAGACCGTGCTGCCCTTCGCCGGGCTCAACTACCCCGAGGGCGTGGCGGTGGACGGCCAGGGCAACGTGTATGTCGCCGACCGAGGCAACAACAGGGTGTTGAAGTTGACGGCCGGGTCGACCAACCAGACCGTGCTGCCGTTCACCGGCCTCAACAACCCGGATGGCGTCGCGGTGGACCCGGCCGGCAACGTCTACGTCACCGACACCGATAACAACAGGGTGCTGGAGTTGGCGGCCGGGTCGACCAATCAGACCGTGCTGCCGTTCACCGGGGTCAGTGTGCCCTGGGGTATCGCGGTGGACAACACCGGCACCGTCTACGCCACAGAACACGACAGCAACCAGGTGATGAAGTTGGCGGCCGGGTCGAACACCGCGACCGTGCTGCCGTTGACCGGCCTCAACACCCCCTTGGGGGTGACGGTGGACACCGCGGGGAATGTGTATGTCGCCGACCGCGGTAACGACAGGGCGGTCAAGCTGGTGCCCTGATGCTCATGTGTTCCGGCAAGGAAAGTTCGCGCACATCGTCCTAGGTTCCTTCGCGTAGCGACCTTCCGTTTTCAGGTTGAGGTGTAGTCGGATATGGGAAGCTCGCGCTGGTCAAGCTAGACGAACTAGACCTATCTTGAGGATTCAGAGCACGCGATGCGAGCCGCGTGGCGGATGCGGAGCGGATGAAGATGAACCTGCGACTCGTCGGCACGGGCGGATGACGTGACCAGGCATGATGGAGGACTAGTGTGGTGCAGTGATGCGCTACCAAGTGACCGACGCCGACACCGCCGCGCAGGTCGGCAGCGGCGATGTGCCGGTGCTCGCGACTCCACGGGTAATCGCATGGCTGGAAGCGGCCACAGTGCAAGCCGCTGCGCCGTTCGCGGGTCCTGGCCAGACGACCGTTGGCACCGCGGTGCGCATCGAGCACCGGCGCGCGACCCACGTAGGCGGCACCGTGGAGGTCACTGCCGAGCCATTGCCGATCGATGGGCGATTTCTGACTTTCCAAGTGAAGGCCATTGACGATTCAGGACAGCTCGTTGCCCAGGGTGAAATCGATCGCGTAATCGTTGACCGGCAAAAGTTCCTCGGCCGCTGAGCGACAACTCTGGCTCAGGCCCAGCTCAGGGTCGTTCGTTCGACGTCCTCGCGGTTTCGGCCGAGCCGTGGATCTTCGGTCAGAGCGTTGTCGGACGCCGCACCGGCCTCGGCGAGCCGTTCGCCGAAGCGGGTGGAAGTGAACTGCCGCCGGTTCAGCGATCCGGGTGTCGTACCGCGGTTTCAGCAAAAAAGCAGCCACCAACGGCTCGCACATCTCTTACGACAATCGTCTCCTAAGCAATTATCTTGTGTACAAGCTCATGCAGATTTCGCGCAGGGGCACCCGAGGCGCGCGCAGCATGGCGACGTCTCACTCACCACGACCACGCCGCGGTTAAGAACCATAAGTCTTGGCGGGCGATAACTTTGACAATTCTGAGGCCGCCGGGACAGCTATGGGGGCCCGCCTGGCGCCAGAGGGGCGCCGCACGTACGTCCACCACGTCAGCACCGACCCAATGACGTAGCACAACAAGAAAAGGCAGAATGCCGTCGTCTCCGAGCCGGTGCTCAGGTAGGACTGCCGCAGTGCCATATTGATCAATACGCCGCCGAGAGTGCCGATCGCGGCGACGATTCCGATCACGACGCCGGACATCGCGCGGGCCCAGTGGCGGCGTTCGGCTTCGATGACGTTCATGGAGTGGCTGCGTGCCTCGAAGATCGCTGGGATCATTTTGTACACCGCTCCGTTGCCGATGCCGCACAAGACGAATAAGGCCATGAAACCGATGATGTAGCCGGTCATGGTGGTTGCGCTCAAGGGGCCGGAGCGGTGGTCGGCGTGGCTGCTCACCGCGATCAGTTCGCTGACGGCCGCGATCATGGCGAACAGAACTCCCAGTGTGACGAGCCCCCCGCCGAGGCGGTCAGAGAGTCTGCCGCCGTACATTCGGGCTAGCGACGCGAGCAGTGGTCCGAGAAAGGCGATTTGGGCGGCATGTAACGACGCCTGCAGAGCACCTTGCCCAGTGGCCATGTAGTTCATCTGCAGCACCTGGCCAAAGGCGAAGGAAAACCCGATAAATGAGCCGTAGGTCGCGACGTAGAGCATTGCGAGGATCCAGGTGTCGCGCTGAACCAGAGCCGCTCGCATGGGTTTGTGCTCGCCGCGCGGCAGCTCCACATTGTCCAGGAAGAGTGCCGACGCGAGCGCGGCCAGCGACAGCAGCACCAAATAGATCGCGCAGACCCAGTACGGTTGCCGGTTGCCGGCGGTCGCGAGCACCACCAGACCTACGATCTGGATCACCGGCACCCCGATGTTGCCCCCGCCACCGGCAATACCCAACGCCGCGCCCTTGAGTCGCTGCGGGTAGAAGACGTTGACGTTGGCGATCGCCGCGGAGAAATTGCCGCCGCCCATGCCAGTTAGCGCCGCACACACCAAGTACATCCACAACGGCTGCCCGGGGTTGGCCAGCAGCAGAATCGTGCCAACAGTCGGGATCAACAACACCAGCGAGGAGAACACCATCCAGTTGCGGCCACCGAACTTGGTAACCGCCACCGCGTAAGGGATGCGTAGACAACCACCGACGAGGGTCGCTGTGGCACCCAGCAGAAGCTTGTCGGCCGGCGAAAGACCATACACAGAGCGGGGCATAAACAGCACCATCACCGACCAGATCGACCAGATCGAGTAGCCGACGTGCATGGCAAACACCGACCAGATCAGGTTGCGGCGCGCAATTTTCTTATTACCGGCCTCCCAAGCCGCAACGTCCTCGGGATCCCAGTTCGAAATGTGATGCGCGTGGCTCATACCAACCCTCACGTTCCAAGGTCAAACACAACGACGCTAACGTGGAAATCTCCAAGGTGACCTATGAGTAGCTGTGAGTTGACAACGAATTCGGCTCACCAGGCGCAACAAGTCTTGTGAAATCGCCTTTGATACAACAAGATTCTCGCTTCATAAATCAAATTTGTTAATTATCAACGCCTTACAGCTGAGCAGAAGGCCCAAGCACGCTATGACTAAGCCAAGCGTTGCGGAGGGAGATCCGCGGCCCGCCGACGCGGTCTACAGCGCGGCAAAGAGTGAGAGAGCCAAGCCTCAACAACGGTTCTCGATAGCAGATGCTCCTAGGGTGAGGACGCGGTTTCCGGGGCGCTCAGCAGTATGTCGTTGTGTTGGCCGGCTGCCGGCGGGGGATCGGTGACCACGGCGCTGAAGCTGGCGTAGCGGGCCGGTGTGCGGACGACCGTGATGGTGTCGTCACCGCTGCCGACTTGCAGGGCGAGGTCGTTCTCGGCGAACAGCGGGGTGTCGACGACTTGTTTCCAGGTGTAGGGCAGGCAGGCCATCAGGCCGCCTTCGTGTAGCAGCTCAACCCATTCGGCGGCGGTCTTGGCGGCGAGTGCCGCCTGAAGCTCTTCGGTCAACTCGGGGTAGTTGAGCGCCCGGGCGCGCTGGTCGATGAATCGCTCGTCGTCGAGGAGATCAGGCCGGCCGATGATCCGACACAGCTTCTGCCAGTGCTTGGGCACATACGCGCTGAGGACGATGTACCCGTCGGCGGTGCGATATGCATCTGAAGGCTGGGTGGCGAAGCCAACTCCTTTGCGCCGCTTGGCTTGTGGTGCTGGGATTGGCGCCGGCCCGTCGCCGCTGGGCTTGTTCAGGTGCATGGTCAGTTGGTTGGCCTGCAGCCCCACCGCGACGTCGTACATGGCGACCCGGACGATGTCGGCCACCCCGTGGCGCTCGCGGTTGAGCAGCGCGGCCAATACCGCCTGGGCCAGCACATGCCCGCTGGCATTGTCGACGAGCTGGAACGGGATGATCTGCGGTTTGCCGTCGGGCGTTGGCATCCCGGTGGTCATGCCGGCCTCGGCGGCGACCATCAGATCGACGCCCGGCCGGGTGCCGTGCGGGCCGTTGCCGCCGAACGCCGAAAGGCGGGCGTAGATCAGCCTGGGGTTGCGTGATTGCAAGTCGTTGGGACCCAGGCCCATTCGCTCCATGACCCCGGGGCGAAACCCTTCCAGCACGACATCGGCGGTGTCGGCGAGCCGCAGTATCTGCTGCTTGGCCTCTTCGGTGGTCAAGTCCACCGCCACCGACTTCTTGCCCCGGTTGTTCGGCAGGAAGTAGGTGGCCAACGGCGGGCGTCCGGGCAGGACCGCGGTAATCTGCCGGGCCGCCTCACCACCGGGCGCCTCGACCTTGATGACCTCGGCGCCCAGGTCGGCCAGCACCTGTCCGGCCAGTGGCCCCGCCACGTTCTGGGTGAAATCGAGTACTCGAAATCCGTCAAGTGGCTTGGCGGGCTTGCTGTTTGGCCTGTTGGGCATTTGGTGGGCCTTTCTCTTTAACCTGCCTTGTGCAATTCCGCGGCGCAGTAGTAGTTCTTGCCAAACGGGCCGTCTTTGTCGCCGGACTGCAGCGGTAGTCCGTTGTTGGCCAACAAATCATTCAGCTGGGTGCGAACCGCGCGCCAGCCGTGGTCTTCCAGGTAGGTCGCCACATCGTTGCGCTCGCCGGGGAAGCCCAGGTTGTCAATTTCGACGTCGAGACCGTGCTCGCGCCACTTGTGGATGGCGGCGTTCAACGCCTGCTGGTTGGCCGACGAGTTCAGAAAGACTTCGGCCACCAGCCGACTGCCGTCGGCGCTGAGCGCGGTGATGTTGTCCAGTAACCGGTCCTGGGCGTCCGCCGGCAGGAACCCGAGCAGGCCCTCGGCGGCCCACGCGGCGGGCCGCTCGGGGTCGAACCCGGCCTTGCGCAGCGCCGACGGCCAATCGTGTCGCAGGTCGATCGGGACTGCCCGCACGTCGGCTGTCGGCTCGGCGCCGAGCTCGGCCATCGTGGCGGTCTTGAATTCGATGACCTGGGGCTGGTCGATCTCGAACACCGTCATTCCCGGTGGCCATGCCATTCGATATCCGCGCGCGTCGAGGCCGGAGGCCAAGATGACCACCTGGCGGATGCCCGCCGCCTCGGTCGCATCGGCGAAGAACGCGTCGATGTAGCGGGTGCGCGCGGCCTGAACGTCGGTCATGCGCTGCATGCCCCACGGTGCGCCGGCGACGTCGATCTCGACGGAGTCGAGTTCGCCGTTGGCCCAGCGGGTAAAGAAGTCAATGCCCACCGCCCGCACCAACGGTTCGGCGAATCGATCCTCGATCAGTGCGTTTTCGGCCCTGCTTGCCCGCGCTCTTCCCGAGGCCACCATGGTGGCAGTGGCCCCCACGCTGGTCGCCAGGTCCCAGGTGTCGTTGTCGGTTCGCCCCATCCGTATTTCCCTCTCCGGTCTACTGGTTAGCCAGAATAACGATACGGTCTCCAGCCAGCGACGGCTCCCGGCCTCCGGCCCGTCTCGCCTCTACCATCGCCGGATGGAACCGATGATCTCGATTGCCGAGTCGCCGCACCCGACGCCGGTCGCGCGGAACGTTGGGTGGCAGCACCGCGCCCAGCGCGCACGGCAGCTGGCCTGGATCAGCCTGACCGTGTTGCTCATCGAGGGTGCCGTCGGGCTGTGGCAGGGGCTGGCGGTCGGATCCGTCGCACTGACCGGATGGGCGCTTGGCGGTGGGGCCGAGGCGATGGCCAGCGCGATGGTGGTGTGGCGCTTCAGTGGCAGTAGAACCCTGTCCGAGACGGCCGAGCGGCGCGCACAACGCGGTGTGGCGGTGTCGTTTTGGCTGACCGCCCCTTACGTCGCCGCCGAATCCATCCACCACCTCGCCGACGGCCGGCACGCCGACACCTCGATGATCGGCATCGCGTTGACAGCGATCGCCTTGCTGCTGATGCCGGTTCTGGGCTGGGCCGGCCACAACTTGGGCGCGCGGCTGCACTCGGAGGCAACCGCGGGTGCAGGCACCCAGAACTACCTGTGCGCTATCCAGGCCGCCGGGGTGCTGACCGGCCTCGCGATCACGGCCACCTGGTCCGGCGGTTGGTGGATTGACCCCGTGATCGGCCTGGCCGTCGCCTGCATCGCGGTCTGGCAGGGCATCCGATCCTGGCGGGGCCACGCCTGCGGCTGCTGATTACGGGATGGGCAGGTCCGGGCAGGCGGGAATGTAGTCGATGTCCGGCGCGACCCACACGCGCCACGGCTCTCGGCTCATGTTGGCGGTCAACTTGGCACATAGCGTCCCGGAACGTAGCTGGCGCTGGCCAGCCGCTGGCTGTCGGGGCTGAACGCCGCATCGCATACCACGCCAATGTGCCCGGCGAGGGGCTCGCCGACGGGCTGCCCGGTGACTGCGTCCCACAACCGCACCGTCTGATCTCGGCTGTCGCTGGCCAGCCGCTCACCGTCAGGGCTGTACACCACAACCCACACCGTGTCGGCGTGCCCGATCAGGGGTTGGCCGACGGACCGGCCGCTGACCGCGTCCCACAACCGCACCGTTCTATCGCCGGCGGCGCTGGCCAGCGCTGCCCGTCAGGACTGAACGCCACGCCGACGTGCCACGTCTCAGTCGAGGCGATACCGGATCAGGCGGGAACTGTTGGCCACCACCGCAACCGACGATGCATTGTGCAGGATCGCGGCCAGCACGGGGGAGAGCGCGCCGCCCGCCCCGATGAGCAGCCCGGCGGCGTTGACGGCGATGGACATGCCGTAGTTCTCCCGGATCACGTCGACCGCCCGGGCGCCCAGGTCCCCAACGTCGAGCAGGCGATGCAGATCGTCGTTGGCCAGTGCGACGTCTGCGGTCTCGACGGCCACGTCGGTTCCGGCCAGCCCCATGGCGATGCCGATGTCGGCGGCGGCCAGCGCCGGGGCGTCGTTGATGCCGTCGCCTACCATGCCCACGACGTAGCCCTCGCTCTGCAGGTTGCGCACCACGGTGAGCTTGTCCTCCGGCATCACCTCGGCGCGCCACTCGTCGATCCCCAGCTCGCCGGCAACGACCCGGGCGATGTCCGGATGGTCCCCGGTGAGCATGATGATGCGACGAATTCCGTTGGCCCGCAGCTTCGTCAGCACCTCGGCGGCCTCCGGCCGGACTTCGTCCCGCAGGCTGATCAGCCCCACCAGCGTGCCGTCCACCGCGAGCAGCAGCGGCGTCTCCGCCTGGCTTCGCAGCTTGTCCACCCACCCAGCCGCCTTCTTGGACACCTTCACCTTCTCCGCGCGCAGCAGCGACGGGCTGCCCAGCAGCAGGGTTCGGCCGTCGGCCCAGGTCCGCATGCCCAGGCCCACCAGCACCTCGCATTCCTCATGCGGCGGGATGCTGATGTGGCGTTCCTCGGTCGAGCGGATCACCGCTTCGGCCAGCGGATGACGAGAGTGGATCTCCGAGCTGGCCGCATAGGCCAGCACCTGCTCTGGCTCCCAATCTTTGTGCATGGCAACGATGTTCGTGACCACTGGCCGTCCGACGGTCAGCGTGCCGGTCTTGTCGAACACGATCGCGTCGACCCGGCCCGCCTGCTCGAGGTGGGATCCGCCCTTGATCAGGATTCCGCGGCGGGCGCCGTTGCCGATCGCGGCGCTGATCGCGGTCGGGGTGGCCAGTCCCACCGCGCATGGGCACGCGATCAGCAGCATGGTCATGGCACGGCGGACGTCTCCGGTAATCGCCAAGGTGATGGCCGAGACGATAAACGAGGTGGGAACGAACCGGCGGGAGAAATTCTCGCCGACCGTCTGGATGGGCGCCCGGTCGTGCTGCGCCTCTTCGACCCGGGCAATGATGCGGCCGATGGTGGTTTGGTTGCCGACAGCCTCGGCGCGCACCACCAGGCGCCCGCGCACCACCACCGAACCCGCGTGCACGTGTGTTCCGACCGTGACGCTGACCGGCAGGTTTTCACCCGTGATCGCCGATTGGTTGACGACCGCCTCGCCGTCGACCACCTCGCCGTCCACCGGGATCGCGACGTGGTCGTGGACCACCACCTCGTCGCCGACCTGCACGGCGCCGATCGGCACCTGTATCTCAGCGCCGGCGTCCGGGCCGTCGGTCAGACGAATCCACGCCGTGTCCTGGCTGCCGCGCAGCAGCTCCGAGATGGCCCGCCGGGTCCGCCGCAGGGTCAGATCCTGCAGGTACTCACCGATATTGAGCAGCCACAGCACTGTCAGCGCAACCACGTTCTCGCGCAGGATGAGGCTGGCCACGGTCGCCGCCGAGACCAGCGCGTCGGTGCCGGCACGACCGGAGCGAAGCGAACGCAGCGCACCGCGCAGGAAGGGATACCCGGTGAAGATGGTGACGCCGCTGGCGACCACGCGACCGCTCGGGCCGAGCAGCGGCGGTCGCGCGAACACGTAGCGGCGCACACCGAGCAACGCCAGGGCGGCGCCGCCGATGACCATGCGAAGCACGTCGGTGTTGCGGATCTCGGACGAATGCGGTGCCCGAGCGGGGATCAGTTCAGCGGCGACGTGTGCGGCGTCGCTGATCGCCGCCAGTATCGCCGAGCGGTCGCAGCGCTTGGGTGAGTACCACACGACGACGGACCCGGTACGCGGGTAGGCGTGCACCGCCCGCACACCGTTGCAGTTGGCGACGGCCTCTTCGACCGCCACGGCGCGCCGGGAGTTGGAGCGGACCCACCCCACCCGAACCCGCATGCGTCCCGCCGCATCCGAAACCACCACTAGCGCAGGGTCTTCGGTTATGGCGAGGGTCATATCAAGCGATCAGTGCTCGTGCACGTCGCTGACGGCCGGCGTGGGCGCCTCCTCGCCGATACGCTCCCGGGCTTCGGCCATCACGTCGGCGATCTTGAGCCTCGCCGACTCCGCCGCTTCTTCGGCCTTACGGGTTCCGCGCAGGCTCAGCTCGGCCGCCGATACGGCAGTCTCGTGCAGCGGCGCCTTGGCAAGGGCTTTTCGCACCGCCTCATAGGCGGTCACTCCGACCAAACCCGTGAATACCGTCGCCGCCGCTTTTGCCAATAGCGCCTGCACCGCCATTGTGTGAACCTTTCTCCTGGTTTGTCGGAGCGTCAACTGCCGCTCGGGCGATGTTAACATGTAAATATTGCGATATCGACATGTGTTGACCGCGCTTACAGGACCCGGGTGACCTTCTCGGCATCGACCCTGCGCTGCAGCAGCCCCGGATCGGGATTGGCGACCTGCACCAACGACGCGCCGACGGCCATGATCGCCAGCAGTCCGTCCACCAACTCATCGGGCCCGGCCCACGCGGCGCTGGAAAGCACCCGATCGCTTGACGTCAAACCCCTTGCCGCCGCGGAGTTCTCACAGTCGGCCAGGATCTCGTCGACCGACCGCCCGGCCAGCGCGGGCCCGGGGCGGCGCTCGGGAACTATTTGGTCCCCGTGCACCCGAACCGCGGTCGCATAGTCGGTGACGCCGATCGGCAAGTCGGGTGCGGGGCGGCCGAACGGATCCAGCGACAGCACCGCCACCTCACCGCCCGCGACGCAAGCGTCGGCCTCGTCCAGTCGGTCGGCGGTGCACAGTGCTACGTCGGCCGCAGAGTCGCCGAGCAGTGCCTCGGCGCCGATCCACCACACCCCGAACAAGACCGCCGCCGTCTGCCAATGCGCCGGAAGCAGGATCGCGATCCTGCTGACCGGCCCCGCGCCCAGCTCGTCGCGCAACAGGTTGCCGGTCTTGGCGGCCCAGTTGGCCAGTGTCACAGCGGACAACTCGATGCGTTCACCGGTGGCGTCGTCGTAGTAGGTGATGCGCGGGCCGACCGGATCGGCACGCAGCATGGGATCCAGGATCGCCCCGCTAAGCGTCGTCGACGTGGTCAGTTGATGCACTCGGGCTTGTCGGAACCGGCGGTAAGGATCGGCGATGGTGGCGGAGCGTCCGCGTCAGCAGACGACCCGGGATTCGACGCGCGAGCGGGCGTCACCGAGCCGCCCGAAAGCCCGGAGCCCGGACCAGTGTAGTCGTTGGCCAGCACCACCCGGACCGATCCCGGCGGGATCGAGCCATCGGCGACGACCGGCAACCCGCCCAGTTCCTTGGCCACTTGCTGGGCGCCCAGGTCGTCGGACTTCGTGGCCCGCACCTGGCTGCCCTTTACGTGGCCGCCTTCGTTGTTGCCGACCGCTCCCGTGGTAAATCCCTTGGAGTTCAACACCTCTGACACCGCTCCCGCCAGTCCGTTGATGTCGGTGTCGTTGACCACGTCGGCGGTGGTCTTGGCAGGTGTGTAGGCCAGCTGCTCGGTCTTGCCCTGGGCTTGGTCGTTGAGCAGGCTGGCGACCCAGTCCTGCACCTGGTGCGGATCCACCCGAACCACGCTTTGCATGCCGTCGTCACTCCAGCCGGCCCCGTCGAGCACCGGAATGGTGGCGAAGGCGACCTTACCTCCGGCCAGCTTGGACAGCTGCTGGACGAAATCCATGACATCCCAACCCGAAGAGATCACCACCGAGCGCTGGACGGCCGCCTCTAGCCGCTTCACCGTGGTGGGGCTGGACAGCGTCTTGCCGGAGATGACCTGGTGGGCCAGTGAGGCCATCACCGCCTGCTGGCGCACCACCCGGTCCAGGTCGCCGCGCGGCAGTTCGTGACGCTGGCGGACGAAGCTAAGCGCTTGCGGGCCGTTGAGTTTCTGCCGGCCGGCGGGAAAGTCGGCACCCGAAAGGGGCTCGTACACGGCGTCTTTGAGACAGACCTCGACGCCACCGAGCGCCTCGGTGATCAACGCGAAACCGAGCAGCCCGATCTCGGCATAGTGATCGACGGTGACGCCGGTGAGGTCGGCGACCGTCTTGATCAGTGCCTCGCGCCCGGCCTGGGTGCCTGCCGTCGCGGCTTCGGCGGCCGACGCACCCGCCTGGACCAGGCTGGTCCGCTTCGCCTCCCTGGTTTGGCCGTAGATGCCATTGATCTTGGTCTTGCCCAAGCCGGCTGCCTGCACGTACGAGTCGCGCGGAATCGAGATTGCGGTCGCCGACTTCCCGTTGTTGGGTATCCGGATCAGGATGATGGTGTCGGTGTTGGTGGCAGGTTCGTCGTCGGTGGCCCGCAATGTCGCCAGCTCCTGGGCCGACAACGGATTGCCGTGGGCATCGGTACGGCTGTCCAGGCCGACCAGCAAGATGTCGATCGCGCCGTCGTCGCCGCCTTGACCCAACGAGGGCGCCCACATGTGGAAGATGCCGTCCTCGAATGACCGGACGTTGCTCCACGCGACCCCGGTGCCGAGAACGATCGCAAGAGCCAGCGTCGTGGCAACCGCACGAACCACACGTTGCACAAGCATCACACTAGGTTACTTGCGCCACAGGCGCTTGCCGAGTAGCCAGCCCCGGTGTGCCCAAGGCGTGCCAGACTCAAACCGTGTCGGGCAGGATCGTGATCACCGGCGCGGGTGGGCAGCTCGGCAGCGCATTGGCGAAGCAGGCCGCTCGTCGGGGCCGTGAAGTGCTGGCGCTGACCTCGTCGCAGTGGGACATCACCGACCCCGGGGCGGCCGAGCGGATGGCGAGCAGCGGCCTAAAAAAAGGTGATGTCGTGGTCAATTGCGCGGCATACACCAACGTCGACGCCGCCGAGAGCGACGAGCCGACCGCCTACGCGGTCAATGCCGCCGGGCCGGAACACATCGCGCGTGCCTGTGCGCACGCCGGCGCCCAGCTGATCCACGTCTCGACCGACTACGTGTTCAGCGGCGACTTTGGGGCAGCCGCGCCGCGTCCCTACGAGCCCAGCGATGAAACCGGGCCACTAGGCGTGTACGCCCGCAGCAAGTTGGCCGGCGAAGCGGCCGTGCTGGCCGCACTGCCGCAGGCCATCGTGGTACGGACCGCCTGGGTCTACACCGGAGCGACCGGCAAGGACTTCGTCGCCGTCATGCGCCGGCTGGCGGCCGGGAACGGCCCCGTCGACGTGGTCGACGACCAGACCGGTTCGCCCACCTACGCTGCCGATTTGGCCGCGGCCCTACTGCAAGTCGCTGGCGGGGGTATATCGGGGCCCATCCTGCACGCCGCCAACGAGGGCGCGATCTCCCGCTACCAGCAAGCTCGCGCGGTGTTCGAAGAATGCGGTGCCGACCCGCAGCGGGTGCGACCGGTCAGCACGGCACAAAACCCGCGGCCAGCGCCCCGACCGCGCTACTCGGCGCTGGCAAGCCAGCAGTCCGCGGCGCGCGGCCTGACGCCGCTACGGCCCTGGCGCAGTGCACTAGTCGCGGCATTGGCGGTGACTCACAGCGGCGCGGTCGAGAGACCGCTACCCTCTACGCGTGACTGACGTGCTGCCGGTCGTAGCGGTGACCTACTCGCCGGGCCCGCACCTGGAACGCTTCCTGGCCTCGTTGTCGCTGGCCACCGAGCGTCCGATGAGCGTTCTGTTAGCCGACAACGGCTCCACCGACGGAACGCCGCAGCAGGCCGTCGAGCGCTACCCCAATGTGCGGCTATTCGAGACCGGGGCCAACCTCGGATACGGAACCGCGGTGAATCGCGCGATCGCACAGCTCTCCGCAGAGGAGGGAGCCGACGATGGCTGGATCATGGTGGCCAACCCGGACGTGCAATGGGGCCCCGGCAGCATCGACGCCCTGCTGGACGCTGCGGCGCGCTGGCCCCGCGCCGGCGCCCTGGGCCCCCTCATCCGGGACCCCGACGGGTCGGTGTATCCGTCGGCACGTCACCTGCCCAGCCTGATCCGCGGCGGCATGCACGCGGTGCTCGGGCCGTTCTGGCCGCGCAATCCGTGGACGACGGCCTACCGGCAGGAGCGGCTCGAGCCCAGTGAACGGCCGGTGGGTTGGTTGTCCGGGTCGTGCCTGCTGGTGCGCCGGTCTGCGTTCAGCGACGTCGGCGGATTCGACGAGCGCTACTTCATGTATATGGAGGACGTCGACCTCGGCGATCGGCTCGGCAACGCCGGCTGGCTCAACGTCTATGTGCCGTCGTCGGAAGTTCTGCACCATAAGGGCCATTCCACCGGAAGCGACCCGGCAAGCCACCTGGCTGCCCATCACAAAAGCACCTATATCTTCCTGGCCGATCGGCATCCTGGCTGGTGGCGAGCCCCGCTGCGGTGGACGCTGCGGGGATCGTTGGAGGTGCGTTCCCGGCTGATGGTGCGCAATTCACTGCGCAAGTCGCGGAGACGAGCAATAGAGGCAATGAAACTGTCAGAAGGGCGGCACTGAATTGGCAACCCCTCGAGTCGACGCGGTGGTCCTGGTCGGCGGCAAGGGCACCCGGCTGCGGCCGCTGACGCTTTCGGCGCCCAAACCAATGCTTCCCACCGCCGGGCTGCCGTTTCTCACCCACCTGCTGTCGCGGATCGCCGCGGCGGGCATCGAGCACGTGATCCTGAGCACGTCATATCAGGCCGCGGTGTTCCAGGCGGAGTTTGGCGACGGGTCCAAGCTAGGCCTGCAGATCGACTACGTGACCGAAGAGACCCCCTTGGGGACCGGCGGCGGCATCGCCAACGTCGTCGGCCAGCTGCGTCACAACACCGTGATGGTGTTCAACGGAGATGTGCTCTCCGGCGCCGACCTGGGCCAGCTGCTGGAATTCCACCAGACCAACCAAGCCGATGTGACACTGCACTTGGTGCGGGTGGGCGACCCACGGGCATTCGGCTGCGTGCCCACCGATGAGAAGGACCGCGTCGTCGCGTTTCTCGAGAAGACGCAAGATCCGCCAACCGATCAGATCAACGCCGGCTGCTATGTCTTCAAGCGCGACATCCTGGACCGGATTCCCCGTGACCGCCAGGTCTCGGTGGAACGCGAGGTGTTCCCGGCGCTGCTTTCCGACCCTGACGTCAAGGTCTGCGGCTACGTCGATGCCACGTACTGGCGGGACATGGGCACACCGGAAGATTTCGTTCGTGGTTCGGCCGATCTGGTGCGCGGGATCGCCCCCTCACCCGCCCTGCACGGCCACCGCGGCGAGCAGTGGGTGCATGACGGCGCGGCGGTGTCTCCCGGCGCGGTGCTGATCGGCGGCACGGCCGTTGGCCGGGGCACCGAGATCGGCCCCGGCGTCCGGCTCGACGGCGCGGTGATTTTCGACGGCGTCAAGGTCGAAGCCGGCAGCGTCATCGAGCGCTCGATCATCGGCTTCGGTGTCCGCGTTGGTCCGCGCGCGCTGATCCGCGACGGTGTGATCGGCGACGGGGCCGACATCGGTGCGCGCTGCGAGCTACTGCGTGGCGCCCGGGTGTGGCCGGGCGTCTCCATTCCCGACGGCGGGATCCGCTACTCCAGCGACGTCTGAGTCGCCTTCGCCTCGCGCTGGGGGACACGCTGGCGTGACGCTCGGCGCCGACGGCCACGCTAGCGTGTCCCCCGCAAGCGGGCGGTGCCCCCAGCTCGCCGCGTCGCGCGGGCGACCAGGTACGCCAGCGCGTGATCGCTACCGGGCGGCAACGCATCGGCCGGCCACCACCGCAAGTCCTCCGACTCGTCGCTGACCGCGATCTGCGCGCCGGCCGGTGCGTGCGCCACGAATTGCAAGTCGAGATGGCGGGTTGGCACGCCCAGCGAGCACGTGACGGGGTGGACGTGGACCGCGACCAGTTCGGGCGCGATACGCAGGTCGCCTACACCGGATTCCTCGATGGCCTCGCGCAGTGCCGCGGCCACGATGTCGTCGTCGCCATCGTCGCAGTGCCCGCCGAGCTGTACCCAGCGACCAAGCCGCGGATGCAGGGTGAGCAGCACCTGATGGCCGCTGTCGTCGAGCACCAGCGCGGAAGCGGTGACGTGGCCCGGTACGCACTCACGACGGCAGGCGTCGGCGCGGCCGTGCACGAAGGCCAGCGCCGCATGCCGCAACGAATCCTGGGCCGGATCGGGGGCTTGCCAGTCGGTGAGGATCGCGATCGCCGACTGTCGAATGTTCATTGACGGAAGGCTCAACGTGATCCCCGCCTTGTTCGGCGTCCCCGCAGCGCAAGCCACGCCGACCGGCACTGCGCCACGACCTCCGGCGACCAGCCGAGCCCGTCGATCAGGATGTGGCGGTCCACGACGTCGAGCGCCTTGTCGATCTCGTTGGCCTTCAGTAATAGATTGACGTCTTGGGCAAGTCCGGTGCTGGCATAAGCCGGTGGGGGAATGGGTAGCTGCTCGGCTTCGGCCGGTTCCAGCTCCAAGATGCCTCCACCATAGCTGCGGCCCATGATCTCGGCGAAGGCGAACGTCGCGCTGTTGTGGAACACCACGGCGAGCGCGGTCGGGTCGATATCGGGCGCCAGCCGGTTCAGGCGGACCCGATGGACGGTGTCCGTGCTCGTTGCGGTGGCGGCGTTGACGGTCAGGCGCGGCGCCAGGTGGATCTGGCGCAACATGAACAGGTCGGGAATCCACAACGACGGTGTGCTCCACCACGGCTTGCGGATGGAGCACTTATAGCCGCTGTGGACGCCGGCGGCCTCACCCGCATCGATATGCGCGACGAGGGCTGGATCGGTCGGGTTGCGCGGTGCGTCGAGTAGCCAGGTCCGGTGACGCGCCGCGATATCGGTTGCGCGGCAGTCACTGTCGTAGACAAGGCCGGAGAGCTGGGTGCTGCGCGACACGAGCGGGACGCAGTGTGCGGTCAGTCCCAGTGCTTGGGCTTCGGCGTCGGTGAAGGTGAAGAAGCTGTTGCGGCCGGTCACAATGCCGACATCCACGTCGGCCAGGCGGCCGAGTCGGGTCAAGGTGTCGGACTGCTTGAGCGTTCGCAGCAGCCGGACCTGAGCGGAGTCGAGAAAATACTTGGTCCACTTCTCCTTTTCGTGCAGCAGCGCGGGAGCAGAGGCGACGCCCAGATCCGCGTGAGCGAGTGCGTCGGCATCGCCCAGATGAACCGTGCGTATCTGTGCCGGGCCGGCACCGACGACACCGCAGAACAACACGACTTCCTGCAGGATGCCGTCGAACACCAACCGCTCGAACGTCACCAGGGTGATCTCGGCGAATCGGCTCAGCAGAAAGTCGCGCAACTGCGCGGCGTAGGTGACTTGGAGCAACTCGGCGGGCAGCACCAGGCCCACCCGTCCGCCGTCGCGCGCCATGACTGTGCTCGCGACGACGAACGGGACCCAGGCATTGGTCAACCGGCTGGGCCGAAGGCCGGTGCGCCTCATCAACTCCAGGGCCGGCTCTCGTTGATCGGATGCCCAGTTGCCGAAGCGGATATAGGGCGGGTTGCCTGCGACCGCGTCCCAGCCGCCTGCCTCGGTGTTGCAAAGCCAGGTGAACAGGTTCTCGGTGTCGACGGGGGCGAAGGCGCGCGACTTCGCCGCTTCGTGTGCGACGAGTTCCACACCGTGTGCCTGGTTAGTGAGCGCGGCCAGCTCACGCAGGATTGCGCCGTCACCGCAGGACGGCTCCAGGATCTTTGGCCCCGCCGCGCGAACCCAGCGGGCAACGAACCGGGCCACCGCGGCAGGGGTGTAGTAGCCGCCCCGAACCTTGTCAGCCGACGCGGCCGTCTTGCCGGCGAACGTCTTCATTTGCGGATCAGCAGGTCCGCGACCGCGGCCGGGTCGCGCAACCCAACGGCACCAGCTGCTTCAGCGGCGTAGCCGACGGCGATGGCGCCTAACGGCTCCCAGTCGGGCGGCAGCTCCAGCTCGGCGCGGACCAGGTCGGCGGCGAAGATCGTGGAGCCGATCCAGCAGCTGCCCAGCCCACGCACCGCCAATGCGACCAGCAGCGCTTGCACGGCCGCCCCGACCGCGACCGTGAACATGGTGTGCTCGGCGTCGGTGCGGGCGGCATCGGGGTAGCTGTGCGCGCCGTCGGGGACCATGAACGGGATGACGACCTCTGGCGCGTCGTAGAGGATCTGGCCGCGTGCCACTCGCCTTTGTACCGCGTCAGCGGGCCTGCCGTCGCCGGTGAGGTCGTCGTGCCACTTGTCTTTCATGCGGTCCAGCAGCCGGGTCCGGGCACCCTGGGTCTGCAGCCACGCGAACCGCACCGGCCGGGCGTGGTGCGGGGCCGGTGCGGTGAGCGCTTCGGCCACGGCGGCCTCGACCAGCTCGGGCGGCACCGGCTCGTCGCTGAACCGGCGCACGGACCTACGCAACAGCTGCGCCTCCCGGCGACCCCGCTCGATGGCTTCGGCGGTGCCGAGCCAGAACAGGTCTTCTTCACCGGGTCGCAGCAGTTGTCGTGCTGTCGAGCCGTTGTCTGTGATGGGAAGCCCGCGCACCACGGCCACCGGCATTGCGGTCAGTTTGCCCTTGACCAGATCGGCGGCCGCGGCGACCTCGTCGGCCACCGCGACCTCGGTGACGAGCAACTCGTTGCCGTGTTGGTCGACGGCGCCCGCATAGCTGTGCAGCACGGCCAGCCCTGCCGAGCCCACGGCGGCGTCGATTTGGCCGTTGCGCCAGGCGCGGCCCATCGTGTCGGTGATCACCACGGCGACGGTGACACCCAGTCGTTCGCGCAGTCCGGCCCGCAAGGTAGCGGCGCTTGCGTCGGGATCGACTGGCAGCAGCGCGAGTTCGTCGCGCCCGACATTGGATCCGTCGACACCGGCGGCGGCCTGAATCAGCCCGAGCCGGTTCTCGGTGATCAGGGTCCGGCCCTTGCGTGCCAGCACGCGCACCGCCTCGTCGTCGACCAGCTTGCGCCGCAATCGGTCTCGGGCCTCAGCCTCTTCGGGAGCCGGCACCAGCCGGCCCTCGCACTTGGACACCACCTTGCTGGTGACCACCACAACGTCGCCGTCGTGCAGCCATGGCGCGGCCGCCGCGACGGCAGCACTCAGATCGTCGCCGGGCCGGAATTCGGGGAGCCCGCTAACGGGCAGGATCTCGATCGTCGAGGCAGAGCCATGCTCGAATGCCGGACCGGTCACGCCGCCACGCCCGCAAGCTCCAGCCCGGCGCTGACCATCTGAGCAGTTGCCTTCGGGTCGCTCATCAACAGCGGAATCGACCGCACCGCGACTCCCTCGATGTCGGCGTGGTCGCCGTCGTTCACCAGCCAGCAGTCCAATATCCCGGTGGTGCGCCGCGCCCCATAATGCCGGCCCACCGCCTCTGCGGTGGACTCCACCCCGATCACGGAAAGGCACTTATCGGCCATGCCGCGCAATGGCTTTCCGCCGATGATCGGCGAGTAGCCGACGACCGGGCCGGGGGCCGCTCGAAGCGCGCCGCGAATACCGGGGACAGCCAGAATGGCGCCGATGCTCACCACCGGATTGGAAGGCGCCAGCAAGATGATGTCCGCGTCGGTGATGGCCGCAACTGCATCATTTGTGGCGCTGGCCTTTTCAGCTCCGACAAAAGCGAAGCGGTGTGTCGGCACTTGGGCGCGGTGGCGTACCCACCACTCCTGGAAATGGATCGCCCGCCGGCTGTCGTCAGTTGGGTCGGTGATCACCACGTGGGTCTCGCAGCGGTCGTCGCTGGCGGGCAGCAACCGGGCGCCCGGTTGCCAACGGTCGCACAGCGCGGTGGTGATCTGCGACAGCGGGTAGCCGGCGCGCAGCATCTGGGTGCGCACCAGATGGGTGGCCAGATCTCGGTCACCGAGTTCGAACCAGTCGGGCTGCACGCCGTATCGCGCGAGTTCCTCCATGGCGTGCCAGGTTTCGTCGCGCTGGCCCCAGCCCCGCTGCGAGTCGACGCCACCGCCCAGCGTGTACATGCAGGTGTCCAGATCCGGGCTGACCCGCAGCCCGTGGATCCAGGCGTCGTCGCCGATGTTGACGACGGCGGCCAGCTCGTGGTGGGTGGCTAGAGTTTCTGGAGTGCCTGGAGTGCATTGGATCCCAAACTGACCCAGACCGAGCAGCTGCTGCACCCCCAACAGGAAGCGGGCGCCGCCTACTCCGCCGACCAGAACGGTGACCTTCACATCGCACGACAGTACCCGCGACGGGTTTGTGAGCAGTTCCACTCGACACGCCGAAGCCCAATTACAACAGAAACGCCGAAATTTGGTCACGAGATGATATGGAAATGCGCCGTAATGCTTGACCCGGCAGGTCAACCCGTGTCTAATCACATCAGTGTCATTTCCCGGTTGGCCGGCCGGTTCCGGTGTCGCAGACCGAGATTCGATCACTTGTTCGAATTGTCTGTACATCAGAACAGCGGGAATCATCACTTCCAACCAAAAGGTGAGGAGGCGGACGGAGCATGTCCTATGAGCACCTTCGAGGCGTAATGGGCAGCACACCGCACACCACTATTAGCGCGGCGCCGACGGCTCAGGCGTTAAGTGCCCGACCGCATTTGAGCTTGGTTGCCGAGGCGCCAGTCGCATTCGAACCCGAACCGCTGCCGGCGACCACCGACCAATGGCAGGACCGTGCGCTGTGCGCGCAAACGGATCCCGAGGCCTTCTTCCCCGAGAAGGGTGGTTCCACCCGCGAGGCCAAGAAGATCTGCCTGGGTTGCGAGGTACGTCACGAGTGCCTCGAGTACGCCCTGGCTCACGACGAGCGTTTCGGCATCTGGGGCGGTCTTTCCGAGCGCGAGCGCCGCCGCCTCAAACGCGGCATAATCTGACCCATCATCTGACGGGGCCAGCCCTGGTCAGGTCAGTCGTCGTCGATCATCGGGTCGATGACCGAGGGCTCGACGTCCAAATAGATCGCCACTTGAGCCACCAGGATCTCGTGCAGCAATTCATCGAGTTCGATGGTGTCCTTCGCCCGTCGCTCAATAGGCTTGCGGAACAAGACAATTCGCGCCCGCGTGGCATTGCCGCGGACGTCGACGCCCGCGGGAATCAAGCGGGCAAGCGCGATCGGGCCGTCCGCGACGACCTCGGGGGGCCACTGCACGCTCTCGGGGTCCTTCGCGGCGATGCGGGGGATCTCATCGACCGCGACGTCGAGCTCCGACACCCGCTCGTGCCAGCGCCGCTCGATGGGTTCGTATGCCTCCAGTACCGCCATGTCGAACCGCTCGGCCCGGCTGCGCCAGCCCGGCACCGTCGGCGGCAGCAGCGGACCACGCATATCGCGGCCCCTCCGAGCAGCTCGGTGCGAAGCCGATCGGGGCGCCGACCTACCGTGCCGAGGAGAGCCGCGCGAATCGCTCACGCGCCGATGGTAACGGTTACACATCGCGCCCCGAACGGATGCGCGTGTCCGGCGCTTCGGTGGCGTTTCCGCACGATAGCCTTTCGGTCGTGAACGTTCCCCGTCGCTGCTGCCGGCCCGGGTGTCCGCACTATGCCGTAGCGACGTTGACATTCGTCTACTCGGACTCCACGGCAGTGGTAGGCCCGCTCGCTACTACGCGCGAACCCCATTCGTGGGATCTGTGCGTCGGCCATGCCGGCCGAATCACCGCGCCGCGCGGATGGGAACTCGTGCGTCACGCCGGGCCGCTACCCACCCACCCCGACGAGGACGATCTGGTCGCGCTGGCCGACGCGGTGCGGGAGGGCGGTGACCGTGTGCCGCGCGCAGGCGGAACCAGTGCTCCGATGAACGGCTTTGCAGACCCCTTTTCCAACCCCTATGTTCACCATGCGGGAGCCCATGCCACCGCGCCGAGCGGTGGTGTACTCGCGCCACCCGAGCATCGTTCCGGACGCCGGCGTGGGCATTTGCGGGTTCTGCCCGATCCTGCGGACTAGTGGCGATCGCGAGCGCGGCGGAGCCGGGCGAAGCGGGTCGCCACCATCGGGACTAGTGGCGATCGCGAGCGCGGCGGAGCCGGGCGAAGCGGGTCGCCACCATCGGGACTAGTGGCGATCGCGAGCGCGGCGGAGCCGGGCGAAGCGGGTCGCCACCATCGGGACTAGTGGCGATCGCGAGCGCGGCGGAGCCGGGCGAAGCGGGTCGCCACAATCAGGACTAGCACGGGCCGCATCTATCCCGGGCCGATAGGCTGACGGCGAAGAGGCGAAGAAATCCATGGCGTCAGGAGGCCCCGCATGGCTCGGCCCGCCGCGGCTGTCCACCGTGTCATCAAGGCTTACGACGTCCGGGGGTTGGTTGGCGAAGAGATCGACGAGTCGCTGAGCGCTGAGATTGGCGCCGCATTCGCGCGGCTGATGCGTTCAGAGGGTGGGCGACAGGTGGCGATCGGCTACGACATGCGGGACAGTTCGCCGACGCTCTCGGCCGCCTTTGCGGCTGGGGTAACCAGTCAGGGCCTCGACGTGGTGCGAATTGGTTTGTCGTCCACCGATCAGCTTTATTTCGCCGCGGGGCTACTGGATTGCCCCGGCGCGATGTTCACCGCGAGCCACAACCCGGCGGCCTACAACGGCATCAAGATGTGCAGGGCGGCCGCCAAACCGGTCGGTGCAGACACCGGGCTAGCCGTCATTTGCGATGATCTGATCGCCGGCGTCGCAACATATGACGGCCGGCCCGGAACCATTGCCGATCGGGATGTGCTGGCCGACTACGGGATGTTTCTGCGTTCGCTGGTGGACACCTCCGGGCTGCGTCCACTGCGGGTGGCCGTGGACGCCGGCAACGGCATGGCCGGTCACACCGCGCCGGCGGTGCTCGGCCCGATCGACTCGATCACCTTGTTGCCGTTGTACTTTGAGCTCGACGGCTCCTTTCCCAATCACGAGGCCAACCCGCTCGACCCGGCGAATCTGGTGGACCTGCAAAAATTCGTCGGCGCCGTCGGTGCTGATATTGGGCTGGCCTTCGACGGGGACGCCGACCGCTGCTTCGTGGTCGACGAACGCGGCCGGCCGGTCTCGCCGTCGACGGTGACCAGTCTGGTGGCCGCTCGTGAGCTGAAGCGAGAGATCGGCGCCACCGTCATCCATAACGTGATCACTTCTCGTGCGGTGCCCGAACTGGTCTCCGAGCGCGGCGGCACACCACTGCGCTCGCGGGTCGGACACTCCTACATCAAGGCGCTGATGGCCGAAACCGGCGCAATTTTCGGCGGTGAACATTCGGCACACTACTACTTCCGCGACTTTTGGGGC
>Ga0210389_10000407_pt1 | contig 41061 bp, 29 predicted proteins | sample IncBWH28OmetaG_FD_160127 | JGI IMG/M metagenome (GOLD analysis project Ga0210389, IMG submission 160127) | Forest soil microbial communities from Barre Woods Harvard Forest LTER site, Petersham, Massachusetts, United States - Inc-BW-H-28-O ... | reverse complement strand
TAATTGAGTGATGGCGGAGGGAGAGGGATTCGAACCCCCGGTACCCTTTCAGGTACAGCGGTTTTCAAGACCGCCTGTTTCAACCACTCACACATCCCTCCGAGCCAGTAAGCGGAATACAGATATTTTACACTTCACCCCAAAATCTTTAGAGCTGAATCGGGTGGCCACGATTGGAAACACTTACGGTCCCAGGCCAAACGCACGGGAGTGAAACTCCATGACCTCGGCAAAGTGAGCCAGGAAATAGTTGAGGCTATGGTCGCCGGGATAAGGATGATACTCATGTTTCACACCCTCTTTCTGTAGCTCCTCGTGCAGTGCTGCGGCGCCTTTTTCGAACCCGTAGTTGTCATCCTGACCGCAGTTGAAATAAATCGCAAGCTTTCTCAAGCCCGCGGCATTCTTGTGGGCCAGGACAAACGGGCTATTATTTTTCCAATGTGAACCATCAATCGGGTTCCCGAAAACCTCAGACAGTAACTTTCCCAGAGGAGCGCCAGACCGCACGGCGGTGTCGAGTTCCTGGGGCGAGTCCGTGATTAACGCCGCACTCTGGGCGCTGACGGCAGAAAACATTCCGGGCTGACTGAAAGCAAACCGCAACGCGCCATAACCTCCCATGGAGATGCCGCTGATCGCACGATTGTTTCGGCCCTTGCTGACCCGGTATTTCGTTTCGATCAGTGGGATGAACTCTTGCAAAACAAAATCGCTGTAGCGGATGGTACCATCGGCTGAGTTGATATAGAAAGTCCGTCTGCCTTCGGGAGCGGCGATCAGAAAATCGCCCAACTGATGCCGCCGGCGCAAGTCCTCGAGCATCGTCCAACTGCCAGTATTGAAAAGCGTTTTCTCGTTGTCACCAAGTCCGTGCAGAAAATAAAGCACTGGATAGTGCTGCGGAGGATTTTTCGTAGCGCCGGCGTCATAGCTTGCTGGCAGGTACACGCAGTAGTGGACGGTATTTTTGAGAATCAGGCTGGTCAGCGCGTTACATTCAATCCGGCCCTGAGCTCGGGCCGGTAATGACACGATAGAGACAGCGAAGAGAATTACGATTCGGAAACAATGAGGCATCGATCCAGTTTACTCGTAGCGTAAGGCTTGCACGGGATCGAGGCGAGCGGCGCGCCCCGCGGGATATAAACCTGAGACCAGACTTACCCCGAAAGCAAACACGAGAGCAAACGCCACCAACCACCACGGCACGGCCCAGAAATGCTCTGGCGGCAGCGACTGCCGCTTGAGATAGATGTTCGTTCCCAGATTGATGACCTGGCCGATGGCCCAGCCCAGGATTACTCCCAGGATGCCGCCTAGAATTCCCATGGCGCCGGCCTCCGCGAAGAAAAGTCTCTTCACGTCACCATCGCTGGCGCCAATGGCTTTCATAATTCCAATTTCGCGGCGGCGTTCCAGAATGGCCATGACCAGCGTGTTCACGATACCGATCGACGCCACCGCAAGTGCGAGGCTGCCGAAAATTCCCAGGAACACGTCGAGCACCGCGAAGAATTGCTGCAAGCTGCGAGTTGCATCGAGGATGGAAAACGTGTTGAATCCCATTTTCTTTATTGCGTCCTCAATGGCGTGTATCTCCGCGGGATTTTTAACGCGCACGCTGACAGAAGAGTAGACCGGCTGGCTTCCCGCGGCAGCACGCGAAATTTCTCGCAAATCCGTAGGCTGCATCACGTGAAGACTCTCCGCCAGCTTGAGGGGAAGAAAAACCCGCGCCCGTGTGGGCCCGCGCATGCTCTCGGGATCAAGATCGGCGACTCCAACAATCTGTAGTTTGAGTTCGCGCGACACGACGGAGTAAGCTGCGCCTGCCGCGCCTTGGTCGCTACTGGCACCAGCGTTCCCAGCAGTCGAAGGCGCAGCCTCGCGCTGCGCGTAACGCATGGTTAATTCCTTGCCCAGCAGCGGAGCCGCCACTACCGCTACGTTGGTTTCATCAAGGCCAGTCTTCGGAGTCTTCCCCAGCAATTCCTCTGCGAATGTCTTCTGAATAACCACTTCGGGAGCAATGTCCGACGAGAAGAATTGTCCCTGTACGGCTTCGAAAGCATCGTTGGATTTTGCCGAAGAGGGCAGTGCCGCGACCATGGTTAAGTGCGGTTTGTCTTCGTAGCGTAGCTCAGTGATGAAACGGATATCGGGATAAGCTTCCATCACGTTTGGCAGATGCTCGATCTCGATCCGGGTAGGCTCATCCAGAATGCGGCTTTCGCCTGGTGGAGGCGCAGTCCGTTCGTCATCACGCCCGAAGTTGCGCAGATCGCGTCTGGAGGTAACCACAACCGTATCGAACAGTCCAGATTTCATCAGACGCCGCGACGCGAGTTGTTGCAGGCCGATGCCCAGGGAGAGCATGGCCACCAGCGACGCCACTCCCACGGAAATCCCGATTGTGGTCAGTGAATTTCGCAGAACCGATTCCCGCAAGTTGCGCAACGCGAGCTCGGCAAGATCAGGAAGCTTCATAGCCGCCCTCGCTCCGCTCCGACCGCATTTGCATTCGTCTCATCGCTGACCAGCTTGCCGTCCGCAAGAAAAATCAGGCGCTGCGCGTAGCGCTCGGCCAAGGCACGCTCGTGCGTTACCATCACGACGGTCATTCCTAATTTCTCGTTGAATTCGCGGACCATGTCCATGATTTCCGTGCCGGTATGACTGTCGAGATTCCCCGTGGGTTCGTCGGCCAACAGGAGTTGCGGCCGATTGATGAGGGCCCGGGCCAGCGCGGCCCGTTGCTGTTCACCGCCGGAAAGTTCGCTTGGACGATGACTCATGCGCGACTGCAGACCCACTCTGGTCAGGGCCTCGCGCGCCAGACTGTCACGCTTTCCCCGCTCAATCTCGGCAAAACGCATGGGCAATTCCACGTTTTCGGCAAGCGTCATGCTGGCAATCAGATTGAAAGACTGAAAGACCATCCCCACAGTGTGCAAGCGATATCGTGCAAGCTCTTCGCGGGAAAGCTGCGCGAGATCCCGGTCGTTAACAACTACACTGCCCGATGTAGGTCGATCCAGGCCAGCAATCAGATTCAATACCGAAGATTTTCCCGAGCCGGAACTGCCGAGAAGCGCAACGAATTCTCCGGAGAACACTTCGAGAGACACGCCATCGACGGCACGAATCACAGTCTCACCCATCTTATAATGGCGGAAAAGCTGCTCCGCGCGAATCGCCGGAGCGCCGTTTGTTTGGGATTTATCCGAGACACTCACTTGCTAGCGCACCTCTCCCTTAAGCACACGCAGTGCGTCTGCGGATTTACCGTCGCCGTTCCGCGCGGGACGGGAGGTGCCGTTTCCGGGGGCGTCCAGTTCGGCCGAGTCTCCCTCGCCAGGCGCGAGGAACAGGTTATCCTCAACTCCATGCTGCCGGGTGTACAAGTCGTAATAGCGGCCACGCGCTGCGTAAAGCTGTTCGTGCGTGCCGCGCTCTACGATCTGCCCTTGCTCCATAACCAGGATCTTGTCGGCGCGGCGGATCGTCGAAAGCCGGTGCGCGATCACAAACGTGGTGCGCCCCTTCATCAGATAAGAAAGTCCCTGCTGGATCATCTGCTCCGATTCCGAGTCCAGGCTCGAGGTAGCCTCATCAAGGATCAGAATGCGCGGCTCCGCCAGAATGGCTCGCGCTATCGAAATCCGCTGCCGTTGTCCACCGGAAAGTTTAACGCCACGTTCGCCGACCACCGTTTCGTACTTTTCCGCGAAGGATTCCGCAAACTCATCCACGCGCGCTATGCGGCAGGCGCGCAGGATTTCTTCTTCGGTGGCATCGGGACGGGAAAATGAAACGTTGTCTCGAATCGTTCCGTCGAAGAGAAAAGACTCCTGCAGCACCACTCCCAGGCGGGTGCGATAAGAATCAAGCCGCACCGTGCTGAGGTCGGTGCTGTCGACCATAATTCGGCCTTTCGTCGGAGTATAAAAAGCGGAGATCAAACCGATGGTGGTTGATTTGCCCGAGCCGGACGAGCCCACCAGCGCTGTCACCGTGCCCGGATCCGCGCGAAAAGAAATATCACGCAGCACGTCGTGAATTCCATCGTAAGTGAAACTCACGTTTTGAAATTCAATCTGTCCAACAATGTCGGGCAGGGGTTTTGAACGCTTAGGATCCTGATCTTCAGGCCGCTCTCGCATGATTTCCTGCGTGCGCTCCAGTCCCGCCAAAGCCTCGGTAAGCTGAGTTCCGATGGAAACGATCTGCATGATAGGTGCGACCAGGAACCCCAGCAGCAACGTGTAGGAAACAAATCCGCCGACAGTTAGAGTGCCCGACGCAATCTGGTGCGCACCTACGTACATTGTGACTGCGCCCACGCATCCCAGCAGAACGCTCGCCGATAAGCTCATCACCGAGGTTGCCGTAAGCGTCCGCATAACGTTATCGAGAAGGCGGCGAACGCCGGTGGCGAAGACCGCTTCCTCGCGCTGCTCAGCGTGATAGCCTTTGATCACGCGCACTCCGCCCAGTGATTCGGTAAGCCGGCCAGTGACTTCGGCGTTGATCTTGCCACGCTCGCGGAAAATCGGCCTGATGGTTGCAAATGCTCGATTCAGCGCCACGCCGAAACAGACGAACGAGCCGACAGCAATCAACGTCATCTGCGGACTGGTGCGTAGTAATAGGATGAGTGCAATTCCGGAAGTGACCAGACCTCCTGCAAAGTCCACCAAACCCGTTCCCAGCAAATTGCGCACACCTTCCACATCGCTCATGATGCGCGAGACCAGACTGCCGGTCTTATTGGTGTCGTAAAAAGCCACGGGCAAGCGCGAAATGTGGACCTGCACTTGTTGGCGCAATTCGGTGATCAGTCGCTGCGCCGCCTTCGACAATGACTGCGTCAGAGAAAAAGAAGTGACGCCCTGCACCAGTGTAGCCGCCAGCACTAAGAGCACCAGCGGCTGCAATTTATCCATGTGGTGCTTGTTGATGACGGTATCAATCAGGTATCTCGTGGAATACGGCAGCACCAGGGCTGCAACCCGGTTGATCACCATCAGGACAAAACCCAGCGCGAGCAGCCAGCGCCGGGGGCGCATGAGCTTCCAGACTTCGGGAAGAATCGCGCGGAGCCTCTCGACTTTGGGTTTCTTCTGGGCTGGTTTAGGGTCAGTACTCAATCTCTTGTTGGACTCCGCCGGAGCTGAATTCGCTTCATTATTACTGCATTGTGACACGTCCGGGCCGGTCGTTGTATGCTCGGGGCGTGGCACGTTCGCTTTCTCCGGAGCATTCTCCGACCTCAGGGCTGTTGCTGGGTTTGATCATTACGCTCGCCGCGGTGGTCGCCTACTCAGCGTACATTACGTGGCAAGTCGCGGGTTTGCGCAAGCTTCAATCCGAGCTGATCGATCGCAACCGGAAGGATTCGCTGCAGTTGCTGCGCATCCAAAACGACCTCAACCTGCTCGCGGTCGCCATGCGGGACATGATCGACAACGACGAACCGTATCCTCTCACCGCCTGGTCGGTACAGTTTCAACGCATCCGAACCGATCTGGATGATGCTATGAAGCTTGAATCCCGTCTGGCTCCGACCAGTCGCACGGCCGAGCAAAGCGCCTCTCTGAACAGTTCGATGACGCAGTTCTGGGATGCCGTCGACCGTGTGTTCGAACTCGCCGCTTCAGGCAAGGAGAAAGAGAAGGATGCTCGAGCCCAGATACAACTTTCGCTGCAGGCGCGCCAAGCGGCTTTGAGTACGACGGTCGCTCGCCTGCTGGTGCAGGATAGTGAAAACGAAGAGCGGGCCGCGGAGCGCATCCTTCAGATTTATGACCGCGTTCAGCGGCAAGTGTATGTATTCCTGGCCGGGACGTTGACTGCGATCCTGCTTACAGGATTCTCCATGATTCGCTGGAACCGGCGGCTGTTTGCGCGCATGGCAGAGCTTTCGGAGCGCCGCAGTGAACTGGCACAGAAACTTATTGCCACACAGGAATCAACTCTGCGCTACATTTCGCGCGAACTGCATGACGAATTTGGCCAGATCCTGACGGCCATGGGAGCGATGCTTGGCCGCGCCGGGACGCACGCGCCCGAAGGTTCTTCGCTGCGCGCTGACTTGCACGAGGTTCGCCAAATCGCGCAGGACACGCTTGACCGGGTCAGAACCTTGTCGCAAGCGTTGCATCCAGTCATGCTGGACGAGGCGGGGCTCGAAAGCACCCTCGACTGGTACATCCCGACCGTCGAACGGCAAACCGGAATTGCCATATCCTATGAAAAGCAGGGTATACCCTTTACAGTGGAAGGCAGCGCGGCGGTACAGGTCTACCGCATCCTGCAGGAAGCGCTGAACAACGTGGCGCGGCACTCCGGCGCAAAACAAGCGTGGGTGCGATTGCGTTTCCTTCCTGATGTTATGGAAATGGAGGTGGAGGACCACGGCGGAGGTTTCAACGGACGACCGGCGAAACATGGCATCGGGTTGGTAGCCATGCGGGAGCGTTCCGAGTTGATGGGAGGCCAAATCGTATTTTCCACCCCTCCCGATGGCGGTACGGTGTTGCACCTGAGCGTACCGCGGGAGAAAGTGCAGTCGCGGGAAAAAGATCCGAACGAAAAGATTTAAGATTATTGAAAAAAGATCATGACAAAAAAGATTACGGTATTGCTGGTCGATGATCACGGCCTGGTGCGTCGCGGCTTCCGGCGCATGTTGGAAGATGAACCCGATATGGCGGTTGTGGGCGAGGCCGGGGACGGTGAAGAGGCGATCAATTTGGCGCGTCAGTTAAAGCCCAAAGTCATCATCATGGACTGCGCTTTGCCCACGATGAATGGTTTGGACGCTACCCGGCAAATTCTTGCCGATCTCCCTGAAACCGCAGTCCTCATGCTTAGCATGCATTCGGAAAACACATGGGTGCGGCAGGCCATCAATGCGGGCGCCAAAGGATACATTCTGAAGAATGCGATGAATCTGGAACTCGGTCCCGCCGTGAGGCGTGTCGCCAGAGGTGAGACTATTTTTGATCCGCAGGTCGAGCAGCAGTCCGCCCTCAAAGGCGAACGCAGCAGCGGTCTCACTCCCCGTGAGCTTGAAGTCTTACGGATGATTGTCGATGGCAAATCAAACAAAGAGATTGCATCGGCGCTTGATCTCAGCTCCAACACCATCGCCGTTCATCGCGCCAACATCATGAACGCCCTCGGCATTCATAAAACAGCGGAGCTTGTGACCTATGCGATTCGCGCCGGGCTGGTGAGCGTTCCGTGAATCGCAGATCCTTTCTGCAGAATATGGCGGGGCTGGCGTCGATCTCACAGTTGCCGCTGTTGCAGGCTCTGGGCGGCGCTGCCGAGCCCCCGGCTTCGCCCGGTTTCAGATTTGTGGATGTAACCGCCAGTTCGGGCATCCAGTTCCAGCACAACAGTGGCTCCTTCGGGGGGAAATTCCTGCCTGAAACTCTGGGATCCGGCTGCGCCTTCCTCGATTACGACCGCGACGGTTGGCAGGACATTATTCTGATCAACGGGATGGACTGGCCCGGCCACAAACAGCGACGCTCAACCCTGCGCCTCTATCACAACAACCGCAACGGAACGTTTGCCGACGTCACATCCCGCGCCGGACTGGATGTTGAAATGTATGGCATGGGCGTGGCCGTCGGCGATTATGACAATGACGGCTTTCCCGACATCCTCATCACCTGCGTCGGCCAGAATCGGTTATTCCACAATACCGGCAAAGGGACGTTCGTCGACGTAACCAACACTAGCGGTCTCGGAAAGCACCAGGCTTTCAGCACATCAGCCTTGTGGTTCGATTACGATCGCGACGGCTTGCTCGATCTTTTTGTCTGCAACTATGTGAAGTGGTCGCCAGACCAGGATGTATTCTGCAGCCTAGATGGCAAGCATAAGTCCTATTGCACTCCCGAAGCCTATCGCGGGGAGACCTGCTGGTTGTTTCACAATCGCGGCAATGGCACTTTCGAAGATGTCACCGCCTCGAGCGGCATTTTTGACAGCAGCTCCAAATCTCTTGGAGTGGCCATGCTGGATGACAAGGCGAGCGGCTGGCCCGATTTGCTGGTGGCAAACGACACTCAACCCAACAAGCTCTATCGCAACCAGCGCAACGGAACATTCAAAGATGCTGCGGTCGAGGTTGGCTTGGCTTTCAGCAGCGAGGGCAAGGCCCGCGCCGGCATGGGTGTGGATGTCGCTGATTTCATGAACTCAGGGAACTCAGGTGTGGCCATCACAAACTTCGACAATGAAATGATGGGCTTGTACTCACTCTCCGGAAAATCCTACGAAGACGTGGCGGCGCAGTCGGGAGTGGGGCTGGCTTCCAAGAACAGCCTGGGATTCGGGTGCGCTTTTCTCGACGCCAATCTCGACGGCTGGCTCGATCTGGGAGTCGCCAACGGCCACATCGACGAGACCGTGCGCAACATTCGCGGAAACGTTGGCTATGCCCAGTCTCCGCTTCTGTTTCTCAACCATGAGGGCAAATTTCGCGATGTTGCCCCGGAACTCGGTACCGGATTCGATCAGCCGAAAGTTGGCCGCGGACTCGCCTGCGCCGACTTTGATCGCGATGGCGATCTCGATCTCTTGCTCACCACCAACAATGGTCCGGCCTATCTTTATCGAAACGACCAGCTAGCGGGAAATCGCAGCATTCGTTTCCGCCTCGTTGGCACAAAATCAAACCGCGACGGAATTGGCGCAATCGTCCGCATTGTCAGCGGAGGTTTCAACCAGTCGCGCATGGTGAAGAGCGGTTCAAGCTATCTGTCGCAATCCGAACTTCCAGTAACGTTTGGCTTGGAAAAGCGCGATCGAGTCGACCGCGCTGTGATCACTTGGCCAAGCGGCAGAACGGAAGAGTTCACGAACCTGGCTGCAGGGCGATGCTACGAATGCACCGAAGGAAAGGGTCTATCTCCACAGATTGGATATTGATGCGCAGCGAAATGCTTCAAGGATGAGTGGTGCTTCCCGCGGCCGTAAGGTCAATATCAACCGATTCACTGACCCGCAGGAACATGGTGCTCGGATTTTTCATCCCCCACTGCGCATAAGGTATGGCGAAGTGGATCGTTGCCGTCCAGTATCCCGGGGCCATCTGAACTTCAGCGGGCACGGTGAGTTCATGGTCGGATCCATGAATGGTGAAAATTCCATGTACGCGCACAGCGGACTTTCCCTGGGTCGTCACTCCTCCATCGACGTGATCGGGACGGAATCTAATTTCCGGGTAGCGGTCACTCTCCAGAACTTCTTTATGCATTTTGCGGTCTCGCATTCCACTGCCGCTTTCGCCACTTCTGGCATCCACCACGATTTCGCCCGTCAGTTTGCCCGAGGCGGGATCCAGGCGTAGCGCGCCTTCCTTCAGTTGGAACTTTCCGCGAACCGTATGCAGCGCATCGCCGAGAGTGAAATTAACCGTGCTGTGCTGAGCGTCGACCTGCAAAGCTACTTCCTGTGCGTCAGCTCTAATTCCTGCAATGGCGAAAAGCGTAATCGCAACGGACAACCGACCTGCCCAGGTATGTAGAAATCTACGTCCGGCTTTTCTCAACAACTACCCAACCTCACCATTGCAGAAGTAAAAGCTCGGAACAAAATCCCGGCCCCATCGCGGCTAGCAGCCCCAGTGTTCCTGGCTCAGGGCGCCGGTTCTTCATCACGTCTTCAAGCACACAAAGCACCGACGCCGACGAAAGGTTTCCTACCTTGCGCAAACAATCCCACGAAGCGTCCAATTCTCCGTTGTGTAATCCGAGCGCGTCCGCCGAAGCGTCCAGCACCTTGGGTCCTCCGGTGTGCAGCACGAAGCTCTTAAGGTCGCTTCGCCGGTACCCATTGTCCGCGAGGAACGCATCCACGTCCCGTCCCAGGTTGTGCCGGATGAGATTCGGAACTTCCGTAGACAGTATGATGCGAAAACCCTTCTCGGAGATCTTCCATCCCATCATGTCTTCTGTGTCGGGATAGAAGACCGAGCGGGTAGCGAGAATGCTCGGGCCAGAGTTCTCCGGCTGCGACGATTCAAACTCGTCCCCGGTTACAATCACAGCCGCAGAGCCGTCCGCAAAGAGTCCAGAGGAGATAAGGTTTGCCACTGAAAGATCCTCGCGCTGCAAAGTCAGCGAGCAGAGCTCGACCGAAACCAGGGCCGCAGCTTTCTTAGGATAGGCTCGAACATAGTCTGATGCGCGCGCGATTCCAGCGGCCCCAGCGACGCATCCCAGCCCAAAGATCGGCGTGCGTCGGATGTTTGCCGGGAGCCCCATTTTGTTGATTAACATTCCATCGATGGAGGGGCTTGCGACTCCAGTCACTGTGGTGAACAAAAGGCAGCCCAGGTCCTCGGGCTCCATGCCCGCACTTTGAAGCGCGCGGCAGAGAGCCTGCTCGCCCAACTCCTGCGCCACCCTGATCCATATGTCGTTGGCCTCGCCCCAGGTCTTGATGTCCACATATTGTTCGGCTGGAATCGCGAGGTAGCGGCCGTCAACCGTCACATTCCGATGCAGCCGCGCCAACAAAAGAGGATTCTTGAGTTGGTCTCCCCAGTAATCCTGAAGGCGTTCCAAAAGAACTTTCTGAGTGTAGTAATGCTTGGGGAAGGCGCTTGCTGCGCTTGCGATTTTCATGGGTTAGAGTCCTGACCTTTGGTCTCGGCACGGACCCCCCAAGTCGACCGAATCTGAGAAATCTTTCTCCCGATCCAGTGGCGGGGCTCCCGTGGCGGTTGCAACGGGATGCCTGGTGCCGGCGTAGATATTGTCGCAGAGTTCAGGATTTTTTGGTCCCAAAGATAGAAAACAGAATTATCCTCTCGTCGCATCCACTGCGATGTCTCTCCAGTTCTCTGCGCGATACTAATAGTGTACAGGTTCCTTTACTGTAATACCGCGATCGATGTGGGTGTATTTCCCACGGAATAAGTAGCGATGGAGTTCAGACTTCCGCTGCTGATGCCAAATGCCTGAATGCCGGCCCCTCCGCTCTGGTTTCCCACATACAGGTATTTTCCATTCGGGTCGGTTGCCAGAAAACTTGGCTGCTGCTCGGAACCGAATGGCGAATCGGTAATGACCACCGGAAATCCGGTGCCTGACGTAATCGAATACGTCCCGATGTTATTGGATCCCTGGTTCGCTACATAGAGGAAGCCCCCCTTGGGGTCTACAATGAGTGCGACCGGGTTTGCCTCGGGGTCCGCCAGTGGAGATTGAGGAACTTCCTGTAACAAGCCAGGCGTGCCGGATGAGCAAGACGTGGCGGGAACGATACAGAAGATGGAAATGGAATTCGCAGATGCGTTCGCCGTATATAGATAAGAGCCGCTCGGATCGATGGCGAGCCCCAAAGGATCATTGTCCGCGGTATTCGTGAAGCCAGCCAAAGTCAGCGCTCCGGCATTCACGCTAAACACCGCCACCACTCCCGTCGGCTGGCTGGGGGCGCTGACGTAGAGAAAACTTCCCGACGGCGAGATCTGCATATTCTTGGGGGACAGGTTGATCGCAAAGGGAGAGCCCGCTACCGGCGTCAGCACCCCAGTGCTTGCGGCGATCGAGAAAACCGAAATACTATTCGACAGGGCGTTCGCAACGTAAAGAAAGCTGCCGGCGGGGTCCATCGCCAGAACAAAGGGCAGAGTGCCCGTCGGAGTCCTCGGTGTCACTTCGCTCACAGTTCCGTCGCTATTAATGTCGAACAGAGAAACATCATTCTCCCCCTGGCCAGGATTGGCTACGTACAAAAATTTTCCGGAAGGGTGGATCACCACCGATTGAGCTCCGTTACCCACCGAATACGGGCTCGCGGCGAGTTGCGTGAGTACTCCGGAAAATGGATCTTCCCGAAAGACCGCCAGCTGACTCGCGGCCGGAATGGTGGCGTAGACATAATGACTCGAGGTGCTTCCGCAACTGACAAAACCGGCAACACTTGCGACTACCAATGCTACGACCAGTGCCTTCTGAAGCATCCTTAACTCCTGAGAGAATTTGAAAGCCTAGAACTACAATATGAAGAACAATAATACCGGGCCGCCGGGAAATCGGCACCGAATCCCACCATTTCTTTATCATAACGGTCAGCCCAACTAAAAGGGACGGCACCCTTGCAGGAGCCTTCCATGCGCGGAAGTAGCGCGTTCAGCTTCGCCTGATCCTTCTTTCAAATTGTGCAGACCTTGACCCTTGCGATGCAGAGCCCTTTGAATCAGGTTGCACGCGGGCACTCTTCCGCGACCGTATCTTACATTTCAAGGCTTTAAAGGCTAATCGGCCGAGTGGGCCGGGCTTGGTCGAGGAGCGCCCGCCAACGACAGCTCTTCTCCACCACGCAAAGCCAGCCGCAGGCGGTCGAGATAAACATACACGACTGGAGTGGTAAATAGTGTCAGCGCCTGGCTGACAATAAGCCCGCCGACAATTGTAATGCCCAGAGGGCGGTGTAATTCGGAGCCGGTTCCCGTGCCCAACGCCAGCGGGAGCCCACCTAACAGAGCAGCCATGGTCGTCATCATGATGGGCCGGAAGCGCAGCAGGCAGGCTTCGTAAATCGCATCAGCCGGCTTTTTCCCCTGCGTGCGCTCCACCTCGAGGGCTACATCGATCATCATAATTGCGTTCTTCTTGACCAGCCCAATCAGGAGAATGATGCCAATCGTCCCAATCACGTTGAGCTCGTTATGCGTCAAGAGCAACGCCAGCAGCGCTCCGACGCCAGCCGACGGTAGCGTCGAAAGAATCGTGATGGGATGAATGTAGCTCTCATACAACATACCCAACACGATATATACCGTGATGAGCGCGGTAAGAATCAGGACGGGCTCGCTAGACAGCGAATCCTGGAATGCAGCCGCCGTGCCCTGAAAACTTGCCTGAATCGTGGCAGGAAATCCAATCGAGCGTTGGGCATTGTTAATGGCTAGGGTCGCCTGGCCCAGTGAAAGTCCGGGAGCGAGGTTAAAGGAGATCGTGACCGACGGAAACTGGCTCTGGTGATTCACGGCAAGCGGTATGTTGGAAGGCGTGTAATGAGTGAAGGCAGCGAGCGGTATAGGCGCGCCGCTGCTCGAACGCAAGTAGATATTCTGTAAAGCCTCTGTGGTCTGCTGAAACTGTGGCGCAACCTCCATCACCACGTGGTATTGATTGAGCGGACGATACATGGTGGAGACCTGCCGCTGTCCAAACGCATCGTAAAGTGCATTGTCGATGTCCTGCGCGGCTACGCCCAAGCGGCTGGCGGTATCACGGTCAATCACCAACTGAGCTTGTAATCCCTTATCCTGCTGGTCGGTGTTCACATCGCGCAGCTCTTGCAGACCACGCATCTTCGCCAACAGCTGTGGCGCCCAGGTGTTGAGCTCGTTCAAATCCTCGCCTTGCAATGTGTATTGATACTGCGCGTTACTCTGGCGGCCGCCAATGGTCAGATCCTGCGCTGATTGCAGATAGAGCGTGGCTCCCGGCACCACTGAAAGTTTCCCGCGAAGCCGGGTGATTACATTGTCGGCGGTAACCGTGGGACACGATTGCCAGAAATGCAGATTCTGGCACTTGCCGCGCTCCGCCAGCGGTTTCAGCATGATAAAGAAACGGCCCTGATTGGAAACCGTGTTTCCTCCCGCGAAGCCGACGATGGTACTGACTGCGGGATCCTTCATCACGATGTTCACGAAACGCTGCATCTTGTCGCGCATCGACTGGAAAGAGATATCCTGCGCGGCCTGCACCGAACCCATGATTCGTCCCGTATCCTGCTGAGGGAAAAATCCTTTGGGCACGATGATGTAAAGGTAAACGCTGAGGCACGCCACCAAAATTGTCACGACCAGCGTGACCAGCTGATAGTCCAGAACCCACCTAAGCGCATGGCGATATGTTGCCAGAGTCTTGTCGAAAACCCATTCACTGGCACGGTAGAAATGATTGCGTTTCTCATCTTTCGCTGGAGGACGCAGGAATTTCGCGCACATGGTAGGCGTAGTGGTCAGCGAGACCAGCAACGAAACTCCGATTGCGATACTCAGCGTAACCGCGAACTCACGAAACAGACGTCCTACAATTCCACCCATCAGCAGCAACGGAATGAATACGGCGACCAGCGAAATGCTCATCGACAGTACCGTGAATCCGATTTCGGCAGCTCCCTTGAACGCCGCCTCGACCGCATCCATGCCTTGCTCCACATAACGCGTAATGTTCTCCAGCACCACGATGGCGTCATCCACCACGAATCCGGTGGAGATCGCCAGCGCCATCAGCGATAGATTGTCCAGGCTATAACCCAGCAGGTACATGCCTCCGAATGTTCCGACCAAAGATAGCGGCACGGCGATGCTGGGGATGATTGTCGCTCGCACTGTCCGCAGAAACGCAAACACCACAAGGATCACAAGAATGATTGAAAGGATCAGCGTAAATTCAATGTCCTTCACCGAAGCGCGGACCGTGACGGTGCGGTCCATGGCAATGGTGAGCGCAATCGCCGGGGAGATCGACGACTGCAAATAGGGCATCAAGGCGGTAACGCGATCGACGGTATCGATGATGTTGGCGCCGGGCTGCCGGAAAACAATGATCAGGACGCTGGGTTTGCCGTTCGCCAAGCCGAGGTTGCGAACATCCACAACCGAATCTTGGACGTCTGCCACGTCTCCGAGTCGAACCGGAGCGCCGTTGTTGTAGGCAACGATCAGGGGACGGTACTGATCCGCGGTAAAGAGTTGATCGTTATCGCTGAGAGTCGAAGAGGTCGTGCCGCTCGACAATTGTCCTTTGGCCCGGTTGGCATTCGCGGAGTTGAGCGCATTGCGCACCGTGTCCAATCCAACCCCGAGCTTGTTGAGCAACATCGGGTTGACCTCGGCACGCACTCCGGGCTGCGCCGCTCCACCCACAAAGACCTGTCCAACGCCACTGACCTGCGCGAGTTTCTGCGCCAGAATCGAGTCGGCGGCATCGTACATTTGCGGTACGGTTTCCGTATCCGAAGTCAGCGCCAGAATCAGAATGGGAGCGTCCGCCGGATTTGCCTTGCGATAGGTTGGATTGCTCGGCAGGTTCGCGGGAAGCTGGCTGCGCGCCGCATTGATCGCCGCCTGGACATCGCGCCCAGCCGCATCAATGTTCCGGTTCAGATCAAATTGCAGGACGATGCTGGTCGAGCCGAGCTGGCTCGTGGACGTCATCTGGTTCACCGCCGAGATGCGCCCGAACTGGCGCTCCAGCGGCGTGGCCACCGCGGAAGCCATGGTCTGCGGATCGGCGCCCGGTAAACTGGCACCCACCTGAATTACCGGGAAGTCCACTCGCGGTAGAGATGCCACCGGCAAGAAATTAAAGGCAAGAATCCCAGAAAGCAGCAGCGCCGCCGCCAGAAGCGACGTGCCAATCGGTCGCCGGATGAATGGAGCCGAGATACTCATGTTTGAATGGGCAAAGCCTAATCCGCCGATGCATCTCCCGGGACTGCTTGTTGCGGAATCGGATTGCCGATCTTGTACTTCTCAAACCGGTGTGCCAGCCGGTCAAACCACAGATAAATTACGGGCGTGGTATAGAGCGTCAGCAACTGGCTCACGATCAAACCGCCCACGATGGTAATACCCAACGGACGTCGCAACTCCGCGCCCGTCCCAGATCCCAGTGCCAGAGGCAATCCGCCAAGCAGCGCTGCCATCGTGGTCATCATGATGGGACGGAAGCGCAACAGGCAAGCCTGAAAGATCGCTTCTTCCGGCGGCTTGTGCTCCACCCGCTCGGCCTCGAGAGCAAAGTCGATCATCATGATGGCGTTCTTTTTTACGATGCCGATCAGCAGAATGATGCCGATCAGGGCCACCACCGTGAGGTCATTGCCGGTAATCTGCAGCGCCAGGATCGCGCCCACGCCCGCTGATGGCAGGGTCGAAAGAATTGTGATGGGGTGGATGTAGCTCTCATACAACACTCCCAGAACGATGTACACCGTGATGATTGCAGCCAGAATCAGAAACGGTTCACTGGCAAGCGAGTTCTGGAATGCAGCCGCCGTACCCTGAAACGAAGCGTGAATGCTCGGCGGCAACTGAATATCTTTTTCCGCCTGCTGGATGGCTTTTGTAGCCTCGCCCAGCGAAGCATTGGGAGCCAGGTTAAATGAGAGGGTCACCACCGGAAATTGTCCCTGATGGTTGACCGCAAGGGATGTGCTAATCGACTGCATCTTCGTGAACGTTGAGAGCGGGACCGGCGTTCCGCTGGTGGCCGCCGTGGCTGCGTTCGCGGTCGGTGCGCCAGAGTTCGGGGTCGTGCTGGCGGGACGCACATACACGTCGCTCATTGCATCGGGACTCTTGGCGAAGGATGGCAGAACCTCCAGCACCACATGGTACTGGTTCAACTGCGTAAAGATGGTCGAAACCTGCCGCTGCCCGAAAGCGTCATAGAGCGTGTTGTCGATGGCTTGAGGAAGGATCCCCAGGCGCGAAGCGGTATCGCGATCGATCGTAAGATTTGTTCTGAGCCCGCCGTTGAGCTGGTCGGTCGCGACATCGCTGAGCTCCGGCGCCTTGCGCAGCCTCTCCACCAGCTTGGGTGTCCATTGCGCCAACTCCTGTGCGTCCGCATCTTCAATGGAATATTGAAACTGTGTGCGGCTCACGCGATCCTCAACCGTCAAGTCCTGCACCGGCTGCATGTAAAGAGTGATACCGTCTACGTTCGCCAATGCGGGCTGCAGCCTCCGGATAATCGCGGAAGCGTCATCCTTGCGTTCATCACGCGGCTTCAGGTTGATCTGAATGCGGCCGCTGTTCGGAGTTGTGTTCGTGCCATCTACGCCAATAAAGGATGACAGGCTTTCTACGTCTTTATCCTGAAGAATCACCTTAGCCAGTGCTTGCTGGCGCTCGGACATCGCATCGAACGAGATGTTGTCTGGAGCTTCAGAAATTCCCAGAATCACGCCCGTATCCTGCACCGGGAAAAACCCCTTGGGCACGACCACGTAAAGAATCAGAGTGAGAATCAAAGTTCCGAAGGTCACAAAGAGAGTGGCGGTCTGGTGCTTCAGAACCCATTTCACGGTGCGGCCGTAAAACGCAATGACCCGATTGTAATAATCCTCCGTCACCTCGTAGAAGCGGCCCTTCTCACCTTCTTTGCGGTGCTTCAGCAGCTTGGCGCACATCATCGGCGTCAAGCTCAGAGAGACTGCTGCTGACACCAGGATAGTGACCGCCAATGTAACCGCGAACTCACGGAACAGGCGGCCAACAATATCTCCCATGAACAACAGTGGAATCAAAACGGCAATCAGCGAAACCGTAAGAGAGACGATGGTGAATCCGATTTGTCCGGAGCCCTTTAGCGCGGCATCCAGCGGCGAATCCCCCGCTTCCAGATAGCGGTCGATATTCTCGATCATGACGATGGCATCGTCCACCACGAATCCGGTGGAGATGGTCAATGCCATTAGCGTCAGGTTGTTGAGGCTGTAGCCCAGGATGTACATCACTCCAAAAGTCCCAATGATGGACAACGGGACGGCAACGCTGGGAATGAAAGTGGCCCGCAAGTTGCGCAGGAAAAAGAAAATAACGATCACCACCAGCACGATGGTCAGTGCCAACTCGAACTCAACGTCTTTCACCGACGCGCGAATCGTCGTGGTCCGATCCGTGAGAATTTGAACTTTTACCGCCGACGGCAGCGACGCCTGCAATTGCGGCAGTAGCTTCTTAATCCGGTCGACCACGCTGATGATGTTTGCGCCCGGCTGTCTCTGTATATTTACGATCACCGCCGGAGTCTGATTCATCCACGCCGCCAGCAGCTTGTTTTCCGTGCCGTCAATCACGTTGGCCACATCGCTCAAGCGCACCGGCGCGCTGTTGCGATAGGCGATCACAATGGGCTTATATTGCTCGCTGGAAAAAAGCTGGTCATTGGCGCCAATGGTGTATGACTGCCGGGCGCCGTCGATCACACCTTTGGCTTGATCGACATTCGCCTGCGCCATCGCGGTGCGAATATCCTCTAGGCTGAGCCCGTAAGAAGCCAGCGCGGTCGGGTTCACCTGAATCCGCACGGCTGGCTTCTGCCCGCCGCTGATTGAAACCAATCCAACTCCAGGCAATTGGGAGACTTTCTGGGCAAGCGCCGTGTCGGCCAGATCCTCCACTTTGGACAGTGGCAGGGAATCGGATGTCAGCGCCAGGGTCAGAATCGGCGAATCGGCGGGATTAACTTTGTTGTAGATCGGAGGATTTGGCAAGTCCGTCGGCAGGAAGGTTGCCGCGGCATTTACCGCCGCCTGTACCTGCTGCTCCTCAACATCAATGTTCTGATCGAGGGCAAATTGCAGCGTGATCACCGAACTGCCCAGCGAACTTGTCGATGTCATCTGGCTCAGTCCGGGAACTTGTCCGAACTGGCGCTCCAGCGGGGAGGTCACCGATGACGCCATTACGTCCGGATCCGCGCCTGGATAAAACGTTACGACCTGAATGGTCGGGTAATCGACCTCGGGCAGAGCCGACACCGGTAGCTGCATAAACGCAACCCACCCCACCAGCAGCACGCCCACCATCAATAAAGTGGTCGCAACCGGCCGGAGAATGAATAGGCGGGAAGGGCTCATGACGCCGGGGTTCCTGAATCTGGGACACTGCTCCCATTTTTTCCGTTCGGAGTGTTGCCAGGGCTGACTGCGCGCGGCTCGATCTTGCTGCCGGTTTGTAATTTGTCCTGACCATCAGTCACCACGGTGTCACCGGGATTGAGTCCACTGGCCACCACCGTGGTGTTTCCTTGGGTAAGCGAGATCGTGATCGCGCGTGCCTCGACCGTGTTGTCGGACTTCACGGCATAGACGAAAGCACCTTGAGGGCCGCGCAGAATCGCCGCCGTCGGCAATACTGTGCTGTTCTTGCGAGTCTCCAGAAGCAGGTTTGCGTTGACGAACTGATTCGGCCAAAGCTGGTTGTCTTTATTATCGAAGACAGCTTTCAGCTTGGCGGTTCCCGTTGTCTGATCGATCTGGTTATCAATCGTCTGCAGCTTGCCGGTCGCCAGTTTGGTCTGATCGTCCCGGCTATAAGCCTCCACCTGCAGCGTCGAGTTCTTCATGTGCTGCGCCACGGTCGGCAACTGATCCTCCGGCAGAGTGAAGATCACTGCAATCGGCTGCAACTGAGTAAGGATCAGCATCGGAGTCGTATCGGCCGCATGCACAATATTTCCCGGATCCACCTGCCGCAGCCCCACTCGACCGGTGAATGGCGCCGTAATGTTGCAGTAGATAAGCTGCAGCTTGGCGTTATCAATCTGCGACTGATCTGTGCGTACCTGGCCATCGAGTTGATCCACCAGTGACTTCTGTGTGTCCACTTGCTGTTGGGCAATGCTGCCGGAAGGAATCAGAGTGGTATAGCGGTCCAGATTCAATTTCGCATCGCGCAGCGTAGCTTGATCCTTGAATAGCTGGGCCTGCATCTGCTCCAGTTGCACTTGGAATGGCCGCGGATCAATCACGATCAGCAACTCGCCTTGCTGTACGGTCTGCCCTTCGTTGAAGTTGACCCGCATGATCTGGCCGTCAACGCGACTCTTTATGTTCGCCGTGTAGAACGCCGTCACCGATCCCAGTCCGACCAGATAAACCGGCACATCTTGCCGCTGCACTTTGGCCACTGAAACCGAAGCCGCGCGCGGAGCCGCAGCTTGCGCTTTTCCTGGCTTCCCGTCGGCGCTGCTGCTGCTGCACCCGGACAGGATCGTGCACACGCCCAGAGCCACGGCGGTAAGCAATGAAAGACCGCATCGGAAGCGAACCGGCAAAGCCGCTCGCAGAATCGAAAAAGTTGGGTTCACAGTTTTTGTTGGATGCGACATTTCACAAGACCGGCGATGAAACTGCCATTCATTAGACGTATTCATTTTCGACTCGGTTGCGGATTACTGCCGGGAAACGGCAGCTGGTCTTCTTACGCCAAGGTCCTCCCGCTGGAGAGGCTCAGGTAGGAACTGGAACGCAGTTGTAATAGTAGAACCGTACACAGCAAGCATCAACTGTGGTGTCACGGCTGGTCAAGCCCAGGGCGAAGGTTTTACAAATCTTTACTCGCTTTGACCCTTCATTACTGGCGCTGCGTTTGCAGCGCAGCCGGCGCCGGATGCAGGACTTCGTAGGCGCGAATCTCCGCCTCATGTTGCAGGGTGAGGCCGATGTCATCCAACCCGTTCAGCAGGCAATCGCGCACGAATTCGTCAATCGGAAATTTGGCTTTAAAACCCCGGTCGTCGACGACCTCACATTTTTCCAAATCAATAACCAACTCGTAATCTTTGATTTCTGTAGCCCGCCGCATCAACTCCGCGACTTCTTTCTCCGGCAGGCTCACCGTGAGAAAACCGTTTTTCGTGCTGTTGTTGGCGAAAATGTCCGCGAACGAAGAAGAAATTACCGCGCGGAAGCCGAAATCCGCCAGCGCCCATACCGCATGCTCCCGCGACGACCCGCAGCCAAAATTCCTTCCCGCAACCAGGATGCTCGCGCCCGTGTAACGCGGATCGTCCAGAACAAAACCCGCGTTCTTCTGTCCATCTGCGGCAAATCGCCAGTCGTAAAACAAAAACTGCCCAAAGCCCGTGCGCTCGATCCGCTTCAAAAACTGTTTAGGGATGATCTGATCGGTATCTACGTTGATCCGGTCCAGCGGCGCCACCCGCCCGCGATGCGTGTGAAATGGATTCATTCGTTTTCTCACTACTTGTCATCCCGAGCGGAGCGAGAACTTCGCGAAGCGAAGCCCTCGCACAGTCGAAGATTCCCACCTTACTTTTCAGATCCCGCTCGGTTCGGGATTCGTATCAGGGGGTGTGCCTTCAGGCGCACCACAAGAGCCGTCCTATGGACGTGCGCCTTTAGGCGCTGTGGTCCATCACCGGAATTTCCAATTCCGAATATCCGTAAAGTGTCCCGCAATCGCCGCCGCCGCCGCCATCATCGGACTCACCAAATGCGTTCGCCCACCACGTCCCTGCCGCCCTTCAAAATTCCGGTTGCTGGTGGAGGCACAGCGCTCGCCCGGCTGCAAAATATCCGGATTCATTCCCAGGCACATCGAGCATCCCGACTCCCGCCACTCGAACCCCGCGTCGAGAAAAATCCGATGCAACCCTTCCTGCTCCGCCGCTCGTTTCACCGCCTGCGATCCCGGCACCACCATGGCTCGCACCTTCGCGCTCACCTGATGCCCCTTGGCCACGCGCGCCGCCGACCGCAGATCCTCAAGGCGTGAGTTCGTACACGACCCGATAAATACCCGGTCGATCCCGATCTCTTCGATCCGCTTCCCCGGCTCCAGCCCCATATACTGCAAAGCCAGTTCGGTTGCCCGCCGGTCCGATTCCTTCAGACTGCTCGCCTCCGGAACCCGGCCCGTCACCGGGGCCACCATCCCCGGATTCGTCCCCCATGTCACAAACGGAGAAAGCTGCGCAGCATCAATCTCCACTGCCTTATCGAACGCCGCGTCTTCATCCGAAGGCAAGCTTCTCCAGTAGTCAACGGATTTCTCCCACTCGCCATCCCGAGGAGCGAACCGCTTTCCCTCGACATATGCAATCGTGGTTTCGTCAGGCGCCACCATCCCTGCGCGCGCCCCGCCCTCGATGCTCATATTGCACAGCGTCATGCGGCCTTCCATCGACAATCCTCGAACCGCTTCGCCGGCGTATTCAATCACATGGCCACTCGCGCCGTCGGTGCCAAGCTGCCCGATGATTCCGAGGGCCAGATCCTTTGCGGTCACGCCCTCCGCCAGTCGGCCACGCACCTCGATCTTCATTGTCTTCGGCCTTTGTTGCGCCAGGCACTGCGTCGCCAGAACGTGCTCCACCTCCGACGTTCCAATGCCGAAGGCCAGCGCTCCGAAAGCCCCATGCGTGCTGGTATGGCTGTCGCCGCAGACAATCGTCATCCCCGGCTGCGTTAGCCCTAGTTCCGGACCAATCACATGCACGATGCCTTGCTCCGGCGAGTCCATGTCGAACAACCGCACGCCAAATTCCTTGCAGTTAGTTTGCAGGGCTGCAATCTGCTTGGCGGCAATCAGGTCCGTAATCGGAGTACCACGCGGCTCAGTCGGAATATTGTGATCAACCGTAGCCACTGTCCGCGACGCCTGCCGAACTTTTCTTCCGGAGATTCGCAAACCGTCGAAGGCCTGCGGGGACGTCACTTCATGCACCAAATGCATGTCGATGTAAATAATGGGAGATCGACCGCTCGGTTGCGCCACCACGTGGGCGTCCCAAATCTTCTCAAATAATGTTCGCTTGGCTGCCATGGATTCTGCGATTCGCTTGCGCCGAAAACAGTTTTCAGTTTTTCACAGACCGGCAGACCGGAGCAAGCAGCCGGCTGTATCTGGCTCAATTGCGACTCCGCCTCGGAGAAAAAATACGCTTGACTCGCGCCCACTGAAGTGACAAAATTCTTCCCTCGTCGCTCCTCCCCTAGAATCGAGTACTCGGCGCATTTCGTCTGCAAGTCGGCCCTGATCCTCAAAGCCAAGAAAGGAATCCATTGCCTCGTTCCCCAAACGCGAACCCTTCTCACCGCCGCAAAACAGCCAAAGTCGGTCCCAGACTCGACAAGGGCCTCGCCGCTTACATGATCGCAGCCGGCGCCGCCGGAGTGGGAATGCTGGCCTCGACCGTGCCCGCGCAGGCCAAAGTTGTCTATACGCCGGACAACCAGCAGATCGGCGGCGGGTTGTCTCTGTCTCTGACCCACAACGGAATCGCCGATTTTGTTATTTCTAACTTTTACAGCTCAACCAGTTCGACCTTAGCGCTGTCGATCGGACCTGTTAATCCGAGTAACGAGATCTTTTCCACCGGGAGCAATCGTCTTTCAGTCTTTGCTGCCGCCTTACCTGCGGGTGTGCCGATCGGCCCCAACGGGAAGTTTAAGAAGAGGCGTGGCGAAGGGATGGCCAACGGGATAGATCTTAATGGTACCTGCCAGGGTCCTTGGATTCACGCTCACGAACGATATCTGGGACTGAAATTCCTCATCAACGGGGAGGTGCACTTCGGCTGGGCGCGCCTGAACGTCAACTGCGTTTACCCCAAACCAATCCGTGGCACGCTGACCGGCTATGCATATGAGACCGTCGCGAACCAGTCCATCGTTGCCGGCGACACCAAGGGGCCAGACGTGAACGTCGACCCGGGCACACTCGGCAATCTGGCCCGCGGCGCGGCTGGGAGCTACAATCGGCGCGACCAGCAGACAACCGACGAGACTCACTAGTGCCATCACAGATCTCATACGAAAGGAACCTCCATGTCTAATCGAGCAAGCACGATCACCTCTCGTCGCCGTCAAAAAGCCAAGGTCAACCCGAGGCTCGACAGGAACCTCGCCGCTTACATGCTCGCCGCCGGCGCAGCCGGAGTATCGCTGCTCGCGACGCAATCTGCCCAGGCCGAGATCGTCTACACTCCTGCGCACATAGCGATCAGCCCGCGCAGTTCGATCGAGTTGGATCTGAATCACGACGGAGTCAACGATTTCTTAGTCAGCCGTTGGCTCTATGGGGACGGAAGCCACTTGACGATTGATCAGCAGGCTCCGGCCAACGGAATTCTTGGCGATGGCGCTGCTCTGCCTTCCGGAGTGCGGATCGGTCCCAAGGGAGCCTTCGTGGGCTACGCCTCAATGGCTTCTAATGTCACCATATCTGGCGAATCGTTCTCCGACGGCCCTTGGAAAAACGTTACGAACCGCTATCTCGGGCTTAAGTTTTCCGTGAACGGAGAGACACACTACGGCTGGGCGCGACTGACTGTGACGGCTAAAGGCGGTATCGTCGCTACCCTCACCGGTTATGCTTACGAAACTGTGCCCAACAAGCCAATCATGGCCGGTAAAACCTCCGGCCCAGAAGTTGCCAGTACGGTCGAGCCGGCGGCAATGTCCGCTCCGGCAACCCTCGGCAGGCTCGCAGGTGGCGCATCCTACCGCGCGATTTGGCGGCGAGATGACGACATGGATCTACCCAGAACGTAGGCTGAATCACGCGAAAGACGGGCAATCTCAGGTAAACTATAGACGATTCCTGAAACTCTTGGCGCAGTGATTCCATGATTAACGGCAAGCGCATAGCGGTCGTCATGCCCGCTTACAACGCAGAAAAAACTCTCGAATCCACAGTGGGCGAACTGCCCGATCTCGTCGATATCCGCATCCTCGTGGACGACCACAGCTCCGACCGCACCGTTGATCTCGCCCACCGCCTCGGCCTCCAGGTTTTCCAGCACGACCGCAACTACGGCTACGGCCGAAATCAGCAGACTTGCTACCGCGAAGCTCTAGCCGCGGGCGCCGACGTGGTCATCATGCTTCACCCCGATTACCAATACACGCCGCACCTGATCACGGCCATGGCTAGCATGGTCGCCTATGGCGTTTATGATGTGGTTCTGGGTTCGCGCATCATCGGTGGGACGGCATTACTCGGCGGTATGCCGATTTACAAATACATCTCCAACCGGCTGCTCACCGCCTTCGAAAATATTTTTCTGCGGGTGAAGCTTTCGGAATACCACACCGGATATCGCGCCTTCAGGCGCGAAGTGCTCACCGAACTGCCGCTGCTCGAAAACTCAGACGACTTCGTCTTTGACAATCAGATGCTCGCCCAGTGCGTTCACTTCGGCTTTCGCATCGGAGAAGTGTCTTGCCCCACGAAGTACTTCGAGGAAGCGTCATCCATTAACTTCCGCCGCAGCGTGAAGTATGGTTTTGGCGTGCTGGCCACAACTTTGCAATTTGCGCTGCAAAGGGCAGGATTAATCCGCTTACCCCGCTTCAGCGATCAGGGACGCAAACTCGAGGCCAGCTATCCAACGTATTACGAGCGTAGAACAGCACGCCCCGCTTAAATCATTTCGAATTAATTTTTCCTGGATAAAAATCCCAGCACCTTGCTGGCGAACTCATCGGAAAATCCGAACCGCGCCTTGGCCCGTGAATACAGATCCACTGCCTTCTTGTCGAGCCAGATCATTGCCGATTTCCCCCACCCATCCTGCGGACGCGCAAAGTAATCGGTGGAATGTCCGGTGGCTTTCTTGTCCTGCTCAACCGTGTAGTAATACAAAGCCAGGCTCTTGCGGGACTGCCCCTCGGGACAGACGAGCGGGTCGGGAAATCCGTGCAGCGAGCGCTCGTCGGTTGTAAAAATGAGCGCATGGTTCAACATCGGTGGATACTTCGCCGCGCACCGCACCATCTTCTGCTCCCACAACTCGAGCGCTCCGCCCCACCTTTCATCCCAAGCCGGATTCAGATAGAGAATCAGGTTTACGCGCCGCCTCCAGTTCGTATGGAAGTGGTGCATGGAAAAATCCGTGTGCACGTTCAGGTACCCGCCCGGCCCCGACTGGTGCAGACCGCCGCCCTCCAACATGGAATCCGCCATCAGGTTCGGGATCCCAGTCAGCTCCGAAATCCAGCCCACAAACTCCGGTGAGTTCAGTTCATCCGTTACAGCCCCAATCGTCGGCGGATAAAATTCGCGCTTGGGCATGCCCAGTTTGTTTTCGTTGGCATGTTTATATTGCGTCCACGCTTCGCTGGTGGGCTCTGGAAACCCCTGCGCCATCGCAAACGCAATCTCGGGATCAAGAAAATCCTTCAGGAGAACATGCGGGCAAGGCTTGTTCTCGCGATATTCCTTGGCCAGCGCAGGCACCCGCGCCCCCCACTTCTCGTAGGGAAACAGCCGGTCGGTTTCTTGCACACTGTCCTGAACTGCTTGCGCGATTGACATTCGAGAAAAGGTCTCCTGAGCCTTAGATTGTAGCTGATCGAGTGTGCGGTAACGCACACCCGCTGTCCCGGACCCCGCCCTTTAAAGCAATCTCTAGCGAAGACGACAAACGCGGACCGTATCGTTCTGATAGGGGCAATCCAGGTCGGCACCTTGCGGCGGTTGCACAACCACCCATCCGACCCCGTGCTTATGTTTCAGCCGCGAGAAGTCGTCCGGCTGAAAATTCTTCCACGGACTCTGATCCTGCACTTGCGCCCACCATGGTTCGGCCAACGGCGGAAACATGCTGACGACTCCATTGTCTTTCACTCCGTCGGCCAGCCGGCTTCTTTCGGCGAGGCATCGGAATCCGATCTCATCTTCGCCGTCAATATTCATGAAGTAAGGATCAAGCGCAAAGACGGCATCCACCGGAGTGTTGTGTCGAATCCAAACAAAGGCCAGCGCCCATGGATTTCTGGGTGCCGCTCCCGGCCACTCCACATGCGCACTCGCGGGAAAAAGCTCCCGCTGGGCTAACAACATTCCCGTGCTCAAAGGCAGGAAAAGCAAGAGCCAACGCCAAAGGTATCCTCTGAGCACAAACTCGCCAAGAAATCCCCCGATCATGACGAACATCACGATGTAAAGAAAATGCAGGCAGCGAAGCGGCTGCAGGCGAGCCAGCGCCTCAAAGCGGGCCGGAAAGTCAACCACCACCGCTCCCACGAGGTAGATCAGACCATAGACGATGAAAGCCCGGCTGACCGCCTCGACCATGCGCCGTTGCCTACGCCGCGCTATACGCCCGAACAACCAGAACAACACCAGCGGAGCAATAATTCCCAGTAGTTCATACCATGCCCAGTTCTGGATGTAGTGAAAGCCGTGACGTTTCGCGGCTTCGTGATAGGCGGGAGACGTCGCCGGAGCTAGCGGCATCGCCAGCCCCACCAGGCCCGCGAGTCCCGTCCTGCTCACGTCTTTCCAGCGGAGGTCGAATCTATCCATCACCACAAACAAGACGCAAAACGAAAAAGGGAACACCCACATCAAGGGATGCATGCAAGCGGCAAACGCGAGCCACAGCAATGCTCGTACATATTTTTTTTCCAAGGTGCGCGCTAGCATGAACATTCCCGCGAATGCCGCGAGATTCCGCGGGTTCAAGTACTGGTCCATGATGTAGAGCGCAGTTCCCGCGACGGGGATCGATAATAGTGCGGCAATCAGACACACCGCGCACCACCGCGACCTCGCCCTCGGGAAAAACAATCCGGATAACTCCCAGCAGCCCAGCAGTAGCAGAAAGATGGATGCCACGTGCCATAAGAACAACCCGGCTTCCATCGGCAGATGGGTCACCCGCAGAAAAAAGGCGACAACATTGGGGAAGAGCGTCATGCTGGCGTGCGACCGGAAAAACTCCTGTCCCACGGGGAAGAGCGCGGGATGCAGGATCTTCTCCACGGCCGGCAGATAGATTTCCGCATCCTCAGCAAAAGGATGGTATCCCTGGACCAGCAAGGCGCCCATCGTCAACAACAGCAGCCAGAGATAATCCCGCGTCTTGTGCCTGTCAGGAAGAATTTCGCTCACTCGACGGTTGCGATCGCAACCTCCGGCGGGATCGTCGCTAGCCTGTGCTTCCGCTCGGCTGCCCAGCATGCTACGGCATAGGCCGACAGCACCACATATTGAGGATCGATGGGCCGCCGGTAATAATCTTCCGGATGCGTCAGATAGTAAATCACCGGAAAGAAAATAAAAACCAATATGTAAGGCATGGCAAGGTTACTGTTAATCAGCCAGACTCGACGAAGTCCAAGCAATGTCAAGACACTGAGTGCGGTGCAAAAGACAAGATTGAAGGGGTCAGCCGGCTCTTCCTGCAAATAACGCGGGCTGGAACTCCAGTAGCCGGTCCATAGGTATACCACGCGACGCACTGTTTGCTGAACATACAACAGCCGATGCGAATTGATAAATGCCAGGCCTTCGTGGAACTTTTTCTGGGTGTAGGCAATTTCGCCGAGTTGTTGATACTCCCCCCACTCATTTTCGTTATCGGAAGGGTGGTAACCCCGAGGGCCCCAGTGCCATGAATCCAGATTGTTACCAAAGTAAACTTCAAGGCCCAGGCAACTTCGGAACGGAATCACCTTGTGAAATGTTTCGTAGTTTCGAATAAACCAGGGCGCGACCACCATCGTCACCGCCAACACTGCTCCCACTCCCGGAGCCAGCCACCGACGTTCGCTTTTGTAGAGACGATACCAGGCCCACGCGCCGAGAAATGGCGCGACTGACATTGCCACCGGATCGGTCAACCCTCCGAACCCGCTAAGCGCGCCAAAGCCGGCCCAATGCCACACCGAAGACGAACTCTCAATATGCAACGCAGCCAGAAAGATCAGACTCATCAGCAGAGTGGTCAGCGTCGTTGCCCATATGAAACCCGCAGAGAAAAAAATCGCGTAGGGAAAGAATGCCCAGGCCCACCCAGTCCACTCGGCGGCCGGTTCTCCAAAATGTTTCTTCGCGATGAAATAAACGGGAATGCAGGTCAGCGCCGAAAACAAGCAGTCCAGTGCCAATGCCGCGATTGCCGAGGCGTTGCTGTACACCCCAAATATTTTAAAAATCCCCGCCAGCAGATAGGGAAACACCGGAGCCAGCCAGGCGGTGGGGCCGGTCTTGCCAAACAGTGGATTACTGAAGCCCTCGCCCTGTGTGATCGATCGCGCAATCCTCCCGGCCTCGCCGCCGCAGTGCCAGTGGTCGCGATATGGGTCGATCCGCTCCGGATACAAAAAGGACATCACGACAAGCCGTAGGGCGAGCGCGACTACCACCATCCAAAATAGCGGGCGTTGAGTGTTTCCAGGACTCTTCAGTCAGACCTCGATGAATTTGCTGTGCTTCTACTTTGCCACAACCGAACATCGCAAGTCTGTTTTTTATGGCGATCCTAAGATCGCTTGTTACTCCCAGGTGCGGTTGGCTTGCGACTTTCGTTGCCCCTGCGTAGCATAAAGTGACATGGCCGCTGCCCTTATGCCCGAGCGCCTTCGGCCGAAGATGGCCTTCGGCGAAATCATCGCCTTCGCCTACGACACTTTTTGCAGCAATAAAGTGCGCTTCATCCTGACTGCGCTAGGCATGGTCATCGGCACGGCGTCGCTCATTCTCGTCGTCACTATCGGAATGACCGGGCGGCAATTTGTCCTCAATCAGATCCAGGCTATCGGCACCAACGAAGTGTGGGCGGAGTATCTTGGAGGCGCCCCCCACATCAGCAACTCCAATCCAGACCCGCTTACCATCGACGATCTCCATGCTGTTCAGGAAGTCGTTCCCGGCATCGTTGCATCCTCGCCTGTGACTCAACTCTCCGACCGGGTTCCCGTCGGCAACGGGAAAGAGAAGGATGTCACGATTCTCGGGGTCAATCCCGAGTACATGCGGGTGCGCAACCTGGTGATTCCTTCCGGAAGATTTTTCGATCAGGAGGATTCCCAGGCCCACAACAAGGTCGGTGTGATTACTGAAAAAATGGCAGTGGAAGTCTATGGCTCGCCGCAAGCGGCGGTGGGCAAGGTGATCAAGCTCACGGGGCTGCCTTTCACTATCATCGGAACTTTCAAGGAGCGAGTGGAAACTTTCGGGCAGTCGGAGATTGTCGATAACACAATGCTGATCCCATACTCCGTCAGCCGGTATTTCATGGAGATTCCCAGCGTCAAACTTTTGTATTTTTCGATGGAAGATCCCTCAATGGTGATTTCGGCAACCGCTCAGATCAAGCGGGTGCTGCAGTCGCGGCACCGCTCGGAGTCGGTTTACGACGTCGCCAATCTCACCGCGCTGCTTTCCATGGCGGACCGCATTGCCACGGGCTTGACCTGGGTCCTGCTCCTGATTTCGATGGTGACGCTGCTGGTGAGCGGCATTGGCATTATGAACATTATGCTGGCCACGGTCACCTCGCGCATCCGCGAAATCGGTATCCGCAAGGCCGTGGGCGCAACCAACCGTGAAATCCGCTTTCAATTTCTTGCCGAAGCGATTCTCATCTCGCTGATCGGAGGCTTCGTCGGAATCGTCATCGGCTATGCCATCCCTTACTCGGTGCGCTTTCTCACCGAATACCGCGTTCCCATCTCGGGCCTGTCGGCTATCATCGCCATCGTAGTCTCATCCGTTGTAGGCGTTATCTTCGGCACCGTGCCCGCGGCCCGCGCCGCCCAGCTTGACCCCGTCGAGAGTCTGCGCTACGAGTAGCCCCGGAAGACACCTCAAGCACTTTTTGTTGCCGCCAAGCCAATTACGCGGAATGGACCACTGATGCTGCAAAGAAGCCTGTAAAGAACGAGTCCGACAAGGTCCAGGAGCCGAATGCTCCTCCAACGGAGGGGAGGATCTTTCGGTAAGGATTCAAAAAGCACAACTCCACTACAACGTTCAAATCCACCTTCCAGAATCGCGGGAGCAAGCGGTCTACGGCGCAATTTTCAAGAGCCTTAGGAAACACCTCTTTTAACTTTGCGAAAATGACAGACTGCGATCAGCTGTATTCTTTTGTTTGTAGGAGCCCGTGCGCGCAAACTCTCAACGTCAGCGTAGTAATGCGCTTCCCACGGCGTATCGAGGCGAACCTACACCGCTCCCGCAGTCACTGAAACAGCCCCCTGTGACTTGCGGGCCGGACGAACGGTTATCTCAACATCCTGTCCAAGGGCGGTGAGAAACTCCATCAGGCGCTCGACGGAGAACGATCCCGCGCGATTACGCATCAACGCCGAGACGTGAGGCTGCTTGATGCCCAGTATTTTGCCGGCCTCCGCCTGCGTTATGCTGAGGTGCCGGATAAGACGATAGATCCGCAGCGTGAGCTGGGCTTTCAGCAGTTCCTGTTCTGGATGAGGCAGGCCAAGATCGGCGAAGACGTTTCCACTTTTCCGGGCACGAAACGGCTGCGCCGCCGATTTTCTGAAGCCATTCGATTTTGTCGTTCTTCTGCTCACGTCAGTTTTGCCTCAGCCGATGCTGGCGCTCGGCCTCACTTAGACGCTGGCGAATGAAATCGATATCCTTCTTCGTCGTCGCGATGCCGCGTCTGGATTTCTTTTGAAACACATGCAGAACATATACAGCTTCCGGATAGCGGACCGTATAGACGGCCCGCCACGTGTCTCCGCGATGATCGGCAACAATCTCCAACACCGATGCCCCGCCAAATCCGCTCAAAGGTTTAGCCGACGGGTCAACGTCTCCCTCTTGCGCCGAATATAAGGCGTATCCTACGTCTCGCCGAACCGCCCGTGGAAATGCGCGCATGTTTCTTCGGGTCGAGCCGATCCACACGATTGGACGTAAAGCTGACTGCATTATACATGAATATGTCTATTGATATAAAGCGTCAAGCTGAATCTCTGGGATACGCATCCCGGTTCCCGAAAAGGGAGCCATCGGAGGAACTTAGAGTAAGCATGCCAAGAACCAAGTGTGGGGCGAGGAATGCATGCACGGAACAAACGCTCAGACTGTCACGGTTTCAGCGCTCGGCTTCGCCGCCAACAACTGCCGCAGCACATACTGCAGAATCCCGCCATTAGCGTAGTAGAGCGCTTCCTGCGGCGTATCGATGCGGACCAAGGCTTCGAATTCTATCGGCTTGCCTTTCCCGCCTCCGCTGCTGCTTCCGCTAGACGTTGCACGAACCTTCAATTTTCTTCCCGCGGCGAAGTGTTCGACAACGTCGCGAATGCCCGTGATTTCGAATACTTCCTCGCCGGTCAGCTTGAGTGATTCGGCGTTTTGTCCCGCGAGGAATTGCAGCGGAAGAATCCCCATGCCAACCAGATTGGAGCGGTGAATGCGCTCGTAACTTTCGGCGATCACGGCGTTCACGCCGAGCAGGCGCGGCCCTTTCGCCGCCCAGTCACGCGACGAGCCAGAGCCGTATTCTTTGCCAGCTAGGATGATCAGCAGCGTGCCTTCACCGATATATTTCTGCGAGGCGTCGAAGATTGACATTTCCTGATTCGTGGGAAGATGGCGGGTGAATCCGCCTTCGACGTTGACCAGCTTGTTGCGCAGCCGGACATTGGCGAAAGTTCCGCGGACCATGACTTCGTGATTGCCGCGGCGCGAGCCGTAGGAGTTGAAGTCGGCGGGCTTGACGCCGTGCTCCTGCAGATATTTTCCGGCGGGTCCATCTTTCTTGATGGATCCGGCGGGAGCAATGTGGTCCGTAGTGACGCTGTCGCCGAGGACGGCGAGCACGCGCGCGCCTTTGATGTCCTCAACGGGCGACGGCTTGATCTTCATGTCGTCGAAGTATGGAGCACGACGGATGTAGGTGGAATCTTTCTCCCACACATAGGTCTGGCCTTTGGGGACTGAGAGGCCGCGCCAGCGATCGTCTCCGGCGAAAATTTCCGCGTAACTCTTCGAAAACATTTCCGCGGTTACAGAATGCTCAACAGCTTCTTCGACCTCGCGCTGGGTGGGCCAGATGTCGGCGAGGTAGACGGGCTTGCCGTCTTTACCATTGCCCAGGGAATCCTTGCGGAGGTCGGTGTCGATTCGTCCGGCGAGGGCGAAGGCTACCACGAGCGGAGGCGACATTAAATAATTGGCGCGGACTTCGGAGTTGATGCGGCCTTCGAAGTTGCGATTACCCGAGAGAACGCTGGCGACGACGAGATCTTTTTCGTCAATCGCTTTCGAGACTTCTTCCGGGAGCGGCCCAGAGTTGCCAATGCAGGTGGTGCATCCGTAGCCGACGATGTGGAATTTCAATTTTTCGAGATAAGGAGTGAGGCCGGCGTTCTCGAGATAGTCGCGCACGACTTTGGATCCCGGAGCGAGGGAAGTTTTTACCCAGGGTGGAATCGAGAGACCTTTTTCTACGGCTTTTTTCGCGACCAGTCCGGCGCCGATCATGACTGATGGATTAGAAGCATTGGTGCAGGAGGTGATGGCGGCGATGACGACGCTACCGTGTTTCAGTGAGTCCTTCACGTTCGCGGAAACGTGTTCGTGGACGTTGGGGTCTTCGACACCGATTGCGCCGGGGCTGCCGCCTTCTTGCTCCCAAGTGGCGGAATTTCCGGCCTTGGCAATCTGACTTGCGGTCGCCGATCCGACCGCTGCGGCGGATTTTGGTTTGATCAATGTGGGCAAAGCCTTGTTGAATGACTCCCCAGCTTGCGAGAGGACGACGCGGTCTTGCGGCCGCTTGGGCCCGGCGATGCTGGGTTCAACGCTCCCGAGATCGAGCGCGAGCAGCTCGGAGTATTCAGCTTCGGGAGTCTTTTCGTCGTGGAAGAGTCCCTGTTCGCGGCAGTAGGCTTCGACGAGAGCGATTTGCTCGGCAGTGCGTCCGCTAAGTTTCAGGTACTTCAGACTTTCTTTATCGACGGGGAAGATGCCGCAGGTGGCGCCGTATTCGGGCGACATGTTCGCGATGGTGGCGCGATCGGCAAGCGGAAGATCGCGGAGGCCGGGTCCGAAATACTCGACAAATTTTCCCACGACCCCGTGCTTGCGCAACATTTCAGTAATCGTCAGCACAAGATCGGTAGCAGTAGCTCCTTCACGCAACCGTCCCGTAAGTTTCACCCCAACCACGAGCGGGATCAGCATGGAAACAGGCTGCCCGAGCATCGCCGCCTCGGCCTCAATGCCGCCCACGCCCCATCCCAGAACGCCGAGACCGTTGATCATTGTGGTGTGACTGTCTGTGCCAACTAGCGTGTCGGGGTATGCTACGCGGGAGCCATTCGATTCGTTCACGAAGACTACGCGGGCCAGATATTCGAGATTGACCTGGTGGACGATGCCGGTATCGGGGGGGACGATGGCGAGGTTGCGGAATCCGGTTTGTCCCCAGCGGAGGAAGGAGTAGCGCTCTTTGTTGCGCTGGAATTCGAGGAGGGCGTTCACGTCGAAGGCGGTGGTGGTGCCGAATTCGTCGACTTGGACGGAGTGATCGATGACGAGTTCGACGGGCTGCAGAGGATTAATGAGGGCCGGATCGCCTCCGAGTTGCTGCATGGCGTCGCGCATGGCGGCGAGATCGACGACGCAAGGGACGCCGGTGAAATCCTGGAGAAGAACGCGGCTGGGGGTGAAGGCGATTTCGGTGTCGGGCCTGGAGTGTTTATTCCATTTAGCGAAGGCGCGGATGTCTTCTTGTTTTACGTTGCGGCCGTCTTCGGTGCGGAGGAGGTTTTCGAGGAGAATGCGGAGAGAATAAGGAAGGTGTTTGCTGGAGATGCCTTGCTGGTCAAGGGCGGCGAGGCGGAAGATTTCGTATTCTTTGTTGCCGACTTTGAGGGGGGAGCGGGAGTTGAAAGAGTTTAAGGACATTATGGCCTTCCTGATTAAAGCAGGTATCCCAATCAGTAGTTTAGTCGTTCTGTTGCGGTTTGCGTAGGGCGCGATCGAACGGAAGGCTTATGACGATTTACAAATACATTGGCGCACCGGGGCGGGCTTATAGGCGAAGAGTTTTTGACCGCAAAGGATGTTGAGGTTCGCGAAGGACGCGAAGGATGGCGGGGCGTTCTCCGTTCCTTGAGGACGACAACCTAGAGAACTATCGTTTGCGCGCGTAGTATCCCTTTCGGGCCTGTAGGGTCAGCTTCTCTCCAGAGTTCAAGGCTATGGTGAGGTTGTGGAAGCGGCCGTCTAGTTGCTGATCTGGGGGCGAAAAGCCGAGGACGTAATAATACTCGGGAGGCTCGGCTATTCGTGTGAAGCCGGTGAGAAAGTCGTTGTTGTCGTGAAACGAGGTGCCGCCGGTTGCGTTCGCCAAGGTGGTTAGGATCTCCTCGCTGGCCTGAGCGCTGTCGCGGCGATATTGCGGAGGGATTGTGGTGCGTTGGGCGACGGAGTCGGCCTGGAATAGGCCGCGGGCATCGAGAGTGCTTATGATGATGTCGGAGTGCAGGGCCTGCTCGATGAGTTGATCAAAGTCGTGTTGACGACTGAGAACAACGAATCCCGAGGAAACCAGGACAAGAGCATGTTGGCCGGGGGTGGACGACAGGCGGCGCATTGTGGTCTGCAGGGCTCCCAGAAAGATCTGATCTTGCCTGTCGGCGGAGGCGAGTTGCGCTTGCGCGGTGGCTTTTGCCAGTTGCTCCGCTCCGGCAGCGGCGCGCTGGGCATCGCTGCCGTACGCGCAGACCAGGGCATCGAGTGTGGCTGCACTCAAAGCGTCCTCATCGTGTTTGTTTGAAATAAGGTCAGCCATGTAAGGGTCGATATCGGGGCATCCACTGCCCGCGGAACCGGCGACAGGCCACGGCCGAATGTGCGGCAAAGTTTCGCGGAGTTTTGTGCGGTCGGCGGTGAAGTCCAGTTCGGTCTTTCCCGAAGTGGTGAAGATTGCGGCTCGGACGCTGGGCGGCAGCGAAGACAGATGAAGATCGGCGGCGGTGCGTACCTGCTGCAAATCGATGGCATTCAAGTGAATATCGTCGAAGAGGTAGGCCACGTTGCGCTCCACGGGGGTGGACGTTTTATTGCTCTCCGTCGTGGCCGGGGTGGGAGATCCTTTCGGAAGATTCGCAGCGCTGGTTCCCGCGGATGGCTGTTCGAGCGCGAACTTGGTTATGGTTTGCGGCTGCCCGTTGTCCAGCAGACGGAAATCTTCCGGCCGCAGAGTTCCGAGAGTTCGTCCTCGTGAGTCGCGGACTACGACACGGACGAGGACGAGGTTGACGCTAACCTTGAGAGTAGAAATTTTATCCCGACTTATATCTTCAGTTATGGTATGCGACGGAGGGCTCTGATTGCCTGAACTTGCCGTGGTTAAGGTGGGGCCAAGGTTCTGGGGTGGATTCGCGCGCGATGCACTGAATTGAATGGGTGTAGCTTTCGGAGTGTCCGGAGAACAATTGTTCGCGGGTGCGCCCTTGATCGCGGCTCCTTTGTGCTTCTCGATGTTGTTCAGCCACTTGAAGAGTGGTTTCAATCCAGCCTCGTACGGCTGGCGCGCCGAAGTGTCGGGGAAGGCGAAATTCTGGACTCCATCGTCTCGCAAGACGGAGGCAGAAATTTTCTCTGTATTGGCGGAATTTGTTCCTTTTGCCGGCGAGTAACTTCCCGGGAGGTCACGGATATCCTTGGAAGACAGGATTGCCCTTAGCTGCAGAACGGCGTTGGCATCGAGGGAACTCTCGAATATCTTGGAAACGTTGGAGCTCGTATGAGAAGAGTCATTAAGGGTTTCCTGCTGTCCCAGGCCTGACATGTCGGGCATGCCATCGGGGGCCCTTAGCTTCGGAACTGTTGGCGGTCCGGTTCGTTCCTGTTGCTGTTGTTCGACGCGGACTCGTCCGTCGGAACTGATCAGCATGCATGTCTGCTGGAAACCCGTGTACTGATTGTAGGCTGACTTTTCAAATCTCAGGATGTAGGGAACGGACGCGGCAGGGATGAAGGTTGCGTTGGTGAGGGAGCGAGGTGGGGCGAGAGAAGCGGCCCGGTCGGTGAGGGTTTTGGCTTCGTCGGATTTGTGCATTGTCTGCAAAAGGGCGGCGTATGCCGTCAGCAGCGGGGCGAGGGATGGGTCGATTGATTTTTCTTTAGTCTCATCGATTCGCAAGGCGCGCTGGTAGAGCTTTTCCGCGTCGGCATAGTCTTCTTCTTCGGTTTTCAATTCGGCCAACTGCCGGAGAGGCATGGCGAGCCGAAGATCGTCCGGGCCGAAACTTTTTTCGACGATGGCGATGGTTCTGGTGTAGGCATCTTCCGCGGCGGTGATTTTTCCCTGCGCATGACGGACCACAGCGAGATTCTGCAGTACATCGACGAGGCGTGTGTTCTGGTCGCCGTAGGCTTTTTCCTGGATTTCCAACACCTTGGTGAAGAGGGCTTCCGCGATGGCGAGTTTAGTGGCGTCGTCCAACTGCGGCAGGTTCTCGAAAGAGGTGCTCAAGGATTCGAAGTCGGCGGCGGGGGTTGTTGCGCTTGGCTTTGCGGGCGCGGAGGGTGGCAATTTATCCGATGGAGACTGAGGAAGCAAGCGCACATTGTCGAGATAGAGGGTGGCGAGCCTGTTCAGGCCGGTGGCTGTTTCCAAGTTCGCGGGGCCGAATTTCTTCTCGCGAATATGGCAGGCGCGCCAGGAAGTTCGAATCGCACTTCCGAAGGCCCATTGTTTGACGTAGAGGCTGGTCAGATTATCGAGGACAGGCAGAAGAAGGGGATTCTCCTGGCCTTGCGCCCGCATAACGGCAATCGACTTCTCGTAGAGCGCTTCCGAGACGATGAAGTTGTTTTGAACGAAAGAAACAAGGGCGAGGTTGTTGTAGATCGGTGCCAGGCGAACATCGTTCGGGCCGAACTGTTGCGCTTGGCCCAGAGCTTCGGTGAAGAGCCGGCTTGCGTCCGCGAGACGGCCTTCCTGGAACGCTTTTTCACCGGCCCGATTTTTTTCTTCCCAGGAGCTTTGTGCCAGAGAGATCGCAGGCAGCAAGAGAAGTGCGACTAACGCGCGGCGGAGCGAGCGGCATGGCATCTTGTGTCTAGCCAAAGTAATCACAATTATGCCTCGGCGAGGGGTTGTGTGGGAATGCGAAGGCGGGAAGCATGCGAGCATCTGAGATTTCGTTTCCGAACGACGCGGCTGACGAAAGCTTTAGTGAGCAGCGGTCCAGACTTGATATCCGACGACGGCCATCATGAAGATGAGATAGATGCGGAGGGCCCAGATGACGGCTAGTTCGGGGGCATTGAAGCGGCGGCGGGGGATGGGGTGCTTTTTGGCTCCAACTAGTTGGTCGTGTTCGAGGGAGGAGAGTACGAGGTTTTGATCGGCGGTGGAGACGGTGGGTGGTGTTTTGGTCATAGAGATAAAGTCTCGATCGTGTCGAATTTGGAGGACAGGGATAAGAGAGCCATCGAGCTTCGCTCGACTGGACAGCCGAGGCGGCTGTCCCCACATGAGCGGGTGTCCTCAGATGGATATCTGCGTACGGCGAGTTTCATGCTTACTTTCCTCCGAGTGCGGCGAAGATGTTGGGGGCGAGGATGCTGATGCCGAAGAGGATACCGGCGGCGGTCAGGACGAAGACGACGCCCGTCGATAGGATGTTGGCCCAGAGCGGACTGACCAGGTCACCCATAATTTCTTTGTCGTTGACCAACATGAAGAGAAACACGAGTGCCGGTGGCATGGCAAGAACGGCGACCACGTTCACGATAAGGACTACGTAGACCAGGGGGAGACCGGGGATGAGGACAATGGCGGCGGCGGCGGCGGAGCAGAGGGTGAGGACGGCGTAAAAGGATTTGCCTTCGCCCATGGGAAGGTTGAGGCTGTGCGGTTTGTGGGTGACTTCTCCGAAGGCATAGGCAGAAGAAGTTGAGATGGTGATGGCGGCGACAATACCGGCTTCGACCATGCCAAGAGCGAAGAGAGATGCGCCAACGCGGCCGATGATGGGTTGGAGAGCTTGAGCGAATTCGGCGGCCTGGAAATTGTCGGCGGTCATTTGATGTGCGAAGAGCGGGGCGGTGGCGAGAATGGTGGCGATGGCGGCGGCCGTGGCGAGTGTGGCGCCGAGGAAGGTGTCGATGCGGCCGAACCGGATGTCTTTGGTGGTCATGCCTTTGTCGACGGTGGCGCTTTGCTGGAAGAAAAGCATCCAGGGTGTGACGGTGGCGCCGATATCGGCGAGGAGGATTAGGAGAACGTCTTTATTGAAGCCGGGAAGAGGTTGCCAGGTGATGAGCGCGTGGCCTACTGAGTGCCAGTTGGGATGGGTCATCAGGGCGACGGGAATGAAGACTAAGTTGAAAACGGCGGCAGCGAGGGTGAGGCGCTCCCAAGTCCAGTAGCGGTGGCTCATCAGCGCACCGTAAAGAATTACGAGTGCGATAAGGATGGCGATCCAGGGACGAACTCCGAAGAAACCCAGGCCGGCGCGGACGGCTATGAACTCGGTGATGAGAGTCAGGAAGTTTCCGATGCCGAGGTCGATCATGGAAAACCATCCCCAGAAGGGGCCGAAGCGGTCGAAGATGAGTTCGGCGTGGCCACGATGGGTGGCGGCGCCGAGGCGAACGGTCATTTCCTGGACGACGATGGCCATGCAGAAGGTGAGGACGACGAAGGGGAGGAAGAATCCGATGCCGAACTTGGAGCCGCTAGCGGCGTAGGCGAGCATGCTGGGGCCGTCGTTCTCTCCGAGCATGACCAGCACGCCGGGGCCGACGAGCAACCAGAGGAGGCGGGCTTTGGAGGAGAAGCCGCGACGGGAGCGGGCGCCGGAGACGCGGGCGCGGTCGTGGGCGCGGTCGACATCTTCGTGAGTGATTACTACAGCGGGTTCAGCGGGCGCAGGAGTCATCCGGGTTAGCGTAAGTATACATGATGGAATAAACTATGGTTAATGCCGGGAGAAGGCTTAGAGCTGTGCTCGACTGGACAGCCGGGGCGGCTATCCCCACATTGGAGTCGAAGCCGAGGTGAGCCTCGATGTTGTGACGGCGCAGACAGGTTTGCAGAGTCCTTCGCTCCCTTCGCTCCACTGAGGATGACAGGGCACTCGGATGGATAGTCCTTTTGGGATGATGAGCTACTTGGTGGGGGAGAGCCAGACGCGCTCGGCGGCGGCGCGGCCCAGGGAGATGTTGCCGGAAGTGGTGGAGAGGGTGAGGGTTTGGTCGTAGTTGCGTTCTACGATCCGCAGCCTGGCGGCGGGACGAATGCCACGGGCTTCGAGGAACTCCAGCAGCCGGCGGTCGCGCTCATAGATTCCGCTGACGGTGTAGGTAACTCCGGGCTGTGCGTCGGCGAGCAGAAGTAGTCCGCGATGGCGGCGACTGGCGGGGCTTTCCATCTCACTCAAATTGCCGTGGGGGCAGATTCCCCCTTTGCCGAGTTTGGCGAGGAGTTTGGCTTCGAAGTCCGGAGAGACGGCGTGCTCGATGCGTTCAGCTTCATCGTGGACTTTCCACCATTCCATTCCAAAGAGTTCGGCCAACATGCGTTCGATGAGGTGATGGCGGAGGGTAAGCTTGTGGGCAATTTTGCGTCCGGCGGCGGTGAGGCGGAGGTGGCCGTCAGCTTGGACGCGGACGAGAGCATCCTTCTTCAGACGCCGTACCGCCATGGTGACGGCGGGGGCTGAGACTTTCAGCCAGTCTGCGAGACGGGCGGAGATGACGGATTCGCCTTCGCTCTCGGCTTCGAGGATGGCCTTGAGATAATCCTCTTTCGAGACCGTGATCATGGGGAGATTATACGACGGAGTTAAGCATGGTTAATTGGAGAAAAAATCTTCACCACGGGGGACACGGGGAAGCACAGAGTAGATCGAGATCAATATGTTTGACAGGCTTCTTGGTCTCCCCTAACCTTGACTTTCTCTTGTATGAAAATTCTGGTGTTAGGCAGTGGTGGACGGGAGCACGCGCTGGTGTGGAAGCTGCGGCAGTCGCCGCTCGTGTCGCAGGTGTATTGCGCTCCGGGGAATGGCGGCATCGCGGATGAGGCGGAATGCCGGGCAGTGGATTTGAAGAGTGTGGAGTCGATGGTTGCGCTGGGTCAGGAGTTGCGTCCGGATTTGACGGTGGTTGGTCCGGAATTGCCGTTGATGTTGGGAGTGGTGGATGAATATGAGCGTCGCGGGTGGCCGGTGTTTGGCCCGACGAAGGCGGCGGCGCAGTTGGAATCGAGCAAGAGTTTTGCGAAGGAGTTTTTGCAGCGGCATCGGATTCCGACCGCGGCGTACGCGATTTGCGATTCCAGAGACGAGGTGAGCGCGGCGTTGGCGCACTTTCATGCGCCGGTGGTGGTGAAGGCGGACGGATTGGCGGCGGGCAAGGGAGTGGTGATTGCGGCAAGCAAAGAAGAGGCGGCGACTGCTGCGGCTGAAATGTTGAGCGGAAAGATGGTGGGTGAGGCGGGCACGCGGGTGGTGTTGGAAGAATTTTTGAGAGGCGATGAACTTTCGTTTCTGGTTTTGAGCGATGGGGAGCGAGTTGCGCCGCTGGTAGCGGCCCAGGATCACAAGCGCGTCGGCGATGGCGATAGCGGGCCGAATACGGGTGGCATGGGAGCCTACTCGACGGCCGATATTGTCGATGACAAGATGCGGGACTGGCTGGTGAATCATATTGCGCGTCCGGTGGTGGAGGGGATGAAGGCGGAGGGTGTTCCATATAAGGGCGTGCTATATTGCGGGCTGATGATGACGGCG
>Ga0210389_10000406_pt1 | contig 41067 bp, 45 predicted proteins | sample IncBWH28OmetaG_FD_160127 | JGI IMG/M metagenome (GOLD analysis project Ga0210389, IMG submission 160127) | Forest soil microbial communities from Barre Woods Harvard Forest LTER site, Petersham, Massachusetts, United States - Inc-BW-H-28-O ... | reverse complement strand
ATTAATAAGCATTCGGAGTTTATCTGGATTTGGTAGGATTTGACTCCCCCGCACCCAATTAGTAGCTCTACCTCTTATTAACTCAACCGCCAGGCTGTTCCTAAAAACATTTCGGGGAGTACGAGCTATTTCCCAGTTTGATTAGCCTTTCACCCCTACCCACAAATCATCCGGAAACTTTTCAACGTTTATCGGTTCGGTCCTCCAGTACCTGTTACGGCACCTTCAACCTGTCCATGGGTAGATCACAAGGTTTCGCGTCTACCTCCACTGACTGTGCGCCCTATTCAGACTCGCTTTCGCTTCGGCTGCGTGTCTTAAACACTTAACCTTGCCAGTGAAGAGTAACTCGTAGGCTCATTATGCAAAAGGCACGCCGTCATCCGCCATTAATGGCGGACTCCGACCGCTTGTAAGTACACGGTTTCAGGTTCTATTTCACTCCCCTGTTCGGGGTTCTTTTCACCTTTCCCTCACGGTACTGGTTCACTATCGGTCTCTCAGGAGTATTTAGCCTTACCGGATGGTGCCGGCAGATTCCTACAGGGCGTCTCCGACCCCGCAGTACTCAGGAACTCACTAAGTCATTATTCCTTACCCGTACGCAGCTCTCATGCTCTTTGGCCGGGTTTCCCACCCCGTTCCGGTTCAGTTTAATGTACTATATCGTGGTCCTACAACCCCCAGTATGCCGTAACATATTGGGTTTGGGCTTCTTCCATTTCGCTCGCCACTACTCTGGAAATCACTTTTGTTTTCTCTTCCTATGCTTACTTAGATGTTTCAGTTCAGCACGTTCGCGCTTTTGCATCCACTCTTCAAGTGGATAGGTTTCCCCATTCGGAAATCTGCGGATCAATTCATATTTGCTGATCCCCGCAGCTTATCGCAGCTTATCACGTCCTTCATCGCCTCTGAGAGCCAAGGCATCCCCCGTGTACCCTTTCTTACTTTCTTCTACGATACCGCCTTTTGCTCGGTACCATATGCCTTTTTGGTCTGGTTTATTAGTTCACTGGTTCATTTGTTCATTTGTCCTGTCGTATTGCTACTAATGAACTAGTGAACTATTGAACGAATGAACAACAAACTTTTCCTTCTGTTGTCTTCTCTTTCAATTTACTTCTTCCAATATGTCAAAGAACGGTTTGCTTCGGTTCATTTGTTCATTAGTTCATTTGTTCATTGGTGTTTTACTACTAATGAACTAGTGAACCAGTGAACTATTGAACACCGGCAGCGTGGAGAATAACGGATTCGAACCGTTGACCCTCTGCGTGCAAGGCAGATGCTCTAGCCAGCTGAGCTAATCCCCCCTAAAAATGTGTGTCATTAGTTCATTTGTTCATTAGTTCATTTGTGTCTATCGGGCTTTTTACCAATGAACCAGTGAACTAATTAACCAATGAACCCTAACGTAGTCCCGAGCAGATTTGAACTGCTGACCCCTACATTATCAGTGTAGTGATCTAACCAAACTGAGCTACGGGACTTCTTGATTTCGGATTTCGGATTTACGATTTCGGATTTAGTCAATCGTGATTCGTAAATCGTAAATCGTAATTTCTTACAATCTCGTCTCCTCAGATGATTGGCACCTTACCAATGGCTTCATCTTTTGGGTTTTCCTTTTAGATTTGAGTATTGAGATTTGAGTATTGAGACTTTTTTTGTCTCACGTCTCATATCTCATATCTTTCTTTTCTTTTTTTTTAAGGTTTTATCATGCAGGTAACAATTTTTCAACCGTTAATCTGTCGTTTTGAGAGAGTTTGTGGTGATTGGTTCTGGCTTCTACCTTTCAGCTTTCACCTTTTGCCTTTCACCTTCTTCGGATACTGCTCCAGAAAGGAGGTATTCCAGCCACACCTTCCGGTACGGCTACCTTGTTACGACTTAGCCCCAGTTACCGGTTTTACCCTAGGACGCTCCTTGCGGTTACGCACTTCAGGCACCCCCAGCTTCCATGGCTTGACGGGCGGTGTGTACAAGGCCCGGGAACGTATTCACCGCAGCATTGCTGATCTGCGATTACTAGCGAATCCAACTTCACGGGGTCGAGTTGCAGACCCCGATCCGAACTGTGAACAGCTTTTTGAGATTGGCATCCTGTTGCCAGGTAGCTGCCCTCTGTACTGCCCATTGTAGCACGTGTGTAGCCCCGGACGTAAGGGCCATGATGACTTGACGTCGTCCCCTCCTTCCTCTCTATTTGCATAGGCAGTCTGTTTAGAGTCCCCATCTTTACATGCTGGCAACTAAACACAGGGGTTGCGCTCGTTGCGGGACTTAACCCAACACCTCACGGCACGAGCTGACGACAGCCATGCAGCACCTAGTTTCGTGTCCCGAAGGACTAATTCGTCTCTGAATTATTCACTAACTTTCAAGCCCGGGTAAGGTTCCTCGCGTATCATCGAATTAAACCACATGCTCCTCCGCTTGTGCGGGCCCCCGTCAATTCCTTTGAGTTTCACCCTTGCGGGCGTACTCCCCAGGTGGAATACTTAACGCTTTCGCTTTGACGCTGACTGTATATCGCCAACATCGAGTATTCATCGTTTAGGGCGTGGACTACCAGGGTATCTAATCCTGTTTGATCCCCACGCTTTCGTGCCTCAGCGTCAATCATACTTTAGTAAGCTGCCTTCGCAATTGGTGTTCTGTGACATATCTATGCATTTCACCGCTACTTGTCACATTCCGCCTACCTCAAGTACATTCAAGCCCATCAGTATCAAAGGCACTGCGATAGTTGAGCTACCGTCTTTCACCCCTGACTTAATAGGCCGCCTACGCACCCTTTAAACCCAATAAATCCGGATAACGCTCGGATCCTCCGTATTACCGCGGCTGCTGGCACGGAGTTAGCCGATCCTTATTCTCAGAGTACATTCAACCCGATACACGTATCGGGGTTTATTCCCCTGCAAAAGCAGTTTACAACCCGTAGGGCCGTCTTCCTGCACGCGGCATGGCTGGTTCAGGCTTGCGCCCATTGACCAATATTCCTTACTGCTGCCTCCCGTAGGAGTCTGGTCCGTGTCTCAGTACCAGTGTGGGGGGTCATCCTCTCAGATCCCCTAAACATCGTAGCCTTGGTAAGCCATTACCTTACCAACTAGCTAATGTTCCGCATGCCCATCTTTGTCCTATAAATATTTGATTATTCCATGATGCCATGGTATAGTGTTATGCGGGCTTAATCTCTCTTTCGAGAGGCTATCCCCCTGACAAAGGTAGGTTACATACGTGTTACGCACCCGTGCGCCACTCTCATGGGGAGCAAGCTCCCCAATCCCGTCCGACTTGCATGTATTAGGCCTGCCGCTAGCGTTCATCCTGAGCCAGGATCAAACTCTCCATTGTATAATGTCTGTAGTTTGACACTGACCCTATTCTCAAAGTTTCAATTTTTGTAAAATAGAATCTGTCTGTTTGTGGTTCCGCTTCCGCATCGCTGCTTCAACTCCCCACCGTTTTCTTTTAACAGTCTCCTCTTCTTACTCTCTCTTCTCCAGCTTAACAGCCTTCCGACCGTTACGCTGCATGATCTTTCCTTAAAGAACGTTTGTTGTTCTCTGTCTCAGAGAACTATTTAAAAACCTTCGCGGTTCTAAATTTTTTGTTTGTTTGCCTCGTTCCCGAAGCGGCTGCAAAGATGCGACTATTTTTAATGCCTGTCAAGTGCTATTTTCACTTATTTTCAGATTGTTTTTTTAGTCGTAAAATCTTCAAAAAACAACGCTTTTTTACAAGCGGGCTACAAATATACAGACAATTTTGTTCGCGGCAAAATGAATTATTTAAATTTTTGAAACGCGCAATCTAACTCCTTGTAAACTAAAGCTTAGCAAGCAACGAGCTTTTATCTTTTCTCCCGGAAGTTTGCTTTAAAGGATTTACTATCTTTGAAATTTATGACTAACGGGCACATTTTTCCTGCAAACTTCCTTGAATCTTTATCCGGCGAACCCGGTTTTGAACGTGAAAAATTTACAAATGTTCATAAAATTTCTGAAGCGCCTACGTCAATTCGCCTGAATCCCTTTAAAAAATCAGGTGTAAAAACGGGAGAACAAGTACCCTGGTGCCCCGAAGGCTATTATTTGGACACACGGCCATCCTTCACCTTCGACCCGCTTTTTCATGCCGGTTGCTATTATGTGCAGGAGGCATCGTCCATGTTTATCGCGCATATTCTTAAATATATTCGCGAAAATGATGACGAGCCGGTAAAGGTGCTCGACCTCTGCGCAGCACCGGGCGGCAAAAGCACGCTTATCAATTCTACAATTGGCAGCAACGATTTACTGGTTGCCAATGAGATCATCAAAACGCGGGTGCCGGTTTTATGTGATAACCTGAACCGATGGGGTACCGCCAATACAGTCGTTAGCAATAACGACCCCCGGGATTTTGGCCGGCTAACCGGTTTCTTCGATCTGATTTTGGTGGACGCACCCTGCTCTGGTTCGGGCATGTTCCGCAAAGACCCGCAGGCGATGAATGAATGGAGCGAAGCCAATGTGAACCTTTGCCACCAGCGGCAGGAACGGATACTCGCCGATGTTTACCCGGCTTTAAAGGAAGACGGATACCTTATATATAGTACATGCTCCTACGCACACCAGGAGAACGAAGATATACTGGATTGGCTATGCGAAGAATTTGATATGGAAAGCGTCCGTATACCTATTAATAAGGACTGGGGTATTGTGGAATCGCAATCAAGCAATAAAGAGGCCTGGGGCTATCGCTTCTATCCTGATAAACTAAAAGGAGAGGGTTTGTTTGCTGCCTGCCTAAAAAAGCGGGAACCCGCAAAGCAGCTGTATTTTTCCAAATCAAAAGAAAATCAAAAGCTGCCGGCAAGGGAATTGGACATTGTTAAAAACTATATCCGCCAACCGGAAGACTTTTATTTTTTTAAAGTGGCCGAAAACTGGATGTTCATCCAAAAAGAGCACAAGCCAATAGTTGAGCTATTACAAAAATACCTCTATCTAAAAAAATCAGGCACACGACTGGGCCAGGTGATGGGCAACGATCTGGTGCCCGACCATGAACTGGCATTGAGCATCTATATTAATAAGGACGCCGTTTTACAAACCGGCCTTAGTTATGAACAAGCCATACAATATTTGAGACGGGAAAATATCGGCCTAAATACAACAGCTAAGGGCTGGAACCTGATGGTTTTTGAAGGTCATCCGCTGGGGTGGGCAAAATTGCTGCCTAACCGGGTGAATAATTATTACCCTAAGGAATTAAGAATATTAACCACTCCTCAACTTTCTCCAAAGGAAGGGGAGCATTAGTGCGACGTTGCTAACTTAAAATCCCTAAATATTCCAATTTCTCCCAAACTATTGGGATTTATTTTTTCTCTTGGTGTAAAATCATAGGTATTTGTACCGACCTCCGGTTGATGATATAATTTTTTACCGGATTCGTCAATTCGAGAAAAGTTCATCGACTTGTATTGTCTTTCGATTTCGATTTTCGTCACGAAGCCTGAGTCTGAATAAATTGTCACTTCACCAGAGGGAAAACTAATCTCTCCTGGAGCCTGTTTTTTATCTTCAAACTTGCTCTTTGCACCGTAGAATATTACACGGTTATTCGCAACTTTTATTGAGTCAAAATCGAATTCATCTCCGATACGTCCTCCTACAATTGGCTGCTCATAAATCCTTTTTATAATTATTCCATCATAAGATTCATATTCCGTCTTAACGATAAATGTGTCTTTGGGTTGTTCATAATTCGTGAGGTAAGTATGGATGATAAGTGTATCCTTCGCCCAATGGTCAATTACTCCATCCACGTCTTTACCCGCATTTTCTTTAAAGGACTCGTTAATCCTAATCATTCGTCTTCCTGATACTTCATTGCTGGTGACAAAAGTGCCCGATCGACAATAGTCATAAATATAATGTTTCTTATCAGGTGTGAGTTGCCGCCTTAGGTACTCATAATCGCGGTTTTCAGGCTGGTCAATACACGATGAAAATAACAACAGCAGCAGCAATAAGACAAGGGAAAATCTCATATGTAAATATCGATAAAACTCACCCAAGCGTTAAATAATTATTATCCGAAGGGGTTGAGAATTCTCGCCAGCCCGCCGATCTCCTAAGTGGCGCATAGCAGCTATAGAATTATCGGTTTATAGGAAAGACATTTGTCAACAACTTCCTCGACAGTTGGATTATATTCGGATATGTTATCTCGTCTTGCGTTATAATTTTCAGGATAGAAAAAAAGATTAGCCCCGTTAGGGTGAGGAACATTCTTACTAAACAATTCATACATTTCGTCCACTTCCTTTTCAGTTCCTTCAAAAGCGACTATTTTTTTGCCCAATTCTATTAGATCTTCCCTATTCACAATTTACGTTTTATATTAAAGCAATGCACTCTACTGAAAAAAGGATGCCACCCGGGAACGGCATAACCTGTGGCGCGCTCCTCGCAGGCGTTATCTTCTTAAAGAAACTGGCATAAACCCTGTTTGTAATTGAAAAATCAGGGTCGGAACCCGCTACCATAAACGCGGTTATTTTTACCACCGTATCCATCGAACTGCCTGCGTCTTCCAAAATCGTTTTTAAATTTTCAAAAGCCCGGGTAACCTGTGCCTCGTAACCTCCTTCAATCAATTTGCCCGTACTTAAATCGGCGCCTACCGTTCCTGAAACAAAAATAAATTCGCCCGCAATCACCGCCTGCGGAACAAACGCATTAGGGCGGGGAGCATTAGGCGTGTGAAAAACCTGCGGTTCCATAAAATGTTGTTTTGGTTGTTGCAAATATACGGACGCGACGAACATTGGCCTTCGACTAAGTCAAAAGAAATGACTTGGTTTAACAAGCGAAACTTAACTAACCGACTTAATTACAATACCATATTTCCCGGCCAAACAGTTAATATGACCGCCTGAACCATTAGCGAAATAAGCCAAAAAGCATTGTCGAGCACCCATAGGCCCCAGGGCTTTTTTTCATAAAGTTTGGTGGCCATCGTTGTGATGGCCACAAATCCCAGCCAGATAAAAAAAGCACCCTGCAATGCAGCGGAAATACCGCTTGTTTTTAGGGCGATGTCGCCAAAAACAATGGAGTGCTGCAAAACATAAGCCATAATAAATGACCCGATCAGCATGAGAATGATGTTTACCGGCGCGGGTTTCATCTCGGTGATTCCGGTAAAGCGCACCCATAGTTTGGCGAAAATTGCGCCATACCAAATGGCGGCCAAAATGTAGCTGGCTACTGCCGCCACCGCTACTGCTAAATAATTTACATGTATGTCCATAATTGTGATTTTTTGTGTTTATGATGGTTTCATGCTGACGAAATGCTTTTTGCGGAAAAGCCATAGGGGATGGCCCGCAAAAAATGCATTGCTCAATTGTTTACAGGTTTGATAGTTAATAATTTAAGCTATAATTGGGTATATCAAAGCTAATAAAAAAATTGGCTTTTGCAAATTATTGGCGCCAATGTACGGGGCAGACGCATTAAAATTATTTTGAATAGAATTATCCTGAATAAATTACCTTTTACTTTTATGATGTATAAGCTTAACCGCAAAGGACTCAAAGAGAAAACCGCGAAGGTCGCAAAGTGCTTAGCTTTGCGCTCTTTGCGAAATCTTTGCGCCCTTTACGGTTAAAAATCTAAGCTTTACATGGCAAATAAGCCTAAAGCTATTTTAATGCGTCTGCCTTGCGCCAATGTACGCCAGAAAGCAAAACAGCCAGGAATAATGCAACATGCTGTTTATTGCGCCAACCTGAAACCATATCCGCCAAGACATTCGTTGGCGTTTTTATAGATGATGAATTGATCGTCCCGAAAGTCAAAGTTGTGTTTATCTACCCTAACGGGTTTAAAATCTTTGTCGACAAGCTCGTCGGCCTTTTTTAATTGGTGAAAGTTTTCGTCAAAATAACGCGTGCTGATTTCTCGTACAATACCCCCTTTGTAGTCGGTAAAGATTGATTGCTTGTCGACAAATGCGAATATCTTGCCGCCTTCATCGAAATAGGAAAAGTGTTCAATATCCCAATCGCCACTCTCGCTATACGGGATTTGAGCGATAAGAATGATTTTGCCCGAAGCATTTTTAAGCACATTGTAAGTATAATCTATTTTGTCGGGCCATTTATCATTTGTTATTGCTATCCATGTTTTTCTGCCGGGTGCTTTTGCATAGACAAGGACTGATTTGCCGCGCTTTTCAAGCAGTTTATCAATTGAATCTTTTTTAATTTCCAGCCGCCGGATGACGGCGCCCTTTAGATCAGCCTGTTTTCGGGAGGAATACGCTTTGTTTACTTGTATGTAACAGGTAAGTAACCAACTTAGCACCAGGAAGGAATTTTGCATGGTCAAATATAAAAATGTTGCCGGATTAGTTAAATTCTCTACCCTTTCTATCAACTTTATCAACAACAAGCAAACCAATTCAAAAAATCTGCACATTTGCACATCCGCATCCCGCACGTGCGGGACACAACAATAATGGATCACTTTATAATCGATTTCGACAGCACGTTTACACAAGTTGAGGCTTTGGACGAACTGGCGCGCATCTCCCTAAAAAATCATCCCGACAGGGAAAAAATATATGAACAAATAGAAGCGCTGACCAATGCATCAATGGAAGGCCGGCTCTCATTTACCCAAAGCCTGGAAAGCCGGGTTAAGTTGCTGCAGGCAAACCGGGAGCACCTGAAACAATTGGTCACGCATTTAAAAAAGAAGGTTTCCACCTCATTTTCACGCAATACGATATTTTTTAAAAACCATGCGGACGAAGTGCTGATCGTATCCGGCGGTTTTAAAGAGTTTATTACCCCGGTTGTTACCGAATACTTTATAAAAAAAGAAAACATCTATGCCAATACCTTTGAATTTGACGAGGAAGGCAATATCATCGGCTACGACCGCAGCAACCCCTTATCGCAGGAAGGCGGCAAGGTAAAATTGCTTCGCGAGCTGAATTTGCAAGGCGACATTTATGGCATTGGCGATGGTTATTCTGATTTCCAGCTGAAGGAATCAGGCATCATCAAAAAATTCTTTGCTTTTACGGAAAACATCGAGCGGAAATCGGTTGCTGAAAGAGCCGATCACATTACCCCGAGCTTTGACGAGTTTTTATACATTAATAAGCTGCCGCGCGCTATATCATACCCAAAAAACCGGATCAAATGCCTGGTGGTTGGCGATGTAGAAGAAGAGGCCCTGGCTTTAATGAAAAAAGAAGGTTATAACATTCGGCAGCGCGAAACGATCGAAGATAAATATTTGGAGGAAGCCGGCGTATTGTTTTGTGACGAGGATCATCAGCCCACCGTTGAGCAGGTGCAAAACGCTGGAAGACTAAAAGTGATCGGTATTTTTGGCCGGGTAAACAGCCGGAAAATGGCGGAAGCAGCCTGCGATAACGGCATTATTATTTTCGACGACCCAAAAAATAATCCCCGCAACGACGACTTTATCCCCCGCAGGGTGCTGGCCTTTATGAACGAGGGGAAAACGCATACCAGCACCAATTTCCCTGATCTGCAGCCGCCGCGCGTAAACAACGCACACCGTTTAATTCACATTCATAAAAACGTGCCCGGCATCCTGGCCAAAATAAATGATGTTTTTGCCCGGCACAATATCAATATCGTAGGTGAATTCCTGGTGACGAACCCGCAGATTGGTTATGTAATTACGGACGTAAACACCGGCTATGACACCGGGGTACTAAATGAACTGAAAGCAATTGAACATACGATAAAGTTTAGACTGCTTTATTGAGGAGTTCATAGTTCATGGTTGATAGTTCATAGCAGAAATGCTTTGACGGCAAAACCGGGGAGTTGATGGTTCATGGTTGATAGTTCATAGCAGAAATGCTTTGACGGCAAAACCGGGGAGTTGATGGTTCATGGTTGATAGTTCATAGCAGAAATGCTTTGCCGGCAAAACCGGGGAGTTGATGGTTCATGGTTGATAGTTCATAGCAGAAATGCTTTGACGGCAAAATCTGGGGAGTTGATGGTTCATGGTTGATAGTTCATAGCAGAAATGCTTTGACGGCAAAATCTGGGGCATCAGGAATTACCCTTGCCGACGCTGCCATGAACTATGAACTATGAACTATGAACCAAAGGCACCACCAATACCGGTACATGCGAATGCCTCACCACATGCTCCGCAACGCTTCCCATTAACAGCCGGTCGAGGCCATGACGGTTATGTGTGCCGATAACGATCAGGTCGGCGCCAAATTCCTTTGCGCAGTGAATAATGCCCTCTGCGGTCGAGCCGTAATCGGTAAAATGAGTCACCTCCATATCGCCGGCATATTTTTTTATGGTTTGGTCGACGATGTTTTCCGACTGGCTCTTTTGAATGTCCAGGATTTCCATTTCATCAATGCCGATGCCTTGCGCAGGTAAGCCCATCATCGGGTCGGTACCCGCCACCGGTGCAGTTAGGGCCGGTTCAACAATGTTCACCATGCCTACAGCCGCATCGAATTTCCGGGCAATTTCAAAACCATATTCCGCTGCGTGTTCAGCTTGCTTGCTGTCATCTATTCCGATAAGGATTTTTTGGATCGTCATGCTTGTTAAAATTTCTTTATAAAGATAACAACAAGTCCGCTTAAATATGTTTTATCCCCGGACAAATTATGCAAAAAGCCTTATGGTTTCACCTTGTCCAATTGAAAACCTATTGTAAACTGGAAAGTTCCGTTATATGACTTATATGCGCCCAATCCGGAGTTAATGCCATAGCCACTTAGACTTTTCAGGTAGGTTGCTTCAAAAATAAAGCGTTTTACCTGGTAGCTCGCTCCAGCCGAAAACCCGAAATTTATGTTTTGCCGGTATTGGGTTGCATTCAGGATCGGGCTGATAGTTTTATAATAGGCCGTATCCGTCCGTACGCTGTATGGCAATAAAACGCTGCCGGCATTAATTTGCTTTACAGGGAAGTTGATAACCGGACCGGCCTTAAAGCTAAGCCCGTTACCTGCATTGTAAACCGCATAAACCGGGATGCTAACCGCGTACATTTTCCGCGTAGCGGTGATAGTTAACGACTGGCCGGAGTCGACTTTACTTTGATTAGCGTGCGTGTAGGTGGTGGTTATGTTTTGAGGGCTAAAAAAGTGTGCCCCGGTTGACAGTGCCCAACTGCCGTTTAATTTATAAGTCGCAAACAGCCCAAACCAGGGATCGATGGGTGCACTGCCATAAAAATTGGCGTTTTGGCTTTTAGGCGTAAAACTTCCGGACGCATTGACGCCCATCAATATCCCCCAATCAATCTTCGACGGTTTATTATTTTGTGGTTTATCGGGTTTACCTTTTTTGCCGCCTTTCGCCTGGTTATTTGCCTGGAGGATGGCTTGATTTAGGCGGCTGTTCAATACCGGTAATGCCGGAGGCTGTATCTTATTTAAATTCATATCAAACCTAAGCGGAGACTGAAAAGCTGGCGCCAGTGCCTGGCCCAGCCCATTGTTATCAAAGGAGTTGATAGCTGTTGTTGTTTGACCCTGGTTGCGGCCCGGTTTATTTCCACCTGGTGTGTTGTTGTGGTTACCGCCGTAATTACCTGATGGCATAACACCTGCGTGATAATGCGCAAGTCCACCCCGGTTAGTCCCCGTTTTATTATTCGTGATTGCGCCTTTTACCAGGTTGGTGTTTTGCTGAGCGGCCGGGGATGGATTGGGTCGACGGTTCAGCCCATTCAATCCATGGCCTGGCTTATTCGCAACAGCCGGCCCGTTGTTCTGTTTTGTACTGCCCGCAGGAGCGAATTTCGCGGTCGGATTGTTGCTTTCGTTTGTTGCCGGACGGCCGCCGCTGTGATCTGCAGCATCTTGGCTGCCCGATAACAAATTACCGGTATCAGTCATTTTATTTCCTGTACCGGCTGCTTTATATAATGAATCGGCAAAGTGTGCACCAGGCCGCGCAGGGTTGCTTTTGTGATGACGATCCTTTGCGGCATGGTTGCGCTTCTCCAGGTTATAAATATTGCCCGCTACGTAGATCATGGCTGCCGCCGAAAAGGTGATAAGTATAACCGGTAAGGTCCTGAAGCCTTTAAACCCGCCAGGCTTCTTTACAACCGGCATGTGTTCATCCAAAAGCGATTGCATTTGGCCCCAATCTGCCTGCGGATCGTCGTTTACCTGCAATTCGTTCCGTTTCTTTTGCCAAAGCAGGATGTTTTTTAATGCGTTTTTCATTTTGCTTTACCGCTCCTTTCTTTGGGCTGGTCATTTTTTTCCGCCGAAGGCTCAAGCAGGTGTCTTAATTGTTTTTTCGCCTCGGATAAATGCCAGCGCGACGTACCCTCGCTGATGCTTAGCTGTTCGCTTATCTCCTTGTGGCTATACCCATCAATCACCGATAAATTAAAAACCGTTTGCGTTGCAAAAGGCAGCGCCCGTATCTTTTTTAAAATGTCCTCGAAATACAGTTTTTCCAATATTTCAGGAGAAATAAAAAACTCATCATCATCTTTATCCAACGATGCGTTATTAAACTTTAACTCGCTGCGGCAAACGTCAATCGCGGTGTGGATCATGATCTTTCGTATCCATCCGCCCAGATCCCCCTTCTTTTCGTCAAAATTTTGAATGGACCGGAATACTTTCAGAAAACCGCCGTTAAAAGCCTCTTTAGCAAGCTCTTTGTCGGGCAGGTAATTCAAACACACCCGCAGCATATCGGCATGAAAAAGTCTGTACAAGGCTTCCTGGGCCGTGCGATCATTTTTAATACATCCTTTTACCAGCTTATCTGCCTGCTTTTTCGAAAGGTTCATTCAATGGATTCATCCCGTCAGTAATACGCTTCGCATGCCGCGGCTGAAACGTTGGGTGGATAATAATTTTTAGTTGAAACGAGTTGTAAAAGTTGCAACAAGTTGCAATAAGTTGGAATTAACCACTACAACTTGTTACAACCTTTACAACTATCTATTGATCTGTAATGGCGATATTAGCACTCCGCCCGTATAATTCCAGTTAAAGGTAATGGTCGTTGATGTTGCCACAATGCTGCCTGTATAAGTCGTCCCGTTTAAAGTGACGGACAACGGGAAAGTACCAATTGGCAAAACGCCAGGCTGATTTTGGGTGAAATTGATCACCGCTGCTATGGGGCTTTGGCCAATGATACAGGGGCTTGGCTGCGACACATACAGGAAATGAATACCGTAATTATTGTTGATCAAACTATCGGCCACCACCAGTTTGCTGGTGCCGCAATAAGATTTTTTGGTTTGTGCCGCGAACGACAGGTAACTTGAGTCGGCGGTTGGATTATTGTAAAAATGCGGCACCAGGGTAATCTGGTCGCCGGTCAACTGAAGGTAGCTGTATGTGTTGACCGGTTTATCCACTGAGTCCAGAACGGTGATCGAAACGCTTGCGGGCGCCATTGGTGCGTCAATAGCCCGAACTGTGTAAACACCGGCTTTTTTAAAGAAAACTTCAGCCACATTGTTTTTGGTGATAATAGAGTCGAACCCGGCGGGTGTTACGCTCCAGTGCACGGTGTCTGTTGTTTTTGCGCCTGAAAGCAGCAGCGTATCCGGCTGGTCGATGGCAACTTTATACGATGATGCCGCCAGCTTTCCGGTTTGGCCGGCCAGGTCGCCATATTTATTGCAGGCTGAGATTATAAACACAGCAAGGATAAGGGCAAATAGGCCATAAACCAGGTTTTTCATTTTTATTTGATTTTAGATGATCATTATGTTGTTTTGATGCATCATCGGTTAAAAAATGCTGAACGTTGGGTGTTTTTAAAAAAAGCCAGGATAGAAGAATAAAGACACAACCCTCAAAGATATTTTGGTCAGATTTTAGTCCTGGTTCCTGATTCGTGCAGGGAAATCGCGTTAAAGTTATTTTGACAAAATTATCTGATACTTCAGTTCAACCGATGCGCCTAACTTTTATAATCAATAGTTTTTACCACAAAGTGCATAAAGATTTCGCAAAGTAGTCGGCGTTTATAGTGTCCTTAGTGCGCCTGGTGTCATGTCAACACGTTTTTATCGCATAATCATAACCAGGATTTCAATTTTACCTTTGTTTGTGGATGATCGTAATACTTGATTGCTCAAGTGCAATTACCGGTAACACGCATCCATAATCACACAAAAGGGTTAACACAACTTAACATATTTCAATGTTAACCTTATTATAAATACTTGTAAATCAATTATTTAACAAAAAAATCAGTAAAAGCCTGCAACATGTATGTTAACCCATTTCGCTGACATGAATTTGTCACCAAATTAACTTAACATTATGCCGGCCCGGCAACCTTTGTAAAACAGTCAAAAACTCATTTTTTATCCGGTTAGCTACAAGCAGTTAAAATCCGCTGTAAAGGCAAAGCGTCATTTTAATGGTGACATGACACTATTGGTTAAAAAAACATTCATTAAAACGTCCCGTTCCTGACATTCAGCGCTGATAAGCTTTAATGGGTCTGCCCTGTTGATTCGTGACCCTAAAGTCAAAATGAGCGGCAAAAACCCTACCTTTACTCATGCACTTTACACCCGAAATAGAAGAGCGCCTGGCCCGTTTGCAGGAAAAATACGAAGCGATGGGGCAGGATATGACCTCCTACCTTGACGGCCTGCTTTATGCTGAATTTTTAACTTATTGGGAATACATTCACCTGGACACCCTGCTGAGCCTGCAAACGCCTAAAACACCGTTTCCCGATGAAGAGATATTCATCATGTACCACCAAATAACCGAATTGTATTTTAAGCTGGCTTTACACGAGTGCAAGCAAATTACCGCTGCCGGGGTCCTCACCGCTGAATTTTTTGCAGCGAGGCTGAAACGGGTCAACAACTACTTTGAAGCGCTTACCCAGTCATTCGGCATAATGGTTGACGGGATGGAAAAGGACCAGTTTTTAAAGTTCCGCATGTCGCTTTTGCCGGCAAGCGGTTTTCAATCCGGGCAATACCGAATGATTGAAATCTACGCGACGGATTTTATAAACCTGGTTGCCCGCGATAAGCGGGATGACTTGATAAATGCGCCAATTGAAGATCAGTTTGAATACCTGTACTGGAAGTTTGGCGCCACGGAGTTATCCACGGGCAAAAAAACGCTCACGCTAAAACAGTTTGAAAAGAAATATTCAAAATCATTTATCGAATTAGGAAAAGCGAACCTCGACAGCAATTTCAATGCGCTTTATCTTCAGCTGCAGAAGAACAACCAGGCAACAACCGAATTAAAACACGAATTGAGGCAGTTAGACATAAACGTAAATGTTAATTGGCCGCTGGTTCATTATAAATCCGCGGTACGCTATCTCAACCGCGAGCCGGACGAGATAAAAGCCACCGGCGGCACCAACTGGCAGAAATATTTGCCTCCGAGATTTCAGAAAAGAATTTTTTACCCTGCGTTATGGTCGGATGAAGAGATGGCGAATTGGGGGAAGGCCTGGGTTGAGAAAACATTGAGTTAATTAATAACCTATAGTTCACCGTCAGAAAAACAATTTATTGTAAAAAATCAGCCATAATGCGTCTGCGATCAACTTTCAGCAAAAAAAATCCCTACCTTGCCATTTTCAGAATTAATACCAAATGCCATGACAGAGACGCTGGACATCAGGATCACTAAAACCGATCATTCCCGTTTACAACAGACGGATTTCGACAATTTACAATTCGGCAAAACATTTTCCGACCACATGTTTGTGGCTGATTATGTCGATGGCGAATGGAAGAATTTTGAGATCATTCCATACGGGGAGATCAATATTAGCCCTGCTACATCCGCGCTGCACTATGGCCAGTCGTTTTTCGAAGGACTAAAAGCCTACAAACATGCCGACGGGCAGGTATCTGTTTTCCGCCCGGATAAAAATGCCGTTCGTTTTAACAAATCGGCCGAGCGCCTGTGCATGCCGACGCTGCCCGAAGAAATATTTGTGCAAAGCATTGCCGCTGTGGTTGATTTAGACCGCGATTGGGTACCTGCCAGTGCCAACCACTCGCTGTATATCCGGCCGTTTATGTTTGCTAGTGACCCTTTCATTGGCGTGCATCCGTCAAGTACTTACAAATATTTAGTATTGATCGGACCTGTCGGGCCCTATTTTGCAAAAACGCTGCGGGTTAAAGTGGAAACACATTTTACCCGTGCTGCAGAAGGCGGGATGGGTTACGCCAAGTCATCAGGCAATTATGGCGGAGCTATGCTGGCCGGTCGCCGCGCCGCACAGGAAGGCTTTGACCAGGTGATATGGACCGACGCCAAAAAACACGAATATGTTGAAGAGATGGGCGCCGCAAACGTAATGTTCGTGCTGGACGGTGTGTTGATCACCCCATCAACCCGCGATACTATATTAGACGGCGTTACCCGCGATACCGTAATCACCCTTGCAAAAGACTGGGGCATGCCGGTTGAAGAACGCCGCGTTTCCGTTGCTGAAATACTTGAAGGCGCTAAAAATGGGAAGTTAACCGATGCCTTTGGCGCCGGAACTGCTGCTACCATCGCGCCGGTGGGCTCTATAAGCCACAATGGTGAAGAATATTTCCTCAGTGATCCAAAAACACGTGAGTTCTCTCAAAAAGTGCTAAAAACACTTGACGCCATCCGTTATGGCAATGCGCCGGATACGCATGGATGGAATTATATGGTTTGACTTCGGATTTCGAAATTTCGATTTCGGATTTAGACGCCAGGATTTAAATCCGAAATACCAAATCCGAAATCCGAAATTGATTAGTCCACAGAGACCGTCAACCCTTCCTGCTGTAAAATTTTTCGATAAACTTCCACTTCGGTGAATGAGCCTTCCAATACGGCGCATTTGCCTTCATTGTGTACCTTCCAGGCGATCTTTTCGGCCTGGGATTCGGAATAATCCAGGTATTTCATCATACACCATATCACGTGCTCAAACGAGTTCACGTCATCATTCCATAAAATCAAACGATGCATTTCCTTGAGGCTTGAAAGTATTTCCTCAAGGCTCAGCGTTTCCTCTTGTACCTCGGTCGACATAGTTAACCGCAAATTTACGCAAAACATGATGAAAACAGTTGTATCTTAGTGATTACTCTTGTCTATCCATCAACTATTATGATACACAACACCCCTTATTTTTCGATTAATTTTCCTTTTAATTTAAAAACAGTCAAACAATAAAAACAATTTGCTTATTTAAATTGTTATATATAGCTTCATGAGTCTTTTCAACCGATGAACAACCCTGAGAAAACCATTATAATATTCGACGATGACGAGGATATTCTTTCCATCTGCAGCTTTATTTTAGAAGAGCAGGGCTGGAAGGTTTATGCCTATACAGATTGCAACCAGATTACGGAAAAAGTATCTGCCATATTGCCTGATGTGATCATTATGGATAATTGGATACCCGATGACGGCGGGATCATTGCAACCCAAACACTAAAGAAACACGAGTCGCTAAGAAACATCCCGGTAGTGTATTTTTCAGCTAACAGCGATATTGAGCTGCTGGCAAACCATGCCGGGGCCGAAATTTACCTCGCCAAACCGTTCGACCTGGAAGACCTGGAAAATGTTATCAATAAAGTTTTGGTAAGAAATTAAACTGCCATCCGCCGCTAACACGGATTTCAAGCGGGATACCGACCCATACTCAGAAACCATTTGCTAACTTTTGCGATCAGGCACCCTGGCAATACGCCGGATGCTTACCTTTGCAGCCATGATTGACGTGTTATTAAAAAAAGGCAAGGAAAAAGCAGTAACTCAATGCCATCCCTGGGTGTTTTCGGGGGCCATTGAGCGCTTAAAAGGCAAACCTGCCAATGGCGATATTGTACGGCTGACTGATTCCGGCGGCAAGTTTATGGCCTATGGTTTTTATAACGACCAATCGCGCGTGGCCCTGCGCCTGCTGGAGTGGGATGAAAGCATCATCGTAAATGAAGACTGGTTCCGCGCCGCCGTGAAGGCCAGTGTAATAAGCCGAAGCAGCTTGCTTGTTGAGGGCATAACCAATACCTGCCGCCTGGTTTTCAGCGAATCGGATTACCTGCCGGGATTGATCGTTGATAAATATGCCGACCACCTGGCTGTCCAGGTACTCACCTCGGGTATGGAAAAAATGATGCCGGTAATTATTGATGAACTGCAAACCTTATTAAAGCCCGAAAGTATTTTCGACAAAAGCGATGCATCTTCACGCAGCCATGAGGGGATGGAAACCACCAACGTTTCCCTGACCCTAAATCCGCCGCCTGAATTTGTGGAGGTACTGGAAAACGGCCTCCGGTACCACATCAATATTGCCGAAGGTCAAAAATCCGGCTTTTACTGCGACCAGCGCGAAAACCGAAAAATAGTAGCCATGCATGCCAAAGGCAAAAAAGTGCTGGATTGTTTTAGCTATACCGGCGGTTTTACGCTTAACTGCCTGCAAAACGGCTCCGCTTCGGTCACTTCGGTTGATAGTTCAGCATTGGCGGTGGATACCCTGATGCAAAATGTTACGCTGAATAATTTCGACCCGGCAAAAGTTACAGCGCTAACATCCGATGTCAATAAGCAACTGCGCAAATTTCGCGAAGAGGGCGAAACCTTCGACATCGTTGTGCTCGATCCACCAAAATATGCCCCATCACGTTCGGCGCTCGATAAGGCTGCGCGTGCCTATAAGGATTTAAACCGCCTGGGCATGCTGTTGCTTAACAAAGGTGGTTTGTTAGCTACCTTTTCCTGCTCCGGCGCGATGAACATGGAAACGTTTAAGCAGGTATTGGCCTGGGCAGCGTTGGATGCAGGCAAACAGGTACAATTCATCCACCAGTTTTGTCAGCCGGAGGATCACCCGGTAAGATCGTCATTCCCGGAGGGAGAATATTTAAAGGGATTGCTTTGCAGGGTGTTTTAGTTTAGGTGAAAGGCAAAAGGTTAAAGGCGAAAGGTAGAGAAATATATTCGAGACAATTAACTTTCAATTTATTTTGAAAGTTTCATAATTTATTTATATTTGCGCATGGAATTGGACGAAGCGAAGCAGAAATTCATCGAGGCCTGGGGCAAACTGGGCTCCGAATGGGGCATTAACCGCACCATGGCCCAGGTGCATGCCCTGCTGCTGATCACCCCGGAGGCTTTGTCCACTGAAGAAATAATGGAGGCGCTAAGCATTTCGCGCGGCAATGCCAACATGACCGTGCGCGACCTGATTGGCTGGGGATTAGTGGAGAAACAACTAAAACAGGGCGAGCGCAAGGAATTTTTTTACGCGGATAAAGACACCTGGAACATCGCCCGCCAGGTAGCCAAAGAGCGCCGTAAACGGGAGCTCGACCCGGTGATCAAGATACTGGACGAGTTGTCAAAAGTTAAAGGGGATGCCAAAGACCCCGCCTTTAAAACGTTTAACAAATCGGTTACCGACATAAATAAGCTGGCAAAGAACGTAGATAAAACGCTCGAGAAAATGATCAAGGCAGATGAAAGCTGGTTTTGGGGTTCGATATTGAAGATATTCAAATAATTTTTTTGATAAATTATTTCATTATTTCCTGAAAGTTCAATTAATAATATTTAGAATATGGGCTTAAAACAAAACATGCGGGATGTATTTACTCCTCAATTTAAAGGCTTCTTCTGGTCAAACCTGGTTGGTATTTCTATTATAGGTATCACAAAATATCTAATGACGGAAAACGGCTCGGGCGTTATTGTTTTTTCCGAATTTGTCGTCATCCCAATATTGATGGGAATGATCAGCGGCTGGTTTTGGCAAGATCTAGGCCTGGTTACCCGACGGCTCGCGCTTTACTCATGCTATAACAGCTTTCTTGCTATCGGTTTAAGTTTTATTTTTTTAGGAGAGGGGATCATTTGCCTTGTCATCGTATCGCCCCTTATATTTTGCTTTATGCTTCTTGGAACGATCTTCGGCAAAGGCATCTACAAGAAAAATAACGACAAACTAAATGTCAGCATTGTTTTTATATTGGCAGTAGTGTTCGTTACCGACACGCTATCCAAACATGAGTATGAAAACGAAGTGAGCGATACGATCGTAGTTAACGCGCCGCCGGGGAGGGTTTGGCAAAATGTAGTTGCATTCAAACGGATAAATGTGCCGGCGCAGTTCTGGCTATTCAGGCTTGGCCTGCCGAGCCCTGTGGAAAGCACGGTTACAGGCTATTACCGGGGCGCGGGCCGTAAATGCATATTCAGCAATAATTATGTTTTCGATGAAACCATATCGACCTATGATATCTCGAAAAACCTCACGTTCGATATTGTAAATCAGCCAAAAGACCCCGAAATAATGAATCACATTGCTATTTTGCGCGGGCAGTTTTTATTGAAAGACAACGGCAACGGCACCACCACGCTGACCGGTAACAGTTGGTACCGGCTTTACGTCTTCCCCATTTGGTATTACGATATCTGGGCCAAAAGCATCACCCGTAATGTACATTTAAGAGTAATGCAGCACATAAAAGAATTGAGCGAAAAATGAGTTTATGTTCCAATTCGTTGTAAAATACCTGGGCTTTTTAAAGTCCGCTCCACTATTTCCGCAGGTTTTTGAAAGTTTCCTGATTCTGTGGACTCTGATTTCCCGGCCGGTTATTTTGGACTATGTGGACGATATCCGCAGCAAGGTTTTAACATGGCCGAATACCTCCGTCAGCCTGCACAAATATGGTGGCATACAGTTTAATCACGGTAACAAAGAAATCGGCCACATTCACGGCAATGGTATCCTGGACATAATATTAAGCCGGAAACTGAAAGCACAACTAATAAAGGAAGGATTGGCAAAACCACACCACGTGTTTCCAAAATCGGGCTGGATAAGCTTTCACCTATATAACGAGAAAGATAAAATCATGGCGCTTGAATTACTGCACCGCTCCTATTCAAAAATCCTTTTGAGCAATTAAACAGCATTTTATATATTTGCAGTTCAGCAGGCTGCACGAGATTCGAACTCGTAAAGGCTGCAAAACTTTCCTGTGGTGTAATGGTATCACATCAGATTCTGGCTCTGAAGATTGAGGTTCGAGCCCTTGCAGGAAAACAAAACCCGCCTGGTAAAATCAGGCGGGCTTTGTTTTTTTAGCCGGTGTTGCAGGCATTATGTAAGTAATAATATTGGCTCGCGGTTATAAAAAACCGCATCAAGCAGCCAAATGTTATAATAAAAGTATAACTTTTGTACTATGCAAAAAACATATCGCGTAAGGATAACACAAATTGGGGCCTCCAAAGCCATAAGGCTGCCTAAAGAGTTGGCTTCGTCATTAAGTACCACAGAAGTTATATTGGAACAAACTGTTGACGGCATCCTTATGAAGCCAGCGCCTGTCATATCACCGTTGAGCCAATGGGCCGCGATATTTGCAAGGGCAGATACGGGCGCCAATCCTGAATTTAACGATTGGAATATTACACTGCATGACGGACTAGAGGAAGGGTAAGCCCTACAACATGCCGGAAATAGTATAGTGAACTCACCACTACGTTTTCAAAGTCTTCTGCTTATTGCGCAACATCACCACCGCTTTATCCGCCCTTACCCTGCGCGTCTCTTCCTGCTTTGCAGAACCTACCCAATCGCAATAGCCTTGTTTGTACGACCTGGACAAGCTTTCAAAAAAATCACTTGCTTCGGCGTCCTGGTCAAGCAATACCTGCAACTCTGTTGGGGTACCTGCTATATGTTCTCCTTTTTTCAGCATAGCTATTACTTTTTTGTGCTTATGAATGCAGCCATCACAAGTGCAATTACTGTTCCAGCTGCGGTTTGGCCGACCAGGGCCTGCAAAACCTGGATAAATGGCGAAAATTGCATTTGCAGATCGGCGATTCCTTTTGCAATATTCCCGGGCGAGCCCCCTTTGGCCAGCAAGGCCTTTTTTCCTTCGGTAATCATATAATCGGTATAGCCCGGATTTATAAGGCCGGTATACGCAAGGCCTAAAACGGCCATGGCGATACCAACTGTAAGCGCGATAAGAAAGCCCGTCAATAGCGCCTGCTTATAGCTAAGTTGTCCCTGGTTTGCCTGTTTTATACTTTGCATCCCGGCATAAATGCCAATGCCCAGGATGATCAGTGTGAGTAAGCCGACAAAGCCGCGGATACTTGCCGGGTTAATGTTCCAGCCGTTATGTTGGTTCAGGCTATCAACAATGGCAAAGGCGCCAGTGGCAAAAATTGCCGAAACGATGCCGGTAATAACTGCCTGTTTAAATGGGTAAGTTTTGTTCATGCTGCAAATTTGTATTCCGGACGTGGCAAAATCAAATTATTGCGGGTGGAGAAAGGGTTGATTTTTGCGCTGCGAGGCCTTTTTGGTAGATCGCAGCGGCAGCTTTCCGGTTTTTTACGCCCAACTTGCAGTAGATATTATTGATATGCGTTTTTACGGTGCTTAGCTCAACATAATTTAACGCGGCGATTTCCTTATTGCTTCTTCCCTGGCTGATGAGCTCCAAAACGCGCAGCTCTCTGCCCGTGAGGCTATCCAGTTTGCCGGCGCCGATCGTCGTTTCGGTTTTGCGATAACGGTTGGCCAGCATAAAACCAGCGCCCAACGCAACTATGGCGACGCCGGCAATATAGTACTCGTAGGTAAAATAGTGATAAATAAGCAATAGGTTGGATACCTGGTACAGCGCGATAACGCCCGCCGTTGCCAAACCTGTTACCACTGATATTTTTAAAATCCGCGACATAAACGCTGCCCAAAATAGCGATTTTATTTGGTGGGCCGGCCATGCGGTTTCTCTTTTTTGCAAAGCCCTGGTGATGAAGTGTCGCTTTTTTTTGACCAACGGCCAAAATCCTTTGATCAGCGGGTAATAAGATTTACTTTTTTCAGGCTAATATTGTAACGTCGTAATCATTTGTTTGTCAGTTGATTTTGAAAATCAATAACGCCGTCATCATAAAAGTATGAAAACAGTAAATACAGCAGCCACAGCAACGCTCACCACCGAAAAACCAGCAAAGGAAAAAATTGCTTATATCGATCACCTTAAAGTGCTGGCCATTGTGCTGGTGGTATTGCATCATACTTTTATTACTTACGGCGCGCCGGGCGGCTGGTACTTTAAGCAGCCAAGTAATTTGATGGCAGCCAAATTTCCGATGACCGTTTTTGTGGCGACCAACCAGTCGTTTTTTATGGGGTTTTTCTTTTTCCTGTCGGCGTTATTTGTGGGGCCATCCTATAAACAGAAAGGCGCAGGCAAGTTTCTTTCCGACCGGTTGAAAAGATTAGGCGTGCCGTTGGTGTTTTACTCACTGGTATTGTCGCCGGTGCTCAATTATATCGTTGAACATTTTGGCTACGGGCAGCACCATTCGTTTATCGAATACATGTCCGGGTATCATCATTGGATAGATTTTGGGGTAATGTGGTTTGTCGCCGCTTTAATCGTTTTCAATTTGGCCTACCTGCTTTGGAAACAGCTTTCAATTAACCTCAACGCGAAAATCAGCTGGCCGACAAACACGCAATTACTTATCGCGGGGGCTGTGTTGGGGTTGATCAGCTTTTTGGTCAGGCTGGTTTGGCCCACCGGCTGGGTATTGTCGCCGGTCGGCTTTCAATTAGGGTACTTTCCCCAATATATCGTTTGTTTTATTGCGGGGATAATCGCCTCAAACAACAAATGGCTTGACCAGCTGAATTTGAAACAGGGCAAAAGCATGGCCCGGATGGCGCGTGTTATGGTACTGCTTTTACTGCCTGCCATATTTGTGTGGTTCCTGGTGGCAAAGTTCCCGGGCAATTATTTTAACGGCGGCTGGAACCCCGTTGCGTTTACCTATGCACTGTGGGAGCAAATCACCGGCATCATGATCATGACAGCATTGCTTTGCATCGCCAAATTTAAGTGGAATAATGATACACCTTTTCTTAAATCATTAGCCGCCAACGCCTTCGGGGTGTATATGTTTCATCCTTTGCTGGTCATTTCGGTAGCCCTGCTGCTAAAGGATTGGGCCATCGAGCCGGCTGTTAAACTATTGATCGCTGCTCCGCTGGCCGTGGCATCGAGTTTTGTATTTGCCGGCCTGTTAAGGAAAATTCCTGGGGTAAGGAACTTCTTATAGCTTTTACTATCGGCGGGCTATTTTTAACCACAAAGAGCACGAAGATTTCACAAAGTGCACCAAGGGGAATTTTGATATGTCTTTGTGCAATCTTTGCGTCCATTGTGATCTTTGTGGTTTAAATTTTTCAAACGTACTTATCGGGTTAAATAAAAAAATTTCAAATAACATACGGTTTGCTGTAAATTAGCCCTCAGTCGTCAAACCAATTCAAACCGTTATGAAAAAGTCCGCCAGTATGTTTGCCGTCCTGGTTTTGTTATTCAGCGTGGTTACCTTTTCGTTTAAGTATCCAGCCGACGAACACCCCTCGCTTGCCATTGGCGCACAAGCGCCTGATTTTAGCCTGCAGGGTGTAGATGGCAAAACCTATACGCTTAACTCGTTCAAAAGCTCACCCATCCTGATGATCGTTTTTACCTGCAACCATTGCCCCACCGCACAGGCTTACGAGGACAGGATCATCCAGATCACCAAAGATTATAAAGACAAAGGCGTGGCCGTGGCAGCCATTATGCCCAACGATCCTAAAGCTATTCGACTGGATGAACTCGGCTATACTGATATGAGCGATACTTTTGACGAGATGAAACTGCGGGCGGCCAATAAACATTTTAATTTTCCGTACCTGTATGACGGCGCTACCCAAAGCGTTGCCCACGCCTACGGGCCGATAGCAACGCCGCATGTTTTTATTTTTGACAAGGACAGGAAATTACGCTATTCGGGGAGGATAGATGATGTAGAAAAGCCAACTAAAACACCGCATGTGCGGGATACGCGAAACGCGCTTGATGCTTTAATTGCGGGGAAAATGCCCGCCGAGCCCACCACAAAAGTTTTCGGCTGCTCCATAAAATGGGCCGAAAAAGCGAGCTGGCTGCAAGAGGCACAAAACGAATGGGCCAAAGAGCCTGTAACGCTCGACAAACTTGACGAATCAGGCCTTAAAGCGCTTTTACAAAATAAAACGGACAGTCTTAAAGTCATTACCATATGGGCAACTGCCAATGGCGCCGGTTCAGCCGGATTACCGGCGTTTGTCGACATGAACCGGATGTACCGCCGCCGCGATTTTGAAATGATATCCATCAATGCGGACGGGATGGCAAAAAAAGACGACGCGCTTAAAACGTTGCATCAGTCGGAAGCATCGTTTATCAATTACATTTTCACGGGCGCCAAAAGTTCGTTAATTGCGGAAATCGACCCAAAATGGAACGGAGCTTTGCCCTACACGCTTTTAGTTGAGCCTGGCGGTAAAATTGTTTACGCTAAACAAGGGCCGGTAAGTGCTGCCGAAGTAAAAAAAGCGATTGTGGATGATCCAACTATCGGGCGGTATTATTAGATTAAATGTGTGTTTGCTTGATTTCCTATCACTATTATACCTATCATGCGATTTTTGCCGTACGAAAACTTTCATATTATTAGCGATCTAAAACCTGACGAAGTACAACAGAAATTAACGGAGGTGACGAGTTCAGACAGTGGTTATATTATCAGTTTTCCAAGGTCATATCCCGCCGGACCTAATACCCCGTTCACAGGCCATGTATCAAATAATACATTTGAAATCAAACCAAAGATAATTTACAGAAATGCATTTTTACCCCAGATAAGAGGTTCATTTGAAGCATACAATGAAGGCAGCAAAATAAATATTAAAATGACTTTGAATATTTTTGTTTTAACTTTTATGAGTATTTGGCTGATTGGTTCGGGTATTGCTTTTTTTCAACTTTTTCCGGAAATGGTAAGTAATCATCATAAAGCGCGTGATGCGGCACCTCCGTTAATGCTTTTAGTTTGCTACGGAGTAACATTAGGCGGTTTTAAGTCTGAAAGTATTAGTTCAAAAACATTTTTAACTGATCTTTTAACATAACGATAACGCGGTCGTCTTACCAATTTTGATTCAACCGGCCCCCTAATTACAATTTCAAAAAAACAATTTTTCCACTTTCATATTAATTTGCATTTTTATACCCGGAACTATTATTTCATTATCGTCAAACAAACCATATAAAAACCATCCATGGGAAAAGTAATTTTAGTTACCGGCGCTTCGTCGGGTATAGGTTTATCAGTGGCCAACGCCCTGCAGGCACAGGGTCATACGGTTTATGGTGCGTCGCGCAATATTGGCCGTTTAACGTCCCCTGCTTTTAAAACTGTGCAAATGGATGTTACCGACGATGCGTCCGTTAAGGCTGCGGTTGATTCGATCATCAAAGCCGAAGGAAAGATTGATGTGCTGGTGAACAATGCCGGCAATGGCGTTACCGGCCCCGCTTATGCTATGCCCGTTGATTATGCTAAAAAACAATTCGAGGTAAACTTTTTTGGCGTGATCCGCGTGAGCAGCGCCGTGATCCCGAAAATGATCGAAGCTAAGCAAGGACTGGTGATCAACGTAAGCTCGTTAGCCGGGCTGTTTGGCCTGCCTTACCAGGGCCTGTACAGCGCTTCGAAGTATGCTATCGAAGGTTATTCGCAAAGCTTGCGTATGGAGTTGAAGAGCACCGGCGTAAAAGTGGTGATCATAAACCCGGGCGACTTTAAAACCGACTTTACCCAAAGCCGCGAAAAAGTGCCTTTCCCGTTAAAAAATGAGCAGTTGGAGAAAGAGTTCAACACGGCTGTTGCCAGTATGGAAAAAGACGAAAGCGTTGGCGCCAACCCTGATGTGATCGGCAAAAAGATATGCCAGATCGTTGATTCGTCAAGCCCATCACACCGTTACCTGATCGGTGCTTTGGGACAGACCATTGCTGTTCCGCTAAAAAGGATTTTACCCGGCGGCCTTTTTGAAAAATTGATGAATGACCATTACGGGATAAAGTAAAACTATTAGTAATTCTGTTTTAATAATGGGATGTAAGTCTGATCGGGCTTACATTTTTTATTTTTGGGGTTGCATGTCTCAAATAGAACTTTTTCAGCACAATTTTTTTCCGGCCGATGACCTTCTTGTTTACCATCCGGGATTTTTTGATGTGCAGGAAAGTGCCGTCTTGCTGGAATCGCTGTTAAGCACCATTCAGTGGAAACAGGAAACCTTATTTATTTACGGCAGCCCGGTAAAAACGCCCCGGCTGACGGCATGGTATGGCGCTGAAGGTGTATCCTACACCTACAGCGGCAGGCAATTTTTTGGATTACCCTGGACCCCGGCTTTGCTTGAGATAAAAAGCCGGATTGAACCCGTCGCCCAAACGACATTTAACAGTGTTTTATTGAATTACTACCGGGATGGAAACGACTCCATGGGCTGGCACAGCGATGACGAGCCTGAATTAGGTGTCAACCCGATCATTGCGTCCGTCAACTTCGGCCAGGAAAGGCGCTTCGATCTCCGCAAAATAAATAACCATCAACAAAAACACAGTGTAAATTTAGCCAACGGCTCACTGCTCGTTATGAAAGGCGACCTGCAGCACCACTGGCAGCACCAGGTTGCTAAATCAAAAAAGGCGATGAGTGCGCGGATAAATTTGACGTTCAGACTTATAGCCTGACCCCAAGACTTACGAAGTTTTGGAAACTTCGTAAGTCTACGTTTTTAAAAAAAATTTCAAAATAAATTTGCGCAACCGATCAATTGCGTATATATTTGCAATTGATCGGTTGCAAATATATGCAAATTATGAGAAGAGACGTTTTCCAGGCTATTGCCGACCCTACCCGCAGGCAGATCATTAACCTGATCGCCCATCAAACTTTAACGCCAAACGGGGTGGCTGATAGTTTTGATGTAAGCCGGCAGGCAATATCAAAACACATACAAATACTGGCCGAGTGCGGCATCATCAGTATTAAACAACAGGGCCGCGAACGGTATTGCTACGTGCAGCCAAAAAAACTGGACGAAGTAACCGACTGGCTGGCAGAATTCCGCAAATCGTGGGAAAGCAGGTTTGATAAACTGGATGACCTGCTGGCCAATATGCAAAGCAAAACTAACGACAATAGTAAATCCCAATAGTTATGAAAAATCAAACAAAAATTACCGCGGAAAAGGGTGTACAGGAACTGTTTATCCACCGCGAATTTGAAGCGCCAAGGGAATTGGTGTTCAAGGCATTTAACGACCCTGAACTGATCACGCAATGGCTTGGCGCTTGCGATATGACGATGCGCATCGACTATTTTGACAGTCGCACCGGCGGCTCGTACCGTTTTATCCATTCAACCCCACAGGGGCAGGAGTATGCCTTTAACGGTACCATCCACGAAGTTTTAGAGCCGGAAAGGCTCATCCGCACCTTTGAATTTGAAGGTCTGCCCGACCGCGGGCATGTTGTACTGGAAACAGCGACATTCGATGCACTGCCTGATAACCGCACCAAACTGACCATACAATCGGTTTTCCGCTCGGTAGCAGACCGTGATGGCATCGTGGCTTCAGGCATGGAATACGGCGTAAACGATTCGCACAAAAAACTGGATGAATTGCTGGAGAAAATGATAAACCAACCTGCTTAATAATAATAAAAATGGACGTACTTGTTTTTGCAACCAGCGTTGAAAAACCGCGGCAGGTTAGCAGGGTTAAGCCCCTGCTGACCGCCGTACCCGCCATCAACGACTGGAACTTTGACCTGGAGGATTGCGACAATATTTTAAGGATAGAAGCGAAAGATGTTTCGCCAAGGTATATCGAATCGCTGTTGAAAACGGCGGGGTTTGAGTGCCGGGAACTGGAATAAACGACAAATCAGAATTAAGTAACAATAATTTTTATATTATCTGTTCTTAACTTTTCAAGTGTTTTTTGATGCTGAGAAATTTCCTTTCTTATCTCTTGTTTTCTTTGTTTTAATGTTTCCGAAGAATTGTACTCGTCCTTTAGTTCAGCAATCATACTTGTATAGTACTTTTCACCTTTGCTAAACTCATATTCTTTTTTCCAATTTTTTAATAAAATAACGACGCCTAAAACTAAAATGGGAACTAATGCAATAGCCCCCTCTCTGAGGGTATTGTCTTTTAGCAATCCTGCAAAAACTTCGAAAAAAGTAGTTAAACCTGTAGTTACTGTCGTGGTCGGGTTTCTGGTAAAAATATCCCCATCAGAGGTTAGGCCCATTTATAATTGCATCAGTTTTTTACTGTCGGTTCTATTATAATTACCTGATACAGTTATTTTATGATCGCCTTTAATGAAAGTAATTTTCTCTGATTTTTTAATTTTCCTGAAATTAAGATAAATTGTCCTTACAGTAATAAACAGAGGTAAAGCTGAAATAGCAGCCACACCTATTATCGTTAGTGTTCCCATTGTTTATTTTATAAAAAAGACTTTCAAACAGTAACGTGTAAAACTGTAATAAAGTTTAATGCAATAATAATTATAAATGTACGAAAAATCCAAAAATTTTTCTAGTCGAAAAACCAAATTATTTTTTTCAAACTGAAGTACCGTCACCTACTCCGGAAAGCTAAACTTCCCCATCAAAACGGCCGGGTTACTGCCAATATGCATCGGCTCGCCGCAAATCGCTTCGTTACCCAGCAAGGCGAATAAGATAGCTTCTTTCGCATCCGGGTTGATCCCCAACGCATCCGTTCCGCAAATTTTCGCCCCCGGCAAGGCGTTTTTTAAATAATCGACGATATAAATGTTCCGGGCGCCGCCACCGCTGGTGAAAATGCTTAGGTTATTCGCCTTAATATTATCCGAAATAAAATCAGCGATACTTTTAGCGGTAAAGGCGCTTAACGTACAAACCAGGTCTTCTTTATTTATGTCCACCGCGCCTGATTGCAACTGCGCGTTAGCGACATATTCCAGGTTAAACAATTCCGGCCCGGTGGTTTTTGGCGCTTTTTCAATAAAAAAGGGCTGAGCGAGCAAGGCATTCAACAGTGGTTCATTTACGCTTCCGGATAAGGCGATCTTTGAATCTTCGTCATAAGGCAAACCGAAATATTCCCGGCAGGCGGCGTCGATCAGCGTATTACCCGGGCCGATATCGGTACATAATATCTCCGAATCATGGGCATCGCCCTGAAGCCATGTAAGGTTGGCGATCCCGCCGATATTAAGCAATATGCGATTCTCACCAGCCTTACTGCCTAATATTACGTCGCCGTATAATGCCAATGGCGCCCCTTCACCGCCCGCGGCAATATGTTTTTGCCGGAAATCGCTGATCGTAAGTATGCCGGTTTTTATCGCCAGGTGGTCGCCGTCGCCAATTTGCAGGGTGGCATGGGGGTAGTCATCCTGCTGATGTAACCTTTTTGGGGCATGATAGATCGTTTGTCCATGACTGGCGATAAAATCAACGCTTTCGGGATTTACACCCCATTTGCTGAGCGCCTGCAAAACCAGGGCGCCATGAAAATTGCCGATAAACGCGTTAAGCAGGCAAGCTTTTTCCAAATCAACCTGCCTTTTGGCGAATACAGACTGAATCTCTTTTTTAAACGGCTCTTCGTAAGGGATAGTAGTAAATTGCAACAGCTTAAACTTGGTTTGAAAACCGCTCCCGGTAAAACTGCATAGCGCAATGTCAAGCCCGTCCAGCGAGGTGCCCGACATCAGCCCGATGCCGATCTTTTCCTTTTTTTGAGCTATTTGAAAAAGCTTTTGCAGATTTTGATTCATACCGCTAATACGGCATGAAGTTAGGCATTTGCCAACAGGTATAAAAACTAAGATGTGACCGCAGCGCCAACGGGCGAAGTTTTTTCCTGTCTTGATTGCATACTATTCACTTCCCGTTCAAAATAAAAAAGGAACAGCATGATGCCCAGCGTCATAAACTGGCTGATGGCCGCATACGAATCGGACAGTGGGTCCCTATTATGCCGGTGCGTGTACATGGCCCCGATCATGATGAGCATTAAGCCCGTAGTAGCCAGTGGCCCGGTCTTTAATTTAAAATGAAGCAGAACACCGATTGCGCCCAGCGCCTCGGCCGTCATTATAAAATATAAAAACCAAATGGCATACCCTGATTGCTTAAAAAACGCGATCATCTCGCCCATATTGGCTGCTTTGCCTTCGGTAGCGATGAGGAACGACAGACCAGTGGCCAGCGATACGCCCGTTAAAGTAAGTAGGATGAGTTTGTTGATCTCAAAGTCGTCACCATTCCTGACGGACAGGAAAATGCTGGTTACCAAATATCCCAAAAGAATCCGGGCAGGATACTTGCCCGAACTTACAATGCCGCCCAAAAGCCCGCTGATGAACTGATCTTTGATACCGGCAAAATAAAACACCCAGGTTATGACGGTTAACACAAGTACCAGCCAGATATATGCTGCTGCCAATTTGCGGGCCAGCAGATGATCGGGTTTAAAAATGAGGCTTAGCAAGGCGCCTCCCAATAGCGAACTGCTGATCAGTATAATTTCCATTGGTTAGTTTGTTTGTGCTGGGATGTGTATCGGTATCATCAGGATAGCGTTTACCTTATAGGATGAGTAATAAAGCATTTTGCCGTCGGGCGATACATAAGGGCTGCCGTTCGGGCCGCCGTCGTTCACCTGCGGGCCCAGTTTTTGCCCCTGCGTCCAGTCATCGCCCTTGCGGTAACTGATATAAAGGTCGCCGCCGCTGGCGAATATCAAATAGCGTTCATCGGGAGAGATGTACGGGTCGAAAATATCGCTGTCGCCATTTAGCTTAAGCTGGCGCGGCTTTTCGTAATGGTCGCCCTGCCATTTGGCCCAGTAGCCGCCCATGCCTCTGTTGCCATCCCGGTTGCGCGAGCAAAAACTGACCGTCCCCTTGCGCGTAAGACAAGGCGCATAGGCCACCACCCCGTTTACATTCACTGGTTCATCCAGGTGATGCACTTCGGACCAGCCACCATCAGCCAGCCGGTCAACATACCACAAATGGTTATTCTTTTGCCCGGCCGGCGCACCAGGTACAGGGCGGTTGGATACGAAGATCAGCCGCCTGCCATCGGGGCTCAAAAATGGATCCCAGTCCTTAAACTGACCCGAAAACGATGTTGTCTTCGGTGTTGTCCATTTACCGTTGGTCCAATGTGACACCTGTATTTTCAAACTGTCGCACAGGTATAGCGTTTTGCCGTCGGCGGTAAATGAGGGTGTCGATTCATCGTTTGGCGATGTTATCCCATCCTGCAAAAAGGCCTGCGGGCGGGCGTTGTTGTCGATGATCGCGGCGGTTGGTGTACTTTGCCCGAGCAGCGAGAAAATGCTGCACCAGGTAATTATCACACCGTAAAGTATTTCGCGCGATAACCAGGAGATGAATTGCATAATGTAATGTTGGCAGCCCCACCCTAAATCCCCGCTCGGTCCGCCGCCGCTAAAGCTATGGCGGACGAAGAAGGGATTTTTGGGATCAGGAGATTTATAGTTGATTATTATTTGCTTCGTATTGTCTGGCGGTAAGCAATTCTGCCTTTCGCCTTTTTCCTTTCGCCTTTCGCCTTAATTTATATCCTTACCCGCTTGCAGGGTGCTTACAAACCGGTCCATATTTGCCTTGTTAGCCGGGTCGGGGGCCTGTGCCTGTGCCTTCTGTGCAAAGGGCAATGCTTTTTTGTAATCGCCGATGGCCGAGTAAGCCCGTGCCATCCCCGCATTGGTGATAAACTCGTCAGGGTGCTTATCATAGTCGTATTTAAATATATCGAATGCATCCTTACCGCGCTTTGCGCGGGCCAGTGTTCTGGCATAAAAGTAAAGCTCGTTTACATTGCCGTAGGGTAGCGCCTTTTTCATGGCAGCATCGCCTTCCGCATTGCGGCCGAGGCTGTCTAAAACTGCCGATTTGGTGCTCCACGACTGGAAGCTTTGGTTGCCGCCAAAAGTTACGCTGGTAGCCGTGTCGGCCCACAGTAAGGCCTGATCGAGGTTGGTTTTATTTTGCGCACAAAAGCTGGCGGCCTGATCCCATGCCTCCCAGGTAAATCCCTTTTCGCTGCGCAATTCCCGGCGGAAAGCCTCCACCTGTGTTTTGTTTACGTCAACAGAAATCTTAAACGGAATGGCCAGTTTTTCCCATTGCAATTCTACAACCGCGCTCGCTGGCTGTTGGTCGGTAAACTCATATTTCAGCCATTCAACGCTTTTGTCAAGCGCTGCCGGTTTAACTTTTACGCGTAATGCATCTTCGGCAGGGTCGTAAAAAAAGCTGCCCCATGACGTATAGTTTTTTGAGAAGATTAGCGTACACTCATTCGGATCATAGGCAACAGTAAAACCGTATTTGCCAGCCGGCAGGGGCTGGCCTTCAATCATTACATCGGTTGAAAACTCTATCCAGGTGTTCTCGTTTGCACCAGCCCGCCATGGCGCCGATTTTGACGGACCAAAGCCCTGGTCCACATATCCAACGGGGATTAACTGCCCCCAGATATGGCCTTCGCGGCCCTTTACATGCGGGCGGTTATAATGTATCGTAACATCGGTAATGCCTATGCCTTCGCTCACGGTTGCGCGGCGGTTGCCGGCATCGGGCAGGGACGTTAATTGCGCATGCGAGCTGCCGGTGAAGGCAACCAACGCTGCGACGGTAAGCACCAGGGTGAAAAATATCTTTTTCATGATTGCAAGTTTTAGTTTGTGTTGATAATTTGATTTAAAGCTGATTCATAAGCTTCAAAACAGCAAAACTATTCAACCTGTACCCCATAATTTTTAATGGTTTGGCTGATAATATCAACCGCTTTATTTGCCGGATCAGCAGCAATCCGTTAAATAAACCACCCCGTTTATTGAAAACAGTTAGCCAAAACCAAAAACCTTTGTACTTTTAAAAATGAATTTTATAAAACGGATGCCTTTAACCACCCGGCTGCAATGGCTGGTTTGGATAGCGGTGTTTTTAATTACCTTTTTTTCAATACTCCCGGTTGACGGTTTTGCCCATACCAGCATATTTACGCCTATCAGTGTTTCCTTTTATTTGCTTGTTATCTATGGCAACATCGCTTTCCTGTTTCCGCGTTTGTGGGACAAGGGCTACAAAGTTTTATACATTATTTGCTCGGTTATACTTTTGGTGGGTGCAGGCCTGGCCCGCGGATATTTTATCGTTCGGCTAAATAATCAATTTTACCCTGCCGAGCACGAGCAGTTCACACTTGGCTCGAAGATGAATTTCATCGTTGCCGGGTTTTTGACTTATATGCTCAGCTTTGTTTTCCGTATCGCGATAGCTTATTTCACTTTAAAGCAGCAATCCGAAAAAATACTGGTGCAAAAAAGCCAGGCTGAACTAAACCTGCTGAAATCACAGGTGCAACCGCATTTTTTATTCAACACATTAAATAACATTTACTACGAAGCCTACCGCGAAGCCCCGCACACTGCAAAGCTTATCGAACGCCTGTCGGACATTATGCGCTATTTTGTGGATGAGAGCCCGAAAGACGAGGTTTCGCTAACGACGGAGATACAATTCCTTGAAAATTATATCGCCCTGGAGAAAATACGCATCAGGCATGGCATCGACCTGAGCTTTATCCAGGACTGCAACAAAGACCTGCGCATTCCGCCAATGTTGCTGATGACTTTTGTAGAGAATATTTTTAAACATGGGATTGATAAATCCAGCAGCGAAAACAAGGTGGAATTGTCCTTAGTACAGCAGGACGGTTACCTGATGTTCCAAACCAAAAATAATATCCCCAATCTTCCGGGCACTACGGAACATCGGGGCTTTGGCATTGAAAACCTGCGCAAGCGCCTGGCTTTTTTATATGGCGAAAACTTTGAACTGTATACTACCGCAAATAATGATGTTTTTACTGCTTTTTTAAAAGTGCCGGTTAGCCAATGAATTTAAGCTGCGTTATAATTGATGATGAGCCCAACGCGGTAAACCTGCTGGAGATATTGCTGAGGCAAAACACCAAATGGCAGCTGCTGGGCAAGTGTTACGACGCCCTGGAGGCCATTGCTTTTATGAAAGACCACAAACCTGACTTTATCTTCCTGGATATTAATATGCCGCAACTCACCGGGATGGAACTGGCCGGGCTGCTGCCGGATGAAACCAAGATCGTTTTTACAACCGCCTATTCCGAGTATGCCGCAGAAAGCTACACATTTCAAACGATAGACTATCTTTTAAAACCAATTACGCTGAAACGGTTCCTGGCTGCCATGCAAAAGATCGAGGCTTATTTTAGCAGTCATAATGGTGGCGATAAAGTCCCTGTATCAACCGGGCAGGAGTATTTCTTCGTAAAATCCGGCAAGGAGCTGAGGAAGATATTGCTTGAGGATATCCAATATTTTGAGGGTGAAAAAGAATACGTACGTGTGGTGACGCCCGCAAGTCAGTTACTCATTTACCGCCGTTTGAAGGATATTGACGAACAGCTAACCGCTCCGTTTGTGCGGGTGCATAACTCGTATATCGTCAACACCAAACAGATCAATAAGATACAGGACAACCATATTTATGTGGGCAATAAACAGATCCCGATCAGCGAAAAGTTTAAGGATAGGTTTATGGCGGTGATACAGCAAAGGATCTTCTGAACCGCTGATTCAGTTGATTTTTATGATTACGCTGATTTATGCATGTCGGTGATGGATAGACAATCCGACTTAAGACTTTCGACTCAGGACTTTTGACTCAGCTAATCCGGGCAATTGCCTTTGCGGCGGGTATCTACAATATAAATGATCTTCCAGCCGCCGGGCGTCTTCATCAGCTGAAAAACATCTACGCCGCAATGGCTGAACTTATCACCGAGGTAAAATTTGTACGGCGCCCAAACGCTGGCCAGGCTGCCATCAACTTTAACGGCATCAAAAACAATCCGTTCGTCATAAACCTGGGCATGCGGCGCGCCGATGGTTTTTGCAAAATCGTCGCCGCTATCGGTTGACAGGATTGCATTGCCATCCTTGCCGTCCGAAATGCTTTGGAGGATCATATTTGTGGCAAAGGTCGATTTCAGCAAGGTGCTGTCGCCTTTGCGCATGGCGTCGAATAGCGTGTTTACGGTTTGTTTGACAGAATCGGTTGCGGTTTGCTGGGCAAAAAGACGTGTTGATGCGATGAGCAGTGAGCTTATGAGCAGGGCTTTTTTTGTCATGGATTTCGGGGTATATTAACCGTGAAATCAAAGATATTGAATTATCCATATGATTTCTACCAGCAGAGATCATAATATAGCTAAACATTTTGGGTAGCATAAAAGCAAACCGGGCAGGTTTAATGCCCTTCTAATTTGAGATCGTTCGCTGCGCTCAGGATGATAAAAAGAACCGCCCCCGGCCCATTCCGCTGAATTCACACCGAAATTCACCATATTCACAACGGCGAAAAATATGAATTTGAGCAGCGGGATATTTGGTAAAAAACAATGGAAATGAAAAAGCTGATCCTTTGCCTGTTGCCGGTCATCCTGCTTTTAAAAAGTGTGGATGCACAGATCGTTTATTCCGCCTACTCTCAGAGCTATCCAAACGATAGTCTCGATAAACCCGGCAATATCGGCATCATGACCTGCGAACTTGAAATAAACAATGTGTTTTGGGACCTGGCGCCGAATGCGGTTACACGCAACTATCTTCAAAAAGACACGGCTTTTCTGCGAAACCGGCCAAAGGAATTTGTAGCGATCAATACTTTTGATACGGCGAAAGTGCACTTTTTTCTTCATGGTGTCAACAGATCAAATGCTGGTGAATGGGAATACCGGGTAATGCGCTGGCCCGATAAAGTGATTGTGCCCTGGATGCCAATTACCCGTTTCAGCGATAAAGTGGTGGATGCGATGTCGACTTATGGGCAAATGGCATACTTAGGCGGTTATTACCCGGGTATTGGAAACTGGATAGTTGTAGATGCCCGAAAGAAGGGAAGTGTAAATATCGAATCGACTTCAGTTGTGGCCTGGTGGCCGATAAAGCCCGCAGTTGCCGGGATTTATACCGCAGATGAGCTGAATATCTTTCTTACACGGCTGGCAAGGCCTTGGTCATACAAAATAACGCCCGAAGAAGCTTATAAATGGCATACGCATTATAAGGATGCGGAACTGGATTTAACAACCGGGCTGCCTAAAAAGTTCATAGCAGAGGCCAACGAAAACAACCTGGTCTTTTTTCTCAACTCTGAGATATACAAAAAAGAGCAGCTGCAATACCAGTTGGTAAGGGATAACGAGGTAATTATTACGTGGAAAGCCAACGATTTTGATGATGGCTTTATCTGGCTCCGCGACCTGAAACCAGGCGACTATAAGCTGAACATGCGCTACACCGCCCAGCCGGAGCATGTGGCCACCTATCTCTTCCTGGTTAAAACACCCTGGTATGCTTCCATCTGGTTTAAAATCGTTGTCTGGCTGTTAAGTGCGGTATGTATTGGATTTGTTGTACTCTATATAAAACTTTTGCGGCAGCGGGAAAAAACAGCCGAAGAGCAAGCCAATAAAAACAAAGTCCAACTGGAATTAAAGGCTATTTATGCGCAGCTGAACCCGCACTTTATCTTTAACGCGCTCAGCTCGATACAAGGACTCATCAATAAGCAGGATATTAAAGGTGCCAACAGTTACCTGTCGGACTTTGCCCGGCTTATGCGCGAATCGCTGAATAACAATAACAACGAGCAAACGCCGCTAAAGCAGGAACTGAGCATCCTGGACACCTATTTAAAACTGGAACAGCTTCGGTTTGGATTTAAGTATGAGATCACTGTGGATGAAAACATCAACGTTTATGATACCGATATCCCGTCACTGCTTTTGCAGCCCCTGGTTGAAAATGCGGTGAAGCATGGCGTATCGGACCTGGACGATAAGGGTTTGATCACTTTAAACATCCAAAAAGAACACGATAATATGACGGTGGTAATTACCGATAACGGTAAAGGTTTTTCGCCAAAGCAGGTAACCACAGGCTTTGGTTTAAAATTGACGAATGACCGTATCAAGCTGTTAAACGAATTTTTAAAAGGCCAGCAGATCAGTTTCGAGGTAAAAGGCAATTCGCCAACCGGGGCAAAAATATATCTTACTTTTAAAAATTGGTTTTTATGAGCAGTTTAACGATCTTAAAAACGGTGAAAGGGGCTTAAAAAAGCGCGGCCCGTGCGAATCCCCTCTTGAGAGGGGAGGAGGGGTGTTTTGACGAGCATGCGGGCAAACACACCCCCGCCACGACACGTCCAGCCGCACCCCCTCTCAAGAGGGGAGTTGTGGCAACGCAAACATTATCAACCAATTATTAGGTTAATGGGCCCAATCGCAAGCACATTTTTATAAACATGAAAGCGGTTTTAATTGACGACGAAAAACATAATATCGACAACCTGCGCGAGCTGCTTCATAGCTATTGCCCGCAGGTTGAAATAGCCGGCACGGCGGCTAACGCGGATGAAGGCAAACGACTGATCATGCAAATTCAACCCGGTTTGGTCTTCCTTGACATTCAGATGCCGCAAAAAAGCGGGTTCGACCTACTGAAGGAACTGAACACCTATGATTTCGATGTGGTTTTTGTTACGGCGCACGACCAATATGCCATACAGGCGATGCGTTTTGCTGCGGTGGATTACCTGCTGAAACCCATTGATATAAATGAACTGCAATCGGCGGTTGACCGGGCCGTAAAGCGGCAGCGGTTAAAGGAGCAAAACAGGCAGCTGGAAAACCTGATACACCTGCTGAAAAGCCAGCAGAACAAGGAAGATCAACGCATCGCGCTCAATACACTAAAAGAGACCCGTTTTGTGAAGACCGGCGACATCATCCGCTGCGAATCATCCAACAACTACAGTACTTTTTATTTGCAGGATGGGGAGCAACTGCTGGTTTGCCGGCCCATTTATGAGTTTGAGGAGCTATTGAAAGATTATGGTTTTATACGCTGCCACCAGTCGCACCTCGTCAACAAAAAATTTGTCAAAAGCTGGAAAAAGGAGTACGGCGACTTTTTGTTGCTGACGAACGGCAACGAGGTGCCTATTTCCAGAAACAAAAAGGAGCTCGTAAAAAGAGCGCTGGAAACCGCTTGAAAATATTTCTTCTGACGCAACGCGAATTATATTTTTAACATCTTGTGTAAAAAAAGCGAAGAATTTTAACACAGAGAACCACAAAGGAAAAAACACAGAGACCACAAAGGTTTAATAGTTCGTTATTTTTTTCTCCGTGGCTCTCAGTGCCTTCTCAGTGCTCTCTGTGTTAAAAAAATTTGAAAGTTATTTTATCTAAGATAAAGCGTTTATTTTAAACTGATTAACATATTAACCCAACATGAAAAAAAACATTATCATTTGCCTTATTGTGCTATCCGCTTTTGTTGCAAAGGCGCAACCCGCAAAGGATTATACCGATTTTAACAAATGGACCTATACGCTGGACAGCAGCCGCTACCAGGCGTCGCAGCGCAAAGATTATGCAAAGTGTATGGAGTTGATCAGTAACTGGTTAACCCGGTACGGCCAACTTTCGCCCCAGCTGCAAAGGAATTTTGCCACATGGAATGCGGTAATGTACTATAACCTGGCTTGTTATAATGCCCTTACCGGGCAGAAACAACCCGCGCTTGACGCTTTTAAGAAGGCCGTGGAGGCGGGCTACAAAGATTACTCATCCACACTTACCGACAGTGACCTGGACAGTGTACGCGACGAGCCGGACTTTAAAGTCGCCTTGCAAAAAATGCGTGAAAAAGGGGATTACCCATATGTACTAAAAAACTCAGGAGCCTACAGTAACGGGAATACCGGCCTGCCGGCATTTACCTACCAGGATGCTGGAGCGCCTGAACTGGTGGCTTTCAGGCAAAAATACAAACTGGATTCGGTGGCCGGCAATGGCGACGAGATCAGCAAGTTTAAAACCCTGTTGTTTTGGGTGCATAACGCGGTACGGCACGATGGCAACTCCAACAACCCCGCCCAGGTAAACGGCGACAGCCTGATCACGGTTTGCAAGGCGCAAAACCGGGGTGTTAACTGCCGCATGATGGCCACCATTTTACGCGATGCCTACCAGGCCGAAGGATTTAAAGCGAGGATTGTTACCTGCATGCCGAAAGATACGCTGGATAACGATTGCCATGTGATCGATGTGGTATGGTCGGATAAGCTGAACAAATGGGTTTGGATGGACCCCACCTTTAATGCCTACCTGCGCGATGAGAATGGCAACTATCTGAACATTGAAGAAGTGCGCGCCCGGCTCATCAGCGGCAGCCCGGTAGTGCTGAACGATGATGCTAACTGGAATAACAGGAACAAAGAAACTAAAGCGGAGTATTTTAATTACATGTCGAAAAACCTGTACTGGCTGAAATGCTCCATCAAAAGCGAATGGGACATTGAGACCTGGAAAAACGGCAAAGCAAAGATCGATTACATTAATTTGTACCCGGGCGGTTTTAACACCATTCACCAGGCAAAAGCGGAGGGGCGTACTTCTGTTGCCTATGCTATCAATAACCCGGCTTATTTTTGGCAGAAACCGGAGTAAAAAAAGGTTTGACCGGGTGTAATTCAATTGCCGCTGCTAATTTGTTTGCTTAGCTTATGCAGCCTGCGGAATTTGGCTAAAGCCTCATTTCGGTAACTCTTTTATCCGTCGGTTAAAACCGACGGCAATGAAAGTAAAAAAGGCTATTCCGCCTTTTCCGCCTTTGTTGGTGTTTTTCACCAACAAACCGAAATGCCTAACCCTAATGCGATCAGTGTATGGTTTAGATATAAATTCATCGTGCGAAGCATGTCGATTGCGCGATGCACGTAAAAAGCGTAGCGCCTGTAGAATGCCGTGCCGGTTTGGCGGTTTCCGTCTAAATGCCGGCACGCGGGGCATGTCGGTGGGGACACCGACACGGGGTGTAGCGTGTGTTCCGCCTTTGTTGGTGTTTTTCACCAACAAACCGAAATGCCTAACCCCAATGCGATCAGTGTAT
>Ga0210389_10000405_pt1 | contig 41086 bp, 37 predicted proteins | sample IncBWH28OmetaG_FD_160127 | JGI IMG/M metagenome (GOLD analysis project Ga0210389, IMG submission 160127) | Forest soil microbial communities from Barre Woods Harvard Forest LTER site, Petersham, Massachusetts, United States - Inc-BW-H-28-O ... | reverse complement strand
GGAAACCTGGAGGGCTGCGACAATAGCGGCTGTGGAGTGGTGTTTGAGATCATCCGGCAAGGGCGTTGATAAGGTTTCGTGATCTTGCTTCCTCCGAAGTTACTCTTCACATTCCCACCCAACATCGGGGAACCGCCCTCGCCAGAATGCTAGCCCACCGCAGCCGCGGCCAATGCAAAGCGCGCCGTAACCGTCGTGCCGTTTTCATTCGATTGAATCTCGAAGTGGCCACCGAGTTGTTTTACTCTTTCGCACATGCCTTGAATTCCCACTCCAGTTCTTGCTGGCTTCTGGCCTGATCTTCCTTTATTCGAGCTGGCCATGCCTTGACCGTTATCCCGAATCTGCAGACACACTTCCTCGGCAGAACGAGACAAGCAAATACTTGCTCTGCTGCTTCCCGAGTGGCGATGAATGTTCGTAAGGCACTCCTGCACGATCCGGAACATCGTCATCTCCATATCGCTCGGGAAGCGGCCCGCGTCGGTTGCTACTTCGAGCTGAACATCGATCTTGCTGCGCTCCGCAAAGCCTTCCACATACCAGCGCAGCGCGGATGGAAGTCCGGCTTCATCTAACAAAGGAGGATGCAGCAAGTAAGAAACGGTCCGCAATTCCTTGGACAGCTGCTCGACAAGATCGATGCTCTGCCGAATACCCTGGACGAAGTTAGAGTTCATACTCCGCGCCTGTTCTTCCAGCGGCGTCAGGTTCATCTGCACCGCAACCAATATCTGACCGGAGCTGTCGTGGAGATCGCGGGCGATGCGGCGGCGTTCTTCGTCCTGCGCCCGAAGCAATCGTCTCGAGAGTTCGCGTACGGTTTCGGCTTGCTCCAGCAAAGTCTGGTTCTTCTCCTCAAGCTCCTGCGTGCGCATTTTGACGTGCGCCTCAAGCCTTTCCCGCAGCTCCTTTTGCTCGGTCATGTCCAGACCCGTGGCAACGATCATGACAATATTTCCGGCATTATCGATGACCGGACTCAGGGTCCGGTCTGCGAAGCGCTTAGATCCGTCAGGCAGACAGAAATAGCACTCTTCGCGCACCAGTTCGCCGCTTGCAGCTTTGGCTACGCTGTTCTTCAGGACGGCCACTTCATTGGGCAAAGGCGACCACCAGTGTTCCCAAAGCTTGTGGCCGATTAATTCTTCGCGCTCGCGCCCCGATGTCTCGATGGCAGCCCGATTCGCGTCCACAATAGTTCCATCCAGGGTCAGCAAGACCAGGAAGGAATAGGTCTGGCTGAATGCCGCTCTCAGCTGGGCTTCCCGCTGCTGCAACGCAAGCTCCATTCGTTTGCGCTCGGTGATGTCCCGGGCAATTTTGGAAGCGCCCACAACCCTGCCTTGTGAATCTCGAACCGGAGATACGGTCAGAGAAATATTGCGCCTCTCCCCCGACTTGTTCACGCGAACTGTTTCGAAATGCTCGATACGTTCGCCTTTCCTCAGCCGCCTGATGATCTCTTTTTCTTCATCCTGCAGCTCCGGCGGAATGATGATCGTGATCGGTTGTCCGATGGCTTCTTCGGGAGTGAATCCGAAGATGTGCTGAGCTCCGGCGTTCCAGGTTTCGACGATTCCATTAAGATTCTTGGAGACGATGGCGTCATCCGAGGATTCCACGATCGCTGCCAGTTTATATCTCGCCTGCTTGGCCTCCCGCCGCTCCGTGATGTCTTCTACCACTACGATGAAACGTTTGAGCCGTTGACCAAGGTCGCGCACTGCCGAGACCCTCACGCTTACCCATACCGCCGACCCGTCCTTGCGAATGTAGCGCTTCTCGCCGGAATACTGATTCGATAGTCCAGCTCTCATTTTTTCGAATTCCGCAAGTTCGGCGGCCAGGTCATCGGGATGCGTGATGTCCTGAAATCTCATCTTTAGCAATTCGTCTTTGCCGTAACCGGTAATCTCGCAGACTTTATCGTTCAAGTGCAGCCAACGGCCATCGGGGGTCTGATGCGCAACTCCCAATTCCGCCAACTCGAAAGTCGACCGGTACATTTCCTCGCTCTCGCCCAAGGCCTGCTCCAAGGCTGCGCTGCGCTGCAATATCTCCTTGGAATCGATCGGACTGCCTCCCTCCCGCTGGGAACGTTCTCCATCAAAAAACGGCTGGTGGAGGCTGACGCTGTTTAATGCATCCACCAGATCTCTGGCGATGGATGACTTCACCACGTATCCCACTGCACCAGCCTTGAAGGCCTGCCGCACCATCTCCGGGGAATCGTGTTGACTGAGAATCAGGACTTTCGAATCAGGAACCGTAGCGCGGATTACGTGAGTCGCCTCCAGCCCATTCAGCCGCGGCATGCTCACGTCCATGACGATCACGTCGGGATTTAACTCGCGGGCTTTTTCGACCGCATCCTGCCCGTCAACCGCCTCGCCGCATACGTCAAAATTTGATTGGGCCTCGATGATCGAGCGTACGCCCCGGCGGACGACTTCATGGTCATCAACGACTAGTACTCGCATATTCACGTTTCGAACTAATGTCAGTGAGAACGGATCTTGCAAAAATCATCTCTTTCGAAAACCATATCTCCATAAAGAGATCCGTTCTCCAGCGTACCGCTCTCTGGAGACGCCGAATCGCGGCTTTGTGGGATACAGTAGACCCAGAACGCAATTTTTTGATGATACCCACGTGGCTCGACGGCTCTTATACAGTAAATCCTGTAGGAGCATCGCGGCGGCGCTGATGGCGCAATGTTCTCCCCGGTCCTGATCGAACAGATCCGGAAATCTCTTGGTCACTGCGGCGACGGCGGATCTATTTCAGGCTGCGATGGCTTTAGCTGCGGCCTCAAAACGCGGCGCCAACCGGACCCCTAGGAAGGGGCGGAAGGGCTTTATCGCGATTGCTCTTTCGCCTCAGCGCGCAATCTTTCCCATAGTTCGTGTACTTGGCCTCTTGTCTCGCCAAGGGGCCCGGAATTGTCAATCACGTAATCCGCGACCTTGATTTTTTCCGCTTCGGGCAGTTGCGCGGCCATCCGGCGCTCAACTTCTCTGCGTGCGCTCTCCAGCCCCAATTTATGGCGCGCAGCGAAGCGGACCACTCGTTGCTCGTCATTGCAGGTGACCACCAGCAGTCTGTCGAACCGCTTCGCGGCTCCTGCCTCAAGAATGAGCGCAGCCTCCACGATGGCAACGGCATCCGGGTCCTGACTTCCCATCTCCTCCATCCATTCTTCCTGACTGCGGATCACCGCGGGATGAACAATTCGATTCAACTCTTCCACCCGTGAGATCGATCGAGATGAAGCTCCAGAAGATTCTGCGGAGTTCGCCCCGGCGGACTCGTCGCCCGGACCGAAAGCAGCGTCCGCAAGTTTGGCCCGGTTCACGGTGAGATCAGGATTGAGAATCACGCCGCCAAAGTGCCGCACCACCTGGTTGTAGACCGGCTGACCAGGCAGCATCAGATCGTGCGCGATGCGGTCGGCCTGCACCACGCATGCGCCCAGTCCGGCGAACATCTCGCCGACCACCGACTTCCCCGATGCAATCCCGCCCGTGAGCCCAACTTTCAGCATGAAGTTTTCAAGGGTTTACCGCCGAGGTCGCAGAGCACGCCGAGAGATTCGTGATCTTCGGAAATTATTTCTCGGTGCATCTGGCGTTCTCGGAACCATTTCTCAGGCGCGTGTTAACTCCGGCATGCGATTGCCGCGACGCATTTTCGCCGCTTTCACCGTGTTGTACATCAGCATCGCGATGGTCAGCGGCCCCACTCCGCCTGGGACCAGTGTCAGCGCTCCCGCGATGTCAGCTACTCCCGGATGCACATCGCCAACCAGGGTCGATCCCTTCGTCTTGAACGTTTCTTCGCGCCTGGCATTACCCGCGAACAGACCCTGAAATTCCGCGGCGTCCGTCACCTTATTCATGCCAACGTCGATCACAGTGGCGCCAGGTTTCACAAAGTCTCGCGTGATCATCCCCGCGCGGCCGATGGCAGCCACCAGAATGTCGGCGCGGCGGCAGACCCCCGGCAGATCGCGTGTCTTCGAATGGCATACAGTCACCGTCGCGTTGGCATTGAGCAACAGCATGGCCGCCGGCTTGCCAACGATGTCGCTGCGTCCCACCACCACCGCTTCCTGCCCCGCGATCGCAATGCCGCTACGCTTGAGAATCTCGATGACTCCGGCAGGCGTACATGGCACCAAACCCTCGCGCTGCGTCGAGAGAAAGCCCACGTTAACCGGATGGAATCCGTCAACGTCTTTGCCAGGATCGACGGCCATCAGCACCTGTTTGGAATGGACCTGCTGGGGCAGCGGCAGTTGCACGAGGATCCCGTCAATTTCGTCGCGGCGATTGAGATCATGAATCAAAGCCAGCAGCTCACCGGTAGACACGTTTGGAGCGGGCGTGTGCTGTTCGCTATAGAGACCGACCTCCTCGGAAGCCTTGACCTTGCCGCGCACGTAAATTTCTGACGCCGGGTTATTGCCGACCAGCACCACGGCTAGTCCGGGACGCACTCCAGCGGACGCCATGGCCGCAACTTCTGCGGCGACTTCCCGGCGGATGTCGCTCGCGATTTTCGTGCCGTCGAGTATTCGGGCAGGCATAAGTTCGATTCCCTTGAGATTCTAGCGCATGGACTGGCGGACGTTTCACCATGAGCAAAGAGACACCGACAATCCCCCGATTTTTCTTCATGTCTCCGTGACTCTGTGGTGAAATGTTCCTGAGCTTTTGGCGTACAATTCTCGTCATGCTTGCCAAAGAGTTGCTGGAAATTCTGGTCTGCCCGGCCTGCAAACAGGCTCTTGAGTATCGCCAAAATCCCGAGAGTCTGAAGTGCACGCAGTGCCACAGGGTCTACGCGGTCAAAGATGACATCCCCATCATGCTGGTCGACGAGGCCACCATCGAGAGCGCGTAATTCCGGTGCTGTCCGCCCACGGACCACCGATCTCTCAATTTTGCCCCAACCAAAACCTTGATGTCGGTGAGCAACAGGCTGGCCTGATCGAAGTTGAAGCAGCTGTCCGTTCATCCCAGCGCGACTTTTTTCAGCAGCCGCAAATCTGCTACAAACTTTTACACTCGCCTGACATTTCCTGACATTTTTCTCCGCTCCCATCGCCTTCTCAACGTCCACCTGGCGCAGAATCAACTCCGTGTCAGTTTCCCGCCCTAAATGACACTTAGTGTCAGTTCTGAGACGGGAAAGGTACCAAAGGAACCTTACCGGACTCCGGGTCCTCTCGGTAAGATCCTCGCAACTTCCGATGTTTAGAGGGGTTTATGAATCTAAAGCAGCTGACTTTACGTATATGAAACTAGAGGGCAGCTACGGCAGCAGAATTGCATGCAACTTCAATGGCTGCCGATGAGTCTAATAAGCAATTGTGGCAGGTAGGTCGGAGTCGGAGGTGATGACGGCCATGTGGGAAACTGAAGCGATGAGTGGAATGAATTTCGACAGAATCAATAACGACAAAGACAGATTCACGGCGACCGAACTCGCAGCCCTGCGCAGCGACCTGATGCAGGGAGGCATGATCGATTCCTACGAGGCCGCGGAACTGCTCCAGGTTTTCCTGATGGGCCGTGGCTACGGAGTCTCGCCCAAAGCAGCTCTCGATGCCGCTGGCCGTGTCGAGATGGCCGGGTGCGCGATGCCCGTCCTCCAACATGAACTGGAGAATCTCGCGCTGGTCATGTAACGGTCTATGAAACATTTGTGCCCCGCGGGCCGGTGACCCCGCGGAGTGCAGCTAAGAACAAGGTTTTTTGACATTCTGGATCGGCACGTCGAACCAAGATAGCCGAACCAGTTCCACGCAAAGAGAGCCGGGCCAACCAGCCCGGCTTTGTGGTGTTTGGGTTAGATGTTAACTCGTCCTCGAGGGGCTGGGCCACACATCGTCTGCTGGTCTTCTTCGTGCACAGCAGGAAACAGGCTGCGCCACCCTTCGCGATTTTCGAACGGTGGGTACCTCGGACCATGGCACCGCCGTTATTTCTTCTTCGCTGCCGCGGCCCTCGCTGCTCTCTCCTGCAGCGACAACATCACCACTTGCAGCATGTCGTCCTGCGGCGCGGGCTTCCCGGTCCAGATCTCGAACTGGCGGGCCGCCTGGTGGACGAACATTTCGATTCCCGGAATAATCTGCGCGCCGCGTTGCTTCGCCAGTTGCAGCAGCCGGGTTTCGAAGGGATCGTAGATCATGTCGAAGACGTAGCGGGCGTTGATTTCTTTTTCTTGTAGCGGACTCTCGCCCTTGGTTCCCATTCCGACCGGCGTGGCATTGATGATCACATCGAAGGAATATTTCTTCAGATCAGCGCGTTTCACCGACCGGGCATGCGCTCGCCGCGCCAGCTTCTGCGCCGGCGCCGCGCTGCGGTTCAGGATGAACACTTCGGCCCCGCGTTCCTTCAATCCAAAGACGGCCGCTCGCGCCGCTCCTCCGGCGCCCAGCACCAGGATTTTCGCGTCTTGAATCGTGCTCAAGCGCCGCTCCAGCGGCCGCACCACTCCAGACGTGTCCGTGTTGAAGCCGTAAAGCTTTCCATCCTGCGCCCGCACGACCGTGTTACAGGCGCCAATCTTCGTGGTATGGGAATCAGTGTTATCTAAATAAGGAAGGATCGCTTCCTTATACGGCATCGTGATGCTCAGACCGTGGATCGGAATCTCCCGCACGCAACTCAGCAAATCTTTCAACGTCTTGGCATGCAGCGCCAGATAAACGGCGTTTACGTTCTCCCGGCGGAAGGCCGCATTCATAATCGCGGGCGAGAGCGAGTGGCTGACCGGATCGCCGGCAACGCCATAAACCCGCGTCGCGGCGTCCACCGTATCAATGCGATAGACGCTCCGCAATTCCTGTGCGGTAACCTGGCCGGGCGCAGTTTCTTCTCCGGGACTGACGGCCGCGAAGGTAAACACGCTGCCGGCGCGCACTCCCAGCACGCGGCTAATGATCCCTTGCTCGCCCATGCACACGCCAATGATGGAATGGTTGTCGCTCTCGCGCCCCAGAAACTTAATCATCGCAACGTTGTCGGAGAGCGTGACCGCCGTGCTCACCACTTTGTAGAAATCCGCCGGAAAGGCGCGCATCTTTTCCAGAGTCTCGTCCAACTTCTTCGTTCCCCGAAAGTCGTGGAACGAAAGTATTAGGGCGGCGCGCGACCGCAGCTTCTGCACCTGATCCGGTTTGCATTTCAGCGCGGTCTGGAGTTCCAGGTCTACTAGCTGACATCCTGCGGCTGCGGCCTTTGCCAGAATGTCGAGCTGGGAAGCGATGGAACCACGAAACTTGCCTCCACTGGCTACTCGGCGGCAGGTAGCGATGATCGAAAGTCCCGAGTGAGTTTCCAGAAAGTGCTTAATCTTCGGTAGAGCCAACGCCGGCTTCGAGATATGATCTAACCTGAACTCAAGAAAGGAGTTATCACGGATCAACCCTTCAGCCTTCTCCACCAGTTCGGTGGCATCGGAGGCGGCTACGGCGACGCAGACCCGCGGCAGCCGTAACGGCAACAAGCGCGGCGGATAACTCTTGGCAGCAGAAATCATCTTGAATCAATAGCTTCGGTTTGGAGCAAAAGGTCCGGCGCGAATCTTACAGGGGTCGAATTATAGATGCAACTGTCTATTCACAATTCGCCGGAAAAAACTGTTTGCACATTCCGTCTGACACCCTCGTAACCTTGACCCCCTCTTACCCCCTTGTTACCTTCCCCTTGGAGCATTGCTTCCATGGCATTTGACTGCGGAAGGACGCTAAGCGTGTCTCTTCTCGGAGGTAACATGAAGAAAATAGGATGGTTAGTATTGGTTGCCGCAACCGCAACCTGGGCTCAGACGGCAGCGGACACCAGTGTAGCCAGCGCTGCTACACCAACGGGGACGATCCCCACGACGGCCAGCTTCCCGATTCAACGGGTTCAGATGCCCACTTACGCAGATGTTTACTGCGCTGGTTTCATCAGCCGCCAGATCCTGCCCGACGCCAACTTCGTCGCGGGAGGCCTCGAAACTCCCACGACCACCAAGTTCGTCAAGGATGACATCGTCTTTTTGCAAGGCACCGGCTACACCACGGGTGCCGAGTATGAAATTATCCGCGAACTGCGCGACATCGATGAGTATGAAATGTATCCGGGACAGCGCAAGCTGATGAAAGCTACCGGGCAGCCCTATGCCGAGATTGGCCGGGTACGCGTTATCGATACTCGCAGCAGAGCGGCCGTCGCTCAGATTGAATATGCCTGTGATCCCATCAATCCCGGCGACACCGCCATTCCTTTCGCCGAAAAAGCTATGGTCAGCTTTCATGCACCCTTGCGCTTTGACCGCTTCCTGCCCACAGCCAGCAAGGTTTCCGGCCGCATCGTGATGGGACGAGACTTCGACTCTGTTCTGGGCACTGGCCAGAAAGTTTATATGAACGTAGGAGCTAACCAGGGCATCAAGGTAGGCGACTACTTCCGCGCCGTGCGCAGCTACGAAGCCGACCTGAACGATCCCGTGGATTCGCTCTCTTTCAAGGCCGCGCTCAGCGAAGACACGCAGAAAAAGCAGGCGTCCGTCGATCCGAATTTCTTGACCAAGGGCAACGGCCCGGTCATTCACGTCCGCGACCTGCCGCGCCGCGCCGTGGGCGAGATCGTCATCATCGGCACCACGCCCACTACCGCAACCGGAATGGTTGTGTTCGCCATGGAAGACGTTCACGCTGGCGACGGCGTTGAGCTCGACGAACAAACACAAGCCCAGCAATAACCTTCGGAAGCATCACCACCGCAGTCACCGGGGACGGCCAACCGTCCCCGGTTTTGCGTCGTTCTTGTCAGTGGTGGTACGACACGCACCTGTTCTACGGATCTGCCGTCATATCGTCTTCGACCGCGCGCCATCACGCCTCCCCTTGGACGTGTCCCAGGGACACGTAATTTCGCCGTGGATCGAAATGGTTTCTTCACGATGGTTATCCTCTCTAAATGCTCCGGGCCTTTGGTCTTAAGCGCGGCAATCCTACTTCCGAGAGGATACAAGCCTCAGGTAGTCGAGCTCTCGGGGACGGGCACACCTTGGGCGGGTTACAACTTGCCCTTCCCCGCCGTCCCCCGCATGTTCACCCAACCTTGACAGCACTTTCGGGCCGTTTCATTTTGCCTGTGAAAGGCGCAAGATGTTGGATAAAGTGGGCCGCAACGTCAGAGCGCGACGCAACATCCAAACGTGGGGACAGCCGAGGGTTGTCGCCGAAGAGGACTGAGACCGAGAATGAATTCCGGGGAACAATCACATCACGAAAAAAATCGGACTCCCGCCGGAGCCGAAGCTAATAGTGCAGCAGCCGATGACGAGGCCCGCCTAATCCGCCGCCTGCAAGTGATGATCAACATGGTCTCCTCCGTTATCAGTCAGGATCCCAGCCTCACCGTCGAAGAAGCCTCCGAACTCGCTGCCGGCGCCAAGCGCGCCGCCCTCGCCATGTTCCCCGATAAAGAACTCGCCTACGATCTGCTCTACAAACCCCGCTTGCAGCGGCTGATGCGAGAACGTTTCAGGCTGCAGTAGTTAGAACTCATCCGGGGAAGCCCGGCCATCGGCTCAAGAATCAGGCGGCTATCAGCCATCGACTTATTCATCCACCACAGAATTCCGCAGCGTCCCTATGCCCTCGATGCTGATCTCCATCACATCTCCGGCCACCACCGGTCCCACACCGGCCGGCGTTCCTGTCGCGATAAGATCTCCTGGCAGCAGCGTCATCGCTTGCGAGATGAAACGAATCACCACATCCAGCGGAAAAATGAAGTCCTTCGTATTCCCCGACTGCCGCACCGCGCCATTCACCCGCGTCTCCACTCCCACCCCCGCCCACGGATCAAGCCCATCCACCACCACCGGCCCCACCGGACACGACGTATCAAAGCCCTTGGCGCGCGCCCACTGATCCTCTTTTCTCTGGATGTCGCGCATGGTCACATCGTTGAGGCACGTATAGCCGAGAATGTACGGTCGCACGTCCTCATCATCCGCCAATAGATGGCATTTCCTTCCGATGACTACGCAAAGTTCGCCTTCATAATCCACACGCTGCGAAATCTTCGGTCTTTTCACCACGCCGCCGGGCGCCAGCAGCGCGGAGTTTGGCTTGAAGAACAACAGCGGCTCCGTTGGTACTTCACTTCCCAGCTCCGCCGCATGTTCCCGATAATTTCGTCCCACGCAAACAATCTTCGTCGGCCGCACCGGCGGCAGCAGCGTTGCATCATCCAGCGCAATTGCTTCGATCCGGCGCGTACGTAGTCCCTCGACGTCGCCGTCCGATTCGTCTGGCGCCGTCAGCAAAACTCTCACAATCGAGTCGCGCCCCGCCACCGACTCGACCAGCCCGTAATGAGCCTCTCCATTCAGTTGAAAGCGGCAATATTTCATGGATTCTATCTAACCACGAGACCAGGAAATCCAGCCAGAAGTTTCCTAGTCCCCCACCCTATAATTCGGCAGGCCTGCTAACGAACGCGATATTAATCACGGAACTCTTTCGCTCACTTCCTCCGACCGCCCGCTCTCGTTCCCGCGCTGATCTACAGCCGTTATCGAATAAAAATAGGTCTTTCCCGCGACAACCTCTGCATCGCGAAACGCGGGGGTCTTCACCAATTCTGAATTAAACTTCATTGCCACTTCCCCTGCCTCGTGACGGTAGACGTTGTACCCATCAAGATCCGCATCGCTCACTGGCGTCCAGATCAGGTCGATGAAGGCCTGCTGTCCTGGCCCCGAGAATACCGCCTGCACTCTAGCAGGCACCGCTGGCGGGAACACATCATGCGCGAACACTTTTACCTCGGCGGTGTCATCCCCTTCCACCTCCACCGGGGCCTTTCCGGCCAACTCGATCACGCTTACCACCGTGCCCCGATAAAGATATGTGCTCTCCCACTCGAAACTTTCATCCAGAAACGAAGTGCTGCTCTTCTCAAGTGCGCTTGCCCCCAGAGCGCACGCCGCAGCGTCTACATCTGCGATCTTCGTCGGACTCGAGCTTCCATCCAGCCGCCGGTAAATCCGGAAGAGATATTTAACGCCGGTTCTCCCGGCCGTCTCGTGACACTCCCACGAAACCATCACTCCTTGAGAGACCGGCCGTGCCGCAAACTTGCTGAAGGGTGGCAGCGTCGGTACCAGCGGCACCCGCACCTGATTAGAAATTCCTGCGCCTCGTCCTGCCGTATTCAGCACTTCCACCGCATAGGTGGCAAAGTCGGTCGCATGTTCTTGCTCGATGGTGGCAGGCAAAGTGTCAGAAAAACTGGCGCCAATTTTCTTTGCTGATGCCTTGTTTCCCTTTTGAAAATCCGCCGGGGGCACGACCCGTCCCACTTGCGCGCCACATTCCTTAAGAGATACCGCAACGCTGCGGCAAATCTCAGTTTTTCCTAAATAGCGCACGCTCTGCCGGTCCGTTGTCCGCGCCGGAATCGTCCAGTTGAGCGTAACTTTGTCGCCCTTGCGCGCCGCCCGCAGATCGGTCGGCGGTTTCGGCAACTCCAGAGATGGCGCTTCTGGCGGACCAATCGAAGCGCACCCCGACAGGCAAGCAACCGTTCCCACGAGCAGCAACAAAGTTCCCGTCGAAGCTTTCATGCGGAAGATATGGACTACCTCAGCTCCAAAGAGCGCACTGGGCACTGACCACTGATACCAACTGACTTACCCCGCCAACTCTCTTACTGCTTCCCGAAACACCTTGCTGTGCAGATCCACATCGTCTTTTTCCGTCTGCGGCGACATCAATGCCATATTGTGGAAGGGTGTCAGAAGAATCCCCCGATTCATGGCATAGAGATGCATGAACCGTTCCAATTCGAAGTCCATCGCATCATGCGCCTCCGTCCCATTCTTCGGGGCGTCCCCCGCAAACATATATTCCGCGCGGCATCCCAGCCGCGTTACCTGCCACGGCACTTCCGCTTCCGCAATGGCCTTCGCCACTCCGAGAGTCCAGCGCTCGGCCAGCGGAATCATCCGGTCAAACGCTTCCTTCGTAAGAACTTTAGTCAACGTAGCGCGCATCGCCGCCAGCGACAATGCATTCCCCGCCAACGTTCCCCCGATCCCGCCCACATCGCAGTCTTCGAGCTGATGTGCTGCCGCAATCTTGTCCGCAACTTCCTGCGAAAATCCATACGCCGCTCCGGGAATTCCTCCCCCAATTGCCTTGCCAAACACCAGCACATCCGGTTCCAGATTCTCCGCCCGCGTGTAGCCGCCCGGCCCCGTGCAGATCGTATGCGTCTCATCAATAATCAGCAGCGCGCCATGCTTCCGTGTCAACTCCCGCAGCGCAGGATGAAATCCCTTCTCCGCATGCACGATTCCGACATTCGTCATCGCCGGCTCGGCCAGCACGCAAGCCACATCCCCCGCTGCCAGCTCGCGCTCCAGCCCCGCCACATCGTTAAACTCCACCACCCGCGTCGTAACCGCCGGATTTACCGGCGGCCCAATATTCCCGCGCCTCGGGCCAGCCACGCCATTGCGGTCCAGCGTGATGAATGTTTCATCCACCGTCCCGTGATAGCACCAGTTGAAAACCAGAATCTTCGCCCGCGCTGTAATCTGTCGTGCCAAGCGAATTGAAAACCGGTTCGCGTCCGTCGCCGTCAAGGCAAACTGCCAGTAGGGCAGCCCGAACCGCTTCGCCAGTTCCTCCGCGACAAAAATCGAATCCTCCCCTGGCAACATGAGCGTAATCCCGCGCCGCGACTGCTCCTCCACCGCCTTCACCGTGGCAAACGGAGAGTGCCCCGTCACTGCCCCCGTGTCCCCCAAACAAAAATCGGCATACCGGTGCCCGTCGACATCAAAAAAATGAGCCCCCTGCGCCTCCCGCACAAACGGAGGAAACGCTCCTGCCCACTTCACCATCCAGTTCATCGGTACGCCTGCCAGCAGCGACTTCCGCGCCCGCTCGAACAAAGCCTTCGACTTCGGCCGCTCATCGACAAACTTCTTCTGCTCGCGAGCCATCAGCGATGCAAGCCGCGCACGATCAATGTTTTTCATAGACGAGGCAGAATAGCAGACGGTGAGCAAGTTGAGATAGACGACTAGGTAGAGATAGCCCGTGTGGGTCGGACACTCCTGTCCGACAAACGCAGGCACCGTGAAGATTCTTGCGGGATTCGAACGGAATGCGCAATCGCTCTAGGTATTGGGTGGTGCGCTCCCCGCCAACTCAACCCCTGCCACAATGAACCAGATAACCTGGCCCACCATCACAACCGTCATGCCATGAACATCGAGCCGCAGATGACCGATGCCAATCCCAACAATAATGAGAGGCGCAACAACGCACCCGTAAATTGCGACGCGCCGGCCGAGTCCTCCATTCCGTAGCACGGAGACCGACCAAAGAATGATTGCGATCGAGCTGCCGATGGAATAGATACGCGAAAAGGCCTGATTGATCTGAAAGATTCCCGAGATCACTATCTGCCACTGACGCGCAGCCTCAGGAACGTCGCGCATCATATGTTTCATGATGTCCGGCACAATGAATCCGCTCACCGCCGCCGCGATCATTACCGCAACGCACGCGAAGCCGTAAGTGACGATTGCAGCGAATGATATCCGGTCGGGAGCAACCAGGCGCCGCGTAAGCCCGCATGCACCTAAAAACAGCAGAAGCACGCCAAGCAGAGCAAGGCTGTGTGCGACGCCCGAGACAATCGACAAGTGCGCGACCTGATCCGCTGTCAGCGAAGCCGCTCCCCTGGGATGGATAGCCATCGTGACAATGCCGCCCAGCGAACCAGCAATAAGAGCAATTCCAGCTTTACGATCATCTGTCATACTCGACACTCTAGACATAAGTCGCTGGCGTGTGAAAGTGTATTTTGCGAAGAGTCCGAGATACGGAACAAAGGCGCCTACTATGTCCAGAAAGCCGGAGATGTGAGGCATGAAGGCCCGGAGAATCAAGCCTAAGGCTGCAGCGTCTCGTCGAAAAACCGATAGTCGAATTCTGCGAACGCGCGATGCGCTTGGGGACGCTCTGGTCGCGCTCATGCGCGAGAAGGATTTCGACGAAATCACCGTGCAGGATGTGCTGGACCGTGCAGGCGTGGGCCGCTCAACCTTCTACGTACACTATCGCGACAAAGATGATCTGTTCCTCAGCGACGTCGAGGATGTTCTCGAATGGTTTTCGACCACGCTGAAACAGCAAGGCGCCAGCCCGAAGCGGCTCCTGCCCGTGCAGGAGTTCTTCACGCACATTCGTGACGTGCGAGAGTTCTATGCGGCACTGGTGAAGTCAGGGAAAGTGACGGACGTGCAAGCCCTGGCGCGAGGATTCTTCGCGCGCTCCATGGATGAAAGATTACAAATGGCAGGCGTCCAGATCGATCCAGCACAACGATCTGCCCATGCTCACGCTTTGGCAGGAAGCTTTTTCTCACTGCTCGACTGGTGGATCGACAAAGGCATGAAAGCCGATCCCAAAGAAATGGACGAACTCTTTCATCGCATAGCCTGGAACGGGCTGGCAGCGCAGGGATCGTGACCGCGCTACTTTACCCTCTTCCCCTCTGCCCTGGAGAGAGCTGCCTACAGAATGTACCTCGACAAATCCTGATCCTTCACAATATCCGTCAACATCTTCCGCACATAATCCGCGTCGATGGTCACATGCTCGCCTTTTCGCTCCGGAGCCTCGAAACTCAACTCATCCAGGACACGCTCCATAATGGTATGCAGCCGCCGCGCTCCGATATTTTCCGTACTTTCATTCACGCGAAAGGCAAAGTGCGCAATCTCCGAGAGCGCCTCGGGAGTAAACTCCAGCTTCACCCCTTCAGTCTCCAGCAAAGCCGTGTACTGCTTCACCAAAGAAGACTTCGGCTCCGTCAGGATGCGAACAAAATCCTCCATGGTCAGCGACTGCAACTCCACGCGAATCGGGAACCGCCCCTGCAATTCCGGGATCAGATCACTTGGCTTGGAAACGTGAAACGCTCCCGCAGCAATAAATAAAATGTGATCCGTCCGCACCATGCCGTAGCGGGTGTTGACGGTCGTCCCTTCAACGATGGGAAGAATGTCGCGCTGCACCCCTTCGCGTGAAACATCCGGACCATGCCCACCCTCGCGTCCAGCAATCTTGTCGATCTCATCCAGAAACACGATCCCGGAATTTTCCACGCGATCGATCGCCGTTCGCGTGACGTGATCCATATCGATGAGCCGCTGCTCTTCTTCTTGAATCAGATATTCGAAGGCCTCATTCACCTTCATTTTCCGCTTCTTGGTCCGCGCCCCGAAGATGTTCGGGAGCATGTCCTTGATGTTGATGTCCATCTCCTCAACACCCTGGTTGCTCATGATTTCAAACGTCGGAAAATTGCGTTCGCGTACATCGATCTCTACCTGACGTTCGTCCAGCTTGCCTTCGCGCAACTGCTGCCGCAATTTCTCCCGCGTCCGCGACGAAGATTCCGCCAGCGCCGTGCCCCCATCGATTACGACTCCACCAGCAGTAGTCGTCGCCTCTCCGGGCCGGCTGGGTGGAGGTGGTGGCAAAAGAATATCCAGAAGCCGTTCTTCCGCATTCAGCTCCGCTTTGTCGGCGACATCCTCCAATTTCTCTTCGCGCACGTTGTCAATCGCAATCTCCACCAGATCACGGACCATTGACTCGACATCCCGTCCCACATAACCAACTTCGGTAAACTTCGAAGCCTCCACTTTCAAGAACGGGGAATTCGCCAGCTTCGCCAGGCGACGCGCAATTTCCGTCTTCCCGACTCCGGTTGGCCCAATCATGATTATATTTTTGGGGATGATTTCTTCGGCGAGGTCGGGGGTTAGTTTTTGGCGCCGGGTGCGATTGCGCAGCGCGATGGCGACCGCACGTTTCGCGTCCTTCTGACCGATGACGTGTTTATCGAGTTCGACGACGATCTCGCGAGGCGTGAGTTCGTCGAGGGCGAGTTGTTCTTCTTCGGCGCTGCTGGGTAAGTAAATGGCCATAAATTCAGTGTCTAGTGATCAGTGACCTGTGGTCAGTGTGCCGTGAAGATCTTTACTGACCACTGATCACTAGCCACTTTCTTAAAGCTCCTCGATCGTTACTGCGTCATTGGTATAGATGCACATTTTGCCGGCAATCTTCATTGCTTCTTCGGCAATCTTGCGGGCGGAAAGTTCGGTGTGGCGGGCGAGAGCTTCGGCGGCGGCCTGAGCGTAGGGGCCTCCGCTGCCGATCGCGGCCACGCCGCCATCGGGTTCGATTACGTCGCCCTGTCCGCTGAGAAGAAAGGTTTGCTCTTTATCGCAGACCAGGAGCAAGGCTTCCAGGTGCCGGAGGAATTTATCGGTACGCCAGTCCTTGGCAAGTTCGACGGCGCCGCGTCCGAGGTTGCCGTGATATTGCTCCAGTTTGGATTCGAAGCGGCTGAAAAGCGTAAAGGCGTCGGCGGTGGAACCGGCAAATCCGGCAAGGATTTTGTCGTTGTAGAGGCGCCGGATTTTCTTGGCGGTATGTTTGATGACGGACTCGCCGAGCGTGACTTGTCCGTCGCCGGCTAGAACCACGCTGCCGTTGCGGCGGATGGATAGAACTGTAGTGGAGCGAATCAGGCGTTTCGTGGACATGAGCGCAATCTCTGATTATAGCAGCGGGCGATGGGCAAAGCCGGGAAAGGCGGCCAGAAATAGTCCAGATCTGGCCGGCTTAGCAGGCTATTTGGCTGGCTATTAAGTTGATTTTGAATAAGGCGCTGGGGTGAGATTCTGCTCGCCGATGCGTCATGCTACAAAAAAGTTGCATTTTCCATTGAAACGGAAGTAATATGACCTACGGGGCAGATAGTAGGTTTCCCAGATCGGTCCTGTACCGCTAAGTAAACTTCCAGACTCACAGATTCAAGACTGTGCAAAACAGGTTGTGCAAAACAACATAAAGAGGCGGTTCGTCAGCCTCCGTCCCGGTTCGGAGAGTTCAATATGTCGTGGTATGCATACTGCCTTACCGAGCATCAGACCCTTCCCAACGGTACCCGTTCCCGACGCCCTTTTGTAATTGAAAACGTCCAAGGCGTGAACGGAGCCCCTGTCCTCAGCTATCCCAGCGGTGAGTTTGCTGTGATTGTGAGCGAATACGACCCTAACTCTGGACCACTTGATCAGAAGGCGGCCATCGACCACGCCCGCGTGGTGAGTGGCTGTTTTCGTAATTCCACAGTGTTGCCATTCCGTTTCGGGACCATTTTTGAGAGCGATGACGCGCTCCGCCAGGCTGTCCGGGTTAACCGCCGGGCTTTTGGCGTAAGCGTGGCTAGACTCCGGGGTAAGTCGGAAATGCACATCAAGCTGACGGTCACCGACGGCTCGCTGCGCGAGGCTATGATCGATGTAATTCTGCCCGATACAGTGGGTGGCGACTATCTTTCAAAGCTGCGCGTGAAGGCGTCGCGCGAGCGTGAGCGTCAAACGAAGGCTCGTGCCCTTTCTGTTCAAGTCCACAAGTTGTTTAACCCGCTGGAAGAAGAGGTGAGTTGCAAGAAGGTTGCGCCGCAGGGCATGCTCATCGACATCGCCCATCTCATCGACACCAAATCGGTGGAGAAATATCAGAACCGTTACAGTTCCGCAGCCAAGCAGTTGAAAAACTGCCAGGTAGCCATCAGCGGACCATGGCCTCCGTACCACTTCCTGCCTGGGAAGCTGCGAACGGTGGCGGGAAATAGTTAGTCTGAATCCTTTCGGGCCGCTGGTTTGCGCCAGCGGCTCGAATCAATCTTTTTGGGGCATCGCGATGCATCCAATGTGCAGGGTTATGCACTAGCCCGACCCGCAATTGTCTTTTTCGGGGTCACTCCGTTCGTCGATAATTTAATCTAAATACATTTATAATCAGCAAGTTGCGAGATCGCGGAAGCGTCGGCGACGAGTCTCCCCCTTTGGCTTGGCAAGTGCTTCTTCCCTGTGTAACTAAGAGGCCGCAACCAACAATGACCCTCACTCTCTTCTCTTCTAAAATTGCCCGAAGTGCCGTTCCAGAATTGGCGGGACGACAACTTGCTTAGCCTTTCCTGAAATTACCTACCCATTCGCCTCTTCGAAACTTGGCCCCAGAAATGGGGCCATTTTTTAGCTGTTGTCAGCGACTGTAGAAAACGCGCCAGACAAAATGAGCCAGAAGTGCGAACAGCAACAACATGAATACTCCGCCAACCCAGATAAGGAAGTTCCACGTCATCTTGGGGTCGTTGATTTGCTTCTTGTCCATGCCTCAAGCTAGGACGCGGTTGTGGTGAAGGCATTGGGTGGTCGCTGCAGGTCCGGGTTTTGCGAAGCCGGCCCGGTCAGATACACTCTGCATCTATGACTATGGCCTTCCGCCCGTTCTTCGCGTTACAGGCAGCCCTTGTGTTGATGTGTCCAGTTTTTGCCGCCGCGCAGAGTCCGGCACAAACGCCGCCGTCGCCGATGTCGCGAATGGTTGTACCGCAAGCTTCTGCGGCCGAGCAGGCAAATTTTCCTCCACTCCTTCTGCAGCAGCTTTCGGCGATCAAAGCGGCGGCGCTCAATGACGACTATGCCTACCGCCAGGTGGCTCACCTCACCGAAAATATTGGACCGCGCCCGAGTGGATCGCCTCAGGCGCATGCCGCCGCCGAATACGTGGCTGGCGAGCTGCGCAAGCTTGGCCTCGAGGTTCGGCTGGAGCCGGTGACGGTGCCGCACTGGGTCCGCGGAGCCGAAACCGCCGCCCTGGTCGAGTATCCCGGGATGGTTCCGGGGGCGACTCAGAAAATTGTTCTTACGGCGCTCGGCGGAAGCTCCTCGACTCCGGCAGACGGGCTCGTCGCTGAGGTCGTGACAGTCAATACTTTCGAAGAGCTCGCAGCCCTGGGCCGCGACAAAGTTGCCGGGAAGATCGTACTGTTTAACGAGCCGTTCGACAAGCAGAAGGCGGCGGCTGGACGTGCCTTTGCCGCCTATGGCGAGGCCGTACGATACCGCGGAGTGGGGGCGAAAGCTGCGGCAGATCTGGGTGCAGTGGCCGCCCTGGTGCGGTCCGTAGGCAACGCGGACTACCGCCTGCCCCATACCGGGTTCAGTTTTCCGGCGGGAATCCCAGCCGGAGCGGTAACGGCTGAAGATGCAGACTTGATCGTCCACCTAGCGAGCCAGGGAAAAGTGCGTATGCACCTCACGGTCACGCCGCAAAAGCTGCCTGATGAAACTGGCTATAACGTGATAGCCGACCTGAAGGGCTCGGAGCATCCCGATCAGATCGTAGTCGTATCGGGCCATCTGGATTCCTGGGACCTTGGTACCGGCGCGATCGACGATGGAGCGGGAGTCGTGATTGCAATGGAGACTGCTGAAATCCTGCAGCGGCTTCATCTGCGGCCGGCCCGCACGCTGCGCGTCATCGCCTGGATGGACGAAGAAACCGGAGGCGCCGGAAGCAAGGCCTATTCGACAGATTATGTGAACGACTTTCCGCGCCACATTGCTGCCATTGAGAGCGACTCGGGAGCAGCCCACCCTCTGGGTTTCGAGGTCAAAGCATCGGCTGCCGCTATCGAGGCGCTGCGCCCGGTGCAATCCGTTCTGCTAAGCATCGGCGCGACCGTTCTGGAGCCCAGCACCTATCCTCCGGGCGCGGACATTGCCGGGATGTCTGATGCCGGGATTCCCGCCTTTGGAGTCATGCAGGACGGGCGCACTTATTTCAACTACCATCATACCGCCGCCGACACGCTCGACAAGATTGTCCCCGGCGAGCTTCGAGAAAACGCGGCCGCTATGGCGGTTCTGGCGTATGCCTTGGCGAATATGAAGGACCCTCTGCCGCGATAAGATGATTTTGATTGCTGTTGAACTCACGACAAAATTCAAAATCCCGTCACGGCCGATGGACAAGAAGCAGTTTTTAGGTCGGTGAGAACCTTGCCCCGCCGAAGACGGATGTGCCAGCCGGAACATTGAAAGCATGCTCCGGCTGGATGCTCTCTGCGCCCGGGACTCTCTATTCCGAGATCACATGAACGACGTCGGCGCCCGCATCATCGGACGTGTAGACCAATTTTGTGATCGGGTTCACGTCGATGAAATTGCCGGACACGGTAACGCTCCCAGTCTTCAGATTGGTCTTTCCATCCACCACAGCGACCGTGCTGTCGCCCGTGTTGGTCACGAAAATCAGATTGCTATAAGGATCCACGCAGACTGCGAAGGGATTGTTTCCCACGGGCACATTTGCCAGGACCTTTGAACTGACGGTATTGACCACTCCCAGCGTCGATGGAGCGAAGGTTTCATTCGTCACGTAGGCGCGATTGTTAAACGAATTCACCGCCACGTTGGCATTGAAGTTCCCCACCTTGATGCGGGTGGTGGCATTGCTTGAGCCATTGATGACGGCCAGTTCGTCGCCATTGACTGCGGCCAGGAGCTGATTGGTGGACGTGTCGACTGCGAGTCCCAGGAACTGTTGGCGGTCCATTCTGACGTGGGCCACAATCGTATTGGTGTCGCCGTTGATCACATGGACTTTCAGATTGTTATCGTCAGAGACGTAAATGCGGTTAGTGGCTGGATTCACGGCAATCCCCTGCAATCCAATACCCTGGTCGACGGCGCTGATGGGAATGGTGGCGATCACGGTGTCGGAGGTGCCGTCGATCACGGCGACGCCGCAGGTCAGAGGACTCTGGCCATAGTCACAGCCAGCGGTATAGACGCGACCATTGGCCACGTTAACCGCAACCACGAAAGCCCAGGCTACCGGCGTCGTCGCGATGACTGTGCCTGAACTGCCGTCGATTGCTGCCACGGCGTAGCCGGTCGAAGTGTGGAGGCTGACGTAAACGCGATTGTTGGCGGGATTCACTGCAACTCCAGATGGGACGCCGGGAACGGAAATGTCGGTGACAAGTTGCTGCGCGCTGGACGAAATGACGCACGCACACAGCGAGAGAAGCAGAAGAAATCCAATTCGGTGCGACATGGAAACCTTCCTAAGAGGGTGAGATGAGCACTTCAGGGCGGATACTGAGTGGGCGCATTTTGGAGTTTTGCGGGCGAAAAAGGGTTGCCTGCGGAACTGCATTTGTGAACGGTGCAGCCACTGGCCCGGTTGACGCATCTCAATTTTGGCGCTTATCATCTTCGTTTGGCCTTTACTCCATAGGCGGCTCCGGAGGCCGCAGGATTCTTAGAAGTGACATTATGGATAAGAAGAAGTTAGAAGGATTCAAGAAGCGGCTCGAGACCCGGCAGCAGGACCTGCGTCGCACGGTCTCCCGTACACAAGCCGACGGACGCTCCGCCGACGAAGACACGGCCCAGGACATTGCCGACCGCGCCGCCAGTTCCTACACCAAAGAATTTCTCTTCAGTCAGAGCAACAATGAGCGGCAGCTCTTACAGATGGTGGATAAAGCTCTGGCGCGGATTCGTGAAGGCAGCTTTGGCGAGTGCATTCATTGCGGCAAGGAGATCAATGCCAAGCGTCTGGAGGCAGTGCCCTGGACGCGCCACTGCATCGAGTGCCAGGAGAAGCTCGAGCAAGGATTGCTGGAAGAAGCTCCACGCTAGGTCCTTGGCAGCTTTGACGGTGTTGTTTTCCGGCTGATAAACTAGTGGTTCGTCCCACCAAGCCATAGGCTTATCGAGACCAGCTTATCGAGATCCAGATTGGAAGGTAGTCGTGCGCGCAGAGACACGCCATCAACTTAAGCAGGATGCATTCAGCCGGGTTACGATCGGGGCTGCCGAGAAGACCGCTCACTGGAGCGTGGAGCACAGGAACACGCTCGCCATGGCCGCCGTGGCGCTGCTGGTAATCGTCGCCGCGGTTGCCGGAGGCTGGTACTACCTTAGCGCGCAAAACGAGAAGGCGAGCCTCGATATGACCCAGGCGGTCAGGACTCTGGAGGCTCAGCTTCGTCCCGCCGGGGCGCCCGAGCAGCCTGGTCTCCCAAGTTTTGCATCCGCCAAGGAGCGTGCCGAAGCCGCCAGGAAGCAGTTTCAGGCAATCCTGGATAAGTACCCGCACACACGGTCGGCCGATATGTCCCGTTATTTTTTGGGAGTGACTTCTGCAACCGAAGGGGACAATGCAGCCGCTGAAAACAGTTTCAAGGCGGTGGCTTCCACGGGCAGCAAAGAGTTGGCCTCCATTGCGAAGTTGGCGCTGGCCACACTCTATGGCAACACCAACCGCACCAAAGATGCAGTAGCGCTTTACCAGGAACTCATCAACAAGCCCACCACTTCGGTGAGTAAAGTGACAGCGCAGCTGCAGCTGGCGGAACTGTATCAGGCGAGCAATCAGCCGCTCGACGCCAAGCGTCTTTACGAGCAAATCAAGAAAGACAATCCCAGCACCGAAGCGGGACAACTGGCCACGCAAAAGCTCACAGAACTGAAATGAGACTTGTTGTTTGAGCTCCGGGAAATACGCTGAGGACGCTGCCTCCTCTGGGTAAAGCTTCTCGAACGCCATACTTACCTTAGTAATTCCAATCCAAACTTAGGCCGTGAGTTGCACGCCTGACTCAAGGAGAATCGACGGGAGTGCATTCTTGTCTTCGAGTGAGGAACCATGCAGAAAGTTTGGCAGCGGTGTGGATTTCTGGCGGTCTATACTCTTACCGGTCTCGCCGTGTCCGCGTTCGGGCAGCAGGCGGATTCCGGGCAGAGCCTGGGGGATGTGGCCCGCAAGCTCCGCAAGGACACGACCAACGAAGTCAAAATGACGGATGCGGATACGAAGAAGCTGTTTGAATCGGTCGACCGGATTTTCGCGTTTGCGGCTGAGGATACCGGCATGCCGAAGCATGTTGCGGTGAAGCGCCGGCTGGTAAGCAAAGCCGATGTAGAGAAGTACGCCGCCGGGCAGATGGCAAAAGAAGAATTCACAAAGAGCCTCGCGAAGAGTGAGCTGAGTATGAAGAAACTCGGATTTCTGCCGCGGGATTTCAATCTGAAAGAATTTTTGGTGAAGTCCACCGGCCAGGAAATTGCCGCGTACTACGACGACGAGACTAAGACCATCTCCATGCTGAACTGGGTTCCTCCGGATCGGCAGGAGCCCATATTGGCGCATGAGTTGACGCATGCTTTGCAAGACCAGAACTACGATCTGGCGAAGTGGATGAAGGTCCGGACGAAGTCGCCGGGAAATTCGGCAAACAATTCTGCGCCCGTCGATGGCGACGTGCAGATCGCGCGCAAGGCTGTGGTGGAAGGCCAAGCCATGGTGGTGTACGTGGACTACCTGCTCAAACCTGTGGGGCGGAGCCTGGAAGACACGCCCGGTCTGATCTATCAAATGGAAGAGCCTGCGGTGAAGGCGGTGATCGATTCTCAGCTCATGCACGACGCGCCGATGATCCTGCGCGAAATGGGCGGCTTCGCTTATCAGGAAGGCTTGATCTTCGAAGGCGAATTGTTGCACAAAGGTGGAAAGAAGATGGCATTTGCGGGGGCATTCGCGCGTCCGCCACGGAACTCCCACGAAGTGTTGCAGCCGGCCGCGTACATCAACGGAGAGAAACTGCCTGTCGTGCACATTCCTGACATGGGGGAAGTACTCAGCCATGAATACGATGCGTATGACTCGGGCGGAATTGGCGAACTGGATGTCCGCGCTCTGCTGAAGCAGTATGGCGAACGCAGGATTGCCGATGAAGTCTCTGCCGCATGGCAGGGCGGAGCATATGTAACCTTCCGCCGGAAGGATAAGGCGGTCGCGGAGGTTGCGCCCAGCACAGGCGATGTGGCACTGCTGTATGTCTCGCGATGGAAAACGCCGCAAGCAGCCGAATGGTTCGCCGGCTTCTATGGCCGTGCGGTTTCGCAGCGATATCACAGCGCGGCTGCTGAAACGGTGGCTCCTTGCTCCGGCGCGGACTGCCCCGTCTCAGTCGTTCAGATCGCCACCGAGGAAGGTGCAGTGATCGTGGAGCACTGGAAAGATAACAGCGTAGTGGTCTCAGAGAGCTTTGATCCCGCGACCGCGGCAAAACTCCGTACGGCACTGCGGGACGGGAGCGGGGTGGTGCATGCGGAGAGCCAGCCTCAGGAAGAAATTGGGCTGCGACTGTTTGAACTTCCCGCGTTTCAGGTTCTTGCGGAGCAAGTTGGACAACGGGTTGCGGAAGAATTGAGTCGAGTGGCCGGGCGTTGACCGCTCCACTATCGCCTGTGTCTCACGGGAATGAGTTATCGCTTCTCCCCGAACAAGGATTGTTCAAGCCCGAGGCTTCGGCAAGTGGCCTGGATTATTTCGCGGGCTGAATGTGACTCAACGAATTGGAATCCGTAGCGAAAAGCGCTTCGCTGACGAACGATTGCATAGACCGTTACGGGGCCGAAGGGTAGCGTGAATTGCAGTTCCACAAACTCACCGACTGGGACCTCGATCTTCAGCAGGGCTGAAATCCCGGATTCGCTGATATCCACCGTGTAGCCCTCCAGAACTCCACAGGTTTTCGTCTTGATCCTGATGTCAACCTCGAGCTTGAAGCGGGGTTGGCGACGCGTATCTGGGATGTCCCGGACGGGCCTTGTGGCGGGCTGATTTTGGGCTTCCAAAGACAACTACCTCACAGCTTGTGGACCATCATCAGTTCATCTTTTTTGTTGCAAGACGAGCAGACCTGCATTCTCTATCGGCATTGCTGACTCGATGCTTTAGGCAGCGGCGTGTTCTGTTCCGGCGCCATTTCCACTTTTCCTCGCGGTTGAGTAGGATGATTGTCCTAGTCTAACCGCGTTTAAGAAAAAACTATGGCTGACATCACCCTGCGAGTTAACGGTAGCGATACAAAACTGAACCTTCCCCCGGAGACTCCGCTGTTGTGGGTATTGCGGGATACGCTGGCGCTTACGGGAACCAAGTTCGGATGTGGAGCTGGGCTGTGCGGCGCCTGCACGGTTCACGTGGAAGGGGCGGCGATCCGATCGTGCTCCACGCCGGTTTCACAGGTGGCGGGGAAGAGCATCACGACAATTGAAGGATTGGGCGCGAATGGTTTGCACGTTTTGCAGCAGGCGTGGATCGTCGAAGACGTGCCGCAATGCGGCTACTGCCAGACGGGACAGATCATGACGGCGGCGGCGCTTTTGGCGAAGACGCCAAATCCCAGCGACGAACAGATCACGCAGGCGATGAATGGAAACTTGTGCCGGTGCGGAACCTATGAACGGATTCGAAAGGCAATTCGCCGGGCTGCGAGTGGTGGCGCTGTTGCGGCTGGGGGTGCGCAATGAGTCCCTTGAGTCGTCGCGAATTTGTTGCTGCGGGAGTGGCCGCCGGAGCGGGTCTGGTTGTGGGCTTCTATCTACCGCATGGAGGGAAGCGGAGCAAAGAAGTTTTTTCTCCGAACGCTTACGTCCGGATCACTCCCGAGAACAAGATCACCATTGTGGTAGCGCGTTCGGAGATGGGGCAGGGCATCCGCACGGCGTTGCCCATGATTCTGGCGGAGGAACTGGAAGCGGACTGGAAACAAATTGAGATTGAACAAGCGGGCGCGAGCACGCTGTACGGCGATCAGACCACGGGGGGGAGCGCGAGTGTGCGGACCACGTGGGACCCGATGCGCAAGGCCGGGGCCGCGGCGCGAGAGATGTTGATTTCGGCGGCGGCGCTGACGTGGGGAGTGCCACGTTCAAGCTGCGTGGCGCAGAACGGGAACGTTCTGCATGGAGCCTCCAAGCGGCAACTCAGCTACGGCGAGCTGGCGAAGACGGCCAGCACCTTGCCGGTTCCCACTGACGTGCCGTTGAAGCAGAGCAAGGATTACAAGATCGTTGGACAACGATTGGCTCGCGTGGACACGCCTTCGAAGGTGAAAGGCGAGGCGGTGTTCGGGATCGACTTCCGGATGCCGGGGATGAAATACGCCGTGCTGTCGCGGTGTCCGACGATTGGCGGCAAGGTGGTGAGCTTCGACGATAAGGAATCGAAAAAGATTTCCGGGGTGAATTACGTCGGAAAGATTGGCGACTCCGCCGTGGCGGTGGTGGCCGATAGCGTTTGGGGTGCGATGGAAGGCCGCCGCCTGCTGAACGTGAATTGGGATGACGGTCCGAATAAAAACTTAAACACCGCCGCCGTGGTGGAATCGCTGAAGCAGGCGGCTGCGAAGAAAGGTGCAACTTTATATTCGGCGGGTGATGTCTCGAAGGCCGCGGGGCGCAGAGTCTCGGCGGAGTATCAGTTACCGTTCATGGCGCACGCACCGATGGAGCCGGGAAACTGCACGGCGCATTTTCAAGGGTCGACGTGCGAATTGTGGGCTCCCACACAGGTACCGCAGGATTGCCGCGACTCGGTGGCGCAGGCCGTTGGGTTGGATCCTGACCGGGTGAAGGTGAACGTCACTTTAATGGGGGGAGGATTCGGGCGGAGATTGGAGCACGATTACGCGGTGGAATCAGCGCTGGTTTCAAAGGCCGTCCAAGCTCCGGTGAAAGTGATTTGGACTCGTGAGGACGACATGCGGTCTTCTACCTATCGTCCGGCGAGTTTGCATCAGTTGTCGGCGGTGGTGGATGGATTGGGATATCCGGTGGCGTTTACACATCGGCTCGTTGCGGCCTCGATCAGCGGGCAGAAGGGACAACCTGGGTCAAACGGAATCGACCCCGATCTGCCGGATGAGGCGGCGTTGGTTTACGGATTGCCGAACGTGTCACTGGAGTATGTGGCGGCGGAAACAGCAGTGCCGCTGGGCTGGATGCGGTCGGTTTACGCGCTGCAGGCCGCTTTCGCGACCGAAAGTTTTGTCGATGAACTCGCTGTGGCGGCGGGGAAGGATCCACTGGAGTATCGGTTACACATGTTAGCGAAGGATCAGGACATTCCATTTTTCGTGACGACATGGCATACCGCGCGGATGCGTGGAGTTCTCCAACTGGCCGCCGACAAGGCGGGATGGAGCAAGCCCCTGCCCGCCGGCCGTTTTCGCGGGATCGCGTGCTTCGCATGTTTTTCTTCGTACGTGGCCGAGGTCGTTGAGATCAGCATGGGGAAAGATGTGCCGCGAGTGCATCGAGTGGTCGTGGCCGTGGACTGTGGGCAGGTCGTAAATCCCAGTATCCTGGAACAACAGATTCCCGGCGGGGTGATCTATGCGCTGTCGAATGCTCTGCGCGCGAAGATCACGATCGAGAAGGGCCGTGTGGTCCAGGGAAATTTTGATGACTACGCCCCGGTGCGCATGGAAGAAGCTCCTTTGGTGGAAGTGCATGCCGTAGCCAGCGTCGAGTCCCCGACAGGGATTGGGGAGCCGTCGGTGCCGCCACTGGCTCCGGCGCTTTGCAACGCAATATACGCGGCGACGAAAAAGAGAATTCGAGCGCTGCCGATTTTGGGCTGAACGTAGGTTTTTTCAGGAAGCGAGAATTTATACCGCCGCCGGTGGCAAAAGACGCCGAGAGGAATCTGGATATCTCACTATGAGCGGCATAGAGATCGTGCGGTTGGTTGTGGCTCTGATTTGTTTAGGTGGCTTGAGTACGAATTTTGTTTTGAGCCAAAATTCTGCCGCGTCGCCCATACAGTCAGTCTCTTCCGTCCCCGCATCGCGGGCGGCGCGCCTGCGCCATGGCATCAATGCCAGCGAATGGTTCGCTCAGGTTTACGACAAGCGCGGATACACAAAAGAACACTTCCAGAGCTGGACCACGGCGGAAGACATCGCCCTGATGAAGTCCATGGGATTTGATCACGTGCGGCTGAGTGTGAATCCGCAACCCATGATGGCGAACCACCGGCCCGACGAAATACCTACGGAATATTTCGGCTACCTTGATGCCGCTGTGAAAATGATTCTGGATCAAGGAATGGCTGTGGTGATCGATCTGCATCCCGAAAGCGATTTCAAAACGCGGCTGGCAAAGGACGACAGCTTTGTGCAGGAGTTCTCCGATTTCTGGCGGGCGCTGGCGCGGCATTATTCCTCGTGGGATGCGGAGCGCGTCTTCTTCGAAATTTTGAACGAGCCGGAATTTACTGACCGCTACCGCTGGTACGGAGTGCAGGCCAAACTGGCCACCGCCATTCGCGAGGGCGCGTCGCAGCACACCATCATCGCGGCGGGGGCACGCTGGTCCAACGACGACGAATTGGTTTTTCTCGAGCCTCTGCGGGATCCTAACGTGATTTATAACTTCCATTTCTACGACCCGCATATTTTCACGCATCAGGGCGCAACGTGGGGATCGTATTTCTGGCATTGGGTGAAGGGCCTGCATTATCCGTCATCGCCGGAATCAGCCGCGAAGGTAGCGGCGGGCGTGCCCGATGCGGCAGACCGATTGGCTGTAATCCGCTACGGACAGGATCACTGGGATGCAGCGCGCATCGATGCGGAGATTGCGCAAGTCGCGGAATGGGCCCGGCAGCGCGGTCTGCCGGTCGTATGCAACGAGTTCGGAGTCTATCGCGTGTATGCCGACCCGCACGATCGTGAAGCGTGGATTCACGACGTGCGCACTGCGCTGGAGCAGCATGGCATGGGCTGGACAATGTGGGATTATTCGGGAAGCTTCGGGGTAGTCACGAAAAAAGATGGCCGCAGCATCCCGGATGAAATCACTTTAGGGGCGTTGGGCTTAAACCAGTCTGCCGGAAAATAATCGCTCCGATCGGAATTGTTATCTAACCACGGCGGTATGGGTCGCCCGACGGTCATTTTAAAAATCAGGATGTTGGCGCCGAACGACTGGAATTGCAAATCGCTAAATTCTGCATAATTCCGCCGCAAGTCTTGCGGAAGATTCACTCCCCATCCGGTCTGAAAAATCCAGACTGTATCGCCTGACTTCAGCCCGTAGGCTCGCACGAATCGCCGCCACTCTGCGGGAAAGTTATCTGCCCAAAACTGCCATCCTTTGTAGTCTCTGGAAACAATACGGTGCCCGCCGCAGGAAAATTGTTCGAAAGTCGCAGGAGAAGCCTCGAAGATAACCGGCTGCTGACGGCAGAGATAGTGGGCAAGAATAAGATCAGTCTGGTAGTCGGTAAAAATAAGATCGGACGACGCAATCTTCTGCTGCATGAATTCCATCGCGGCCGTCATGTGAGTGATGTTTTGGTCGGCTCGATCCATCCTGGGCCGGCGCGGCTTACCAAATGCGACGCAGGCCACAAGCAGAACCGCCGCAATCGCAAGTCCGCGTCTCCATTGGTTCCTCGCCAGCCGCTCCATCGCCACACTAACGCCAGCCACACCAGGGACAATCAGGAATGCCATGTGCCGCGTGCCGCCGTAGGGATAAGCGTGCGCTAGGCTCGCGCAGGCCGCAATTGCAAACGGCAGCAGCAACAATATTCCTAAGCGCCCCGAAGAAGGGCGGCCCTCGACCGACACTTTTCCGCGAATCAGCAGCGCTATCCCTGCCAGGAAGAACAGAGTCATTACATCGCCCACGGCAAGCTGTCCGAAAAAATATTGGAAGACTCCAAAAGTGTGCCCCACCAGGAACGTCAGAGGATTGTCATGAGCGCGATCGAAATAGGAATGGCGGAGAAAGGAATCGCTCATCCAACCTTGGGTCGCCGTTCTTGGTTCGCCCAGTCCTAGCTTCGAAATGTGGGTCCTGTATAAAAAAATCGCCAGCGCCAGCGCGCCCAGCTGTCCGACCGCCCAGCCCGACGCAAGGCCCGCTGGGGGGTGTTCCAAAATAATTCTGAGCAGGGCATAAATCCCGAGAGCCGCGGCAAACAAAAAAGCAGAGTAATGCGAGAGCATCGCAAGGTACAGGCACAGACTAAACGCCGCCATTCCGCCAACGGATTTGTTCGCGAAAGAATAATCCAGAAAGTACAGCGCGCTCGCGAGGAATGCCAGCAGTAAAGGATACTGCCGGATTTCGGTCGAGAGCAGCACGATCGGTGGAAGCAGTGCAACGAAAGACAGTCCAATTAGCGCCGCGGCATAGCCCGCAGCATGAGACAGCCATTTGTAAAACATCCAACAAAAAGCCACGCTTGCAAGAATCGAAGGCAGGCGCAACCAGAGCTCTGACGTGCCAAACACTCGCCACGCATAGAGCACGATCGTAAGTAGCGGAGGATGCGAAGCTGTGAGGCTGGCCTGGTAGGCGAGAAGCAGCGAAGGCTGATTCGCCAACCGGAAATGCAGCGCCTCATCGGGATTGAGGAACGTTCCAGATGCCGCCCACAGACGTACCAGAAACCCGAGCAACGTGAGGGCGACTGCCGCCTGATGGGCGTGAATATCCAGCCATTCATTTTTGTTTTTACTTGCCAGCGAAGACACCATCACTCCCGCTCAGTTCTAAAGGCCCCAGCCATTTTACGGGGAGGCGCGCTGTCCGGACTGGGCGATCCCACCTTGACACTACTTTCTTTCTCCCTTTATTCTTAACTATTGCTCCTTGCGGTACTTACGCCTTTTCAGGCGTGCTTCCGCGGGCTTGGAGCGGCCACGGTACGGGTCGCGGAGGTTTCCGATGTTCTTCGAAATCAAAGACTTGGAACTTCATCCGGTAGAGTTCGCGGAGAAGTTTGAGCCGGGCGTGATTGATTTGGGCTCCGATTATAAGCAGATCTCCCCAATCGAGAGCAGCGGGCGGGCTGATCTGGTCGAAGAGCATCACGGTAAGCATAAGATAATCAAAGATATACGCGTTCAGGGCCGTTTGGCGACGAGTCTTGAATCGATTTGCGCGCGCTGTCTCGAACCTCTGACACAGGACGTTAAGCGCGACTTCGACCTGTTATATCGTCCAGTCGGGGCAGATGCAGGGCGGGACGAAATTTCAGTGACCGACGCCGAGGCTGAGATCAGCTATTATGAAGGCGAGGGAATCCTGCTGGACGATGTTGTCCGCGAGCAGATTCTTTTGGCTGTTCCTTTGAAGCTGACTTGCCGCGAAGATTGCAAAGGTCTGTGCCCGCACTGCGGCAAGAATTTGAATCAGGAAAAATGTTCGTGCGCTGTAACACTGGAAGAACCGCGGTGGGCAGCGCTCAAGGAAATCCGCGGCAAGCTGGCGCACTAACAATCAACAGCTCGATTTTATAAGGATTGATTGCAAGCGAGGCCGAACGGCCTTTGCGAGAGGAAGTTATACCATGCCTAATCCGAAACGAAGACACTCACAGAAGCGCACCTCCACCCGGCGGGCGCATGATGCTTTGAAGAGCCACTCGCTCTCGGAGTGTCCGAACTGTCACGAGAAGAAGATGCCGCATCGCGCTTGCGCCAAGTGCGGCTATTACAAAGGCCGCGATGTACTGCAAGTTGAAGAAGCCAGCTAACTTCCTTCCACATGCCTAGCGTGATCGCGCTGGATGCGATGGGTTCGGACCGGGCGCCCAAGCCTGAAATCGAAGGGGCGATTCATGCTGCGCGCAATTACGGCGTGCGCGTGCTGCTCATCGGTCCGGAAGCTGACATCAAAGCGGAACTCGACCGCCACCCCTCGGCAGCGCGGCTGCCCATCGAGATCGTTCATGCCAGCGAAGTCATCAGCATGGAAGATAAAGCGGTGCAAGCAGTGCGCGCCAAGCGTGACTCCTCCATGCGCGTAGGATTGCGGCTGGTGCGCGAGGGCGTGGCGGCTGGTTTCGTCACAGCCGGAAACACGGGCGCCGCCATGGCTGCCGCCAAAATGGTTTTGGGTGCATTGCCTGGTGTCGACCGTCCTGCGCTGGCTGCGGTCTTTCCTACGGCTCCCGGTACCGCCGCCATTTTGCTCGACGTCGGCGCCAATGTAGACTGCAAGCCGCATAATCTTGAACAGTTCGCCGTAATGGGCGAGATTTATTTTCGCGCCATGTTCGGTGATCTCAGGCGGGGCCGTTCTTCTTTCAGCGCCGGTAGGTCGCCGCGCGTGGGGTTGCTTTCGATTGGCGAAGAGGAGACCAAAGGCAACGAGCTGACACGCGAGTCGTTCCAGTTGTTGAAGCGCTTGCCACTGAATTTTATTGGTAACGTCGAAGGACGCGATCTGTTCAACGGCCATGTCGATGTGATCGTCGCCGATGGCTTCGTGGGAAACGTGGCCCTTAAAATTTCCGAAGGTGTGGCGAACCTGGTACGAACCGTGCTGAAGGAATCGCTGAAATCGACGATTACACGTCAGGTTGGTTATATGCTTTCGCGCAGTGCATTTTCCGATTTCAAGAAGCGCATCGACCATACTGAATACGGCGGCGCACCTCTTTTAGGAGTAAAGGGTGTGTGCATTATCACGCACGGTTCGTCCAATGCCAACGCCATCAAGAATGCAGTGCGAGTGGCGGCGGAGTTCTCTCACCGCCGCATTAACGAATCGATCGAGCAAGGACTGGCCGCGCTTCGTCCTGCAGCAACAGAAGTTGAAGTTATTCCAGTGCCGTAGTTTCCCGCAAATCAATCATGACAGAATCCGTGGATGTTCCTCAGTCCGCCTCAAAGATTGCTTTCATTTTCCCCGGTCAGGGCTCGCAAGCCGTAGGCATGGGTAAAGAGCTGTTCGACACGTTTCCCATCGCACGGCAAACATTCGAAGAGGCCGACGAAGCGCTCGGCTATAGGCTTTCTCAGGTGTGTTTTGACGGGCCGGAAGAAAAGTTGCGCCTGACCGAAATCACCCAGCCGGCCATTCTCACCGTATCGATTGCGGCGTTCAGAGTTCTTCAGCAGCGCGTCGCGAAGCCGAGCTTTGTGGCAGGGCACAGCCTCGGTGAATATTCAGCGCACGTGGCATCGGGGACGATGACTTTCGCAGATGCCGTGCGCACCGTGCGCAACCGCGGAAAATATATGCAGGAGGCCGTGCCGGTTGGGGTGGGAGCCATGGCCGCAATCCTGGGCATGGAGTTGGAAAAAGTCGCGGCAGTGTGTCGGGAGGCCGCTCAAGGCGAAGTCTGCGCCCCCGTAAACATTAATTCGCCAGAGCAAATTGTGATCTCCGGGAATGCCGCGGCGGTGGAACGAGGAACGAAACTCGCAGACGAGCGTGGCGCGAAACGCGCGAAACTTCTCCCCGTAAGCGCGCCTTTCCATTGTTCGCTTATGAAGCCCGCACAAGACCGTTTGCGCGCGGACTTGAATGCCTTGAAGACTCAGAGGCCTGTGTATCCTGTGGTTTGCAACGTGGAAGCAGCTTTGGTCAGCGATCAATTGCGGGCGCGCGACACTCTCGTCGCTCAAGTGACGGGCGCCGTGAAGTGGGAACAAAGCATGCGACTCTTGATTGAGAACGGCGTTCAAACCTTTGTCGAAATCGGTCCGGGAAAAGTTCTATGTGGGCTGATGCGGCAGATTGACCGCTCGAAGACCTGCCTCAACGTTGGAGACGAGGCGTCGCTGAGCAAGACGCTGGCGCAGTTCGGAAGCTAGCATACAGCTTGGGAGTTTTGTTAAGCCTGTCGCCGATCTTCCTCGCGAACATCTCTTAGTGAAACTCCAGATCGCAGGGCGGCGAACTGATCGTCTTGTCCGTCTTGTCCACATACAGCTGCGCGTGTTGTGCGCGATCATTCACGATGACGTCGATAACAACGCCGGTTCCGCCCCCGGGACAATTGCTCTCGCCATAGATCTGATAAGTCTTGACGAGACCCCATTGGCCGCCCGGTCCCCAGTCTTGCTTGAATTCGTTAAGCGGATATTGCCCGTGATTCTGCGGATGCTGCTTCCAGTCCGGGTCCTGATAGTAGATGCCGTAGGCGCCTTCGAAGTCCTGTTTTTGCAGAGCCGAGAAGAATTTATCCGCAATGCGCTTTTCCGGCCAGAAGCGATTCCACCAGCCTACGAAGGCCAGAACCAGAATAAGAACGATCGTCGAAATAATTCGAGTTCTTTTCTTGCGCTCTTTTTCGGGATGATACTCTTTGGCATCCAATAGAGTCATAACTCCCTAGAATAACGGAAGACTTGAGTAATTGTGCAATTGAGTGATTGGGCAATTGCAAGTCGCAAACGCGTTGGACAGCACTTCGCGACAATTTGCCCATTGCCCAATGACCAAATCACGCGATCGCTCAACCCTCTACAGCGTGCGCTTGAACAGCGGAATTGCAATTCCTAGCGTGATGGCGGCGAAGATGCCGAGAAACAGCATGTCCCCCCAGACTGCCGCCAGCGTCGTTTCTTTCAACAGCAGACATTTAAAGCCATCCACGGCATACGTAAAGGGATCGACTCTTGCGATGGCGCGAAGCCACGGCGGGAATGCCTGGATGGGGTAGATCGATCCACTGGGGAAAAACAGCAGTGTATTCAGAATGCCGAACATGGCACGCGGCACCAGAGGATCTTCAATTCGTACCATGAGCAGAAACATCATGGTATTGAAAGCCAGCGATGTTAGTACGATCATTACCAACAGCCCCAACATCGTGACCGGATTGAAGATCGTACTGACTCCCGAAATCAGCGATCCAATCACGCAAATGATGACGCCGGTCATCACCGCTTTGATCGCTCCCGCCAGGTTGAGTCCCAGCACCAGTTCGAGCTTGGTGATGGGTGTGACCAGATAGCCTTCATGCACGCCGCGGGCCTTGTCGTCGATGTACAGCATTCCGCCGCCGATCATGACCGAGACAAACATCGCCAGCGCCAGCGAGCCAGGCAGAAGATATTTCATGTATTCGATGTAGGGATAGAGTTCAACAATTTCAAGAGCAGTCTGCTGCAGGATGCGAGGTTCAACCGTGGGCTGATTCAGTGAGTTGACCAGATCGCTGAGTTCCGACTCCAGCGCGGAGCTCATAAAGTTATCGCTGTTATCCACGACCACGGCGATCTGCGGGCGATTCTCCTCGTACACGCGCCGCGAAAACTGAGGCGGGATGATTACTGCGCCGTCGAGACGGCCGTTACGGACATCCTCGACCGCTTTCTTTTCGTCGTCGTAGTAGACCGGCACGAAGGTGCGAATGTTTGCACGTACCGAATCGAAGGCCTCGCGAATCTTTAGGGCCTGCGTGCCTCCGTCCTGATCGACAATTGCCAGGCGGGCATCACGAATCTTTCCGCCGAAGGCATTGCCCAGAATCACCAGCTGAACCAGCGGAAAAATCATCGACGCCAGCATGAGCGCGGGCGAACGGAAAAACTTGCGCATTTCACGCTCGACGATTGCCATCATCCGGTTCATGACTTCAACTCCAAACCGTTCATGGCCGCAACCCTGGGCTCTGTGGCATCACGAAGGCATAGGCCTTCTGCAGTTCGTCGCGCAATTGTCGGCCCGTGTAATGCACGAAGACGTCGTCCAACGTAGTGTTCTGCACCGACAGCGATTTCACCGCAACCCCAGCTTCAACGGCCATTTCCACGAGTTCGGTGGTTGTGCGGGAGCCATTACCGGTGAGCACGCGATACATTCCCGCGCCTTCATGCTGCACGGAAGTCACTTCGTCGAGCGTGTGCAGGCGCTGCTCCCAATCCGCCGGGGGATTCTCGAACTGAGCCTCGATCACGTTCGATCCGGGCACGCTCGCCTTCAGCGCCATGGGTGTATCAAGCGCCACCAGCTTGCCGTGGTCCACGATAGCGATGCGGTCACACAGCCGGTCGGCCTCGTCCATGTAGTGCGTTGTGATAAGGATCGTCAGTTGGCGCTGGCTTTTGATATTGCCGAGCATCTCCCAGACGGCCACGCGCGAAACCGGATCCAGTCCGGTGGTGGGTTCGTCGAGGAAAAAAATTTTGGGATGATGAACCAGCCCGCGTGCAATCTCCAACCGCCGCCGCATGCCGCCGGAGAGAGTCTTGGTCTGCGCGTCCCGCCACTTGGTCAGGTCCACGAGTCCCAGCAATTCGTCGATCGAGCGTTTGCGCTCTTTGGTGGGCACGTCGTAGAGCTTGGCGTAGATATTCAGATTTTCTTCTACCGTAAGGTCGAGATCGCTGGTCAACGCTTGCGGGATGACTCCGATGGTTCGCCGCACCGCGTCTGCCTCTTTTGCGACATCGTGTCCGGAAATGCGCGCGTTCCCCGCAGTAATCGGAATCAGCGTGGTCATCATCCGGATCAAAGTCGACTTCCCCGCGCCGTTGGGCCCGAGGAGGCCAAAGATTTCGCCGTCCTTGACGTTGAAGGAGACATTATCGACGGCTGTAAAGTCGCCGTATTTCTTGACGATTTGCTGCACGTCGATGGCGTAGGGCGCATCGGCCGGAGGAGCACTGCTGCCCTTGGCTTTGGCATTTAGGTCCGCCATCATCGCTGCCCTGCCGTGGTTGCGCTCTGCGGACTGCCTTCGCCTTTCATCTGCGACGGTGAAACGAGCACTTCGGCCGTCATCCCTGGAACGAACGCGCCCTTCGGATTGTCCAGACGAATTTTCAGGACAATCGTCTTGATGTCCCGCTTGCGCCGACTCACATCGCGCTGAGTCGCAAAATCTCCTTCCACACCTTTAAAGAAAACTTTGCCGCCGGTAATCGTTCCACCAGGCAGACGAACCCGCAGCACGTCGCCATATCCGATGTGGTCAGCATAGGTTTCCGGAATCGCGGCCCGCACCCAAGTGTCGGTCAGGTCGACGATGGTCACTATGGGCGCGCCGATGTTGACGACTTCTCCCTGCCGCGCCGCGCGCACTGAAACGGTGCCGGTGACAGGCGCATAGACATTGGTGTAGCCCAAACGTACCGCAGCCTGATTTTTCTGCGCGATGGCATTTTTGAGATCGGCCTCAGTGGATTGCACCGTGCTCTTCGCGGCATTCGCTTGTTGAGTGCGCGCGATCGCAGAGTTCAGATCCGCTTCCGCGGCCTTCACCAACTCCTGTTGCGCCTGCACGGTGGCCTGAGCGGCTTGCAGATTGGTTTCGGCTTGCACGCGATCCTGCTCGGACTGGACGCCAGCCCTGGCCAATTCGATCATGCGACGGCTGTCGCTCTCGGTGCGAACAAGCGCGGCCTTCGCCTGCAAAAGTTGCGCCTTGGCCGACGAAAGTTTGGCCCGTGCGTTGGCCACGTCGCTGGAAGTCGAGCCAGAGGTCGATTGTTCCGTGTGCTGCATCTCCGCCACTTTATGCTGCAGGCTGGTGATGGTCGCGGCAGCCGCGGCTTCCTGCGTTTGCAACTCCGAGGGATCAAGCACGGCAATCAAATCTCCCGCCTTCACCGGTGTGCCTTCGTCCACCAACAACCTCTGGATGCGTCCTTCGACCTGTGCGCTGACGATTACCTGATTTGAGTCGACAGTGCCGATGAGCACAAGATCTTTGGAATGGTCGGCGGAGAAAAAATAGTAGATCGCGGAGATCACAAAGATGATGCTGAGAAGGATGAAGAAGCGGTTGCGAGCACTCATTGGCGGACTCCTGATTTACGCAACGCTGGCGCGGTGACGCGGGGCATAAACAGCGCAGCGGAAATAAAATCCAACACGGCGGCCCGGCGCTCGGCAATTCGACGAGGTGTGAGCGGATTGAAGCGCACGATTCTTTGCATGACCGGAGCACTGCTGAAATAGAAAACGATCATGGCCACCATGGAGGAAACGAAATGAGCCGGATCGACTTGCCGGAATTCGCCTTCCGCGATTCCTTTGTGCAACAGTTCGCCCACCCGCTTATATATGGGCTGAAAGTAGGTTTTGACCAGCCGGTCGATGTGGAGCGAGTTGCCCTCGCGGGCCCGCATCATTTCGCGCTGCATCAGCTTGGGATAAATCTGGTTCGAGGCGATGAAATCGAAGTATGCTCCGATATAGGCCAGGATCTTCTCGCGCGGCGCGAGATCGCTGTCCAGCACTTCGAGAACATTAGCCTTCATCCCGGAAAATGCGCTGTCGAGCACTGCTCCGTAGAGCGTTTCCTTGTCTTTGAAGTAGTAGTAGAGCAGGGCTTTGTTGACGCGAGCTTCGCGCGCGATGGCATCGGTGCGTGCTCCTTCAATGCCAAATTCGGCGAACTCCTGTTGGGCGGCCTGCAGAATGGCAGCGCGACTCTCCTCCGGTTGGCCGCGCGAGCCCATGCGCGGAGGATGATGAGACACAGATGCTATATCAGACATAGCTTAATTAACCAGTTAGTTAGATTGTAATCGTACGAACTGCCCTTGTAAAGTGTCAAACCGGGTTTGCGGTTGTGCCGCTGAGGTGAGTGACGATAAGTGCGCTGGTGCCACGTTCCCGTAATCAATACGCGGCACTGAGTAACGTTAAAGACGAAATCAGGAACGGACGGCCGCCTGGCTCCCCTACTCGACCGCGTTCCGCGATACTACTTCGCGATACCACTCGGCACTAAGCTTGGGCGTGCGCGCCTGCGTCTTGAAGTCGACGTAGTGCAGGCCAAAGCGCTTACTGTAACCATCCGCCCACTCGTAGTTATCCAGCAGGCTCCACAAGAAGTACCCCTTGATGGGATAGCCCTCCGAAGCCGCGCGGTGCAAGTGCATCAGGTGATTTCGCAGATACATTACGCGGTCGGTGTCCTCGACCTGTCCGGCCGCGGTGACCACATCGTCGGTGGAGCAACCGTTCTCCGTGATGTAGAGAGCCTTCGGTTTCCAGACTTCGCTTACGTTGCGAACTGCCCAGTAAATCACTTCGGGACCAATATAGAGCCATTCCGAAGCCATGTGCGGGTAAGAGGCCTGGCGGTGCTCCACCTTGAAGCCGGTGGGCGACGAGTCGGCGCGGACATACTCCGGCGTATAGACATTGAGACCGACGAAATCCAGAGGAGTGCCGATGATGTTCATGTCGCCGGGCTCCGCCTTGGGGGCATTCGCGCCCTCCCGCTCAAGATATCCGTCGATGTATTTGCCTTCCATGATGGCCGTAAGGAAGGGGGCGTTTCCTTCGCGCGTGGCTCGCCGTGCAGCCTCGATATGCTCGGCACTCTCGATGACGGGTACGAAGACCGTGGCATTTTCGGCGAGGCCGACTTGCGTGGCGCCCTTCGCGTTGGCCCGAATGGCTTGTACGGCCATGCCGTGGGCCAGGATGGCATGGTGGCGAATCTGATTCACCTGCGCATCCGCCAACTTCATTCCGGGCGCGAATCTCCCGGCTCTGTAGCCCAGGTCGGTAAAGCAGACAAACTCGTTGGTGGTGAAAAAATGGCCGACGCGATCGGAAAGCTGGCGGGAAATGTATCCGGCGTAGTCGCCGAAGGCTTTTGCAGTGTCACGCGATTGCCAGCCGCCGGGCAGCGCCTGCGGCAGGTCCCAGTGAAAGAGTGTGACGTACGGCGCGATGTTATTCTTGAGCAGCTCGTCAACCACCCGTTGGTAATACGCGATGCCCTTCTCGTTTGGCTGGCCTGTTCCATCAGGAAAGATTCGCGACCAGGAAATGGAAAAACGGTAGCCGGTCACTCCCAGGTTCTTGAGCAGCGCCACGTCTTCTTTGTAGAGATGATAGGAATCATCAGCGACGTCGCCGGTGTCTCCCTGAAAAGTCTTGCCCGGCGTATGGGAAAAAGTATCCCACACGGACGGCTTGCGTCCGTCTTCATGCACAGCTCCTTCGATCTGATAAGCAGCCGTGGCACAGCCCCAGACGAAGTTTGGCGGAAAGCGCAGCAAACTCGCCTTGGCAATTTGTGCGTACGCAACTCGCGGGAGCGACGTGGCGGCCATGGCAGCGGCAGCCGTGCCAGCCAAAGTCTTGGTGAATCGGCGACGTGTAAGGTTTTTCATGAGCCAAAGAAGACTATCACTAGCGTAGGCTCAAATCGACGTTCGTGGTAACAATTCTGCGAATTATACTGCCAGACGTCCCGAAACTGAGTAGGAAAGCAGCCGGGAGCGTGGCTCGCACGTTCTCATGCGAGAAGCGGCTCCCGGAGGTTTGGCGAAACACGGGAAGACTTACTTTTCCATGCGTACTTCCGCGATTTCCCTTTCCTTGCCGCTCTCGACCATCTTGCGCTCGGCTCGCGATGGAAACAGCTCTTTTCCGATCGAATTGCCGCCGACCCACACTTCTGAAAGGAAGTATGTATCCCCGTAGCGGTGGAAGACGATCTTGCTGCTATTCTCGTGGGCCCCGCGTTGCGCACTATGTGCGGGCACGAACACCCCCTGATTGTGAGCGTCGTGAATACTCAGGTCGTCATTCCGATTGTTAACCACGTAATGACCGGGCGGCATGGTGCGTCCGGCAACGACGAAGGCAAAGGGGACGTCCGCCACCAGGTCCCCTGGCTTGCTCTGGGCAAATAGGACAGACGCCGCAAGCAACAGCACCGCGGACAAACCGATTCGAAGCAGGTTCATGACATTCTCCTCATTTAGCTTGGACTGATCTCACACGACCGATGACATATGGGCTCACTGCCAAGAGGGGGGACAGGATTCGCGCAAGGGTGGGGGTAAGCGCGCTTCTGCGATAGAAAACGTGGCACTGATTCCGTGGTTGCGAATCCACGAATCTACCGGTCATCCGAAACCGGAGTGCCGGCTTTTCTTCTTCATCTGATAGTGACGCTGGGGCAGTTTTCGTTACATTGAGGGAGGGCGCAGCCGCTGAAAAATAGAAGGCCGCTCCCCTTGCCACCGCGGACACTTGCCGTCTAGAATTCTTTCGCATTCAGCAGGAGGCAAGAAATGGCAGCAACTCCGCTCCCCCCAGTACCAGCAACCGCAACGCCCGCGTCCGAGGCCGCACCAATGTCCCAAGGCGCGCGCATCATCAACACATTCATCGCCCCGTCGAAAACGTTCGCCGATCTGCGGCGCAGTGCGAGCTGGTGGGCGCCGTTTCTGCTGACGGTCGTAGTCTCGACCCTTTTTGTTTACACCGTGGGTCAGAAGATCGGGTTTCGCAAGGTGGCAGAAAATCAGTTGCAGATGTCGCCGAAGCAGTCTGCCCAAATGGACAATCTGGCGCCCGAAGAGCGCGTGCAGCAAATGCAGAAGCGGGCGACGGCCACTAAGGTCATCTCGTACGTCGTCCCCGTGTTTATCCTTTTTATTTGGCTTATCATCGCAGCAGTTTTGTTTGGCACTTTCAAGTTTGCCGCGGGCGCTGATATTTCCTTCAAAGTCGCCTTTGCGATTGTGGTCTTTGCGGGCTTGCCGAATTTATTAAAGAGTGTGCTGGCCATGCTCTCGGTAGT
>Ga0210389_10000404_pt1 | contig 41104 bp, 58 predicted proteins | sample IncBWH28OmetaG_FD_160127 | JGI IMG/M metagenome (GOLD analysis project Ga0210389, IMG submission 160127) | Forest soil microbial communities from Barre Woods Harvard Forest LTER site, Petersham, Massachusetts, United States - Inc-BW-H-28-O ... | reverse complement strand
GAACTGAAAGACTTCAGGGACCGGATGAAAGCAAGCGGCTGGTTGGCGACCGAACCCAGCAAGCGCATGAGGTGGGATAGCTATACCGATCCGCTTTACCGGCGACTGTGGCAACTGACAGAACGTCCCGAAATCCGGCACATGGTAGGGCAGTCGGTGAGGGAAGGTGAGGGACTGAACTGGGAGCGCGCGCTACTGCATAACAAAATTGTTCTCATCAGTCTTGCCGGCCTACCGCCAAAGACCGCGCAACTGCTAGGCACGCTGTTACTCGGCACGCTCTGGACGACGGCGCAGCATTTCGATGACCAGACGTTACGCAAGCCAAACGCGCTCTACCTCGACGAGTTTCAAATATCAGCCAGCATCCGCGACATGCTTGAGGACATACTGGCACGAGGTCGCAAGCACCTGTTACCGGTAACGCTTGGGACGCAGTACATCACCGGACTACCGAAAGACATCCAAACGGCAGTCTTCAACAACGTCATGACACGGGTGATCTATCCGCTCAAGTCCATCGACGAGGCGACGGCCTGGCGCCGGAACATGGGTACCGACAAGCTCACCGAGTGGGACTTCCAGAACGGCGAACCGTATAACCCAATTGTTCAGTTGCCCACGGCCAATGGGCAACAAATCGTCACTGTGACGGCTCTGCCGCCGAGACCGGCCACCGGAACCGGCCAGGAGGTCATTGCTACGTCCCGCAGTCGCTACGGGACGCCAGTAGGTGATGTACGGGACCGAATTGCCGCCAGGCGCTACACAGCGCCGCCAGAAGCGTCTCAGGGCGCAGATGAGAAAAAGGTCGGACCAACGCCATACGACATGAGCGTTGACGACTTTAACGGGCTAGGGAGGTCTTCATGAACAAATTAAGTGCTCTCGAACGGATGGCCGTCTACGGGGATTCTCTGCAATACATGGATCTTGAACATGCCCAGACGCTCATCGAGATCAATGGTGAGCCGGATGACATGCTCGACATGGTGAACGATGAGCGCGCTCGTTATGGTACCAGGCCGCTTGTACTCAGCCAGGAATTAATGTGTTCAGCTCAAGCCAAAGCCGATGACATGTATAACCGCGACTACTACAACCACGTCGATCCAGATGGAAACTGCTCACGCTATGCCGAGAACATCGCCATGGGTCAGGCGACACTTCACGCGGTTTTTGAGGCATGGCGCACAAGCTCTGGCCATCATGCCAACATGATTGACCGGCGTTGGCAGCGTCTCGGAATCGGCTATAACAACCGGCTATGGACGCAACACTTTAGCTAGCTGGTGTTGGTGCTGGTGCGTGCGCCTGATCGTAGAGAGCAAGCAAATCCGCCTTTATACGGCCACGCTCGCTCACCTCATGACCGTTGCGCCTTAGCCACTCACGGATGTTGGCCAACTCCTCCTTACTAAGGCCAGAGCCGGTGCTAGCCCGCGACGTTCCAGTGCCCTTCGGCCGTCCACGACCACCGCTGATCTTTTGAGCAGCCTCAACGTAAGGGTGAAGTAGCCGGTCTAGCTTGTCGGCGTTGGGTTTCGATAGATCCATGCGGTAGTTGGTGCCTTTATAGCCGAACACAACTTCCACGGCGTCAGTGAGTTCAGTACCGTCCAGGTCGTCGATGATAGTGACGATGGTCTGGGTCTTTTTAGCCACGAGCGTCTCCTAACTGAACAACTATTATGTTCAGAGTAGCAGGTTCATGCTCGTCTGCGGCGACGGCGGCGCTTCGTCGGACCAACGCCGAGAATGCGGAAAATGTTTTTCACTGCCTGTAGGAGGATGAGGTAATCATAACTTGTCCAGGAGCGCTGGGTCGATGTGGGTGCGCTGACACGGTTGATTGGCCATACTTTGCCAGTCGATTCATAGAGAAACAGGTTAATGCCAACATCATCGGCATACGCGATAGCAGGCGCACTGTAACCGGCTGACGAGAAGAAGAACAGCTGTTTCGTTGTGTCAGAGCCACGAGCACCATACAGCGCTTGAAGCTCGGGTCTATTGGCCAATGAACTCTTCCACTTGACTTGAGCGAGCGCACCGCGTGAGCGGACGTCGATACCGCCGTCCGCGCCGCCTGTGGTGGCCTTAGCATCAAGATAACCCCAGCCGCGCATGATCTTGGCGGCATTTAGTTCTGCTTGGTGAGGACTGGTAATGTAGTCCATTCACCATCATTATCTCATATTTTGATGATTTCGAGATTACGCAGCTTCACCGGAATCAGACATCATCTGCCTTAGCGCGTTGGTATCGAGCCCTACGGTCGGACACTCAACGCTGGCCAGTTCGCCACGTAGGGCAGTAAGAGCGAGGTCACGGCCAAGCATCCCAATGTCTTCGAGTTCCATATAGTCTTCGAAACGTTTGCGTTGATAGAGGCGGATTTCCTCTTCAATCTTACGAGGCGACTTCCAATTGCCGGTCTTCTCGTAGTCGTTCATTATTCATATGCCCAGTCTGTCGCCTAACGCAACGACTAAAAATACGATGATCGCGCGAAGAAGCATTATTAATTCTCCGATACCGCCGTATCGGCGGTTTGTTCAGTTGCAGGTGTTGCGACCGGTGGCTGCGCAACAACAGGGGGTTCGACCACACTAGTTACGACGTCTGCGGCGGTTTGTTCGAGTTCGGGCGCCAGGACCTGTACATCAGTTTGAAGACTTGGTGATAGGTGATCGAGCGCAGCGGTTTCCTCTTGTGTGAAGATGCCCTGAAAAACGACACCGACCAGGTTCCATACTGGCATCGAAAACAGACCGAACAGGTTTTTCGTGATTGCGGCTGTCGCGGCAGCGCAGGCAGCCGATACAACTAGCCAGAGGCAGACCGAACCGACTTTGGCCCATTGTTTTTTGTTTAGGGGGGTTAGTGTGATTGTCATAAAGTTTTTCTCCTTACTTAAGATTTTGATTGATATACGTCATCACGGCAGTACGGTTCACGGATTGCCCACTCTCAAATGCCGCAGCATCGTTGATGACCTTGGTAATATATGCCTGGCGGGATGGATCATCCCTGATGGCGTTTAGTGCATTGTCTACAGATTGCCCGGTGAATGCTTTTACCCAGTTCTCGTTCACCGGCTGATTGGGGAAAGCCAGTGAATAGAGAACTGTACAGGCGTCTTCTGACATAGTTTCTCCTTCTTTTATTACTGTTGTATCCTCGACGTCATTCGTCCAGCCTAAATACGTTAATATCGTCCCGTTGGCCCAATACTGTTGCATTGCAGCGAGATTCGGATGATGCACGAACGTGCTAGATGTCGAGCTACTCGATGAATAGATAGAATTGTCTGGCGCATGAATTGCCACATGTCCTGCCGTTATTCCTTTTACAGTGAACCAAATGGGAAACCAGAATGAAGGCCAATCCTCGTCCTCGTGTTTGGTTGGGCTGGCGTTCCAGTTACTTATAGCCGTTGGATATTTACCAGTCGCTGCGATACCGAATGCTTCACGCACGTCTTGCAGGCATTCGTCAGGGACGACTGTGATATTAGTGTTCGGTGTCAGTAACTGGGTATACTCCATCATCTATTTTTTCCATTTAGCTGCGTTCTTTGCGAAGACCGCTTGCTTCTTAGTGGCGGCGCTCGCTTTACTACCTTTGGCTAAGACTTTATTCTCATACTGTTTCACGGTCAGGTTATGCTTTTGCGCCTTAGCTTTGAACTGTCCACGGTGTGATCGTTTGATATAAATGCCCATACTTCCTCCTTACCTTGTTTTAATCGCGGTTATGATCGCTGCCGTCGCTACGACGATGGCTAATCCCGTTGCGATCCACCAGCGGGCGCTACGATTGATTCTGTCGATAGCCTCCCAAAGTTTTTTATGTTCTTTATCGGCTATGACCTGTAGCTCTTTAACGTCATCTCTCGTGGCAAATTGACTAGTGAAAGTGTCAATCTTGTCGGTCAACTTATCGAAGCGATCTCCTGATTCTTTCTTGAGTTCGGCGACTGCTTTGTCATTTTGATCGAAGCGAAGTTGAATATAGTCGGCACTTGGTAGCGGGATTGATGCGATCGGTTGTGGGGTTTCGACTTCGCTTTTCATTACGTTGTACTCACTAGAGAGCCTGAGAAATAATTATTTGTTGATGTACCCGATACCATAGCGGCGGTTCCGTTACAAAATACCCATAACTCAACATAGTCATTGGCAGCCAGCGATATTATGTCGCTGACATTAGCTGCGACAGAACTTGTGCCAGCTGTGGAACCATAGAGAGAACCTTGCGAGTAAAGTGATCCATTTTTATAAAGAGCCGCATAGATTACGGTGGTTCCACTAGCCGCAGATATACCAGTACATCCATTGAACTGATAGAACCCTGCTATGGGAGCTGTAAATCTTCCTTTGTTTGTCGTTACATCAACATTCGATCCAGTATCGTATGTCTTTGTATCACACAGAACTACTGTTGCAGCATTATTGCCTGTATTTTGAGCTGCGCTTCGATATACACGAAACTTATATGGATTCTGTAAAGTTACACCTCCGACTCCTTTACCGACTATGCTCAGAGTGACGTTCGAATCTGAACCAGTCGCAGAAATCGTTGGGGCGTGTGTAGTCGCGGCGTTAGTGACAGTGACTTGATTAACCGCTGATGCTGTAGCAGCCACCTTGATCAGGGAGTTGCCATTGGTGTCATTAACACCAGTGATGATCTTTGGTGTCGTGAGTGCGGCGTTCGTAGAGGTGATCGCCCCGTGGGTGCCGTCCTGGTTGTGCTCGACGAGAAGCCCGTCAGCAAGGCGATTTTCGCGTGTTGAGGACACGGGGATGTAGACACGGGTCAGTGCGCCAGCAGCGTAGTTCTGTGGGTTGCCATAAGTTAGAGCGACATTGGTGACCGACGAGCCGCCGCTCACCGTTCCAACGAATTCACAATAGGTGCCATCAACCCGAACCTCGACACTATTAACAACCTGGACGACATCAATCGCGAAAGCAACGCCGGTAGTTGTCGGCCAGTTAGCAGTACTCCCCACGGTGATACTGCTATTACCGATCGTATAGCCGGGAGCGCTGAGGGTTGTGGCGCTACCAGGAACGCCTACTTCCATGAATTTGTCTGTTGCTTGTGCTGTCATACATTAGTTCTCCTATGTCTTTAACGTTAAATTAGCGAGCGAGAAGCCAACAGTGTTGACGGCACTCAGGATGTAATCGGTATTAGCGGTATCTGCGACAACTTCCCAGTCGAGCTGGTTGACTAATCCTCGGGGTTTTATCTGCAAAACGGCCACACTCTTGCCATATGTACTGATAGAGCCGGGATCATCGCCGTACTTGTAATCACCGGAGTAATCCCATATACCGATACCAGTTGGAGTAGTCACACTTGAGAACGCCGCCGAACCCGCTGACGACTGGACACCGGTGCGACTAAGGCCTGTCGCGTTGACGTTGATGTTGCCCTTTGGAAAAAGGAACTTAAAGTACTGGCGGCGGATGCTGGCGAGTGTGAGGCCATCTTCATCCCAGACAAGCGATTGGAAACCGATACGGCTGCGCCATGGCACGTTGTCGTCTTGATGGGTCTGAGAGCCGGCACGGGTGAACTCGAGGATCACGTTATCGACGAGCACACAGTGATGGGTGACGCCATCGTTGTCTTCGTAGAGCCACATGTCTTTCGCGGCGATCGGCCAACGGAGCACCCATAGACTGTTGCGAGATAGGTCGAGGTACCAGATTTCACTGTTCTCTGTTGAGCCAACCGGGAGTGCCCAGAACAAGCGGTCGCGCAGTTCGATACCAACGCTCTTATAGAGGTTCTCGGCATTGATGTTCGCCATGTCGGGGATGATGACTTGCGAGATAATCTGTGTAGTCAGGATGTTGAGGATGTTCTGGCTGATACCAGTCGTTCGAACATCTTCGCCAGTGAAGTAATACAGTGCATCGCGGGCTTTGATCGTGCCGCGAGCAGAGTAGGTACCAAACTCACTTGGCGCTTCAACCACGTTCGGGAAGATGATGATCTGGTCACCGACAGTCTCTTGGTCGAAGGTGACGTGAAATAGCTTGCCCTTACCGGCCGCACCACGTGCCGAGACGGTGATGACAGGATCGCCATGGCCATCATGAAAGCCGTCGACATAGTTGAGTTGCGTTGCGCCCTGGTCATCGATGGCTACCCAACCACCACCGTTGAAAGGGCTGAAGTCCGCCGTGCCAGCGGCTGAGTAATAGAGCTTGCCGTCAGTAGATATACCGTAGATTTGCGAGTTCTTTGCATCGACGTACATCCAGAGGAAAATTGCGCCAGCACTTGAATCACCAACTGGCGTAATCTTGTACGGGTTAACGGATAGTGTGCCGTCGTCAGTGAAGGACGTCGTCGCGTTACCACTCACGGTATACAACTCGTTCTGCGTATCGGCGGTTGTGCCGTAGTAGACGGTATAACCAACTGCGCCCGGGACCGCCGTCCAACTAATAGCCATGGAATCAGTGCCATCGAGCCATGAGTCACGAACCTTGCCGGTAGCGATCGAAGTCGCGACCGATCCGATTGATTCACCCACGTCATTGATCGCACTAACGGCGTAGTAGTGAGGGAAGGTTGAACCACTCATGCCAGTTGGGGTGAGTGATGGCGCGCTTGGTGTCGCCAAGCCGGTATAAGTGTGGATCGAGTTGTCAGACAGGAGGACATAACTCAGGTTGTCAACGGCGTTGAACGGAAAGACTTTGCCCTGCGCCTGGACGAAGCCTGCCCACGCTGAATCGTCATACGAACCACCGACACTGGTAAACGAGCCACCATCGGTCTGCTGGAAGATCTCACCAGTTCCACTGACATTCATCATGAAGAACTGACTGCGGAGACCACCGTAGTGGGCGTTGCCACGTCCGATGACCGGATAACTCGGCTGCATACCATAACGGACCAATGATGGCCGTGGTTGCAAGACACTATCCTGTACCACTTCGATGTTGGTCATGTCGGCTAAAGAATCGGTTGGCCGGCGCGAGTTATCGATGGTGGATATATAGCCCTTGTCGAACTTGTTTTGGTGGACGTCAACCGGGATACGGGATTTTCGGGTACTTCGCTTTGTTGATAATTCCGGCTGCATGGCTTATCTCCGTGTCGGTTTAGGGATGCGCCACACTCTGACAGGAATCTTGCGGCTATTGCCATAGGTATCAACGCGGTCAGTACTCATCATCTGTTGCCAGAGGGTGTCAGCTTCGGTTTGGAGGTCAGGAGCCTTGTCTTCATAGACAAGGTCGTTGAAGGCGATTTCTGCCGCTGCCGCCATGATGACCCACTGCGGATCGTTGAACGGCAGATCATCGTTATCATTAGCGACGTCGTCTGGGAGGTAATAACCCGGTACGGACAACGTCGCACCAACGATGGGCTCACCAGCCAGGATCGCGTTAGTGAAGTACAGGGTCTTAGGATTGTTTCCGGCAATAAACACGTTCCGTTTCAGCGGGTCGCGTTCACGCGGTGGAATAATGTCAAAGTCGGTGCGCCGGCCGTCTGCATCGACACAGTAGATCGAATCGCTGGGGCCAATGAAGCTATCAGCCAAGGTAAATGATGGGGCAGCGTCAGCAGCGATAGTGCCGACATCTTTGACGTCCCAGATATCAGACAGGTTAATCTTCGAGTTGAGGTAGAGTTCGTTTTTCTTTTTATTGAGAGTACGGAGCCAATAATTCCATTCGTCGCTTCCCTCAATAGGTACAACGTCATCAAGGCCTCGGAAGGCGTCATTGATTTCATTCATTGCATCTGAGACTATCATCGACATTTACCTCTTGGCAGGGTCGATGATACGGTCGCTGCTTTCTTCCATCTTATCATGCTTTTACCTTTTTGCCAGCGGCTTTCTGTGGAGCTTTTAATTTATGCGTGGCGCCTTTCTTGATAGCGTTTTCGAGTGCATTCGTGAATGCATCTTTGGGGGCTTGCTTACTAGAGTGACTGATTTTGTATGCTTTATAGGCCGATGCACCGTGGTTGTTGCTCGGCTTCATGCGTGGGCCAGTCGTCTTGCTGTAACTCTTCTTCTTACTGCTGTAGCCCTTCACACCAGTGAAGCCGATGCCACCTTGAGTGATCGCAGATAGCGGGCTGATGTTGGCTGTTGAGCCAGGTGCGCCGTTGGTCGATGGGAACCACTGGAAGGCCGTCGAGCCATCTGGCGCAGTGCCTTTAGCGATGTCGTACTGACCAAGACCGAACGCGGCTTTTTGGAAGGCTTGGCCTGGCGCAGTCAGATTGTTCTGCCCGGGACCGAGCAGTTGATCAAGCCCGGCCTGCTTGTCGAGCTGGTACCTATCGTTGTTAGCCATGTAGTTTTCCATTGCCAAGTAGTTCTGCGGATCAGCCGTGCGCAGTGCGCTACGGCCTGATGTGCTGGTGGCAAAGTACTTATCCATAAACTGTTGAGTTGATGGGCCAGCTTGCGGATAGGTTCGTAATGGATCTTCACCCTGCGCAACAAGCATTTTATTCGTATAGGCAGACATGTTATCAAAGAACTGTCCGATGTCAGGGTGAGCGGTCATAAATTGGGCTTTGGTTTGACTATCGGTGATGCCGTCATACTGATTGAGCAAGCCTTGTAATTGTGGAGATGCTGTCGGCGGTTGGATAGGGAGTTGCGGTTTATTCGGATCAGCAGGTGGCAGACTATTGAAGTAAGCCGTTCGAGCGTCAGAGAGTGGTTGATACCAACTACTGTTTTGCAACATCCACTTATCTTTTTGCGAACTACCCAAGTCCATAGATTGGTACTGCAACACCTTGGTGATGGTAGATTTTGACTGGTTGTACAACGGATCGACTTGTTGACCTTCTGATTTGAGCTTCTGATTCATCGTGATGAGCGCATTGAGGGCGTTCGGCTGATCGAGGAGTGCCGTTGCTTTGGATTTTGAGTCAAAGACGCTCGGCTGGACGATGTATTGGCCGGTCTGCGGATCTTTCGAACTGGCCGTGGCCAGGTCGAGCGCGGCGGTTTCTTTGGCATTCAAGCCCTGGTGCGCCTGATCGAGAGTGCTGTAGTACTGATTGGCCTGTTGCGTCTTCGGAGAGTTAGGGTCATTGTGCAGCCGGCCACCGGCAGCTGAGATGGCGACGTTAGCGAAGTTGATCGGTTGGTTGCCACTCTTAGTTGAACTGATAGCACTTGCGACCGGGATCGGACCGAACTGGGATGCCACGTTGAACGCGGTGCGTTTGGCGTCGCCAGGGACGATGATCGGGTTGCCGTAGTAGTCCTGGTTGGTTGCAAGGCTTGTGACGCCGCGAAGACCGGCTGCTGTACGAGCGTCGACTTCATGCTCGACACCGCTGAACTTGTTCGGATCACCATTGAACAACGGTTCAGCCATTTTGGCGAGGACGTTGACAAAGGTGTTCGGCAGACCAACTGATTGTGGCGTTCCGTCTGGATCACCTTTGTAGCGTTGGGATTTCAGTCCAGTCTCGACCTCTGGATCAAGCATGTTGCCCAGGAAGCGTTTGAACAGTGAGACAGGATCTTGGTTCTCCTTATTTGGGTTGGTGAGGGCATTGACTGCGGTCACGGCGGCGGATACGCCGATGATGCGACCAAACAACATCTGAGCCGCGAGCTTGTCTGCCTTATCAGCTTTGGCAGTACCACCGATGATCTTGGCTGCTCCGATGAAACCTTGCGCCGTACCGCGCATCTGGCCTTCGAGGAAGTCCGGTGCCAACAGGACACGGGATAGTGACTTGAAGACGCGCGGTGACCAGGAGCCACTCATCAGGCGGTTGATGCCACCAAAGAAGTTGTTGACGACCTCGGCGACATGACGGCCTTCAGCCAGGTCGTCAGCTTTCGAGAAGTCAAGATCCTTTGTGACAGAGTTAAAGATAGCTTTCTTGAAGTTGGTGATACCAGTATCGAACGTCAGGTGATGCGTGACATTGATGACACCCTTACCAGCATTGAGTACCTTCTTGGCATCGGACGGCTCTTTGAGCGCATCGTTGATGGCTTTGTCGTAGTCGTCGCTCTTGCCGGATTTAAAGTCAGCACCAAGTTTGTCTGCGCCGGTCGTCAAACCGGCCAGCTTTTGGCGTGATGCCTGTAGTGGTGTCTCTAATGCGTCGTCGATTTTGCCGTTGGTGACGTACTTCAAAAGAGCGACCGGTTTCGTCAGGGCATACATACCGGTGTTGCCTAAGTGGAACAGACCACCCCCGAGCAGCGTCTGCTTGGCAGCTCGGTTGACGACGTCATAGCCTTTGAGTGCGCCCTGCGCTGCTGTCTCCATCTTTGTCGTAGCTGGTGACTGTTCCGGGAACGCGTGCTTATTGATCTCGGCGGCTATCTCTTTAGGGACCGCGATCTTTGAGCCTTGATTGCCAAAGACTTGAACCTGTTTGTAGACGCCACCGGATTGATCCTGTGGTAGTTCACCGACTGCAACTTGGCCTGGATACATCTGATCGAGCTCGCGGGCCAGGATGTTGGCGCGGATTGATGGTGTCGAGGACGTGTAGTCATGCAGCACATCATGTAAGGCATCATTGAAGCGTGGGTTCAAGCCGAACTTGGCCGCAGTGGCGTAGCTGTCGAGCTTACGGCCTTTGGTAAAGCTCGGATGCTTCAGTAGGTATGTCTGGAACCGTTCCATTGCTTTGACGGCATCAGGTGAGCCAAGGTCATATTGGTGACGGAAGTAGTTCTTGATGTACGGCGTACTCTGACCGGCGATGTTGGCGATAGCGTGACGGGCATCGTAGTAGTCGCGGATCGCTTTAAGCGTTTTGCCGACGTCCTCTGGCTTGTGCGCCTCTTTAAGGATGTCTTTATCAGAGGTCGTTTCAGCTTTACGGAGCAGTGACTTATCAGCCTCGTCGAGGCCACGACTCTTGTTGAAGACGTGGGCAGCCTTATCAGCCAGGATGTCTTGCCCGGCTTGTGATTTGAGTAAGGCATCATTGATCGTCTGTGATGGTGCGGCGAACAACTTGTTGTACTCGTTGTAGTGTGGGTTGTCCTCAAGATTGAGCCGGCCGTTGTACTTGGCATCCGGCAAGATCTGATTTTGGGAGCGCTTCGCTTCGGCATCAGCTAACGCCTTCCGCATATCGTCGTCACTCAGGTTGAGTGTCTTACCGATGTTTCGTTGTTTTCCGGACAACTTCTGTTGTTTGAGTTGCTGTTCGGCAGCATCGGTACGTTGATTGCGTGCCCAATCCTTCAGCTGCTTGGCTTGGGTAGCCCAGTCATGGAAGGAATCGAGCTTGCCCTGGACGAGGGATTCATACTTGTTGAGTTTGTTCACTTGATCCTGGTCGCCGTGTTCGGCGGCCATTTCTTTCATCCGGGTGAAGGTCGCCGAGAACTTGGCTTTGTCTGGATACCTCTCAGCCATGACCGCCAGCGGCTTCAATTCCTCTGGGATTTCAGGTAATAACTGTGGTGCTTGCTGCTGAACTCGACGCGCAGCGATCTGACCGGCAGACTCCATGTTGTCGACAGGTTCTGGGTTGACCTTGTTATAGAGATCGTTGACGGAATCCTTTCCTGGAAGCTGGTTAATAGCTTTTGCGACATTAGGATCTGTGTCCGATCTTGAGTTCAGGACCGCTAATTTCGTTTCAAAGTCGTCTGCGTTCTTCGCAGATTGAGCAATCGGCACTAACGCCTTGAAGTCGTCGGGGATGTTCGATGGTTGTTTCGGTGTGCCGCTTGGCAATTGGACTGATCCGCTCTCGAGCAAGCGGGAGCGTGGGATTACTGTGTCGTCACTTAGAAGCTTGCTACTTGCGTGCGCCGCTGCTGATACGCCACCGTGGAGTGCATCGCCAACCAGTGAGCCGCCGAGGGCCATGCCGCCCGCCTGTAGGCCACTCTGAAGGGCTTGGGACGGGTCAAACTTGCCGGTGTTGAGTACCTGGTCGCCAGCGTTCAATGCTGCGAACGTCGGTGCTGCAACAGCGGCTTGAGCTCCGGCCTGGGCAGCTTTATTGGCGATAGTTCCCGCCAGGCCGTCACCAACCTTGCTACCGACCGTTGCGCCGAAGTCGTCGAGCAGTTTGGACTCAGGACCGCCGACAGCGTATGGCGCGAGGTGGATACCAGTCTTGGTGATGTCCTGACCGAACTCTGCCGGTGATGCTGTACCCGCTGCGACATTCCTTGGCACGAACGAGTTTTGAAGCATCTGGTTAAGGTGTTGCTGGACTTGAGGGTTATTGGCTTGGCCAGTGATAGCAGCAGTGGTCGCGGCGATTGGCAAGCCAACAGTGTTGGCTACTTTGGAAGCATCCTGCAGTGCCGGTTGAACAACATTGTTGTTCACGAAATTACCGACATTGTGTACGGCACTGCCAATGACATCCAGAGGAGTGTTTGGGTGTGGTGGAGTAACTGGTGCGGGTGCCGGGGGCTGAAGGTTGAATCCCTGGAAACTAAACGGTGATTGCTGCTGTGGTTGCGACACAGTTTGAGCAGGTGCCGCGGTGTGCCCTGGCGCCGTGCTGACAGTCTTTGCGGTCGGCGCAGGAGCACTCGGGTGATTACCACCAGTGAGGCCGGTAATCAGATCCTGGAATTTATGCGCGAGGAAGTCGAACATGCGGAGCCTCGGTTATGGTTTATGAACTTAGTGCGCCCGACGTAGCCGCGCTGTTGTCGTCGAGTTTCTTCTGCAGCAGCGTCGAGTAGTCGTTGGTGCTGGTATCAGTTGGTGTGTTGGAGGCGATCGTCGGCGTTTGAGCGGTGTAGTCAAGGAGTGTTGGCGTCGCGTAGTTGACCGGTGTGACCGTCCACGGTGTGCGGTACTGGTTGAAGAGGCTGTCAATCGCGTTCTGGCGGGTGCTCATGTCCTGTTCGTATGGTTGCATCGCCGCGTTGGTGGAAGCTTCGCCTCCACCAGATACCAGTTGCTTTTGGAAGGCCAACGTTGCCAGTGACTGATCAATCTGGTTCATCTCGTTCAACATGCTGTTGCTGAAATCGCTTGACTGCTGGTTCTTTTGACCGAGCAGGCTTTGGAGCAGCGTCTGGTAGGACTGGTTGTCACGGTTTTGCGTGACGTCGAGGTTGCGGAAGTTCTCGCCGTAGTTCTGTTGGACACCAGTACGTTGGATCGAGGAGTTACGAGCAACGGCTTCAGGTGCGGCTAATTGATAAGCCGATGAATCGGCGCCACCCTCCATGCCAATCTTGTTGCGCAAGCTGTTCGCGAGGGTCATCGCGTCGTTGTTGATTTGACCGAGTGCAGTGTTCTTGTCGTCGGTCGTGTTTTCACGCTGCATCTCAAGATCTTGGATGGCGTTCGATTGGTTGGTGTTCGCTTGATTGAGTTGTTGGTTGTACTGGTCACCGATGCCAGTCAGGCCTTGTTGAAGAGCCGTCTGTGCTGACTGCTGCTGTCTTGCCAACTGGTCTGCCTGGTTTTGAAAGTAGGCAATATAAGCCGGGCTGTACCCGGTACCTGTGCCAGTTCCCGTTCCAGTCGCGCCGCCAAGGCCAACGGACGCGGCGACTGGCGATGCAGCTGTCGATGTACCACTGTTACCGGGTGTGGTTGCTGGCTGTGTACTAGCAGCAATTGGATATTGTTTCTGTCCTTGCTGACCGTTAGTGGCATACAAAGGGTTATTGTTGGTCTGGATTTGCCCAATAGTAGGGATAGCTGAGTTGAACATAATCGATCTCCTATGATGAGAGATCGGGAGAATCTAGCGTAATTGGCAGAAGTGTTCGACAGCCAGGTTTCCGTCGATACCGAATCCGGTGAGGGTATACCTCGAATTGAGCATTGCTTCACGGTGCAGAGTTGAATGCATCCATGAGTATACGTGCAGAGCGGCTGTAATCTTAGTCGGATCATCAGTATCAATCTCGTCGATATTCTCTGAGATGTAAGAACAAGTGTATTGTCCCATCGTGTCTTCGATATATAAGTAGCCTTGTCGACCGGTCACTGGACTGATATGACTGTAATAGTGGTTTTTCAGCATGTCATCGGCCTTCATCTGAGCCGACTGATCTAACCTCGCATCTTCAGTCAGTGGTGCGACTCCGACTTTGGCTCGTTCGGCATTGACAAGTTTTAAGAGTTCTACCCGCGTTGGTGGGTTAACCACACTCGCGCTGCTCTGTATTGACCCCATGTATATGGCTGAACCGACCAAAGCGGCGAAGACTGAAACTATGATGACATATTGCTTCATCCTACTTCTGTTATAGCAGTATTCTCCCGAATTGTGAAGTTACTAATAATGTCTGTGTCTGGCTCATCATCGAGTAAAAGACATACCCTCGCGCCTGGCCGTTAATAAGGTAGAGGTCTGATTACTTAGAATATAGCACATTAAAATGAAATTATTCAAGGTGATTACTGAATAGTCGTGCTATCACCGACTGCTATGATCGCGACCGTATCGTCTGAGTTACTAATCGCTACCGTATCCTCGACGCCGGTAATCGATAGACTGTCTTCGACACTGGTAATGGTGAGAGTGTCAGGAGTCGATGTGTTAGTGATGCTTACGGAATCTTCAACTACGCTGATTTTCACTGTGTCTTCGACCGCTTGGATCGTAATGTCGTCGTGTGGTATGACGTTATGGATAATCCGAGCTGTTACTAACTGAGCGACACCGGTAAGAGTTAGGGTCGCCGCTAACTGATTGATAGAAACATTATTCAAGATAGCCAGCGTTTGAGTACGACCAGTGAAGGTTAGCGTTGCGGCAGATTGGGCAATAGTGGCGTTCACGATAAGAGCAACCGCTTGCGTATTGCCAGTAAAAGTCAAAGTAGCGTGGGTCTGGGTAATACTGGCGTCTTGGATAGAAGCAACGGCTTGTGTGCCACCACTGAATGTCAGTGTGACTGCTGCCTGAGCGACCTGAACATCTTGAACAGTAGCAACTGTCTGGGTATTACCGGTAAGCGTCAGGGTGGCGTGTGCCTGAGTGATTGCGACATTATTCACCGTGGCGATAGTTTGGGTGCCGCCCGTAAGCGTCAGGGTGGCGGCAGATTGGGCAATAGTGGTATTTATCTTCGCTGTTTGTGTATTACCTGTGAAGGTAAGAGTTGCGGCAGATTGCGTGATTGCTACGTTGTTAATTGTTGCAAACGCTTGTGTGCCACCGGTAAGGGTGAGAGTAGCGGCTACTTGAGTAACAGAAGCATTAACACCACTACTAGCAGCGAGAAGTTCAACGGTGTAACAACCCCAACCGCTAGAAGTTCCACCAACTGATTCCGTCGTCAGTGACCAAGAGGAGACGCCACCATTCGTATCATGAACACCAACCTCACCTGTTGTTATCTGGCTATCTCGATTGGTCATTCCTGTTGGTGCTACGTCGATAGTTGTATTCGTGGAACGATGACCACCTAATCCAGCCACCCAAGAGCTACCATCCGTAACACTCATCGTTAATGCACCATAGCTCACAGTCGTACCGGTATTAGTAACCACAGCATGACCGCCAACGGGAGTAGTATTATTAACACCTCTATAAACTTCAAATACCGTATTCGTGGCATTCGTAAAAGTACCACTAACAAGCGATGTTCCAGTGGCTATTTGATAAGCACAAAGGCTACCAGCCGAGTTTGTAGTTACTGTATTAAGTGATGTCCACCCACCAGGAAGAGTTGGTGTAGAGTTCGATCCACTACGAAATGAATAAACGAGAACTACATCACCAGATTGAATACCGGTGATAGTTCCACCGCTAGCGTTTTTTGCAGTAGTGACAAACGAGATAGCCATCGGGGTTTACCCTTCCTAGGCTAAACCCTATTAACTTGAGGCTGCGTTGAATACGCCGTTAGTTGCATCCCAGGTAATGACAAATGTGCCACCGCCTGAAGCTGTTTGTGTACCGCCGAAGTCAATGTGAGCGATCGGACTCCCCGAGACGACATATAGTTTGGCGGCTACGGCTGAGAAGCCAGCACCAGTAGTTGTCCAGGTGGTTGTGCCGGCGCTACCACCACCGAAAGCGCCAGTGATTTTACAAAGTTGAGGGGTTACGGTTGCGGCGCTAAGCGTTCGAGTGCCGACCGCTCCACCGCCTGTGGTGTAACCGTTCGCTGAGGCAACTTCGGTTCCACTCGTCGTATAAGCTGCATCACCGTGTGTGAAGGTTGATGCGCTAAACAACGCACAGTTCACCGTGTCGGCCGTCCAACTGTTCGCCTTACTTAAAAACCCGTTAATGATCGCATCATACAGATGTGTAACAACTGCCATGACTAGACTCCTTCCTTAAATAATTCTTTTAATCGGTCTTGTTCAAGCTCTTCGGGAGTTCTAGGCGTTGCTATAGGGACATTGATATGGACACTAATTTTAGGGAATCCATCTTCATCAGTCTCACCGTGGTCGGTTGTTGATACTTGACCTTTAATTGTGGAGATGCTGCCATCTTCATTTGTTACTGTGAACTCTTTTTCTTCTACGGTTGTATTCTCAGCCATATTGTTCTCCTTTAGCTTGTTGCTACTTTATAGTCGGCCGTGACTTTAATCTTGCCGGTATCTTCGAGCACCGTCCCATCGGCCAAAACTGCTTGAATACCAACGAAGTAGGTATTTGGGGCGATGCGTGTTTGGGTCGCCGACAGGACGATGCGCGACTGACCTAGGGTGGGGTTAGTAAACGACGTGATGGGCGTGATGTTGATTGCTGCATCGGTATCATCCGATGGGTCTTTGTCTGTGGTGAACGCACAAAAGACCGAACCACCGGTCAGGTCGTACGGTGTTCCATCTTTCTGTTTGAATGTAACGTTGATTGCTCGGGTGTTACCACGCACAAGCTGTGCAAGCTCGAATGACATGAGTAACCTCCTAGCGCCAACTGACGGTTATATCTGATGCGCCAGCCGTGACGATGGTGAGGCCAGTGACAAAGGATACATCGTAGTTAAACGTCTGTTCGACAACCGATGCCTTGAGCGTGCCTATCTTCGTGCCAGATCCGGTGGTGCTGTCATAAATGGTGATCGTGCCAGCCGCGGTTGTATTGACTGTGATCGATTCCAACACGCCAGAACCCGTCTTGATAGTCGTCGTCGTAGCGGTGGTAATATTCGTATAATTGAATGGTGCGAGTGATGACATAGTCTTTTCCTCTATTACGTTTGTTATGGGAGGCCGGTGCGCGTTCTGGCTTCGTGCTTATCCAGTCACGAGCGACGCGAGTTTTGCCACCGGCCCCGAGTTAGATCGGCATTACGCTGCGCGTGTTGCCGTACCGCTGATACGGGTGACCATCCAGCCGTTGACACCATCACCAACCAATTGGACAAATGATCCTGCTGGTTGAGTGGTGAAGATCAACGCTTTGTTGTCTGCACTAGTGAAGCCGTTACCCATGATCTTGTCGACCGAACCCGGCGCGACGGTAACCGTCAGACCTGGTTTGCCAACGCGGATGATGTAGCTGTAACCGACAACTGTTGCTGGAAGTGTCACTGTTGCTGTAGCGGTGACATTTTGGACAACGCCACAGTCACCTTCAGCAAGCGTTTTGCCGGCGCCGGTAACAGTCGCAGATTCGTTATACCCGAAGGCTTCGAGATTTACTGCCATATACTATTCTCCGTTCTCTGATGAGTCGGTAGCAGGGTCAGTATCAACTTCGTCTTCGACATCTTGCTCTAGTTCTGGATCGACATCGGATTCGTCGTCAGCGACAGACTGCGCAAGCGCGGCCTGGCGCTCGGCCAGTTCCTTCTCAACCAGTTCGTCAAGATTGCCTTCTCGCACGGCGTCTTTCATCCGATTGATTTCCTCCTGCTCACGCAGGTGTCGGAAGTAGTTATACTTGGCTGCCGACCGTACCTCATCAAGGTGGTTAGGTTTTTTATTACTCATGTGAAGACTCCTTTAAAACTTTGGTTAGTGACTACGCAGTCTTGTGGATTGCGATAACACCTGTCTTGTTCGTATCGACAAACGCGTCGTAACGGTGTCGGTACTCAAGCAGGTAGCCGCTGACACCCGGAGGGTTATCGTGCAGCGTGTAGTCGACCAATTTCTCAGGAGCGATACATGCGATCGGGTGAGAAATAAATAGGTCAACGTTGCTTGGCATACGGCTTGATGGAACAACGACAAGTTTGACGCCATCAACGGTGCCAAGGTCGCCACTATCGTGCTTACCCTGACCAGCTTCAGAAGCGAGGATGAATCCACTTTGCTTCAGGAAGTTGTAGTAAGCAGCCGTCAGAGCAGCCACGCGGCCGTTCTCAGGAGCTTCTTGGTCAGTGATGTTAGCGGTCATAGCGGTGAACTGCGTGTAAGCGTTTGAGCTTGTCGTAGCACCAGTTGTGAAGCCAGTTAAGTTGTAGCGGCTTGCCGTTTCACCAGCGGTTTCAATGGTCTGGAAGATGTAAGTGTCCATTTCAGGAACAAGTACGTTCTTCGTTGCTTGTGCCAGGTATGCTCCTGGTTTGCGGATTTCCATTGAATCCTGGAAGTTCTTTTTGTCAATGGTTTTACTCCATGAACGGTCACGAACCAGTGTCCACGTCTGTTGAGTGTCCTCAACCTCAGTTGGGTTACCGTATTTGTTCGCTGTACCGTTAACGTCGTAATCACCGATCGTCGGGTCAACTAATGTTGAAGCGATGACTTGGTTTACACCGTCCCAAGAATAGTCGGTGTTAGTAAAAGCACTCGACTTTTTCTCGGCTTTCAGAATGTTCGATAGTTTAGTATCGAACTTCGAGGCAAGGTTTACTGCCATACGAGTAGTGTCCTTTCATTACGGACTCTAACTCCACTTGGCTACCTCTGCATCAAACCCATCCATGATTTCATCTTTCTTGGCAGGTTTTGGCGAACGGCTTGGAACGACGTCAGTCCGAGACTTTTGCTTGGACTTACTGGTCGTCTGCTGCCGTGCTCCGACAGCGGTAAGTTTGCGGAACGAGTCTGCTTTAGCTTGTAAATATTGGAGCACGTCGCCTTTAATCTCGACAGGTTGTTTATGCTGATCCCAAGTAACTTTGCTTTCCAGGAACTCAAGGTAGGCATCATTCAATGCTTCTTTGAACTCTGGTGAGCCTTTAGTTAGTTCGGGAATCGCAGCCACCGCTTTATCAAGACCAGTTTCGATCTTAGAGGTGTTGCGTTCAATCTTGCCGATATAGGCTTCGAGTCGGACTTCGCGCAAAGCGCGGTCAGTGTCATCCTTCGAATCATTGAGGTACTGATCGTAACTCTTCTGAATCTCAGCTTCGTTGGCCTGTCGCTGCGCCTGGCGCTGCTTGAATGCTTCTTCAGCTGATTTTGGTTTGCCACCGTCCTCTGAGGCCGTGCTGTCCTCAGTGGCATCTGACTCTTCCACATCATCTGTCGATTCTTCCGTGTCATCATCATTGGACTCGGTGGCCGCCTCGTCGTCAGTTGATTCGTCGGACTCATCAGTTTCTTCAGCATCGTTATCGTCGTCTACGTCGAACGTTGTGTCGTCGTTTTCGAGATCAGCGGCTGCGTCAGTCTCTTGAGTGTCCTCGTTAGTTGTTGTGGTTGCTTCCGTTGATGGGCCAGCATCGTCGGTTGCGGGTATGGCTGTATCTGGTACAGGCATAATTATTCTCCTTCTGTACTGTTGGAGGCCGTACGGGCCATGCTATTAAAGGTTGCTAACCATGCAGTTTAGAGTCGTGCTAGACCTGGCTTTGGAGTAAGCCGGATCGACTGCCGATTTGGGAAGCAGCCGATCTAGTTCACTCCAATTGATTCACATCTCTTAACCACGGCTACGCGGCTGGTACGGTAGATAACAAGAGGAAACACCTGTTTGTTTTATAACTATAAAGAGGGTTGTATGCCGACATTAGTCGTGGATACGAAACGTGAATTGGTAAGGTGCAGAGGCTTTTGACGTAAGCCTGGTGGATCGTCGGGAGTCTCCGCGACGACCCAGCAGGGTCACTTCAACCGTTTGCCGTGCCGGTGATGCGGATGCCCGGCTCCTTCACAGGAGATGAACATGCCGCGGTCGATCCAGTTGTGCGGTTGCTTCTTCGGGATACTGTCGAGGTGAACAGTGCCGACCGATGAGTTGATGTACTGTTGCGCCGCTTGATCAATCGGGATTTCTTGCTCAGCGGCGAGACGTTCAATCTGAAGGTCGACGGCAGTCTTGGTTTGCTCTTGATCGCTCATTGGTTGTCTCCCTTCTTCCTTGACGCAGCCTTGGGCTCACGCAGGATGTTGTTGATTTGCGTCTGAACGGTGACGATGAACCGGTAGTTGCGCTCACGGACGTCGAGTAGAACTTCCAGTTCCTTTTGTGGGTAGCGCGCGCGGTCGAGGACAAGGTCACCGAGATCAGTGATTTTGGCCTTCTCGTGTTCCAACACTTGGTTGATCAAGATGGTCGCTGGTTCTACTCGCTGTCGCTTGGCCTTTTTGTCGGCCTGTTCTTTGGCCTTCTGAAGTTGCGTGGCCCGCGACGACGCGCTAGTGATGCCGGTGTAGAGGTATGAATCATCACGCTCGGTCATTTCGCTGCTCCCCCACTACGCGCTCGTTGTAAGCCAGACAGGATCTCTTCTGGTGGATAGCCCTGGAGCTCGGCGGCACGCATAGCTTTGGCTTCGGGTTCGGAGGCGCTGAACTTCGTCATCAGGCCTTGGATGATGTCTGCTTCGCTTGATGGCGTCTGGGCTGATTGTGGTTTGGCTGCAGGCGTTTTGGACGCTGTTTTGGCCGTCTGGGTAGCTGCTGGCGGCGTTTGTGGCTTCGTGGCGGCGTGTTGCTTAGTGACGACGCCTGCCGTGTCGACAGCGGCCTTGTGGGCGTCAATCAGCTCGTTTGGCGTTGGCGCACTGGAGGTGTCAGCCTTGATGCCAACTTGAGCTAGCGCCTGGGCGCGCTCATCCGGTTTGAGGTCACCAGGTTTCCACTGAACGGTTTCACCAAGCGTCTTCGGTTGCTGCTGTTGATTCTGCTGATCTTGCGCACCGGCCGGCGCCGCAGCTTGTTGCTGCTCCATCTGTGCTTTCTCTTCCGGCTGAATATCTTGCAGGATCTTGTCGTTATCGGTTGCGAGACTGATGATCTCGCTAAACAGTTCGCCGGGATCAAGCTTCTTGCTACCAATAATGATTGGCTGCGGGCTGGCAATGAGTTGCATGTTCTGTGGGTTAGTCAACATCTCGGCAACACTCGTCAGACCATCGAGCTTTTGCTTGTCGTCTTGCGTCTTGTCGTCTGATGGATCAATCTCGCACTCAAAGGTGGCGCGGGCGTTGTCCCAGATGACTTCGAGTTGGTTGGTTGGTTGGTTGTTCTCGTCAAGTGGGAACTGCAGACCAGCTTTCATGAGTCGGTCGCGCTCTTCGTCGTCGAGCTTGAGAAGATCGGTGCCTTGCATGTTGGCGAAGTGGATGTTGATCATGCTGCGGATCAAGGCGTCGAGCGTCAGGTAGAAGTTGTCTTTAAAGTCTTCGTCGTCGATGGACAGACTCTCTTGTGCCGCCTTGACGCCTTGTGGTGTCTTGCTTTGAGTTGGATCACCAGCTTCCGACGAGACGCTGGTGTCGCCCGTTGGAATGAGTTTGTTCAGTGATGACTGGTACATCTCGACGCGGTTCGGCAATGCTTCGTACAAGTTGCTGCTGAGTTCCAGGCGCTCCACGTCGGCCGCACCGATAATCCACTGGGCGTCTTGCTCGTACACCATTGAATCGAGGTCGGTGTTGCTCATGTCGCCACCAACCTTGACTGGAGGGCGAAGACCTATCTGTGTCGCCAACACGTCTGCCTGGCGCATGTAGTCGAGGACGTTTTGCGTGCCGCCGGCCAGCTTGACGATACCGACACCGTAAGGATTGATGAAATCCTGGTAGCAGTAGAGCATGTGGATTTGCATGTCACCCGATGGATCTTGGTTCGACCACTGGCGAACTGGTTCGCGTTCGTTGTTGTAATACATGAAGAACGGAGCATCGACGCCGCGCTGTTGCGTGACAATGAACTTGATGCCTGATGGTTTGAGCGAGGCGTTCTCGTTGAAGTCGTTGTGTGACTCGCGCTGCTCACGAGTGTCTTCCTCGGCGTCGGCGAGCGCTTGCTTTAACAGAGGGATGTTCCACTTGTTGTAGCTGTCATCGTCTTCATCCTTGCCAGTCTTCTTGTCTTTGGTTTCTTCTTCGGCGCGATCGATCAGGTTGCGCACTTGCTGCTTGGTAAAGTAAATCTCCCAAAAGAGAAGGTCGCTGTCGTAGTCACTCACCTTGCCTGGCTCGAACTTGACGTCTTGCGGTTGGGCAACGATAAAGTCAGCGCCTTCGTAGTTGCCGCGTTCAACGAACAGAGTGATCAGCGGGACTGAGCCGTAGATAGCAGCCTTGCGCACAGCGTCTTTGAGCTTGCGGAAAAACGGTGCTTGGCTGTTGGCGTTTGGAACGATCTGCTTGTTCCAGACAATATTGGCCAGCTCCGATACCCACGCATCGTCGCAATCGAGCGCCTTGAACTTGACATCCAGATTGCTGCTGACGATGCGTTTTGGCAACTTGTATAGGGCAGCGGCCAGTGAGCCGTCGTTGACCTCTGGTAGTGAAGGATCGAGATCAGCAATCAGCTCGTTGTCGGCGAGCCGTTCGAACTCCTGGTAGTTCCGACGCCAGATGATGGACTCTTCATGAGACTTCGTGAAGAGCTTATAGATTTCATCAGTGTCGGTTATAAACTCTGGCATTACAATCGTCGATCCTTTTAAGCAGGGTCGACGATCCGGTAAACTGCCTTATTAGTTAGAATGATAACACACGTATTAACGTCTTGGATAGACTATTTTTTTGGTTGTGTAGGTCTGAGTGATGAGCGTCGGATTGCCGGCGTTGTCCGTTGTGATGACTAAAGTAAGCTCGGGGGTCTTTTGTGACGTGACAACTTCGACGCACGTGATCAGATCAGTCATGAATGTATCGCGGTTGGTTTTGATATGTCGCATGACTTCTTGCTTGAGGCCGCTTGGACGTTCGTAATAGGAATCAGTCTGAATCTCAACCGTGCCGTCCGGTAGTGAAGTGTAGGTAGTCACTTTGGCATGCTTGATGTCGTCGGTCATAACTCCTGAACCTCAATCTCCATGACGTTATGATTGGTCATATACATCTCGACTGGGCCGAACAGATCACTCTTGCGAAAGAAACGCTTTTGATCGTCGTATTGCTCGGGTGTTAGGATGAGGACGTTTGGTAGTTGTTGGATGAGGACAGACTGGCTATAACCAACTTCATCTTGGATTGCTTTAGCTAAGGTATCGCCGCGTTGCGTGAGCGAGCGCACATCAAGTTCCTTGCGGCCGGAGAACTGGCCGGCAAACGGTATCTTCGGTTGTAGGTTGGGCTCGTCGTTGCCTGATAGGTGAGTAATTATTTTGTTCATGCTGGCTCCTCGTAATGATCTAGTCTGTTTAGTTCGATGATGGGTACTAGGACGCGGCTGACTGGTCTGCCGTCTTTGAAGTAGATCGGGATACCATCGATAAGTTCTTTGGAATAACCGAGCGGTACCTTACCAGTGGGCCAGTTTTTATAGGCATTCGGCGGTTCGACCTGATAAACCTTGGGTCTGCCTCGATGTTTGGCAGCGAAAAGCTGAATGTCATAAGGCAGGCGCATCTTCTCGTTGAGGATGGGTGAGATGAAAACGCGCGGATCTTTTGTCGGTTCAGACATGGAAGTTACTCCGTTTCGGACGATCCCTTGGAGTCATTTGAGCCGGTGTATGTGCGATGTGTGTCTGGTACGCCAGTGAGTCACTCGCATCGTCGTTCGTTGCTTTGGGGAAGAGTGCCAGTTCTTCTTCGAGGTCAGTACATTGGTTGATTCCACCTTGACTGAGGTGGAAGATCGTACCTGCCGCATAACGCGGTACCAACGCTTCGATCCTCAGTTCTTTTTGAACGCCACCATGCTTGACCAGGTCGACCGACGGATAGACTCCGCGCTTACGTTGCTCCTCATGAATCGAGACCATCAGGCCTTGGGTGAACTGGTTGTCTTCCAGGGCAATCTTATGTAAGTGATACCGCTGCCAATTAGTGAAGAGCAGATCGATCAAGTCTTTGGCGCTGAGTTTCTGACGGTAGGTAATGATGTTCCAGTTGCCTTCTTTGTCGACGAAGTTGATAGTGATGCCGATGTAGTCATTACCGAGTTTGATGTCATCTTTGCCACGTGGGTCGATGGTCATGACGTTGTAGGTTGCCCAGGTCGAAACCTCTTCGTAGGTGCGATACCGGAACCACTCTGATTTGAACTTACGGTTTTCCTCATCGACTGGGTACTGCTGATACAGCGCCGAAAACTCATACGGCCCAACGGCGGTCTTGATCGTCCTCAGTCTGTCGATCGGGAACTTGTTAGGCCACAGCGCATCACCTTCCTTGCGGTACTTGTCATCTTTGGTGGCAATCGCTTTGAACTTAATAATCTCCCACTTGTCGTATGGTTCACCGTTCTTCTTGGCATCTTCGGCATCTTTGAGAACGCGGCCGGCCAAATCGTCGTCATGCCAACGGGTCAGGATGAAGATGATCATCGAGTTACCCTCTTGGCGTGTGTAGAAAGTGGACTGGAACCACTTGTGGCGAGAATCGCGGATGACGGGACTGTCGGCTTCTTCCCGGTTCTTAAACGGGTCGTCGACGATACCTATCTTGAAACCACGACCGGTCAAAGCACCACCAACACCAACGGCTGAGTAGCCACCCTTTTTGTTCGTCATCCATCTGCCCTTGGCCTTCGCATCAGCACGGAGACGAGTGTTGAACATCAATGCGTAGCGATCTGACTGCATGATGTCTCGGGTTGATTGGCCGAAGTCAGTGGCCAGCGTGTCGGAGTAGGAAGACACCATAATCGGGGTCGTTGGATCTTTGCCCAGTACCCAGGAGGGAAACTTCTGCGTGGCCTGGTCGGACTTGCCGTGACGCGGTGGCATGAAGATCATGAGTCGTACGCTCTCACCTCGTTGCAGCCGCTTGTATCCGTCCTCAAGCCTCTGCGCGATGACCTTGTGAAACCACTCCAATTTGTAGTTGGGATCAATAGCAATGCAGTACTCAGCGAATGAGCCCTGCTGCGCGATTTCCCTAAGAATCAGCGCGGCTTGCTCGTGCTCGGATAAGTTGTTCAGCTTGTTCGCCACTGATTTGAATCTCCTCAATGCTTCCAGTTAGTTCAGTTTCGATCTTGTCGCGCCAGATATGACTCCTACGGTTCTTAAGCCAGAATTGGGCAGCTCGCGCATCTGGTGGTTCAACCTTGAGTGTCGGGATAACTTCCACGTGTTCAATCTCGCTGACTCGCTTGCCGTTTTCGTACTGCACCTCTTTAACCTTGATCGCTTGCTGTTCGATGTACTCAAAACCGGTGGCACGTTTGTTGAGACTGGCGGCGATTTCCATGTCAGCGATTTCTTTACCGTCCCTTATGGACTGTAAAAATTCAGGAACGTTGGTCTTCCAGTTGTTGATCGTCTTCTCGACAACACCGAAGAACGCAGCCATTTCCTTATCTGTTGCGCCGAGTAGGCAAAGCTTGCGAGCTTGTTCGGCATACTCATCTTTATAGTCTGTCGGGCGCCCTGGACCTTTTGGAGGCTCTGGCTTGGGCTCGGGAACCCTCAGAACATCGATACTTTTTTTGGCCATGATTAGTCCTCCGTTCGTTGATTCAATAACTCGTGCTGCAGTGGATAGTCTTTGAGATGCTGACGACGCAGTCGTTTATGGAGATCAATCGTGCTGTGCTTGTGGCAGGTTTTATAGTGTGTGCCCTGGACCTCGAGATGGGCGTAGCGCAGGCATTCAGCGCACTTATGATGCCGGTACCAAATAAACCCAGCGGCAAGTAACGGTAGATCACCAAAGAAGCCAGACCAAAATAAATACTGTGGGCCGCTTGGATCGCTCAGACCAGTTGCAACGTATAACCAGTGAAGAATCTCGCCCATATGTCTTTCTAGTGTAGCAACCGGCGTTAAAAGAAAGCACCTATGTTGTCTATTCCGCTACGCTATAGTCTTGTTTATATTACTAATACGAGCTATATTAGTAATGTAAACGTTAATAGCGAAAGGATCTTAAAAAAGCTATGACCATTACCTACACAACCATCAAGTATCAAGTACGGCGCGTCTTTGACGACAAACTGCTCGGGACTTTTCCTGACATGGAAGACGCCATCGCCTACGTCAATGAGTTGGTCGAACAACATATAAACGCAGAGGTCTACGAGGTCTAGGTATGACGCCAGACTTCATTTACCTTAGCGGCATAACTGCTGCGCTGCTATCTTGGCTCGTCGTTGATTGTATGAGAAAATCAGACCGAGAGCGTAAAACGAGCCGAAGTCTTTACGTGGAGCGTTGACAGAGTCTTTAGATGAGGGACCTGGGTATTAAAACCGTTCAGCGGGGGTCTTAAAACTGCCCGATCCAGATTGAGAGATTTATGGATTTATAAAACCGCCTTATGATGAGGCGGTTTTATTGGTTGTCGTTTCTCGATCTCTTCCTGGACTATTAGGTCAGCCTTAATCCTTAACGCGACTATCTCGCCCCAGGTCTGAGGGTCTAGCTCTTTCCAGAGTTTGATTTCAATTTGCTTTTTGAGTTGCGCTGTGGTCATGATTTTTCTCCTGTTAGGCCAGCACGTTGCCGTATCTGTTTCTTAGCCGTGTTATAACCCTCGATGTAATCAATAGCTGACTGCAAGCCAGTGGTTGATGGTGGCATAGTATCGCCGATGATTCGGTCAATCTCTTTAAGGATGGCGGCTTCTAAGTTATTAAATGCTTCAATGCCACCCTCACGACCACGAACTACAGATTTACCAATAAGCTCACCCTCGAACTCTTTTAGCACCTTTTTCAGCCAGTCTTTGTCTGTGGGAGTTGTCATAACAACGCCTCCTGCTGCGTCTCACTATGTGCGATCAACCAGGCGTAGGCCGCGTCATGTGCCGGCTTCTTTAACTCTCGCTTGAATAGCTGGTTGTTTAAGATCGTGACCTTCATCTGGTGAGCCGCAGTGGCTTCCGCGTTGGCTATGGCGATGTCGATAGGGCTGACTGTGTTGCAGCCACGACGGATGCACCGGAGCTTGTCTGGTTCTGAGTGAACACGCCAGTCGTGAGTGTGGTCGGTCATACTGTCGCCGTCACCTTACGTTCAATCGTCATATCTGGAAGTGCTCTGCGATATTGAAGTTCATGAATGAAACATAAATCCACGTTTTCTTCGGTGAAGATTTTGTAGCTGCCATCACCATTTTCTCCATCCTGACGGCATACGAGCATGGTGTCGAGATGTTCCCTAGCCTCCCTCCGACAGTAAGCAATGTCGCACATTTTGACGGTTACAGTGCTCACTTCTTCTCCTCTATAGCCGCCAGGCGCTTACGATCCATGTATGCCTGTTGATGTAGCGCCGCCATCGCTTCTCGCTCGTGAATTAGCTTGATTATCCGTTGACGGACAGCTTTGGCCAGTTTCTCACCTACGAGGCCGAGGTCTTGGAGATCATGGTCGAGCGCCTCGTCGGAATCTATACGCGCCGGTCGGGATTTTAAGTATGGACAGTAGTCGATAGTGTGCGCTGGTGAGTGGCAGTTATCGCAATGGACCTTCATTCGGCTAGTCCCCTCTCAATACCGAGACGACCCAGCATCCGTAGGGCATTTTGACGCATACGATCAGCTATTTCTAGTTGTTCTTCCCAGTGCTGCTCTTGTTCAATAGTCAGGTGCTTTGGGGTTGGGAGATAGATGATTTCTGCGCTCATGCCAGCTTCTCCGCTTTCCGCGCAAGGTAAGCAGCGTTTTTGTGTGAATCGGAGCAGTACATGTGACGCTTACCGCCATTGTACGAAAAGTACTTCTTACATGGTTGGTAATAACATTGAAGGTATAGGGGTGGTAGAGTTGGTTTCTTCGATAAGCTCATATCTATTACTAATATAGGCTGTGTTAGTAATTTAATCCATATATCGGGCGTTGTGGAATTATCTACGGACATACTTGTCACTCGCTAACATTCCCGCCTCTTTGAGCACGGCTATCGCAGCAGCAGTATCGTCTTCAACTCTGCCGGCCTTAAGTATCTTGTCGGTGCCGGTAAAGACACCGCGGATATGCTCATCGCTTGGCGTGTCATCGTGCAACCAGTTCTGGATATAGGCGCGGCTCTCAGATGGATCGAAGCGGTCATCTAGGTTGAGTTCGGTCATGACGAAGTGAGCCACGCCTTCGGCCTGAAACTCACGGATGCCTTGATGTGGACGATTGTCGTCATCAAAGCTCGTCATTGCAGTGTGGCCGAGGACGATATGCCCCAGCTCGTGCTTGTGCGTCTTCTCAGGCCACTTGGCAATCGGGTTGATCGCATACTCATGGCCGATGGAATAGCCCTGCATGTTTGAGTCGAAAGCACCGAACGGTATCCGGCTGACGCCGAGCGTCTGGTCGGCCTGCTCTTGGCTCCAATGTGGTAGCTCAGTCTTTGGTAACGGCTCGCCGGTTGTGTCTTCTATTGGAAAGATGGCACGGACCAACTTAAAGCGCGTGAACTGTAGTGGTTCGCCGGCTTCGTTGGTTTCATACTTCGACTTGACGGTGATCGGGCGTAATACCCATCGAGCTTTGGCGCCCTTGACGACATGCCGGTCGACAGCCTCCCATCCTTTGTAGGTGGCCACGGGTTGAGGCATGATGCCCTGGTACATGAACAGCGCGCAGTTACCCATGCTGTATTGGGTCATGCGGCGGTAGGTGTCGGACATTGAGCCCTCGACGGTTAGCAGCGCTTCCATGAAGCCTGGATAGTCGAGTGTTGGTTCTGGTGGTCTGTTTGTTTTGGGCGGCTGGTTATACGCCCGCACCATTAGGCGGTACCCTCACCGCTTTTCAATAGCTCGGGATTCTGATGGACATTCCCGACGATCCGTAGCTTGGTATCCAGACCGAAGACCATGCTACGGCGATCTGGGTAGGCGAAGCTGTGGCCGCGATGATCCTTCATGCCAAAGCGGCCTTGGCTAAAGACGACAAGATTAGTCTTCATGCCCCGAGCAACGATGTCGTTCTCGTAGAACTCGCGCTTATCCTGGTTGTACATGCCGGACGCCTGGTCGCGGTGCCAGTCATCACCTTCAAAGATGCCAGCCTCCCACTCCTTATCATCGAGTGAGAATTGCCAGACACCGCCGTCTTTGGTGAGCATCAAACGCTCATAGCCGACGAGCTTGCCTGACTTTGGGTTAATGACGCGGAACTTGACGATCCGGCGTGTAGCGGTAACTGGAGGAGGAGTGATACGCATTACTGAGCCTCCAGCGCGGCAACGATCTTGTCGATTGAACGCTGCATCGACCTGTAGTAAGAAAGTTTGCCGGTATCAGTTTGGCGCCAGCGCTTGCCACGAGCGGCGTTGTGTTCGTGGCAGATGTATTGCTTGCCGATAGTACCGTCTTTACGCTTCCAGCTGCCGATAGCAATGAGGTGCTCTGATTCGGTACAGCCCTGCTCAAAGCAGACAGGAATGTTATGACTTTTCTTGAAACGCTTGATAGCGTCGGTGGTGGTGTGGTGGTTCATATAAGGATTTACCCTGCTTAATGTTTTACCCCACTATTATTAGCATAAGTTGTATTATATGTCAATATTAAGATGTAGTATACCTCTATAAATAAAGCCTCCCGATATAGGACCGAGAGACTTTGTAAGATGTTGTCACGCCGTGGGACGGCTAGGGGCGCTTGGATAACCCCTCCTTTGATTATACGCTAATCTGGTCTGATTCACCCATCGCGCGTTTCAGTAGCCAACCGAAAAGGTTCTTTGGTTTCTGACCCGATCGAGCCATCTTAGCAATAGCTTCATAACGGGATTCTCCTAGTGTTTTATACGCTTTACAGTACCAGTCGGTAAGATCATCGTTTGGTTCGGTCTTCGCCAGGTCTCCGGCTATGTGTAACGCTCTTTCCTTGATAACCGAACTAGTTGAACTAGTTTTATTTAATTTCTTTCGACTAGTTAAACTAGTTGAACTAGTTTTATTTAATTTCTTTCGACTAGTTAAACTAGTTGAACTAGTTACCGTGTACTCCTGTTCCAACAACTCTTTTCTCGAAATCATGTTGACAATCTCCATCAATACCCTCATAATGCTAGGCGGGTAGTTCAAAGGGAATCTTTAAACTAACGGCTCTACATCTGCTAGGGTCGTTTTATTTTGTGAATATTTTTTGGGATAACAAGCCGTACGCTCTCAGTCGTTCCCGTTTGCCGGTCTTTTTGTTTGGGTATTCAAAGGCTGGCTATATCAATTTATCATGCTGTCATCATTGTGACAAACAGCCTGTGGATAACTTTCGCAAATATGCGGATAACTCGTCTAATAACGGGGAAATATTGCAATCCACAACGTTATACTTGTAGATATTAAATAGGACGCCTCGGAGGCGTCCTTAGCAAACTCGATAACTCGCATGGTGCTAGTAGGGGCCTCATACTTTTGACAAGCAGCCTAGACGGTCATCGGAACGCCCTCTCGTCCATGGGTGCTACTAGCTGACTGTATAAGGTGCGGTTCGGGTGAGTGTCTTGCGGTTCGGTACCAACCATTGCAAGGCTTGACCACGCAGGCTTTGAACTTATACAGCCATGTAAGCTATCGAGTTCAGTGGCACATTGCCAGCGGTTAAACCGCCGCTAGCTTTTTCTCACATTCTAAGCAAATTTCACTTGCTCCTGTAGGTTCAAATTCGGTGTCGAGCTTTTCTTTACCACATTCGATACAGATATAGGTAAATTCGCCTTCTTTGTCATGTGTGATGTGCATTGTCATATCTCCTGTTTAATAACTGACAATGTGCCACTGAGTTGTTAATGTCCCTTGTTACATTACTAATATAGCCTATATAAGTAATACATAAAAGACCCTTATTGCTGTAGAATATGCAACACGTCTGCTAACTTCGCGACTTCAAGCACTGTGGCCGGCAAGTCTTTTAGGTATCTCATCCAATACCGTAGCTCTGCCGCGCGTTCGTCGCGTGTGACCAGGTAGAGCGTTGTCGGGTATATCGGCAACGGATAGTCGTTTCGGGTTTCATACGCGAGCTTGTACGCGGTCAGTTTCTCGGTCATCTGCTTTTTGTGTTCCGTGCCGAGATCGACTTCTATCCAGCGCGGATGCCGGATTGTTTCGCCGTCACGTGACGTAACCACGTCAATGTAAAGGTCTGGCTCTAAGTGGATGCCACCGAAGTCAATGTGGCAGTCGGGTTCGGTTGCCCAGTTCAGCAGCTTTATCTCACCGCGCCTATCGGCCTCGAACAGTTCCACATACACGTCAGCGATGGCCAGGGCGTGATAATCAACCACGGTCGAGTGACCACGCCGTCCGCTAAAGATTTTCCGGCCGAGCGTGCCGAGCTGGTAGACGTACATCTGACTACCACCACGAGCGCCGCCAGGAAGGCGTTGATTGACCCGTGCCAGTAGTTTGTTATTCAGCAGTCTATCTATCGCCTTACGTTGAGGGTTACCGTCTTTGCCTGGGTAGACTAGCCGCTTAATGTGGTTGGTTGTTAGGTGTTTGAACCTCCCCACCAGCGTCACGATGAGCTGGTCAGTGGCGGACAGTTGCATGTCAGTAGTGTAGACGTACTGAGCGCGTGCCGTGGCGACGACGTTCATGCTGGTCAGCGCCTGTTTACCGACGCACCGATGGGCGTGGTTGATGTCTGGTTGATGTATTCCCATTTGAAACGCCCTTTAACAGATTTGGGCGCTTTTGTCCATACCCCACGACAACTGAACACTATATGTGTTCACCAGTTCGCGAAATGTCAATATTGCAAATGATTTTGGCGTGACTAATAATGAGGTCGGACACGAATGATATGGATATTGGAAGCGGACAACTCGACTACGAACAGTCGAAAACCGACGAAGAGCGTATCGCAGAAGCGATTCTACGCAATCATCTTAAGATATTCAAAAGTCTTGTCCTACTCGTTAACAAGTCGGGATTACTAGTGCGGCTCCGTTTTGACGGACGCCACAAGCTTGGTGAGTAGCGTCCTGCGACGCGGATAGCAACCTAAACCCTTGAAAGTGTCATTTCCCTCTTATTAAATGGTTTTACTTGTGGGCATGTTGCGGTCATAAGGTTACGTCGTAGGCCACTGGTCATTAAGCCCGACCAGTAACGGCAGATTGAAGGGCAGCCAAAAGGGAGACCTGCGGCAGCAGCATTTTTTCGAAGATGCTCCCTATGAAGGCCAGTTCAATCTGCCACGCCATGATGTAACTTTCAGCCGGAGGGTTCAGTAGATGTTCCCACGACCCTCCGCCCGAGCGTTACAGCTCAGGAGGTATATGAAAAAGATTCTCAAAGAACCGGAAGATTGGATTTTGGTCAGCGTGCTGGCTGGAGTTGTTCTTATATGGTTGTTCGCTCTAGTTATCATCATCAGGTGGGCGTTCGGGCCTGCGTATGTATAAGCAGCAGCAAGCCACAGACGCAATGAAATCTGCCGAGTGTCCTGAGTGTCACTCTAAACGACTTCTCTACCGTGCTGGCAAGCTAACCTGCACCAACTGCGGCCACGTGATCGGCCAGACGTTCAGCAAGTACGGAGCGAAGCGTAGCGAGTTCAACGGCAAGATATTTGATAGCAAGTTTGAGGCCGGTGTCGCGGCTGATCTGGAAACCAGGAAGCGCGCCAAAGACATCCGAGATTATGAAACGCAGTACAAGGTACATATCCCCGTCTGCCGTCCTGACGGGACGGTGGCTTTTACCGTGAACCACAAGGTTGACTTCCGCATCCACCATAATGACGGCTCCTACGAGCTGTACGAGGCTAAGGGCGTTGAAACGACTGATTACAGGTGGCGGCGACGGTTACTGGAAGAGTTGTGGCTACCGGAGCACTTGGACCACACGTACACGGTCATCAAGCAAAACGCGAGGCGTCAGGTATGAAGGTCTGGCACCTCTACGACAAGGTTTACCGAGCTTGGGTATGTATCGTGGTTTCGTCACGTGATGAGTTTGTCGACTTCATAGATGGATGCGGCTATAAAGACATGGACTTCGTTCGTGAACTCGTCGGTGGCGGCCAGGGCGCCATGATGCGTATCACTCCTGCCGACAACGAAGTTGGCAACAACTGTGTGGTCGTATGGATGCAGCAGTGGCGCGCTGCCACGTTGGTTCATGAAATCTCACACCTGACATCACAGATACTTAGTGACTGCCTGGTGCCGGTGAACCACGACAACACCGAGGCAATCGCCTTTTACTCAGAATTCTGGTGGACGGAAATCAACCGAGCGAAACGGCGATGGCCAGACGGCAATAAGCATTCTGACGTTCAAAAATAGGGAGCCCTAACCGGTGGCCGCTTGCCATCAGCTTCCAGGGCTTTGTGTAGTCGACAGGGTTGTTCATAGTCTCGGCAAGCCTGGCAGTTCCAAGGATCAGTAAAACGCTTGTCTTTGAAGTACTCGATAGGTTCGACTACACGTTTGGGTAGTATGAACGCTTTAGTCGGCTTGGCCGGCTGTTCGTGAATCGTGCCGACTTTCGGCTTGTAGTGGGCGCGTGCATACTCGCGCGCTCGCGCCTTCTTACACTCAGAGTCATAGCAGTATGACACGTCAGGCCGCTTTGCCATAAACGATTTGCCACACGCTTCACACGTTTTACTGATGGTTTTAGCCTTGACGGGCGGAAGGATTATTGGCGGTGTTGCTATGACGGTGGGCTTGTCTGTCGGCACGGGCTCTGATGTACTTGGCACCTTGTCTGTCCAGTACTGATTACGACACTCCGGAGAACAGAACTGTGAGTTGGAACGCTTCTTAATAAACGGCTTTGCACAGACACCACAGTTCGCTGACCTCTCATCTGCTGGCTCAGTAACAGTGACAGGTACGCCGTCGTCTACCTGGACCACGACGCGGCCATCCTCGATTGTAATAACAGTCTTCATCATTGCTACTTAGTTAAGCATAAATTATTTGTTCAGTCATGCGATGTGTGGTTAATTAGTAGTAAGCACTTTTACATCTACGGCCAAGTTCAGTTTAGAAAGAAGTTTAGTTATGAAAGAAAAGAATACGGGACCAAGCAAGGTATGGCTGATAAGCCAGGAGCCAAGCGGTCTGGCAAAAGCGGGTGATTACAATCGTCCGGTAAAGAAAGAGTTACTACTTGAGTATAAAGATGGCAAAGCCATCTACAACGCTGGCACGGAGCCTGTGACGTTCCCTGTTGGGTATGTTATCGAGCATGAAGACGGTAGTTCCTGGGACAGTTGGGATGGATTTTCAGTAAAGAACAATCTAGTTGCACGTCCCATCTATGATGGTGTAGACATAAGCCACCTTGAAGGTGAGCTACTTACCATCGTCGATGCAGCATTTGCTGACAAGGAACAACGCGACTCAATCAAAAGCCTGGTGCGCAACACGCTGTGGGGATTCAACCACCGGCAGGAGCAGAAGCTACAGGCGATGTGCGAGAGTATTAAATAAAGTTAACCACTTGGCCGTGGTTGCGAGACGTGTTTTAATCGAATTGGCAGTATAAGTTGATAGTACAGACTCACACGTCCAAGGCCGCTTATACAGTCAAAGCTAGTAGTGTGAGAAGGCGACTGCAAGGTAGATTCTTATATCGGCATCAGCAGGATTAGTCCGAGCTACTAGCACACTGGTAACGTGTTTGTACTAGGTTTTACAGGTTGCCAGTATATGAGAAGCCCCCGACTTAACGCCGGGGGCTTTATCTCACGCTGCGATGACCTTCACGTTTTCGACCAGTATCCAGCGCTTCGCGAGCGCCAGGCCGCCGTTGTAGGCATCCACCCAGTTATCGTAGGTGACGCCGTTGCCGTTCCAGGTATCGTCGTTGGTGACCTGGACCAGATAGCGGTACTGCTCGGTGTGAAAGAGCAGGTTTACCAGTTCTTCCGGCGCACCCATTGTCCGACCGGCTTTATCAGCTGGACCGAGCACCAGGACGTCACCGACGATGTAGTCGGCTTCGCGAAACTCGGTTCGGTGGACCCAGAGCATGAGGGTTGCGCGCCGGTTTAGTTCGAGATCGTGGATCTTGCCCTCCTCATTGCTCCAAAGCGAAGCTTCGGGGCGCAAGAGTTCCGTCATTTCAAACGGACCGCCGACGTGCTGTTGGATCGACTTGTAGTCGTCCTGGTCGATGTCAACCAGTTCGATTTCACGCAAACCGTCAGCAGGAATCAGTATCCCCTGGATGGTGGTCATGAATTGTCCTCTCGTGAGATGTACTCCACTTACCGGTGTTGGTAGGCGGAGTTGATCCCGCGAGTTCGTGCCGAGGACGCCGTGTCTTTTTGCTTTCCGATAGATTGTGGAAGAGCGAGCTTTAGAGGCCAAGTGTTCAAAAGGAGACGAGCTGTTGAAAGGTGGTGGAACTAAGCCAAAAGACACGACGCGCTGGGCGCGAAGGGTTGTTGACTCCCCCACCCTGGCAGCGTGAGCTAAACCAGGAGTGGGAGAGTCGGTAGAGAGTAATGGGTTAGGAAGCGGATGACGAGCGGATGAGCGACGAGCCATTCTGTTTCGGGCTGTATCCGCTGCGCCGCCCACGATTGCTGTCGAAGCCGGCCAGCTTGTCGGTAGGGACCAGCTTTTCGTAGTCGGCTTTCTGAACGAGCAACGTGGCGACCTGGCCGCTGGGATAGCGGTACTCCAGTTCGACGACGTTGACGACGCCCTTGAGGGCTTTCAGTTCATCGGGTGCGGCGTCGAAGACCTTGCCGTGAGTCTTATCGACCACAGTAACGGCCTCGTTGTCCGCCAGTTCTACGCCAGAGATATCACTCAGGCGCTTCTGTACAAACCCCATGATTACTCCTAATGTTGGAAGGTACGAATTATGGCGATTCCATAACTCAGCGTCCTGCTTTAACATAAGAGACTTAATATGTCAATACTAATATTGCTTTTTATGAGGCGATATGAGTAAATAGATAAGTAATAAAGTAACCCCCGAGATGTATTCGAGGGTCACATGACTAGATTATAAGCCATATGACTCCATCGGGAAAGGAGCCATATGAACATAAAACTTATTCAGGACCATGACGACAAGTGCTACATGCTGCCGAAGCTCGCTGCTGGTGAAGTTACTCATCCATGGTGGATAGATACCGAGCGTGAACACTTTGATATATTGTGGCGCGATAAAGACGGCAACCGTCATGGCAAGAGCGTTCCGTGGGGAAGAATGTGGTGTGAAGATGTCCACTGCCCTGGTCAAGTGTTAGTACGGCTTGACTGGCTGTTGGGTAGGGTGCAGGAAGAACTTCAAGCATCGAGGGTTGAGGTGTGAACAAGGGACGTAGAGGGAACGCGCAAAATAAGTGCATATTTCCTGGCTGCGAAAATGACCAGATGTCACGGGGTAAGCGCGGCCAAAATTCGCCACTTTTAGAGCAGGGCGATCCGTCCAAGCGGTTCGCATGGTGTAGATACCACCGTAAAGGCAAAGGTAAATCCGAACGGCTGGAACTTTATAAAGCGGAAGATCAAAAGGCCGCATAAAATTGTGGTATGAGATCGCAACTCCCACAAGGCATCCGAAAAATTGAGCTCAACCGCCGTAAAGACGGCAGGCCAGTCGTGCGCTACGAGATTCTGACCGACGTCACTAAGCAAAACGGACAGCGCAAGCGACTTCGCACACGTAAGAATGTCGATGGTCGGCCACTTGCTACCGAGGCTATGGCACGGGCAGAACTGGCACGTATCCAGAACGATGTTGCCACACACAATTTCGTTGCCAGGCGTCGTGTAACCGTCGAGGAAGCCTGTGAGCAGTGGCTCGGGTCAAAGCACGGACTCAAGCCGTCCACCCTGCGCTGCTATGAAATGTGGCTCGCTCCCCTACGCCAGGAACTCGGTCACGTCGAGCTTCAACAGTTAGAGAAACACCACATCAACACACTGATAGATGAACTGAAACTAGGAAAGGTGCCAGGCTATAAGTCCTGGGGCGCTGGACCGATCAACGGGATGCTTGGCCGCTTCCATAAACTGATGGAGGATGCACGGAAACAGGGACACATCCAGCGCAACGTCGTCGAGCTGGTTGATCGGTTGCCTCAAGACAACACAGAACTCAACATTCTCTCTGAGGCCGATATGTTCAAAATCCTGGATCATCCAGACAGGGATAGGCACGTTTGGGCGTTGGCTTTATATGGCCTCCGTCGTGGTGAGATGGCCGGCTTACGTTGGGAACAGGTTGATTTCACCGCACGCACCCTCTCGATAACCGAAAATCGCGTAACGGTCGGTAAGGACACCTATACGGGCACACCAAAGTCCAAGGCTTCCAAGCGCATACTGCCGATGCCAGATGAACTGTATGACCTCTTGATTGACGCCCAAGCACGTATTGAGAGTGAGTATGTCGTCTGCGATGAACGCGGTAAGCCGCTGACTGGCACAACGCTCTCATCACGCTGGACAAGGATGTTGCAACGACTAGAGATTAAACATGTGAGACTCCACGACGCACGTCACTCATGCGCGAGCCTGCTCCATGCACGAGGAGTACCAGTCGCGACGATTGCCGCCTGGTTAGGCCACGCCTCAAGTGCTTTCACGATGAGCCGATACGTTCACTCGCAGGATGCGGCGTTAATAGGCGCAGCGCAGAGTTACCGCCAATAGGAACACTTTTGGGAACAATTAGACGCTATTAGACGATGCGCACCCCTGTTGACCAGCACCGATAGGACGAATCACACTAAATTTCATATATGAAAACTTAACGGAGGCGGATTAGAACGTGTTGCGCCGCAACATCTTTCGTTAACAGGGGTCTGCCACGCGACGTGGCTAGGAACACTTTTGGAACACTTTAGCTCGCTGATTCAAACCGGCATGTGGTGTACAGCTAATACTGAAACATCAAATGACATGGGTAGACCATCTAATCAGCAAATGAGATAATCGAGGTACCTTATCCCAACGCTCGAAAGGCACATCATGAGTAACGAACTGTCACCCCAGCGAGGCAACGTCCCGACCAACTGGGTGAGCCGTGCGCCACGTCCTACGGCCTCTCGGCTGACGCCCACCGGCCGAGCAATGGTCAGGTCGGACAAGCACACCGAGATAGAGGCTCGCGAGGACTACAACGCAGCGCGGCTGATGATGCACCGTACCCAGCTTCGTACGGTCATTGAAAAGGCCGAGGCTCAATCACGCGCCGAGTTGACACAAGATGCACTACTCCACTCGCAAGCCGTCGACACGTTGGTTACGGCGCTTTCAGCGGGCAAGCCGGCACTCGAACTGATCCTGCGAGGTATCCAGGAGGCGCACAGTATCGGTGAACAGCAGCGGATCATCCGACGCGGCTTGGGGCTTTGACCTGGGGCTATAAATCTCTCAGAGATCCCTTAGAGACTATTTGGCTATCGGGTGCGTTGCTCCACTTACCTAGCACCAACCAACAAGGTAAGGAGCACGATCATGAGCCAGTGGCTCGTACCAACTAACAACACGCAATCAAACCGTTCACTTCCCGAGCGACAGCGCACCGAGCCGACCGGCTGGGTCGCCAAGCGTGATAACCGTCGCGCTGAGGAAGCGAAGAGCCGTGAACTTGATCGCATCGACTCACAGGCTGAAATCCAGGCGTACAAGGACTACAGCCAAGCCAAGGTTGCGGTTCACCGTGCTCACCTCACAACCCACGTCGAAAAGGCGAAAGCCAATGCACGGCGTGAGGTGACGCAAGACATCATGATTCACGCGAAGACGATTCACTCATTGGTATCTGGCCTCTCCGCTGGTGATCCGGGCCTTGAGATGGTGCTACGTGGCATCCAAGAGGCGCACACCTTGGGTGAACAGCAGCGCATCTTTCGGCTTAGTACGGACGGATAAGGCGATGGACGTTCCCTACATCTGGCCAGCTGTTCCAGAACTGATGGACATCGAGGCGCAGGCGATGGCCGAGAAGCGCGATCACCAGTTGCGGGTCGCTGCGACGTTGGACGCAATACACAAGGCGGCAGCGGAGTATCGGGAAGTTCCCGCTTACGACGAGCACATCATGGTTGGCAATACGCGAATCTTCTACGAGTCGTGATCCGTCATGGAACCTAAAAATGCCCTCGGTTACATCGTCGGCTTCATCTTCGTCCTAGTTGTCATTCAAGTTGGCATCCAAGAGCTTTGGCTGGTGCTGCAACAGTACAAGGGCGCTCTAGCGGTTGTGATCGCTGTCGTTGCCCTCACCTTCGTCGTCATGTTTCTCCGGCGATTCCATACTGGTGGCCGTAATGACGAGATGTAGACAAATCAAAGCGGTTGTGTTAAAGCATCTTTCGAATGGATGTAGGGATCATATCAGTCGGTCTGCCGACACTTGGCTTCGTTATCTGGAAGATAGCGGACATGAATAAGCAGGCGCAGTTCAAGCTCGACCAAAGCCGCAAGGCTTATGAGGTCACTTTTCCGCGTGGCACGTCTGAACAAATGATTGTCTCATTTTTGTCCCAGCTGGGGGGCGGCTTGCGTCGCCCCCATCAGCACCTCATACCAACCATCGTGTCCGAAGTCCGTTGGACCTCAAAGGATGTCCGCCACATCATTCGTGTTGCACCACAAAATTGTTCACACGTCCTGGGCATGATCGACGCCCACATACCAGGTGCATCGGTCAATGAGGTTGAACTGCCCCACTTCTCCCCTACTCTAGCCGTCGATGTCTCAATGACTGATACAAGCCGGATGCTGCGTATCAATAAGCGCGACAACATCGAAACGCTGGCAGTCTCAATCCTGCACAGCTTTCAAGATGGCCTGCGCGCCGGTGAGGTCGTCAGCTACCAGCTCGTCCTGGCGCACACGACTGGCGTCAAGCTACCCCTACCCAACTCCCCCAAGTCCAAGGTCACGGCACGGGACTACTTGATCGGCAACGTCGTCGCTGACAGGTTCGAGATCACCGACCGACAGAAGAAAGCTATTGAGCCAAACTTCAACGTAGCGATCAGGATTGGTGTTCAGGCTGAGAGTGATGTCCGAGCAAAAATGTTGATCGGCAACGTCCTACACAAGCTACGGAACGCTGAGAGCAACGAAGTTAAACTGCGAGCAAAACTTGTGCGCAAAGGACTCGATCCCCTACTCAACCTGGCACCCACACCGAACAAGAAAAGTGCGCAACTTACGGTGACTGAGTTGTCGGCATTGATGGCACCTCCTATTGGTGATCCTGCGGTGCCTGGACTGAGCCAGGGAGCTACGCGCCGGATTGCGGCGACGGAAGCCGTTGCTCGCGATGGACGGCTGCTCGGGCAAAGTAACGTGTCTCATCGTCCAGTGGCACTCGCCTATGGTGACGAGGGCACCCCGTACAAGTTCGTTACTCAGAACGCCATCTATATAGGTGGTATCGGGTCAGGGAAGTCGGTTGGGATGGCAAACAACTTCTACGACGACGTATCGCGGGGCTTCGGAGCTATCGTCATCGACGCGTCTGGTTCTGACTCTGCACAATCTTTGTATTCACGTGCGCGCCAATACATTCCAGAGGATCGCATAAAAGATGTACTCGACATCCATGTCCGCGACAACGCCGAGAACCCCGTGGCGTTTGATGTGTTCAAGCAAGGGCTTGGCCTGGGCGTCATTGACCAGATCGTCAACATCTTTGCGGGACTGTACCCAGAGATTGAAAGCAAGGGCGTCACAGTACGCGAGTTGCTGCATCACGGCCTGTGGACCTTAGTGCAAGGCAACATGAATCTGGTCGACCTTGAATCATTACTACGGCCGAAACCGGATGAAACAGCCTGGGCGCGAAGGGTAGTTGGCAGTGTGAGCGATCCCGAACTGAAAGACTTCTGGGACCGGATGAAAGCAAGCGGCTGGTTGGCGACCGAACCCAGCAAGCGCATGAGGTGGGATAGCTATACCGATCCGCTTTACCGGCGACTGTGGCAACTGACAGAACGTCCCGACATCCGGCACATGGTA
>Ga0210389_10000403_pt1 | contig 41140 bp, 37 predicted proteins | sample IncBWH28OmetaG_FD_160127 | JGI IMG/M metagenome (GOLD analysis project Ga0210389, IMG submission 160127) | Forest soil microbial communities from Barre Woods Harvard Forest LTER site, Petersham, Massachusetts, United States - Inc-BW-H-28-O ... | reverse complement strand
GGGCCATAGTGAGCCCCGCTACAAAGCTCTTGCCAACCGTCAGCCCGCGAGTGGCGATTCCCATGATCTCTATCTCCGCCCCGATTCCATTGCCGTGCTTCCCTTTACGAACGTGCGTGGAGATGCCAATACCGACTACCTCAGCGACGGCGTCACCGAATCGTTGATCGGCAACCTGGCCCACGTGCCCCAGCTTAAGGTCAGGTCCCGCGACTCGGCCTTTCGCTACAAGGGAAAAGATGTTGACGTGCGCACCATCGGCAACAATCTCGGCGTGTCGGTCGTGCTCAGCGGGCGGGTGATGCGGCAGGGTGACACCATCGAGATCAGCACCGAGCTCACCGATGTTCGAGACAACACCGAGATCTGGGGACACCGCTACACAGGCAAGAGCGCCAACCTCGTTTTGTTGCAGCAGCAAATGGCAGGCGATATCGCGGGACAATTGCGTTCCAAGCTCAGCAGTTCAGAAAGACTGCAAGTCACGCGGCAAGGCACGCAAAATCCCGAGGCGTACGATCTATATTTGAAGGGCCGTTACGCCTGGAACAACCGGACCTATAACGACGTCGAGAAGGCCATCTCCGATTTCAATCAAGCCATCGTGAAGGATCCCGGCTACGCCCTTGCCTATTCGGGTCTCGCCGATGCCTATGCAGTGCTGCCGAACTATGGCGGCAATCAAAACGAAGATTTTCCCAAGTCGAACGTCGCCGCCCGCAAGGCGCTCGAACTCGACCCGACCCTGGCCCATCCTCACGCCGTGCTGGGCAGCAATGAAATGCAATACGACTGGGATTTTGCTGGAGGAGAGGCTGAGTTCAAGAAGTCCTTTGAACTAGACCCCAACGATGCCACGGCGCATCAGTGGTACGCCGACGAAATCGGCCAGATTGGCGGCCGGGAACAGGAAGCCTTCGCAGAAATCGATCGTGCCCACGAACTGGATCCGCTATCTCCGGTGATTACAAGAGTGGTCGGAGGCGTTCGTGCTTCAGCCGGGAAGTTCGACGAAGCCATTGCGATTTGCAGCAAGCTGGCAATCGACAACCCGACATTTGCGATTGCGCGCGATTGTCTGGCCCAGGCCTATTGGGGCAAACGCATGTACTCACAGGTCATTGAAGAACGAAGAGCCTATGGCCGGCTGACCGGCCACCGGGTCGATGTGGAGTTCGCTGCCGCCATGGAGGAGGGGTTCCGTTCGTCGGGCTGGCCCGGCGCGCTCACCAAATCCGCTGAATTCTGGCAGGCCGAACGCAAGACCGGCTACGTCTCTGCATTCCAAATTGCCACCTTCTACGCCGGCCTCGGAGATAAAGATCAGGCCTTTCATTGGCTCAATCTCGCCTATCAGGAACATGATTGGTTGCTGATTACTCTAAACACCCATTACGCGCTCGACCCTCTGCGTTCGGATCCACGGTTCGCCGAGTTAGTGCGCAAAGTCGGTCTCCCGCAGTAATCTGTCTTGACACGCCCCGGGGGTATCCCCTTTTATTATTGGCTGGCCAATTGAAGCGGAGGAAGCTCATGCCCGTCCGGAATACTTGGAACTGTTTCTTGATCGGAGCGCTGATCGTCTGTGCGATGTGCGCGCACCTCGGTGCGCAATCAGCGTCATCTTCTTCGAAGCAGGCCGCCGCGCCGGCCGGCACTGCCTCGGGATACAACATACCGCCGAAAAACATTCTGGACGTGATGCACGCACCCATACCGCCCCAGCCCTTGGTGAGTCCAACCTACGATTCCATTCTGCTGATAACGTGGCAGCGGTACCCATCAATCGCCCGCGTAGCGACGCCCTTCCTGCGCCTCGCTGGCGTCCGCGTTGAGCCCAGGAATCACAGCAAGCACGATACTCCCGGCGGCTACGGTATCACTCTCTGCGCCACGAACTTCGAACTCGTTCACGTTGCCGACAGCAAACAAATTCACATTGCCCTCCCCGAGGCGGCATGCCCGGGCCGGCCTTTGTGGTCCGCCGACGGAAAACGATTTGCCTTCGTCAACCTCGCTACCGATTCCGTCGAACTCTGGATCGGCGACGCCAAGACCGGCGAAGTGCACCGCGTGCCCGGAGCCCGCCTCAACCCCATGTTCGACGATGCCATCCAGTGGATGCCCGACCAGAAAACTCTTCTGGTCAAGCTCGTGCCCAAGGACATGGGCCCTCCCCCGCCCGAACCCGTCCTGCCCATCGGCCCCAGCATTCAGGAGACCGACGGAGAAAAGGGACAGAGCAGCACCTACGAAAATCGCGACACCCTCAACAACAAGCACGACGAAGATCTCTTCGACTACTACGCGGCCACGCAACTCGCGTTAGTGGACGCGGCCAGCTCGACCATCACTCCCATCGGCAAGACCGCAAATTACGAATCGCTCGACCCCGCGCCTGATGCTCAACACCTTCTCGTCACCGCCATTCACAAGCCCTACTCTTACGTCGTCACCTACGAGCGCTTCCCAAAAGAAGTTGAAGTCTGGGACGTCGCCCATCCCGACCACGTTCTCACTCACACGATCGCCTCGCTCCCTCTGGCTGATCGCGTCCCCATCCACGGCGTTCCCACTGGGCCGCGCGATTTTTCCTGGCGCGCCACCGAGCCCGCGACCCTCGTCTATGCCGAAGCGCTCGATGGCGGCGACTGGAACGTGAATGTTCCCGCTCGCGACAAAGTCATGCTCGTGAAAGCGCCGTTCAGTTCAGCCGCGATCGAAATCACGCGCACCGAACAGCGTTACGCCGGCTTTGATTGGAGCGAACAACCAAGCGTCGCTCTCCTGGGCGAATACGATAACAACCGTCACTGGACCAAGACCTTCATCACCAACGTCGATGACCCTCAACAGACGCCTCGTCTGCTGTGGGATCTTTCCACGGATGAAAGTTACAAGAATCCCGGCTCTCCAATAAGTCGCCAGCTGGCGAACGGCTCCTGGGTCGTTCGCCAGGACGGCGATTCGATCTATCTTTCGGGAATCGGTTCTTCGCCCGACGGTGACCGCCCGTTCCTCGACCGCCTCGATCTCAAAACACTAAAGACCGAGCGCCTGTTTCGCAGCGATAAAACTTCCTTGGAGCGATTTCTTTCCTTCACCGGACCGGACACGCACACATTCCTCACCTGGCATCAATCGCCAACCGACCCGCCCAATGCCTTCACCCGAACGCTGGGAAAGCCTGTCGACGCCTCTGAAGGGGAGGCGACCTTCGCTTCCACCAGCGTAGCGCTTACGCACGTTCCCGATCCCACGCCCGAAGTCCGCGCCATCAAGAAGCGCCTGGTCAAATACAAGCGCGCCGATGGGCTCGACTTGTCCTTCACGCTCTACACCCCGCCCGGCTATAAAGAGGGCACGCGCGTTCCCACCATTCTTTATGCGTATCCCCTCGACTATGCCGACGCCTCGACCGCCGGCCAGGTCACCGGCTCGCAGGAAACCTTCACCCAACTCTACGAGTACAGGCTGCTGCTACTGGGCGGCTACGCCATCATCGACGACGCTGCATTCCCCATCATCGGCGATCCGAAAAAGGCCTACGACACTTATCTCGACCAACTCGTCGCCGATGCCAAAGCGGCCGTCGACGAGGCAGTACGACAAGGCGTTGCTGACCCCGACCGAATCGGCGTCACCGGACACAGTCACGGAGCTTTAATGACCGCCAATCTGGTCGCCCATTCCGACTTGTTCCGCGCGGGCGTTGCCACCAGCGGCTCGTTCAACAAAACCCTCACGCCCTTCGGATTCCAGAACGAGCGGCGCTCGGTGTGGGAGGCTCCCGACGTCTATCTGAAAGTCTCTCCGTTTTTCTTCGCCGACAAAATCAAAATTCCGCTCCTCATCATGCATGGAGCTGAAGACGCGAATCCCGGCACCACGCCCATCCAGGCCAGCAAGCTCTATGAAGCGATCCGCGGCAATGGCGGCACCGCTCGTCTCGTCATGCTTCCCCACGAGCCGCATTGGTATACCGCGATGGAATCGAACGAACAGCTGGTCTACGAGATGCTTCGCTGGTTTGACAAATATGTGAAGGATGCACCCCCGCGCCCGGCGACCGGAACGCAATAAAAGGCGTACAGCTCGCGGAGATATCGCAGCTGAAGATTGGGCACTGCGGCGAACGTCTGATTCACTGCTGCTGCTGTTGTTCCTGATCTGACCGCGCCGTGGCCCGCACCAGCACCGGTCTGGACCGAACCACAAAGCTTGGCACCACCGGCTCCGGAGCTGCGGTGTCCGCCGGACTCACGGTGACGGCCACGCTCAACTCACTCTGCGCTTCGCCCTTATAAACGCCGCGCGTCGGAGGAACGTCGGCATAGTCGCGGCCAATCGCCACCCGAATGTGCCGGTCGCCGCCCACCAGATTATTCGTCGGATCAAACGCAACCCAGCCCAGTCTCGGCACCAGCGCCTCAATCCAGGCGTGCGACGCGCCCTCGATCGAACGGTCGCGCTCCGTCTCGTCGCGATGAAACATGTTGCCGCTGACGTAGCGGCACGGAATCTTTGCCCGCCGCACCAGCGCAATCATGATGTGCGCAAAATCCTGGCACACGCCCTGCCTCGTCTCGAGCGCTTCTTCAATCGGAGAATCGACTTTCGTGCTGTTCGGTACGTAGGAGAACAGCTTGTATATCGCTTCATTGAGCTCGCTCAGCAGGCCCAGAGGATTCCCGCGCCGCTCGCAGCCCAACTCCGCGGCCAATTGCTCCAGCGCCGCGCTCGATTGCGCGAAGTGACTGGGCAAAAGCATCTCCCAATAATCATTGCCCTCGACCAGCGCGTCGAGATCCGCCCAGTCGCCGCAATCTGCCGCGCGCGGCTCCGCCACGTTTTGCATTTCCACCGCTGACTGCGCCGTCACTTTCACCACGTTATGTTTTCCCGCGATATCGAAATGATGCACCACGTTCCCCATGAAATCGCGATACTGCATCACGTTCGCCGCCGGGTCAACATTGAGGACGAAGTTGAGACAGCGCTGATCCCCGTCGCTACGCGGCTGCAGGCGCACCTCCATCACACTCTCCCGCACCGCGGGCTCATAGCGAAACGTAGTCGTGTGCCGCACGGAATAGATCAAATTTCGCTCCTCAATCTCTTACGAGACTAGCGCCGCCTCCACTGCATAATCAAAATAAACTTGCTGAATGGCGGTATGCGCCTGCGCGCACTGCCAACGCACGCTGTCGACATAGCCGCTCGCACCCGACGCCATGATCTCCTCGATCTGGCTGAAGCTTAAGGTCGCGCATAACCGGCCCGCAAGGCGCGCGGGTTGTTCTGCCTTTCGTTCAGTGAGCTCTCCAATTGCGATCAATGCCGCATGCACCCGGTCGACGGAGAATCGCACGGAATGCGGAAAGTCCGGATTCAGCAGTAAGAATTCCGCCACGCGCAGTGGCCGAATCTCAGCCGTATAGGTTTTGCAATACGCCTCAAATGCCGCGCACGATTTCAGCAGGCCCACCCACTCCAGATATTCTTCGCTCTCCACCGCCTGATCCAGCGGATGCGGCAGCCGCCCGAAGTGTGTTCCGATCAGCCGCGCCAGCTCGTCCGTGCGCTCGACAAATCGCCCCAGTTGAATGTACTGCCATCCCTCGCCGTGAGACATGGTTGAATCGGTCACGCCCTGAAACAGATGCGCGCCCTCCTGCACAGCCCGAAAAAATACGTGGGTATGCAGCAGCCACGCCTCGCTCGCAGCCGTCCCATTCACCTGCAAGTACAGCCGGTTGAGTTGTTCCCACATTTCCGTGCTGCATTGCTCACGTACCTGGCGAAGATTTTCCCGCGCCGCAGCTACGCACGACAAAATAGAAGATGGATTTGTCCGGTCAAGCGTAAGCACGTGCGTCAGCGATTCGGCATCAATCTTGTCGTCTTCGGGCGGCGGAACCTGCGAAGCTTCCAGCAGGCGCAACCAGCGTCCCGCGCCCGCTTCCGGCGATTGATCCAGACGAAGCTGCAGGTCCACGTCGATCAGCCGCGCCGTGTGTTCGGCGCGCTCCAGGTAACGGCTCATCCAATACAGGCTGTCCGCGACCCGGGAAAGCATGGCAGTTTGTCTCCGCTCATTCATGCCTTGACCTTCGTGCCCCAACCTTCATGCGCGCAGCACCCACGTATCCTTGCTGCCTCCGCCCTGCGACGAGTTCACCACCAGCGATCCTCGCCGCAACGCCACGCGCGTCAACCCACCCGGCACCAGCGTCACATTCTCGCCATACAAAATATAAGGACGCAGGTCCACATGCCGCGCCTGCACCTCGCCCTCAAGAAAGCACGGAGCCCGCGACAAACTCAGCGTCGGCTGCGCAATATAGTTTCGCGGCTCGGCCTCGATTCTCCGCCGGAAGTCTTCTCTTTCCGCCTCAGTGCTGTGCGGCCCGATCAACATGCCGTAGCCGCCCGACTCGCCGACCGCCTTCACCACCATCTCGTCGAGGTGCTCAAGCACATGATTTCTTTGCGAACGATCATTGAGCAGATAAGTGTGAACATTCGCGAGAATAGGATCTTCACCAAGGTAGTAGCGAATGATCGCTGGCACATACGCATAGAGCGCCTTGTCGTCGGCAACGCCGGTTCCGATGGCGTTGGCCATCACCACATTCCCCGCGCGATAAGCGTTAAACAATCCGGGCACGCCCAGGCCGGAATCCTGCCGGAAACAGAGTGGATCGAGAAAATCATCGTCGACGCGACGGTAGATCACATCCACGCGCCGCAACCCCGCCGTGGTCCGCATATAGACAACGTTGTCGTGCACCAGCAGGTCGCGCCCCTCGACCAGTTCGATGCCCATCTGCTGGGCCAGAAATGTGTGCTCAAAATAAGCGGAATTAAAAACTCCCGGCGTCAGCAGGACGACTTTCGGTTCGTGCCGCGCCGTCGAACTTGCCGGAGCCAGCGCTCGCAAAGTGGCGAGCAGAGCCTGCGCATAATGATCGACCGGAGACACGCCGTAGTCGCGAAACAACGTAGGAAAAACTTTTTTCAGCACTTTCCGGTTCGCCAGCATGTACGACACTCCGCTGGGCACGCGAAGATTGTCTTCCAGCACCGCGAAACTGCCGTCGGGCAACCGCACCAGGTCGGTGCCACAAATGCTCACGTAGATCCCCCGCGGAACCGCGAGCCCTCGCATCTCGCGGCGAAAATGCCGGCAACTGTAAACCAGCTCGCGGGGAACGACCCCATCCGCGAGGATTCTGCCCTGGTGATAAATGTCTTCGAGAAAAAGATTCAGCGCGGCAATGCGTTGGGTGAGGCCGCTCTCGATTTTCTGCCATTCCTTGTGCGGAATGATTCGCGGTAGCAGATCGTTAGGAAAGACTCGCTCGGTGCCCTCGTCGTTGCCATAGACCGTGAACGTGATGCCCTGATGCAGAAACGAAAGGTCGGCCGCCTGCTGGCTCTTGCGTAATTCTTCGGGAGGAAGTTCCAGCAGGGTTTGAAATAACGCCTGATAGTGTTCGCGGGGAACGCCCGGCGACGCGAACATCTCATCGTAGGCCGCGTCAAACTGGTAGTTGCGAAACGGGGGCCGAAACAGCGTCAGTGGCTCCGGAGGGTTCATCCGGCGCAACAATCCCCGAGTTCGTGTACGGCTCGGCTGCACCCATAGGACTCTAGGGGGCGCCCCGCCCAGAGTCCAATCGAAATTGTTTATCGAGCCGATTCAGTTTTCGGCGGGCCGGCCCGCACCACCATCTACGGTTCTGTCCTTAATAGCTTGTCATTCCGACCGCCGAGCGAAGCGAGGGGCGGAGAAATCCGCTCTCCCCGGTACTCACCACTACCGCCTACTGCTTCTGTCCCGCCGTAAACACCGTCCAAGGCCCGGCCTTCATGTCGTGCAGCAACGCCTTCTGCCACGCGAATTCCGGATGATGGTCCAGATAATCCGCGGCCAAAAAATCCGCTCCGCAAGGATGCCCCGCCCTCGCCACAAAGCTCATCTTCGCGGCCATGGCGCTATCAGTCGCCTTGCCCTGCACGGCCCCGCCGGGATTGTAAGCAGCCCACTCCCATTCCTTCACGCCGCGCGCCGATGCATCCACGTGACCGCACAGCGAGCGCTCGTCAGCCTGCTCTTTCTTTTCGAAGCTGTCGAAATGGTCAGAAAGAAACTGCTCCGCCAGCGCGACGTCGACCTTCCCCTTGGCCTGCTGAATGATTTCTTCCGCGCGACTATGACGCGCGTTCGGCGAAGACGACGCATCATTCGGATCAAACGTCGTCTCGTCGTGAATCAGCTTCGGATCTCGCGCAAAATTCGAGCTGACAAAATATCCATCCTTCGTGCGCCACAGCGGCGTGTTCTTCAACCCCAGTTCGAGATAAGCGATCTCACCCGTCTTGCGGTCGCCGATGAGCCAGTCGTTGGCGTATCCACCGTTGTTACCTTCCTTGATAATGCGCACATAGTCGTCAATACTGTTGGCATATTGCAGCGCCTTGCGCGACCGCATGAACTCCGGCTTCCCCTCCGGATCCCACCCCTCAAACTGCGTGATAGTCGTTTCCGTGATCATGATGCCTGCGGAGTTGACGCCGAAATCGTCGTCGCTGGTAATCACCCCGGGAAAGCCGTCCATCAGAATGCGATTGCCGTGCTCGGGCTGAATATCAAAAACAATCACCCAGCGCTCGCCCGCCAGATAGCTCGTCCAGTTATTGTGTGCAATCACAATCTGGTGATCTTTAGTCATGCCGCCCGTGGCAATAAACGCGCTGCAGTTGCCGGGAGCCGCGAGTTTCGGATTTTTCGCCGACTTGTTCTGCTTGTTCAACCATGGCACGTAATAATCCGGCACTTCCTCAAACGCGTTGAGCGCCACAATGTCGTACACGTCGAGACTCACTCCGTGCGCCTTCAACCCATCGGCAATGCCCTGCAGTTCCTGCTGATATTCAGCGTCGAGGTGTGGCCAAAGCATCTGCTGCGCCGTCGTCCGAAAGAATTCCCAATCGCGCTGCGTCTCACGCGTATCGAATAACTTGATTGCTTCAAACGCATCAGCAATTTCCGGCGCAAGCAGATAGCCATGCTGAAACCCCATGTCGGCGGGCGAGCCCTCGAGGTGCACATAAGTCCACCCCCCCTGCTGGAAGCGATACGCCTTCTGCAATCGAGGATCGGATTGGTTGCCAGCAGCAAACGCAGCACAGGTCAGAGCAAGTAGGATCGCAACCGCAAAAACACGGCGCGCCAAATTGTTTCGCATGAAATCCTCACGGTGATGTTTGTGCGGGAACATTCTACCCCATACTCCGCTACAATCACGGAGTCAGAGTGTAATCGCTGTTACCTGGATATGATGTCAGTCGCTGCACGGCGGCTTGCCAGGTCCTAGGAAGCCGCGCGTTTCCAATCAGCGACGGTGCGGTTCATCGCGTCTTGAATGCCAGGGTCCGCGCCAAGGTATAAGAGATATTGATAGTTGTCGTCGTAACCGAACGCCGCGGCGACCATGAGTGGGGTCGTTCCGAATCCAGGCTTGTAATTGGAACCGAGAAATTTCTCGTTCACGTCCGCCCCCTTCTCGACCAACATTTGGATGAGGATCCGGTATTCGTCTTTTGGTGGTTTCGTCGGCTTCGGGCGTTTCTTTATCGGATCGAGAAGGAATCCCGTTAAGTCAGTACTCCCCCCGGACACCGCAAAGAAAAGAGGTGCGACTCCATTACTATCTTTCGACGTAGCCTCCGCGCCCTGTGCGAGAAGTTTCTGGACGATCCTTGCATCTCCTTTTTGGACCGCCCACTGCAACGCCTGATTGGTCGCGCGTGCACCACGACTCATCAGCAACTCAACGAGTTCAAAGTTGCCATTGGCCGACGCCAATTCCAGTGCCGATGCTCTGATCGAGCCGCGAGAATTGGCGCTCACCCCTTGATCGAGAAGTCTTCTAACCTCCGCGAGATCGCCTTTGTCCACCGCCTCGCAAATTTCGCTCGCGCCCGTGAGACCATCCAACTCATAATTGATGCTCATCAGAAGCTGGCTGAGTTTTTGCACTTCGGGGCGCGAATCATCTTCCAGTTCCCTCACCGCAATCACTCCAAGAGTAATGCGCTGTTCCTCCTCTGCTGTTGGACGGCGGCCGTTAGCGGTCCACTGAGTTAACGCCTCCAGCTGAAGTCTGATGCTTTCGTAGACTGCGAATCCAGGACTCAGGACCTCCAGTTCCTTGACGATCGCAAGCGCATCCGCAAGCATCTTCTGGAAATCGGTGGTGGATATGATCTTCCGTTTAGGCGCACTGTCCATAGCATTCCCTCGATTCAAGCGGACCTAAAGCCGGCTGGCGCTCCACAAGAAGTCGATCGAGTTTTCGTTTCTTGCAGGCTCTCTCCACAGGCCGGCTCAGATTCCCCTCCGCCACTAAATATTCGTCCGCTGGTCAGGATGCCGGCTCAAGTACCAGCAAGGCAACGACCCCGCATGCGGAAACACGGCGTGCACGCAAGTCCAGGGCTGCGGAGGGTCAAACGTTAGCGTCGTCTTCCCGTTTTTCTGCAGCACCGCAGTGTAGTGATTCACCACGACCGAGCCGTAAGCATTCCGGTTGGTGGCCGCGCGAATCCGAAAAACGATGTAGTCCACGCCGTACGCCACAGCCGCCACCACAGCCACCGTGACGACGGCGGCAACAAACATCCGTCGCAGCCGCACTCGCAGGTTGGGCATCGAGGCCGAAGTCACGCGCCAGATTATAAGCCCTCAGTTTCAATGCTCGCTGGAAAGACTGCCTCGCTGACCGCCGGATATCTCCAAATTCTGCCGGTTCTTGCCCGCGATCCCTCGTCCCTAACATTGACAACTCGGCCATCCGACAGGCAAACTACCGCATTCGCTGGGAATTGTTTCTAGCGAGCGTCTGCGGTGGCCGGCAAGCCGGAATGGTTGTGCAGGCCGTATAATCGCTCTGACTCTTCGTCATATGGCCATGACCGAGCAACGGGTTTCGTACACGCTCGACTCCTCGTTGGAGACGATCGACAATGCGGAGGCGAAAGCCACAAGAGTCGCCACCGAGCTCGGCTTTGCCGACGACGAGATCATGCAGATTTCCATGGCCGTGCGCGAGGCCGCGGTCAATGCCGTGTTGCACGGTAATGCGTACGCCCCGGACAAGAAAGTCATTCTCGTTTTTGAGCGCACGGGTGGCGACCTGATTATCACCATTCGCGATCAGGGCCAAGGAATGGATCTAAGCAAGATTCCCAATCCTCTGGCGCCCGAGAACCTGCTCAAAACCTCGGGCCGCGGAATTTTTCTTATGCGCTCGTTTATGGATGCGGTCGAAATTCGCCCCTCCGCAACGGGCACCGAACTTAAATTAATCAAGCACGTCCACGGGCCAACCGCGGGCGGCAAGGAGGCTTCCCAGTGAGCATGAAGGTTGCGAGTCGGCAGGTGGATGGAGTTACGATTGTGGACTGCAGCGGTCGCATTACTCTCGGCGAAGGCAGCGTCATTCTCCGCGACACTGTGCGCGACCTGCTGAGCAAGGGCAACAAGAAGATCGTCCTGAATCTTCAGGACGTCAATTACATTGACAGCTCCGGCATCGGCGAACTGGTCAGCGCCTTCACCACCACCAAGAATCAGGGCGGCGAACTCAAGCTGCTCAACCTCACCAAGAAAGTCAACGACCTGCTTCAGATCACCAAACTCTATACGGTTTTCGACGTGAAAGACGACGAAGCCTCCGCAGTCAAGTCGTTCAAGTAGAGTTTTTTTCTCTCCAGCGACGGGTGCCCCATTTCTCGCGTTCTTTGCGAGAAGTGGGGCAGTTTCTTACGGTCCTCCGGCGGCAAACCCTCCCATTAGTGGATCGCGGTCAACACAGATGATTCAGGGCGGCACGACATGCATTTGCCCATAAGGGAAAAGCTAAGTTGCAGTCTCGCCATGCCTCGGGCGAGTTTCATTCTGGAACGACCGACAAGTTTATTTTCTCCGACCGCAGACTTCCTCCCGCGATCTTCCTAAGATCGAAGCATGCAGCGATTCGACTCGCGCCCGCTATCGGCATATGTAGGGACGGACGTCCTCGTCCGTCCAGCCGGGCAAAGCCCAGCAGCGCAATCCATAATGCTGCGCAGGAGATGCGCTATCAGCGCGCTGCTAGTTCTTCTGTTCGCAGCCCCTTTCCTCTCTGCCTCCGACTGCATCGCAATTCATGAGGCCAGTCAGCACGTAGGTGAAAATAGATGCGTAGCGGGAAAAGTTCTCAAAGTCAAAGTTGGATCGAGCGGCGTTCACTTCCTCGATTTCTGCGAGGAACAAGCAGCCTGCCCCTTCACGGTAGTGGTTTTCTCCCGCGACTTGAAAGACGTCGGCGACGTCCGCCGCCTCACCGGCCGCATGATCGAAATTAAAGGCCCGGTCAAACTTTACGATGGCCGTGCCGAAATCATCCTCAACCGCATCAGCCAGATCACCGGCGGCGCCGCCATGATTCCTCCCTTGCCCAAGAACTACGACGTCGAAAACCGCGGCCACTACAGCGCCGGTCACCTCCGCCCCACTAAAAAGCCCGCCAAAGCGAAAGCCACGCCCAACACCACCGCAACCTACGGCTACGACGTGGAAGGCGACGACCCGTAATAACTCACGGATACCTCAAGAAAGTATTCAGTCAGTTCAGACCCCCTGCTTCAACCGACGCCTGCGTCATCCCGAACGGAGCCGTTCTTCAGGCGAAGTGAGGGATCTCCCGCGCCACGGGGCCGGAATACCCGTGCGAGACCCATCCCGCGGATGGCACGCCGGCGGACGCGGGAAAAGTTGCACAGGAACAATTCGACAGCGTATACATCTGACCTATGTCGAATTCCGGATTCCGCCGCGTCGCTCCGGCAATCGGACTGTTCTTCCTCGCGCCGTTCATTTCCGAGTATCTGCTGGGCGACTTTCCGCTGACCAAAATCGGCTACCTGCTGATTCTCGCCCCGCTCTACGGCGGCGGGGCGCTGCTGATCCGAGAGGTCGTGCGCCGCTCGCGCAAGGGATGGCCGACCATACTCGTGCTGGCCTTCGCCTATGCGGTGCTCGAAGAGGCCTTCACCACCCAGACGCTGTTCAATCCCAACTACCTCAAGTTAAACCTGCACCTGCTGCAGCCCGCGTATATTCCGTCGCTAGGCATCGGCGGCTGGTGGACCATCTTTGTCCTCACGCTGCATACCGTCTGGAGCATCTCGACCTCGATCGCACTGGTCGAGGCCTGCGTGCCGGAGCGCTCGACGACGCCGTGGCTCCAATGGCCCGGTCTGACGCTGGACTCGATCCTTTTCGTGCTGGCGGCGATCGCCTCTACGCGGTTCCAAATGAAGAACGATCCGTTCCGCGCCACCGAAATGCAGTTCGTCGTCTCCGGCATCATTGTCGCCGCCGCGGCGATCGTCGCCTTTCTGTTACCGGCGCGCCCCGCGGGAACGGAGTCAGCTCTCGCGCCGAGTCCCTTGCTGCCGGGCGCAATCGCATTGATAGCCAGCTCGATCTTCCTGATCACGCCCCCCGCCTGGGCCTGGGGTGCAGTGGCAATCTACATTGCCCTCGACCTGATCGTGATCGCGATCGTAACCGCCATGTCGCGCCGCTCCGGTTGGGGCGGAAGCCATCGCCTGGCCCTCGCCGCCGGTGCCGCTCTCGCGTACGGGTGGCATGCATTTATACAGAAACCCGTCGATGGCTCGACGGGCCCGACGGTCTGGGCCAGCCACGCCGTGTGCCTGCTCATCGCGCTCGCGGTAATATTCTTTGCGGCACGTCGCCAGTCCCGCTCTGGGGCCTGGCCCGCACAATGACGCTTACACCATCCCCTTGCGCAATTCCTCCAGCGAATACTTCGTCCCTCGCCATGTGATCCCATCATTCCACAGCGTGACAATCATGGACCGCAGCAGCGTATAGATAAATAACGCTGCGCTCACCGGATGCAGCAGAAAGTAATACGGCGGAACATCTGACCGCCACGACATCCCCACATAAATCGCAAACATCGACGCCAGCGCCACGGCATAAGGCAAGCGAGCCCAGCCATGCGCCAAAAATATCCCCAGAAACGGACCGAAGTTCAGAAACGCCAACCCAAACGCCGAAATCACCGTGCGCCACCACTGAAACGACAGCACCGCAAAAAAATTCTTCGTCAGATTATTGACCACGCCCCTCGCGCCTTTAGCCCAGCGGATAGAAATAAGGTCTCCGCCAAAAGCGTTGCGTTGTGCGAACCCCGCCTTCTTCACAACCTTTCCCAGCTTCATGTCGTCGAGCACGTCCATGCGCAGCGCTTCATAGGTTCCCACCGCGTCATACACCCGCCGCCGCACCAGGTTAAACGCGCCCACGCCCATGTGATCGTCAGTGCTAGGGTCTGCAACCTTCCACGGCCGGTGCCCGAACGTGAACATGGTCTGGAAAAAAGCGATCATCATGTACTCGCCCGGCTGTTTCATGATCATCCGTGGAAACAGCACCATGTGATCCGCCGGTACTGACTCGGCGTAAGCCAGCGCGCGCCGGAGCGAATCCGGCTTAAACAAAACGTCGGCGTCAGTAAACAGCAGCCAGTCACCCGTGGCCTGATTGGCCGCAGTCCACATAGCGTGAGTTTTTCCCAACCACCCATTCGGCAGTTCCGTATGGTGAATAACGCGCAAAACGCGAGGGTGCCCCACCCTTGTCGCGGTTTGTGCGACAGGGTGGGGATTTTGACTTTGATCTTGACTCACTTCCGCGTGCCCCGTTTCTCGCGCACTTTGCGAGAAGCGGAGATTCTGATTCTCAACAACTCGCTCCATGATCTCCCCAGTCGAATCGCTCGACCGATCATTCACGGCGATCACTTCATAGTTGTCGTAATCAAGCGCCAGCAGAGTGTTCAAAGCCTGCTCAATGGTCTCTTCCTCATCGCGGGCAGGCACAATAATCGAAACCCTGGGATTCCCCACAGCCGAAACCGGATTCCGATCCCACTTCGGAAGAGAAACGTCAGCCACGCTGGGCATGCCAAGCGCAGCGTCCACAATGCGGGAAAACCAAGCCAGCGCCAGAATTATTCCCGCAATCCAATAAAAGTAAGGCATTTGTGATGGGGTCTCAGGATCTCCTTCGTGCTCTTAGTGGTTCAAGCTCTTTCCACCCGCCGCAACCGCTGGCGCAAACCTCATCCCATAGAACAGTATTCCAGCGGAAACCCCCATCGCGATCACCGGCAAGATAAATCCAGCCTGCAGCGACCGCCGGTCCGCCACCCAACCCATCATCGTTGGCGACGGAATGTCCCCCAGGAGATGAATGATGAAGATGTTGACGGCCAGCGCCGTGGCGCGAATATGCGCCCCGACCGAATTGATCACAGCCGCATTAAGCGGAGCAGTATTGAGCAGGAGAAAAAACGCCGCGACCGCAATCGCCGGTATCATCAACGGACCTTTCACAAACAGCGCCACAATCATGACCGGAACGCCCAACAACATACTCGCCGCCGATATCAGGTAATAAGAACTCTTCATCCGCGGCAACAGATAGTCTCCCAGCCATCCCCCCGCCAGCGACGCGACAATTCCGTCCACCACGATGATGATGCCGAATGCAAAGTTCGCCTGCGCCAGGGTGTATCCCCGGTCGCTATACAGAAATTTTGGCATCCACACCTGAATGCCGCCTAGAGAGAACGTCATCGCCGCCATGCCCAGCGTCGAAGTCAGAAACGCCGGATTCCGCAGCAGACCGAATAACGTTCCGCGCTCCGCAGTCTCCGCCAGCGAATCGAACTGCCCGCGTTCCGGCTCCTTCAGAAAAAGAACGCCCAGCGCCAGCAGAAAACCCGGAGCCGCCGCAATATAAAATGGAAATCGCCAGCCGTAGTGCGGAGCCAGATTCCCTCCCAGCAAATACCCAGCCGCCGACCCCACAGGAATCGCCAGATAAAACACTCCCAGAATCCGCCCGCGCCTCTCTTCGCCGAACAGATCCGCCACAAATGTCGGCGCAATTGTCACGAAGGTTGCTTCGCCCACGCCCACCAGCGTGTGCCGGATCAGCAATTCCGTATAGGTATGCGTGACCGCCGTCAGCAGTGTCAGCGCACTCCAGAAGATTCCTCCCAGCGCAATGATGACTTTGCGGGAATAGCGGTCCGCCAATGGCCCGACAAAAGGCGCCGCCAGTGTGTAGAAACCCAGAAAGGCGCTGGTCAGATATCCAATCTGCACATTGCTCAGATGAAATTCATCCTGCACCAGCGGTTGCACCGCAAACAGCACGTTGCGATCCACATAATTCAGCAGATTGAGCGCCGTCAGGACAATCAGCGCGGTGCGAGGTTGAAGATCGGTCTGGGCCACAGGTTAGGCGAATATAGCATGGCGGGACCCGAGGCGCGCTCATAATAACAGTGTACATTATTAATGGCATCCGTTATTATATCGTGGTGATCAAGACTTTCGCCAATAAACAGACGGCGGAAATCTGGATAAGCGGCAAAACCCGGGGATCACCGCCAGCAAGCATCACAAAACGGAAATTAGCGATGCTCGATGCTGCCACGGCTCTGGACGATCTGAAATGTCCTCCGGGCAATAGACTGGAAAAGCTGCGCGGCAATCGCCAGGGACAATACAGCATTCGAATCAACGATCAGTATCGGATCTGCTTTGTGTGGCGTGGTCACGATGCATTCGAAGTCGAAATCACGGATTACCATTAAGAGCATTTGAGGGTCACACCATGGGACACGCAGAAATTCAGAGAAAAGGCGCACCACACTGGCGAGTCCATCCCGGCGAAATCCTGCGGGAAGAGTTTCTAAAGCCGATGGGCATGTCGGCTTACGAACTGGCCAAGCGCCTGCGCGTTCCCGCCCCTCGCGTGAACGACATCGTGCTTGAGCGCCGCGGCATCAGCGCCGATACCGCCGTCCGCCTATCGCGCTTCTTCGGAACGACCGAGCAATTCTGGCTGAGCCTGCAGGGAGCTTACGAAGTCAGCCGCATCATGGCCGAACAGGGCGAAGAGATTGAACGCATCCAACCGCGAGCCGCAACTGCGTCGCGCTGACGGCGGCGTTACCCTCGCCGCCCCTTCGGCCGCGGCCAGCGCGCCACGATCGTCGTTGAAATCCCCCCACGTGGCCGGAACTCTCCTCGCACCTCCGCCCACACCGGTTTCGCCCACTTCACCACGTCTTCCAGAACCTGGTTGACGACATTCTCCTGAAAGATTCCCAGATTCCGGTAGCACTGCAAATATTCTTTCAGCGACTTCAGCTCCAGGCAGCTTTTATCCGGCATGTACCGGATCGCCAACACGCCAAAATCCGGCAGCCCGGTCTTCGGACACACCGACGTGAACTCCGGATCGTCCACCACAATCTCATATCCCGGAAATTGGTTGGGCCAGATCTCAATCTCAGGAAACTTCGCGTCGAGACCCGCAGCCGCATGCTCAGGTGTATAACGAGGCGATTTAGCCATACAAGTATTGTAGCCTCTTGCTCGGATGCGCCCGATTCTGCACCCGAAGCCCCGCCGCCCGCATCCAACCTGATACGGTGCTTGGGGAGCGCGGTATATCTGCTGCCGCCTTCGGAATGGTAAATTAACTCCTTGCACCAGCCGTAACCCGAAAGAACAACTGGTTGGCATCGACGAACAATTCGCATACGCCGCCTCGACCGCGGTGGATCTGGCCTACGCTCGCTGCCCTGGTGGTCTTGGCTGTACTGTATTCATCTTTTCGCCAGTCGCCTCTGAAAGTACGTGCCGTCGGCGTTGAGCGCGGTCCCATCCGCAGCGTCGTTTCTACTAACGGCAAGATCGAGCCCATTCAGAATTTTGAAGCCCACGCCCCCATCTCGACCACGGTAAAGCAGTTGCTGGTTAAAGAAGGCGACCACGTGCGCAAGGGCCAACTGCTGTTGCAACTCGACGACGCCGACATTCGCAGCCAGGCCGCGCGCGCCCAGGCTCAAGTCAAGACTGCGCAGGCCGAGCAATCCGTCCTCAAGGCCGAAGGCACCCAGGAAGAAGTCCTGACGCTGCAGGCGCAGTTGATCAAAGCCCGCGATGCCGTCGACGCGGCCCGGCACAATCTCGATGCCCAGCGCCGCCTCCAGAAAGATGGTGCTACCTCGCCGGGCGAAGTCCGCCAGGCCGAAGACACCTTGCGCGGCGCTCAGGCCGACCTCACCCTGATCGAGCAAAAACAGAAAGATCGCTATTCCGACTCGGAGGCCGCTCGCATTGACGCGCAGGCCGCCGAAGCGCAGGCCGCCTATGACGCCGCGGAAGACGCTCTGCGAAAATCCAGCGTGCGCGCTCCTTTCGACGGAATCGTCTATTCCCTTCCCGTCAGACAAGGAGCCTTCGTCCAGGCCGGCGAACTGCTCTTGCAAGAAGCCGACTTATCCAAGGTGCTGGTGCGAGCTTTCGTCGACGAACCCGACATCGGCCGCCTCCAGCCCGGACAACGCGTCGAAGTCACGTGGGACGCCGTTCCGGGCCGCACCTGGATCGGAGCAGTCAGCACGATTCCTTCCACCGTGAAACTGCGCCTTTCCAGACAAGTGGGTGAGACCACGTGCGTCCTCGACAATAAAGATCTGCGGCTCCTGCCCAACATCAACGTGGGCGTCACTATCGTGGTCGCTGAACACAGCAACGTGCTCACGCTCGAGCGCGACGCTCTGCGCATCGATGAGGCCAAGCCCTACGTTTACCGCGTGGTCGACAATCACCTGAAGCGCCAGACAATTGAAGTTTCCTTGCAGAATCTGACTCGAGTGGAAATCACCTCCGGTCTTTCCGAAGGCGACTCGGTGGCCCTACCAGCGGACGACAAACCATTGGTCGACGGCGCTTCTGTGAAGATAGTTCCATAGATTATCGATGAAACGATTATCGATGAAACGTTCATCGGCGAAACGATCATCGGTAAGACGATTCTCGACGAAAGGACTGCGGGAAACGATTGCGAAAAGAAGTTCTCAGCAGAACTATTTCCGGGAAGGCCCAGCGTCATAAATGAGACTTGCCCATTGATGAAATTACGCTCCGTGTCGTTGCTCCTGTTTTTTTTCGTTCCTCTGCTCGCCGCGCATGCGGCCACGTCTCCCAAGGAACTTCTCGCCTCCGGCCACGTCGACGAAGCGATTCGCACTTTAGAGCAGCAAGTCGCGGGCTCAACGCCTAAGGCCGAATCCTACAACCTGCTCTGCCGCTCCTACTTCATGATTGACGAGTGGGATCGCGGCATTCCCAACTGTGAACGCGCGATCGCGCTCGATCCTCAGAACAGTTTCTACCACCTCTGGCTGGGTCGAATCGATGGCGAGAAAGCCGACCGCGCCGGTTTTGTTTCGGCGGCGGGCTTGGCCAAAAAAGTCCGCACCGAGTTCGAGCGTGCCGTCGAGCTCGATCCTAAGAACTCAGAGGCCCGTGCCGATCTCGCCGAGTTCTATCTTGAAGCTCCCGGCATCGTTGGCGGAGGCAAGGATAAGGCCCGCGCCCAAGCGCAGGCGCTCGCCGCCTTCAATCCCCCGCTGGCGGACTACGTAACCGGTCGAATCGCAGAGAAGGAGAAAGATAAAACCACAGCCGAGCGCGCCTACCGTGGCGCGATTGAAACCAGCCACGGCACCGCACAAGCCTGGCTGCACCTGGCTCAATTTCTGGCTCACTCCCGGCGCCTCGACGAAATGGAACAGGCCCTCCGCACCATGGAGTCCGCCCGGGTCGATCGTCCTGAAGCGCTAATGGACGCCGCCAGTCTTCTACTCCACACCGGCCGGGACAGTGCCTTGGCCGTCCGCTTGCTCCGCCGCTATCTCGCGTCTCCCGTCGAAGAAGGTCCAGCTTTCAAAGCGCACGACCTGCTTGGCCAGGCGCTTGAAAAGCAAGGCGACCGCAAAGCTGCAGCTGACGAATATCGCGCCGCGCTCGCCCTCTCTCGCACTTATGCGCGCGCCCGCGAAGACTTAAAGCGAGTCGACCATTGAACCCTCTTGAAACCGCCCAGGCCATGTGCGAGGGTGCCCCATTTCTCGCGCGCCCTTTGCGCGAGAAGTGGGTCTTTCGCCGTCTGCTTCGCGCGCCCTCCGAAACCACCCCATCCTATATCCGGGACGTTTAAAATCTCGCTGGCATCCAATGGTCCATGAAATCATTTCCTGGTCACGCTGAAAGGGACGCAATGAAGACCTTGAGCCGCGGTGCGCGTACCGCAAAATGGATTCTGGCAGTCCTTCTATTCCCCGCTTCTCTGGCGGCCGAACCTGTGTCGCTCAAGCGCGTCGTAGAACTTGCGCTCTCCCACGCGACGGGAGCTGCGATTGCCGCTGCCGACGAGGCCCATGCCGCCGCCGGATATCGAGAACTTCGCGACAACTACATCCCTCAGGTTTCCACCGGAGCGGGTCTCGGATATTCCTACGGATTTCCTCTCGGCCTCGAAGGCTCCGCGCCGTCCCTGTTTAACTTGACCACGCAATCGGCGCTATTCAATCCCGCCTTGCGCGACAGCGTGCGTGCCGCTAAAGCAGAGTCCGCGGTCGCCTCCTTGAAAACGAAAGACCAGCGCAACCAGATCATTCAAGACGCGGCCCTGAGCTACGCCGAACTCTCCAAATGGGAACTGCGCCTGACCCGACTCCAGGAAACCGAAGCCGCTGCCAACAAAATGCAGGCTGCAGTCGCCGAACGCGTGAAAGAAGGGGTCGACAGTGAAGTCGAAGGTTATCGGGCTCGCCTGTCCGCCGCCCGCGTCCGCCTGCGGATCACCGAAGCGCAAGGTGCCGCCGATGTGCTGCGCGAGCATCTCTCCAAACTCACTGGACTACCCTCCGCAGGCATTCAAACCGACCCCGACTCCATCCCTACCGCTCCCGCACTTCCGGTAACCGACGATGCGGCGAAAGATGCCACAGCTTCTAATCCCTCCGTGCAAGCCGCTGTCGAACACGCCCGCGCTCAATATCTGCGAGCTGAGGGCGAGCATCGGGCGCTCTGGCCCACGGTCGACTTCGCCGCGCAATACGCGTTGCTGTCGCGCTTCAACAACTACCAGAACTACTACATCCCCTCGAAACCCTGCACCCCGTCTCCACTCACAACCGAGGTTCTTTGCGTCGCCAGCAGCTTCCAGCAGAACAACGCCACGTTCGGCGTCAACATTCGATTCCCTCTGTTTGACCTTTCGCAGCATTCCCGTGCCCAGGCCGCCGATGCCGATGCCCTGAAGGCGACCAAACAGGCAGAAGCCGCCCGCAACCAGGCGTCGGAAGAAACGTTGCGCCTGCGGCGTTCCGTCGCGCAGATGCAGGCTGCGCGCGAAGTTGCCCAACTCGAATACGAAATTGCCGAGAAGAGTCTCGCCGCCGTCCTGACCCGCATGGATGCCGGTACGGCCACACTGCATGATCTTGACGACGCCCACTCGCAAGCCAGCGAGCGTTTCATCACGCTGCAGGACGTCACTTTCGAACTCGAGCGCAGCCAACTCGGCCTACTGCGCTCCACTGGAGACCTCGAACGCTGGGCCCTGGGCCCGCACTAGAAATGTTGAATTCGAAAAAGAGAAGAGAAAGAAGAGAAGATCAGAATAGAAGATAAGAAGATAAGAAACAAACCGAGTGCCCATCCTAACATCGCGCCTTTTCCGATGTTACGGTGGGGAATACCTGAAGATGTCAGCGTAGAAATCGTGAGGCCACACAACGGAAAGGTCCCGACTTCAATCGGGCCGTCCAGCGCACACGGACCACGGCTTTACCGACGACAACTACAACTCCCCCCGCAACGCCTTCACCAGCATCCGAATCGCCTTCTCATTTCTCCGGTACCAGCGCCACTGCCCCTTTTTCGCCCCATCCACGAGCCCAGCCTTCGTCAGGATCGCCATGTGATGAGAAATCGTCGGCTGCGAAAGCCGAACTCGTTCCTCAATGTCCCCCGCGCATAGGCAAGGTCCAGTCAAACTACCCTTCTGCTTGGCTTCCGCCTCGCCCTCCTTCAAGGCCTGCAGAATCCTCCGCCGCGTCAGGTCGGCAATGGCATGCAGCGCGCGATCAAGAGAGGTCTCAGAAGATGACATGAGTGAAACCCGAAATGACGAAGCGAGAAAATGATCACCTAGGAATATCGCGAGAATCGACGACTGTCAATCTAAGAAATCACCGATACTGACTCTCGTTTAGTCATACGGGAACGGTCTTCCGTCTTCTGGTGTCCAATGAGCAAGGACCAAGGACCAAGGACCAATGACAAATGACCACCGGCTCGATGCTTTCCGGGCGGATGACGGTGCCAAGATCGCAATCGACCACTTCGTCCTCGTTCCCCGAGGTCTGTGAACGGATTAATCGAATGGACTGTGGAAACGACTGACGTAAATGACGCGACCGAGCGAAGCACAGCCGATTCCGTGCGCATCTATGAAGAGAATAGTTTCTGGAAGAGTCCGGAGCGCAGACCTATTTCTTCAGAATCGGGCTATACCCATCGGCGATCAGTCGCGCCCGCATCGCCTCGGCGTCTTTGATCTCAGAGAACGGCCCCAACTGTACGCGAAGCAGCTTGTCAGTTGTGACCGGAGCCGCCACAAATGCGGGATACTCTTTCTTCTTCAGAGCATCCACCAGCGAATCTGCATCTTCCTGCTTGCTCACCGCAGCCACCTGCACGAAATAGGCCGCCGTCGGCAACGTGGTGGCCGGGTCAGACCCGCCGGCAACAGGCGTCGGCGCCGCAGTCGGATTTGGATTCGCGGTCGCGCTCCCGCTGGCATTCGCAGGAGGGGCGGTCGTATCAGTTTTCGCATTGGCCGGCGGCGTCAACTCAGGGTTAGGGTCTTTCTGCTCCACCGATTTATAGAACGACATCGCCGGTGCCGCCGCGCCGCTGCTCGCCTTCCCCGGCCCCGGCGCTGTCTGCGGAGAAATCGCAGCACTCGTCGTCGGGATCATCGGCTCCGACTTCCGTCCCAGCGAATATCCTAGCGCAAAGAAAAGCGCGCAAACTCCTACCAGGCCAAAGAACAGCACCAGCAGCTTGCCGGTTCCCAGCGTAATTTCCGTATCTTGTGACGAAGAAGCCATACTCCCCACCCCCGGCAATTTCGGCGCCGCGCCCTGTTCAACGAGCCGCGCTTCAATCCTTTTTTCTACGCGGTTCTATCTACGCAGTCTTCCCCGCTGCCCCGTCTCCTTTTCCTAACAACTTTTGCAGGCCAGAGAAAAAGTCCACCGGTACCGGGAAGATCACAGTCGTATTTTTTTCCACGCCAATCTCGGTCAAAGTCTGCAAGTAGCGCAACTGCACGCTGACCGGCTCAGTGGCCAGCAAATGAGCCGCATCCACCAGCCTCTGCGCCGCCGAGAACTCACCCTCGGCGTGAATAATCTTCGACCGCTTCTCGCGCTCAGCCTCAGCCTGCTTGGCCATGGCGCGCAGCATCGACTCCGGCATGTCGACCTGCTTGACCTCGACGTTGGTCACCTTCACTCCCCACGGCGAAGTGTGGGTATCGAGAATGCTCTGCAACCGCAGATTAATTTTTTCCCGGTGCGACAGCAGTTCGTCCAGTTCCTGCTCGCCCAGCACCGACCGCAGCGTGGTCTGCGCAAATTGCGAAGTCTGGTAGACGTAGTTCGAAACTTCCACTACCGCCTTGTTCGGATCAATCACCCGCAGAAAAATGACAGCGTTCACCTTCAGCGTGACGTTGTCCCGCGTAATGATGTCCTGCGGCGGAACTTCCAGCGCCTCCTGTCGCAACGACACGCGAACCATGCGCTCGACTGGCGCGAACACGAAAGCGATGCCGGGTCCCTTGGCACTGGCCCGCAATCGCCCTAGTTGAAAAATAACGCCACGCTCGTATTCGGCTAATATCTTGATTGAACTCAGTGCATATAAGACGACGATGGCGATGGGAACAAGCACAACAAGATCCACAAGAACCTCCACCAGTGGAGCACCCGAAACGCTCCTATCGCGGATTGTATAGCAGCCGGCAGCAGCCAGCGTTGCAAATTGCGTGGGAACGGTTGCTTGGCTTGGTGCCCGAATCAACGGATCAGCGAACCCGTAGCGGGAACCTGAGGAGCAACGAAAGAATGCAGCCCCCCAGCGCAAGGTGCGGGACGGCAAGCGTCGAGAGAAGCCAAGCCCCGAAGGGGCGAAAAAACTCGCAAGCGCGAGAACTCAACTCCGGTCCGGATCGATCCCCTGGTCCATATAGATCCACAGCACCCGCGCCATCCAGGTCAACACCGGGGCCAGCGGCAGAAACAATACAATCCCTCCCCACACGCTCTTCATCAACGGCCACCTCATCACATCCCACACCAGCGCCGAAAGCGCCGTAATGGCACCCAATCCCAGTCCGTAACTGATGTACATCGCCCCCAGAAAATATCCGTCCTCGCGCTCAAACTTCAACCCGCACGCCGGACATCGTTCATGCATCCCCGGAACCAACCACACCGACCTGCGATAAATTCTCCCCGAGCGGCAGCGCGGACAAAGCGCCCGCAAGATTCCCCGCATCGCCGACACCTCAGCCCGTCGCATGCACGAAGTCTAACAGTCAGGAAATGTTCGACTTGATATTCCGCAAGGATCTCGCGGACGTTTTGCAGTAAAAGCGCCAGAGGCGCTCCTGAAAATAGCCCGGCGTTTTCAACGCCGGGTGATCCGATCAGAATTAGATTCGCGTCCCGGAGGGACGCCTGAAATGCCAACGAAACTCTTGGATGATTCGACCGAAACTACGAACCCGCCTTGGCCACCTGAATCCTACTGGCGTCCACCGGAATCGACCGCTGAATCTCCATCTCCAGCGAAGTCCCCACATCCAGCTTCACATCCGGACCATGCTTCAGCAGCGCCCATGCCACTCCGCCCGCAATTCCGATGAGACCGCCGTACCGCGCCCCATTCAACCCTCCGGCCGCGACGCCCGCAACGCTCCCCACGGTTCCGCCGACCGCAGCGCCCTTCGCCGCATCTTCAATCCGCTTGCCAGTATCCTTGTCCGCTTGGATCGTTCCTTCCTTATCCTTCACGCTGTTGCTGTCGGCCCCCGGCGTGTTCTCCACCGACGCCGGCAGCATCACCGTATAGCCGCTCGGGTAAATCATCGACGTAAAGTGGATCAGAATTTCCGCCCGCTTCACCGACCGTCCGGCATGCTCCGTGTGCATGATCTTGCCCTGAATATAAGTCCCCGCCGGCACCAGGATGCGGTCATTCAACACAAACGGAAACGCCGTCTCCGCATACACCGCATCGCCCTCGCGCGCATTCTTGGTCGAAATCGCCTGCTTCAGCAGCAGCGGAAGCTTCGTCCCCGCCGGAATCACCGCCGCATTCGGATCGGGCATCTCCTGCATCGTCGCCCCAGCCGGAGCTCCAATGATCGCCTTCACCTGCCCCGCATCATTCGTCGACGCGGAAGCCGGAGTGCCGGCCGAAGGTGGGGCCGTAGCGTCAGCCGGTTTCGCAGTCTCCGCCGCCTGTCCCCAAGCCATCCCCGAAACCAACAACAGGGTGAATAGAACTCGCATCCCACACCTCCCGAAGCGCAGCCGCTTCCGGCAACAAAGCCAAGATTACCACGCCCAAGCCGCTAGGATGCAGCATTCCAGCCGCAGAGTTATCCGCCCGAGATCGCCCTGAAACATACCAAATTTGTCATTCCGACCCTTCGCAAAGCGAAGGGGAGGAACCCGCTGTCCCCAACGCTACCGGGAATGTTTAGCCCTCTTGCTTTCTGTTTCCGCGGCCTTAGCGACCCACGAGTCCGGAATCGTCGCGAGCACGATACACAGGCAGCCAGCCGGCACGAGCCCCCAAGAGAAGATCGGTTGACCCGTCCAATGCTTCACCACCTGGACATCTCTCAGAAGCAGCGCGATTCCTACTCCCGCCAACACCAGACCTGCAGCGACCAACTTCATCCGGCCCCAGGACGTACTCGCTCGCGTTTTGTGAATGGGCTGCAAAGGATACTCCTCACTTATAAATCAAATACTTCTCCCTAACCTTCCCAAACGCCGCCAGCGCCTCCTGCCACTCCTGCGCAATCCGCCGCGGATCCTGTCCCGCCACCAGCGCGTCATACGCACTCTGATTCACCAGCAACTGAGTCATACGCTCGATCTTGAAATCGGCCGTGTACAGCTTTTGCAGCGCCGCCGCCAATTCAATCCCCAACTCCGGCGCATCAAATCCATTCCGATCGGTCAACAGAATGTTCACCCCCGAGCACACCTGCCCGCTATACACGCTCCCCGTAGGCGTAAACGTCACCGGAACAAAGCGCACGCCCGCAATCCCGCGCCCGTTCAAATAAGCCGCGAGTTCCTTACTCTTCACCCACGGCGCACCCACCAACTCAAACGGAGTATCCGTCCCGCGCCCCACCGAAACATTTGTGCCCTCAATCAGCGCCACGCCCGGATACAGCGCCGCCTCCGTCACACTCCGCAAATTCGGCGACGGATTCACCCATGCGAGCCCCGTCGAATCGAACCAATCCCCGCGCTGCCACCCCTCCATCGGCACCACGGTAAGCTTCGCATTAATCCCGCGCTCGGCGTTGAACATTTTCGCCAGTTCGCCCATGGTCATCCCATGCCGCACCGGCGCCGTCCAGTAATTCGTAAAACTCTCGTGCCCCGCATCCGCCACCGGACCCTGCACAAACGACCCCGTAATCGGATCCGGCCGGTCCAGCACAATCAACTCAATCCCAGCCTTGGCCGCCGCTTCCAGAAAATATCCCAAAGTCGTCTCATAGGTATAAAACCGAGTCCCCGCATCCTGAATGTCGAACACCACCGCATCCAGATTCTTCATCACATCCGCCGACGGACGCCGCGCCGCATCCGTCCCGCCATACACGCTGTATACCGGAACGCCCGTCGCCGCGTCCTTCGAATTATTAATGTCAGTGGTATCGAGAGTCCCGGTGACTCCATGCTCCGGACTGAAAATCGCATCCAGAGAAACTCCCGGCGCCTTGGTCAGCACATCAATCGTCCGCACCCCCGCCCCATCGACTCCCGTCTGATTAGTCACCAGCCCAATGCGCCTCTTCGCGCCAAGACTTGCCGCATCAGGACTCTTCGCCTGATTCTCCGAACTTTGCTTCTGCGCCTCGCCGCTCTGCGCATTCCCATTCTGCTGATCGAGATTCTTCGATTCGACGCTCTTCGCTTCCGCGTCCTTCGCTTCGGTGCTCTTCACTTCAACGTTCTGTGCATCCGCTTCACCGCTCGGCGCCGCCGGTTTCAGTACATCAAACCCATGCTCCTCCAGCACATCGAGCCCGGTCTTCACCGTCCCATTCCGCACGCTCATGCGCCGGGCGGCGCTGAACGCCTCGTTGTATCCGGTGACGCTCTTCTCCCGCAGCGCTTCTTTCTCGCTCGCAGTCAAGTTCAGTGCCGCAGCCACTTCCGTCGCCACTTTCGAGCGCAGCCCTATCGCATTTCCCTTCCCCCGCGGATGCACCGAATTCGTCAGCAAAATAATGTAGGTCGCGGTCGTCGGATCGATCCAGATCGATGTTCCGGTAAACCCCGTGTGCCCATACGATCCCACCGGCAGCAGATCGCCGCGATTCGACGAGAACGGAGAATCAATGTCCCACCCAAACCCGCGCAAAATCGGCGCCGTCGCCGGAGTTTGCGGCGACGTCATCTTCTCTACCGTCACCGCCGACAAGATTCCATCGCCGCCGTTCAGCAGCGCCTGCGCAAATTTCGCCAGATCATCCCCCGTCGAAAACAGTCCCGCATGCCCCGCCACTCCGCCCATCCGCCGCGCCGTCGGATCATGCACCACCCCCCACAGCATTTTTTCGTTCTCGTCATACTGCGTCGGCGCAATCCTCGCCTTCCAAACCGCGGGAGGCACAAACCGTGTCCGCGTCATCTTCAGCGGCGCAAAAATGTGCTGCGCCGTATACACATCCAGCGTCTCTCCCGAAACCCGCTCCACCAGCGCCCCCAGCACAATAAAATTAATGTCGCTATACACAAACCCGGACCCCGGAGTCGTTTCAGGCGGCTCGGTGAATGCCAGTTGATAAGCGGTATTCTTACCTTCCCACGGCGTCGTCAAATCCAGATCCGGCGCCATCCCCGAATAGTGCGTCAGCAGTTGCCGCACCGTAATGTCCTCTTTCCCATTCTGCGCAAACTCCGGCAGATATTTCGCTACCGGATCATTCATTCGCACCTTGCCCTGCTCCACCAGTTGCATCACCGATGTCGTGGTGGCAATCACTTTGGTCAGCGACGCCAAATCAAACACCGTATCCAGCGTCATCGGGAGGCGCCGCGGCTCCAGCGCGCGCTCCCCATAAGCCTTCCGATAAATCACCGCCCCATTGTGCCCCACCACCAGCACCGCTCCAGGAATGTTCCCATCCGCAATCGCCTTCTCGATAACAGCGTCGACCCCGCTCAGACGCGTAGCCTTCGGCGGATAGATCGCTTCGCCATATGCCGAAACGCCGATCAACGCAAGCGCCCCGACCAGAGCGCACGCCACGCGGAAAAATGAGAATTGCAATTTTGATTTCATTGTGAGTGTAAGGATGATGTCTTGACTGTACACAACAAGCCAGCACCGCTCAAGAAACTCAAGTAAGGTGTGCCGCAGAAAATTCACAATTCGCCCGGGGCGTCATCCCGAACGGAGCCGCTCTTCAGGCGAAGTGAGGGATCTCCCGCGCCTCTGCCCCGCGACTTTACCCATCCCGCCAACTCTGCTATAACCCGCTCAGACCACGATTTTTTTGCGAGCGCACCATCTGAACACTCCGCTTCCATCTCTCGCCCCAGCTTTCGACCGGCAGGACAAACTCTTTTCCTCCGCCTTCGCAGTTCTGAATCAAGCAATCTCCGCCCGCGCCTTCCCCAGCGCATCAATCGCCGTCACCCACCAGGATCGCTTGGTCGCCCTAAAATCCTTCGGCCATTTCACGTATGACGCAGATGTAGAGGGTGCCCCGTCCTTGTCGCGCTCTTCGCGACAGGGCGGGGATTTTGACATTAGACGTGAAGTGAAGCCCTCGGCCCTATTCGACCTAGCCTCCCTCACCAAAGTCGTCGCGACCACCACCGCCGCCGCCATCCTCCACGACCGCGGTCTCCTCGATCTCGACGCCCCCGTAATCGCGATCGTCCCCGAATTCATGGTCGACTCCTGCGGCGAACCCGACCCCCGCCGCCGCGACGTCACCTTCCGTATGCTCCTCGCCCACTCCTCCGGCTTGCCCGCCTACGAGAAGTTGTTCCTGCAAGCGCATTCGCGCGACGACCTGCTGCGCGCCGCCTTCACCACTTCTCTCTCAACCGCTCCCGGCACGCAGGCCCAGTACAGCGACATCGGTTTCATCGCTCTAGGCGCAGCCCTCGAGCGCATCGCCGAAGAATCTCTCGACATTTTCTGTCAGCGCGAAATTTTCGGGCCGCTAGCCCTGACCCACACTACATTCAACCCGCCCGAAGAAACGCGCGGACAAATTCCACCCACGTCCGACGACCGCACCTTCCGCAACAGAATCATCCAGGGCGAAGTCCAGGACGAAAACGCCTACATCCTCGGCGGCGTCGCCTCTCACGCCGGCCTGTTTTCCACCGCCGAAGATCTCGCGCGCTTCGCCCACGCTATGCTTCACGGAGGCCGCCCCATCCTCAGGGCCGAAACCGTCAGCCTCTTCACCCGCCGTGAATCCGCGCCCCCGGGCACATCCCGCGCCCTCGGTTGGGATACCCCCTCCGCGCCTTCGCAGTCCGGAAAACATTTCGGCTCACGCTCCTTCGGCCACCTAGGCTATACCGGGACGTCGCTGTGGCTCGACCCCGACCGCCAGCTTTCGATCACCCTACTGACCAATCGCACCTGGCCAGATTGTTCCAATCAAGCCATCAAGCAAGTCCGCCCCATGTTCCACGACGCCATCATCGAAGCACTTGAAAACGATTCACTCATTAAATGAAGTGTCATCCTGAGCCGCGTTCTTCGCGGCGAAGGACCTATGCACTCGCAGCCAACTGCAGAGATCCTGCCACCTGCACAGAACGCACCCGCAGGATGACACCGCACAGCATGCGGTACTCTAAAATAGTTCCGCTCTCGTTACGATCCCGAAAGGCGCACCACTTGACCCGAACCCGCAAAGCGAAACCCGATCTCCGCCGTCTCCCCACCGAACAGATTCTTCCCGCCGCGGCCGACCTCGACCGCATGTCCTCTCTCGAAATCGTTCGCCTCATGAACCGCGAGGACGCGACCGTCGCCCCGGCCGTCGGCCGCGCACTTCCGCAAATAGCCCGCGCCATCGACACAGTTGTCGCCGGCCTCCGCCACGGCGGGCGCCTCATCTACGTCGGCGCCGGCACCAGCGGCCGCATCGGCGCTCTCGACGCCTCCGAGATCCCGCCGACTTTCAATACCGACCCGCGCACCGTGCAGTTCATCATGGCCGGAGGCCCCAAAGCCCTCGGCGCTTCCACCGAAGCCAGCGAGGACGACACCGCTCTCGCCATCGCAGAAATGAAAAAACGCAAGCCCGGCAAACACGACATAGATCTCGGCATCGCCACCAGCGGACGCACTCCCTTCACCATCGCCGCCGTCGAATACGCCCGCGCCCACTCGGCCCGCACCATCGCCCTCACCTGCAACCGCAACTCCCCGCTCGAACGCGCCGCCGATTTCGCCATCGTCACCGAAGTCGGCCCCGAAGTTCTCGCCGGCTCGTCTCGCATGAAGGCCGGCACCGCCCACAAAATGGTCCTGAATATGATCTCCACCGGAGCCATGACGCGCCTGGGCTACGTCTACGGCAACCTGATGGTCAGCGTCTGGACCAAAAACGAAAAGCTAATCCAGCGCGCCATCCGCATCGTCGAACAAGCCACCGGAGCCGATCACGACTCAGCCAGCAATGCACTAGAAGCCGCCGGCAATCGAACTCCGGTCGCCGTAGTCATGCTAGCCGCCGGCGCCACTCGCGCCCAAGCCGCCGCCGCCCTGAAAAAAACAAAAGGCCACGTCCGCAAAGCCATTGCACTAGCAAAGAACTAGAGGGTGCCCCATTCTAACGGCGCGCCTTTTGCGACGTTAGAGTGGGGATTTTGACTTCCAGTCCCGACCCTCGTGTTGCGAGGGTGCCGCATTTCTCGCGCGCCCTCTGCGCGAGAAGTGGGGATTTTCTCGTCGCGTCCCCTCGTGCCTCCAGCGGTTAAAGCATTTTCCCCCCCGAAGGCCGTGCCCTCCCGATTACCTGCCATCTCCAACATTCCCCGCTAGAATAATTTCCAAGGATTCCCTCATGGACAAGTTCGTAATCCGCGGCGGAGAGCCGCTGCTCGGCACCATCCACATCAGCGGCGCAAAAAACGCCGCGCTCCCCTGCATGGCCGCCGCCCTGCTCACCGATCAACCTGTCATCCTCGAAAATATTCCCCAGGTTCGCGACATTCAAACCACGCGCAACCTCCTAGCCGCCATGGGCGCCGAAGTCGAACTCGGCTACGGACGCGCCCAGCACCGCACCACCATTCACTGCGCCAAGCTCGCCGCTCCCGAAGCCTCCTACGATCTGGTCAAGACCATGCGCGCCTCGACGCTCGTCCTCGGCCCGCTCGTCGCCCGCTGCGGCCACGCCCGCGTCTCACTCCCCGGCGGCTGCGCCATCGGAGCCCGCCCCATCGATCTCCACATCAAAGGCCTCGAAAGTCTCGGCGCAAGAATTACGCAGGAACACGGCTACGTCGAAGCCAGCACCACTCGCCTCAAAGGCGCGGAAATTGTTTTCGACAAAATCACTGTCACCGGCACTGAAGACCTGCTCATGGCCGCGACTCTCGCCGACGGCGAGACCATCCTGCAAAACTGCGCGCGCGAACCCGAAGTCGCCGACCTCGCCGACCTCCTGAACAAAATGGGAGCCAAGATCACCGGCGCCGGCACGCCCACCATCCACGTAAAAGGTGTGAGCAAACTGAAAGGGGCCAAGCACCGCATCATTCCCGACCGCATCGAAGCCGGCACGTTCATCATCGCCGGCGCCATGACTGGAGGCGATCTCAACATCGCCGGTTGCGATCCCTCGCACCTCGACGCACTGCTCAGCAAGCTTCACGAAGTCGGAGTCAAAACCCGCGCCACCGCCGACTCTGTCCGCGTCATGGGCGACAATCCCTTCACCGCCGCCGACATGTCGACCGAAGAGCATCCCGGCTTCCCCACCGACTGCCAGGCGCAATTCATGGCCCTCGCCACGCAAGCCGAAGGCACGTCGATCATCACCGAAAATATTTTCGAGAACCGCTTCATGCACGCTCAGGAATTAGTCCGCATGGGCGCGAACATCAAAATCGAAGGCCGCCGCGCCGTAGTCCGCGGCAAAACTCCGCTGAGCGCCGCAGCCGTTCTCGCCAGCGATCTGCGCGCCTCGGCGTCCCTCGTCCTCGCCGCGCTGGTCGCCGACGGAGAAACCATCATCGACCGCGTTTACCACATTGACCGCGGCTACGAAAATATCGAAGAAAAGTTAAAAGGCGTGGGTGCGCAAATGAAACGCATCGGTGAAATGTTCCCCAAGAAAGCCGCCGCCGTAAAGTAAAGACACGTAGCCCCGGACGCATCCTTCCGGGGCGCGCGAGATCCCGTCGAATCATAAAGCGTCCTATTCATTTTCATTGCCTATCGTAGAGTCAGACGCAGGCTTCCGCGGTCGCGTGCCGCCGCGGAGGGCGTCGCTTCGGGCGCTCAACGCCTCAATCAACTGGTCGACAAGCTCTAACAATCGTTCCGGGTCGTGTTCCTCCCCGACCGACTTACACAGTTTTTGCCACTGCGTTTCGTCAATGCTCATTCCCTCAGTAACGCAAGAACCCTGCCAAACCATGGGAGCGCGGGCTGGGAATTGAACGGCGCTCAAATGTCGAAAAAGAGGGGACTTAGGCTCACACTTGAGTTTGCAACCCGGCGCGCTGTATGAATTTATTGCACGAAACATGCCGGACGTTTCGATTGGCTACGGTATCCGCTGTATCGAATAAAGCACTCAAATTTCGTATCAACCTTTGCAGTGCCCCACTCCAGCGAGTCTCGAATTGAAGAGTTGTGCGAAAGAATTCGATCCCTTTGTAACGGTCCATTCTCTGGACAAACCGAAGCAGAGCTTAGAAAGCTCGCCCGCCAACTCCGCTCTGCGATCCGCGAACATGTGGACGCCGCGAAATTCTCTCTGGACGTAAGGAAAAAAGCCATCCTCGAACGCGATCCCGACCACCAGTAGAAGCTTCCACGTCTTCGGAGCATGTTCAGCGAAGCATGCTAAACAGAGCATGTTCAGACGAATCGACGTCTATTCCCGCGTTAACCGTTCAATCACTTCCCGATGCTGCGGATACTCCGGAACCAACCGCGCGCGCTTCCCCATCTCAAAATCTTCAAACTCAAATCCCGGCGCGACCGTGCATCCCACCACGGAGAACGAATTCCAATCCGCCACGTGCGAAGCGAACCAACATCCCGCCGGAACAACGGCCTGCAAAACGTGTCCCGCTTCCAGATCGCGGCCCAATAGAATCGAAGAATACTTCCCATCCGGCGCAATCACATGCACCACCAGCGGATCGCCCGCATAAAAATGCCAAACTTCGTCCGACCGCAGCCGGTGAAAGGCCGAGAAATTTCCCCCTTCCAGCAGAAAGTAAATCGCCGTCGAAGCCGCCCGCGCTCCCGCAAACCCGGCCGGCAGCGCCTCGCCCGCAATCGAAACTTCTGACCGATAAGTCTGGCGGAAATATCCGCCCTCCGGATGCGCTTCAAGTTGCAGCTTCTCGATCCAGTATTGTGCCTCTTTTCCGTCCATCGATCGCTCTCCTGATCATGCTCCGAAATTATGCTCTGAAACGTTTTCGCCTCTCGCAACACTATCTCAACGAGCAAGTGCAATGCTGACCGAGGAACACTCTCACATGCCGACCACCCGACACCGCCAAATCGCAGCCTGAAAAGTGCGGTGAACTCCCACCTCCAGGTATACCTGCCTCAATGCGGGAAGCCCGCCCTTGTATCCTCTACAAGGGCGGGGATCGTTTTTGGACCCAACGACAGCCTGACTCGAATCGCCAAGCGCCGGGTGCCCCATTTCTCGCGCGCCTTTTGCGCGAGAAGTGGGGATGTTGAAGTTACGATGTTGACGATGATGCATCGAAGCCACCCCTGTCTGATTCCCAAACAAAAAAGGACCGCATCTCTGCGGTCCTTGTCTGATTCATCCGCGCTGATCGGCGGAAAGAAAGTTAGTGCCGCCCTCCGCCGCCCCCGCCTCCGGGCCGTCCACCGCGCCCGCGATCTCCACCGCCGCCGCCGCCCGGACGTCCACCGCGCCCGCGACCACGTCCACCACCGCCGCCCGGACGCCCGCCGCGACCACGATCTCCGCCCCGGTCACCTCCCCGCGGACGATCTCCGCCGCCGCCCGCACTCACATGCGGCGGCCCGTCACGGTTGAAGTTCGGCTCATCCGACGGCTCGTCGGGAAAATCGCCGCCGCCCTCAATCACCAGCGATCCGGTTAATGCCGGTGCCGGATGCCCTTCAGCCGCCGGAGCCACATCGCCAGTCGGAGCCGGCGCTTCCCCGCCACCCATCTTCGCGCGCTGCTCTTTCAGAATCGCCTTGCGCGACAGCCGGATGCGGTTGCCTTCGACCGCCAGCACCTTCACCAGCACCTGGTCGCCTTCTTTCAACTCATCGCGCACATCAGCAATGCGATGCTCCGCCACTTCGCTGATGTGCAGCAGCCCGTCAGTTCCGGGCAGAATCTCGACGAACGCGCCGAAATCCGCCAGCCGCGTCACCTTCCCGAGATAAGTCTTCCCGACCTCAGCCGTCGCCGTGATGTCGCCAATAATCTGCAGCGCCTTCGCCGCCGACTCCTGATCGCTCGACGCCACCTTGACCAACCCGGAATCTTCCACGTCAATCTTGACTCCGGTCTGTTCGACGATCGAGCGAATCATCTTGCCGCCCGGCCCAATCAGATCGCGAATCTTGTCGACCGGGATCTGCACCGTGTAGAAGCGTGGAGCGTAATCGGAAATCTTCTCGCGCCCCGTGGTAATGACTTCTTCCATCTTGCCCAGAATGTGCAACCGTCCGCGCTGCGCCTGCGCCAACGCTTCGCGCATAATCTGCGCCGTAATGCCGGCAACTTTAATATCCATCTGCAGCGCGGTTATGCCGTCCTTCGTGCCGGCAACTTTAAAGTCCATGTCGCCGTAATGATCTTCCGCGCCCGCGATGTCGGTCAGAATGGCGTACGCGTCGCCTTCCTTCACCAACCCCATCGCAACTCCGGCCACCGGAGCCTTCAGCGGAACGCCCGCATCCATCAGCGCAATCGACGCGCCGCAGATAGTCGCCATTGACGACGATCCATTCGATTCCAGAATGTCCGAAACCACGCGCATGGCATAAGGCCACTTCTCTTCGGTCGGCAGCACCGCCGAAACCGCCCGCTCGGCCAGCGCTCCGTGTCCAATCTCACGTCGTCCAGCCCCGCGCATAAACCCAACTTCTCCAACCGAAAACGGAGGAAAGTTATAGTGCAACATGAAGCGCTTCTTGGCCTCGCCTTCAAACCCCTCCAGCCGCTGCATGTCGTCGCTTGTGCCGAGAGTAGTCGTAACCAGAGCCTGCGTCTCGCCGCGCGTGAAGATCGCACTCCCGTGAGTTCGCGGCAGCACTCCAGCCTCAATCCAGATCTCGCGCACTTCATCAAACGCGCGCGCATCCGGACGCCGCTTCTGATCGATCACCTGCTCGCGGAAAATCCGTTCCCGCAGAGCCTCGTAGTAGTGGTCGAGTTTCTTCTTGGCGGCATCGTCGTCGTCCTTATTACCGGTCTTCGGCAGCGCGAGCGCCAGTTTCTTCTTGATATCTTTGACCAGCGTGTAGCTCTCAGCCTTAGGATGTTTCTTGGTATCGAGCGCATCCACCAGCTCGGTGCCAATCTTCCCCCGCAGGTCGTTGTAATACGCGTCGTCGAACACCGGCGGCTCAACCTTGCGCTTGGCCTTGCCAACTTTGTCACGCAGTTCGCTGATCGCCGCGCAAATCTTCTTAATCTCCGTGTGGCCAAACTCAATCGCGTCGACCACGGTCTCTTCTTTCACTTCCTTCGCGCCCGACTCAATCATCACAATGCCATCGGCCGTTCCAACCACCATGATGTTCACCAGCCCCCCGCGCATTTCGTCATACGTCGGGTTCACAATGAACTGCCCGTCCACCAGCCCGACGCGCACCGCGCCAATCGGCCCAAGAAACGGAATATCAGAAAGCGTCAGCGCACACGAAGCGCCGTTGATACCCAGAACGTCAGGATCATTATTACTGTCCGCCGACAGCACGAACGCAATGATCTGCGTCTCGCACTTAAATCCCTCGGCAAACATAGGCCGCACCGGACGGTCAATCTGCCGGCTGGTCAGCACTTCGCGCTCACTCATGCGCCCTTCGCGCTTGATGAAGCCGCCGGGAAAGCGTCCGCCGGCATAGGTGTATTCGCGGTAATCCACGGTGAGAGGAAAAAAGTCGATGCCTTCGCGCGGATCGGCATTGGCCGTCGCGGTCGCGAGCACAACGTTTTCGCCGAGGCGGACCACAGCCGCGCCTCCGGCCTGTTTGGCGAGCTTTCCGGTTTCAAATGAAATTTGTTTGCCGCCGGCGAGGTGAACGGTAACGCTAGTTGCTTCTGGTTTCATAATTCATTCCTTTTAGATGGAGCCGATGCCGAGGTGAGCGAAGCCGTTGGGTAGGAAGGAAAAAGCGGGGTGCCCCATCCTTCTTTCGCGTCCTTTGCGAAAGAGGGTGGGGATTTTGACATGCCCCGACCGGGCACACCTCACCCGCAACAATCCTGTGAGAAATATTCGTGGCGCTTGAAAAACGCACGTGTGGAGATTTCCTCAATGCTGGCCCGTCTCCCCAGAGACGGATTTCAGAGAAATAGCCCGAAATTCACTAGTGGATGCCCAGCTTTCGCGCCGGGTGCCTCATTTCTCGCGCGCTCTTTGCGCGAGAAGTGGGGATTTTCGGGCAGCAAATTACTTGCGGATACCGAGTTTCGTAATGACCGTCTTATACCGCTCGGAATCGTATTTCTTCAGGTAGTCGAGCAAGCTACGCCGCTTGCTGACCAGCATGAGCAGGCCGCGGCGTGAGCCGTGGTCCTTCTGGTGCGTCTTGAAGTGCTCCGTCAATTGGCCAATGCGTTCGCTCAGCAACGCGATCTGGACTTCAGGACTGCCGGTATCGCTCGCATGCGTCCCGTATTGGTCGATGAGGGATTTCTTGTGCTCTCTGGCTAACACTTGCCTGGTGCACTCCTGTCTTTAATCGTTTGTCTATGTGACAGTTATGAGAATATCACGCGGACTCGCACACGGTAAAGGCCAAGCCACGCAGATCGACCCCGGATACGTCGGTACAACGAATCCCGGGGGTGCCCCGTTCAAGCTTCGCTTGAGCGGGGTTTTCGATCTTGATGTTCATCCGTCACAGACATTAACGAGCTCGCGCAAATAAGCTACCGCTCATGCCGTGGTCCCTGCATCGTTTTCACCAAACACGTCAGAGCCATTTCCTGACCTTCAGCTGCTACCACCGCCAACCAAAACTCGCAACGATGACAGCCCGGGAAACATTCCTCTCCGCCCTGGAAAGAGTCCGGCAGTCCTATGGCCTCTGTGTCTACGGCTACGTCATCATGCCCGAGCATGTGCACCTGCTAGTCAGCGAGCCCGAGCGCAGCACCCTCGCCCAAGCATTGAAATCCCTGAAGCAAGGGGTAGCACGCCGCCTCGCCCTCCGCGCCGAGGAACCGTTCTGGCAAGAGCGATACTACGACTTCAATGTCTGGAGCGAACGCAAGTTCGTGGAAAAGCTGCGCTATGTTCACCGCAACCCGGTAAAGCGCGGATTGGTGGTCAAGCCTGAGGACTGGCCGTGGAGCAGTTTCCGCCACTGCGCGACCGGGGAAAGCTGCGTGGTAGAAATCGAATCGCAGTGGACCGCGCAAAGGCGAGAACGAGCAGGAACATTCCTGAAAGCAACGTTAAGCACTCCAACAGAAAAACCCCGCTCAAGCGTAGCTTGAACGGGGCACCCTTCTCAATCGATATTTAAGCTCGGCTCTACTACTTCAATCCCATGCGCCGAAGCAAGCTCTCATACCGCGAATCCCCACGCAGACTGTCAACCCGCAAATCAGCCTTCACATACCAGGACAGATCCAACGATTTCTCCTGATAAGCCTTCTCCAGAAATTTGAAAGCCGTATCCTTATCCCCCAGCGCCGCATACAGCGTCGCAATCAGGTAAGGTGAAACATAAACTGTGCCGGACTTCTGCTCCAAATCGCGCAGCATCTTCTGAGTTTCAGCTCGTCTCCCCACACCCGCATAGGCATGCGCCAGCGCCGCGATGGCATCCTGATCGCCGCCCGACAACTCGACCGCCTTCTGATACTCCGCGATCGATTCCACTTGTTTACCCGTCCCCTCATAGCCCGCGCCAAGATAGAAATGCTCAAACCACTCATTCGGATTTAAAGCCATTCCCCTGCGGCTCGCCTCAACCAACCGACCGAAATCGCGCAGTTGGAAATAAACTGCCGACTCGGTCAGGAACGACCCAATGCTAGTATCCAACTCCAGGCTCTTGGCCATCTCCGCCTCAGCCTCGGCCCGTCGTCCCCGGAAGGCGAGGAATTCCGCTCGATCCTCATGGGCGCAGCTGTAACTCGGCGCCAAAGCAATCGCCTGGTCCAGTTCTCGTGCGGTCGAGTCCCAGTCCCAGCTGTACCGCCAACTTAAAACACCGGCCGCATCGTGAGTTTCGCCGATACTGTCGTCCAGCGCCAGAGCATGCCGAAGGGCCTCTTCCGCGTTCTGGTGAGCGGCCTCTGCCGGCATCTGCCGGAAAATCGCCAGATAGATGTAATCCTCTGCTAGCCCCGAATACGCCGGCGCAAATCCTGGATCTTTTCGCACCGCCTCTTCAAAGTAGTTCTTCGCCATATTGAGCGGTTGCGCCATCGTGAACATGTTCGACAGATAGTAACGCCCCCGCAGGTAAGCATCGTAAGCTTCCGGATTGACCGGCCGCGCCGCGCGAAAACGAGCCTGCTGCTGTGGTGTGAGCTGCGCCCGCACCTGCTGCGCGATCGCCTGCGCCACTTCGCTCTGCAATCCCAGCACGTCTCCCAGATCACGCTCATAAGTCTCGGCCCAAAGATGTTTGTCGGTCGGCCCATACAGCAACTGCGCCGTAATCCGCACGCGCTGCCCCGAACGCGTTACCGATCCTTCGACGATCCCATCCACATTCAGTTCCCGCGCAATCTCCGGTAGGCTCTTGCTCGTGCCCTTGTAACGCATCACCGAAGTTCGTGAGATCACCCGCAGCGAGCCAATCTTGGCCAGATCCGTAATCAGCTCATCCGTCATCCCGTCCACGAAATATTCCTGTGCGGGATCCCCTGAAAAATTCGCCAGCGGCAGCACTGCGACGGAACGCACCGAGGGCGTGCCAGCCGCGCGATGCGAGAGAGCGAACACCGACCCTAGAATTGCCGCGATCGCAACCATCATCAACGGCACTCCGACGACCATCCGTCGAGGCGCGCCAGGAACAGCAACCACGGGAGCTTCCGTGAATGGCTCGCTCGGGCCACCCGGCAAGGGCTCTTCAATGCCAACTCTCTCGACCGTGCCAATAAATCGATATCCCCGGCGCGGCAGAGTTTCGATATAACGCGGAGTCCCTGCAGAATCCCCCAGCGCCTCACGAAGCCGCGCAATGGCGTTGTGCAGCCCGTGGTCAAAATCAACAAAGGTTTCCGCCGGCCAGACCTGCGCTCGAAGTTCTTCGCGCGTCACCAGTTCGCCCGCCCGATTCAGTAGAGTCGCCAGTACTTGTATAGGTTGGCCTTGCAGCCGCAACTTAACGCCAGCCTTCCGCAGTTCGGCGGCCCGGACATCAAGCTCGAAACCGTCAAACCGCAAAACCCGCGAAGCTGGCGCCGCTGTCAACATACGAACTTCTCCAATCAGGCCCTCAAGGCTACCACATTTCGGGGACTTCGGCTCCCCTTAAAATGCCGCTAAATCCAAGATTTTCTTGAAGTTATCCCACTGGAGGAAACTTTGAGGAAGGAAGGAGGGCGCAAGCATTGCTCGCACTCGCACTTCGATGCGAGATTGCTCCCGTCGGGTCGGCCGCCGGACGCGATCGCGGCTGACAATTTCAACGATGAATTCAACGATGAACACCCAAAGGAAAAAACATGACGACACCGATCTCCCATCTGCAGAAATCGACATTACGAACCTTCAGTCTCGCTTTGCTCAGCAGCCTCGTCTTCGCCACGCCGCTGCTCGTCGCCCAGAAGGCACATAATCATTCCGCCCAGCCCGATACGACCTCGGAAAAGCTGGTGCAAAAAGTACGCCAAGGGACGCGCCAATACATCGACGTTAACGCCGCCACTGCCGCCGGCTACGGACCATTTTTGGGTTGCGTTGCCGGTACTGACCACGGAGCCATGGGCGTGCACTACGTCAACGGCACCCTGCTCGGAAATCTTACCCTCGATCCTGCACAACCGCAGGCGCTCATCTACGAGCCCTCAAATGGCCAGATGACTCTGGTAGGCGTCGAGTTCATCCTCGACTCAGCCAGTTGGCTCGCCGCCAATAACAACACTCCTCCCGTGCTCGAGGGACAGGTTTTCAATTTCGTCCCCGCCCCCAACCGTTTCAACATCCCTTCTTTCTTCGAGCTCCACGTCTGGGCCTGGCGCAATAACCCGCAAGGCTCGTTCGTGGACTGGAACAACCAGGTAACCTGCAGCGCCCAGTAATCACCCAACAAACTGAGAAGCAGAAAACGCCCGGGTGCCCTATCCTAACGTCGCGCCGGGTGCCCCATCCTTCTTTCGCGCTCTTCGCGAAAGAGGGTGGGGACTTTGACTCAGCCGGCTGCCCCATCC